>Ga0210057_1007826_pt1 | contig 12819 bp, 12 predicted proteins | sample CryGeyCG2114_010_2_FD_183968 | JGI IMG/M metagenome (GOLD analysis project Ga0210057, IMG submission 183968) | Groundwater microbial communities from aquifer - Crystal Geyser CG10_big_fil_rev_8/21/14_0.10 (SPAdes) (version 2) | ecosystem: Environmental > Aquatic > Deep subsurface > Groundwater ... | reverse complement strand
GACTCCTATTCCGCCTAAATCTGTCCAGGAGGCAAGACCAACACTATCTGAGGTTAAGACTTTATTAGTCCCAGGTGTTCCTCCGGTTATCTTTACCTGGCCACCAACTTCAAGCTTTGCCCCTGGCCCCGTCGTCCCGATGCCGACGTTGCCGGCAAAGTAGTTATTGCCTCCGCCTAAAGCGCGGAGGATTCCGGAAGCTGAGGCATTGCCTGAGGCGTCAACCGTGAATTTTGGAACGGGGGTTGAACCAGCCTCCAACTTTAATAAATTAAGGTTGGTATTGTCGTTGGCAACCTCGCCGTAAAACAGGGTATTTTCTTCTTTTTGGCCGGAAGTCCCAAGCTGGGCATCAGTGGCGTTTATCACTTTCCCCGTCGGAGCGCTAAGAGTCAGATTTAGCACTCCAGAGCCATCAGGTGCTAAAGTGATGTTGCCGTCGGAAGCTGACGCCGTGGTGATCGAAAGCGCCTGGCCCTTGATAGCGAAAGTACCGGAGTTGGACTGGAGAGTGGGCGAGGCGGCGGCAATCAGTAAGGTGCCGGTGGAATCAAGATAGGGAATGGTGGAGGTGCCGGTTCCTGGCGGATAACCCTGCAAAGTCTCGGCATTCAAAGCATAGCCAACAGTGGCAATCTGCACCCGCGGAGTCATTTCCGCGTCCGCCCCAATCGTGATTCCCAGCCAGATTTGGGCGTTTTCCGTAAAAACCGAGGTATCAATTTCCGCCCCGCAGTTAGAGCCTAAAAGAACAGAAAAAATCCCGTCCTGGTCAGGGGTAATCGAGCAAGTGCCAGAATCCCAAAGAGCCGTCCCGCCGCTGGAGACATTATAAAGTTTGAAAACCACATTGGTGGCTGAAGTGATGGGGTTGTTGGAAGAATCAGTCAGTCGACCCTGAAAAGAGAGATAGCGTTTTGGTGGGGTTAAGGCGGTTGGGTAGGCGAAGGGTTCAGGCGCCCGGCGAAAAAACTGGTCATAGGCGCCAAAACCTAAAGCGGCGCAGAGAATAATTAAAATGGCGTAGTGGAGGTATTTGGTAATTGAGAGAGAAGTATATGTTTTGTATAGGTTAAACCTTTTGCGATCCGGGATCGAAATAGCTTCACGATCTGGTAAATACCCTTCCTTAGTTGCCCAGTGACAGAATTTGTGAATTGCAGATATTCTTCGCTTGATAGTAGAGTCTGAAAGCTCCAATTGCCCTAACCGCCTTTGGTAGGCATCAATGTTTTTTTTGGTTAGTTTTTTGAATAAATCTGTTGGACTTGCCATCTGTGTTACAATTAAAACGGTGGACCACCTCGCCCTCCGATTCGGAGGCGGCAAAAGGCGGTAGCCAACATCTCCTCCCCGAGATTTTTGGTGTGACCTTAAGGCGGTCCACCGTGCTTTTTAATTACGTTGTTTTCAACCAGCTAAGAAAGTGCCTCAAATCTGACAAATAATTTTTGACTGTCACCGGACTGATTTTTTCTCTCTCAAGATATTTTTTAAAACCGAGCATTATTTTTAGGCCAGCATTTTTGTCATCAGTTTTTTGCAAAACAGCGTTTTTGATTTTCAAGGCCGGATTTTCCGACAGCCAACCCCGACTGTTGGCAAACTCGCCAAATTTTCTAAGAGTTGAAAATCGTCGGTTGACAGTGGCCAGGGAAGTGTTGCTTTGGCAAAGATTGTTTTTATAAGCTTTTAGGTTTTCGGAAGTAAAAAGACTAAAGATTTCTTTGCCGCCGACCAGCCTATAGTTGACTTTGGTTTTTTGATAAAGCCAGCGAAGAAAATGCTTGCAATCCGCCGCGTAGTTTTTAATGGTGACCGTTGAGGCACCTTTAAATTTCAGATAAGTTTTAAAATTTTCGGGCAGGTTCATTGAGCTTAGCATAATGCGATGCGGTTATTATTTTTAGCCTTAGATTATATTGATTATATTAAATTAGATAACCTACATACGACTATAATAAAGGCGATGAATGCTTGTCAAGTAGGGAATTTTGACGATTTTGATGTATTTAGACAGGGTAAAAAAAGTCAATTTTTAAAACGAATTTTCCTTTTCATAAGGGTTTTCATTGATGATATTTTCCGCAAAATGGCAAGAATGATGTTTCAGAAGGTATCACAGTGTATCAACAAGACCAAAAGGTAGCAAGAATGAACCTTGATACACTATGATATAGAAGGGTTTTTAGGCAAAGGGAAAAGCCTATAATGTCGCAAGGGATTAGAAACAAAATTTGATCCTTTTGATTCTTTTGGGTTAAAATCCAAACCCCCAGGCAAAAACCAATTTCCTAGAGTAATTTTACAAAGGTTTAAATTGGCATTTCTTCATTTTGAATGCCAGAAAATGGTCTATGGGAAAGAAGGCCTGTATTTTGGCCTTTTTGAAAACTTGCCATTCAAAATTGTTTGTGGTTTAATTTAATTAGTATGAAGAGAATTATTTTTACTTTCCTGATTATTTTTTTTCTTCTTCTTTCACTTTCTTTAACTGTTTTTTTTATTTCTCAGCGGACAACTTTTTTTGGTCGGGCCTTTGGTCCCACCAACAACAGAGCTAGCAGCGCAGAGACGATTGAAATTGATAATTGTTATCTTTTTGCTTCCCCTCTTCAAGCTCGGGCTGACGGCAAAGAGAAAATTCGGGTGACTGTTTTTATTTTAGACAGCCAAGGCAGAGGAGTTTCAGGGGAGGCGGTTTTTTTGGGCCAGGATGAACGCTTGGAGATTATTGGGATTCAGCCAGTGACAGATGATTTAGGCCGGGCGATTTTTGATATCTCTTCTTCAACTGTGGCTAATTTCCTCATCGAGGCGCGAGCGGGAAATAAAACCTTGCCCCAACGAGTTCGGCTCAATTTCCGTTGAGCGTCTCCGTTGCTTAAAGAGAATAAAAATGATGAAGATTTGGGCAAGAACGATTAATATCCACAAGTAAGGCTTAAACAAGCTGAAAAGCTGTTTTAAAGCCGTCAATAGTTGGTACCACCACCATTGCCACAGTTTTAAGACATTAAAAATTAAAGTGTTACTTTTGGGTGTTGGCGCGTCTAAAAAGGTAGCACTGGCAAAGATTCGCCAGTTAGCTGGTTGAATGCTGGGTAGATTAAATTCAAAGTAACCATTTTTATCAGAACGAACTTTATAACTGGGCAAAAAATGGGCTCGGCCTGAAGGCCCGTCTCCAAGGGCGTGAGCTGGGGGAATTAAGGCAGGTTGGGAATCTGGCTTATTAGCCAAAAAAATGATTACTTCAGCGTTGGGAATGGTTAAGCCTTGGGCTGAAACTTGCTTGCCAGTCAAAAAACGACCCTTTTCCAGATAGATGGTTGGCGGCATTAAAACTGGGCCAACAGTAATCTCAAAAGGGCCAGTGGGCAGAGGCGGAAGGCAGGTAGGGAAAGAAGAAAGTCGTGATTGGCGGTCGATGGTAGTTAGACAGACTTCCGGATAAGCAAATTCACCGGAGGTGGGCGAATGCCCTCCTGCGAGGTGTGTTGTTGGTCTAGGTAAAAAAACCCGGTCAAAGAAAAAGTAGCCTTGTTGGTCGGCGATGACATTTTCAGCGACTCGCTGGCCGCGCAGTTCTACTAGGGCTTGGGGTGAGGTATAACCAAAAACCGTCAGTTTTGGCTCGCCCACGGTAGCAGAGACAGTAATAGGATAAGAAATCGGATTTTCCTTTTCCGCGGCCATTGCTGGCGATAAAAGAAGGAAAAAACAGAAAACAATAAGCACACCAAATTCTAATTTATCAAATTTCCAAGCGGTTGGGAATAGGGTCTTTGTTTGCCTCTTGACACGGAAATAAACATTTTCTAATATCAGTTCTAGGAAAATATACAAAATTGTTAATATAATAAGAATTGACTATGGACGAAGACACAGTTAGAGAACTGGTAAAAAAACTGAATACTTTCCCGGAAAATGTAGTTAGGGAAGAGTATGAAACGATTTTCCTAAAAGCTTTGCTTGAAAGCCGTTGGGGGAAATGTTTAGTTTTTAAAGGAGGAACTGCTTTGAGGTTAGCTTACCAGAGTTTAAGGTTTTCCGAAGACTTAGATTTCGCTTTGATTAGAAAGATTGACTGTTGAAAATTGAAATTTCTAAAAGATTGGTAAAATGGGAGCGGAAAAAAGATTTTCAGTTGAAGCAGTTGACAAGTTTGATAACTCCTTTAAAGACTTCAGGATTTGTGGTTACGCAAAAAAGAGCTTTTAAAGATAAGAAAAAAGCTTTTAGGGAAAGAGTAAAAGGCCGCGATTTGTACGATTTGTGGTGGCTAGCCCAGAATCTTTCTCAAAAACCAGTTTTGGCTAATGGTAGATTTGATAAGAAAGTTATCAGTGGCGAATTAAAAAGATTTTTGCCAAAAGGGAATTGGTGGGTCATAGAAGAAATTTTGAAAAAATGAACATAAAAGCTGAGTTTTTAGAAAAATTGAAACAGTTTGAAAAAAAATATTTAACTTTGGCTGATTTTGAAAAGCTTCTAGAAAGAGAACGCCGGAGCTTGAGAGTTTTAATTCACCGATTAGTAAAGGCAGGTTTTTTAAATCAATTAAAACCCGGGGTTTATATTTTGCCTGAAAATAGGGCCTATTTGGATAAAATTGCTAACCAGCTTTATTATCCTTCTTATCTTTCTTTTGTTTCCGCTTTAGCCCGCTGGGGGATTATCGGTCAGATGCCTTATAGTCTAACCTTTGCCACTCTTAAAAAGAGTAAAAAAATGATGCTCGGCCAAACTGAAGTGGTTTATTCTCAGTTAAAACCAGAACTTTTTTTCGGCTATAAACTTGAAGGAGGCATCAACATTGCCTATCCGGAAAAAGCCCTTTTAGACCAGGTTTATTTGGCTTCTTTAGGAAAGGGATTTATTGATTATGAAGAGCTAACCTTAATTGACCTTGATAAAAAACGCTTCAATGATTACGTCAAGCGATTTCCCAAAAGGATTCGCAGGGGAGTGAAGGAAATCAAGAAGCAGTGGGGACAGGTTTTTGTGGGGGTAAAGTAGCTTAGGATTTTTTCTCCAGTTTTTCCTCAAGTTTCTCGATTTTTTCCTCAAGCTCTTTTTCCCGGCGGACAAAGCGGCGGTAGGTAAAGGAGGTTAGCAAGATAATAATGATGAGAGCCAGAGCTCCGGCGGTAATTTCTTTGTAGGGAACGACCCAAAAGAAAGCGACGGCGGTTAGCGCCTTGCCGGTTTCTCCATAAGAAGCGCTGAACTCGGCCCGGTATTTGCCAAACATCCATTTTTGGCCGACTTTGTTTTCAAAAATTCGCGAGGCATCAGGAAAGATGTTTTGCTCTTGAAGTTTTTGCGAATCGACGAGTTTCCCCAAAAAATTGCTGATTTTTATCACCCCTCTTGGTCGGATGTGGTAATCTCCGCGGTTCAAAATTTCGGTCGTCATTGCTATCGGCCCGTATTGGGAAAATTGGGGAGCGGAAAATTGAACCACATAGGCGTCTTCGGTCACCGGTCCGGAAACCCGTAAATAAACCAAGGCAGCCAAACGTGAGGCAACAGCGACTTCTCTTTCTTCTTCACCGCCTGTCAGCGCTCCTCCTGCTTCAAAATAAATCGCTACATATCTTCCTCCCGGATGGGCGTCGGTCGGAACTTGAATTTTTGCCTGGAGCTGGATTTTGTTTTTTGAAGCAATGGTCGCCCGGTCGTAGGGGAGAGTAATCCAGGAAGCGGCCGAGAAGCGGGGAGAAATTTGGGTGGTGCCGGTAATTGCAGTTTCTTCCAAAAAGGTTGGCGAGCCCTCTTTGTCTTCAACAATAAAATCAACTACCCCCAAAGTCCCGGAAACCGGCACCTCGCCCTGGTTTAAAAATTTAACAGTGATCACTGTTTTTTCTCCCGGATCAACCATTATTTCCTGGCGCGAAGGAGCAACGATTAAGGGAGAAGCGGTCTGGGCATTTGCTTCGCTCAAATGCAAAATGCAAAATGCAAAAGTAAAAACGACAATTGCAATTTTTAATTTTAAATTTTTAATTTTAAATGAATTTTTAATATTTAATGATTTAATGTTTAGAAATTTAGTCATTAGAAATTGATTAGAAATTAGAAATTAAAAATTAGAAATTTCTAAAATGTTGCTGTCGCCGTATATTTCACCTTATTATAATAATATCCTGCTGGTTGGGTATTGGAAATAGCGATGCGGTAGCAAACATAAATGTCTTTTGAAGAAACCGAGCCGGTGTTGGTCATAATTGTCGCTTTGGTTTCAGCGGTAGCGACTTGTTGGTCAGCAATCTGGCGAGCGCAGAAAGTGCCGCTGGTACAAGTTGTTTCCCCTGCCTTGCCGTCATAATCCCAGACCGCATCAGTGCCATCCACATCTTCTAAAGAAATTCCCAAGCCATGATAGGTGGCGGCATCAGTCCAATTCCGCGCCTCTGCTTCCGAACAAGCAGTCGCTCCGCAAACCGTGTCTTTAATACAAGGCGGGTTATCTGTTTCATCAGCAGTGGCGTCGGTTGGAACATTGCAAGTCGTCCCGTCATAGCCCATTTGGTCGTTTTCCTCGATTTTAACCGTATAGCCGGCATCGGCGTTGGTGGAAACCGTTAATTGCTGGCTGGCGTTGGAAAAAGTATTGGCAGCCGAAAGGGTCCCCCAGGGAATACTGGTTACAGTGCTGGCTACGGTGGCCGACACATCACAAGCCGTCGTGCCGATGCCCCGGGCGGCGATGGCAAAAGATAAAGTCTCATCAACCGTCGCCGAAACCAAAACCGCTTCAACCGGGGCGACTTTAATGTCAACGGTATCAATCAGCTGGCCGGTGGTATCCGGGTCGCCATCATAAGTGTCAACATCAATGGCATAAACATCAGCCGTTCCTTGAGTATGGCCGGAAGTGACCGGGGCCGGATTAACGGGGTCTTTGGTTGTCCCGTCAAAAGCAACCGTAATCGCTCCAGCAGTGCAGGCAGTGGTGGTGAGGACTTTGTATTGGTGGCTAGAGCCAGTGCCGGCAGTTAAGGTTTCCGTACTCCAAGTACAGCCAGTGCCGCCGCTGGTTTCAACATCTCCGGTTCCCATTCCGTTTAAATCAAAACCATTATCAGCAATCGCCGCCGCCGTGTCCGGCGCCCCATCGTTTTGGTCTGAAGCGGCATCAGGAATAAGCACCCGAACATAGCCGTTGGCAGGAATATCATTGGTAATGGTAAAGGTAATCGTTAATGCCCCGGATTGGGTGGCATAGATGGCTGCGTCGTCAGCGACGCTGACTGTCAGTCCCTCGGTAAGGGCAAAATTTGAGCCATCAATAATTGAACCCACTGTCCTGCCTCCATTAATTCCAACCGAAACCGTATCTCCGGGAAAAAGATTGTTGGTGTTGTTGTCAGCACTACCTGAAGTCTTAATAGCAATCGTGGTATCACCGGCCGAATGGGCGCCGCTAACCTTGCCGTAATAAGAGAGTCGGGGATTAGCCAGGGTGGCCGAAGCCGCAGTCAAAGTCCCGGCCGCTTGAGGTCTTTTCGGCCGAAAAAAATAACCGCCAACAACAACTAGCAAAACCAAAAAGCCAATGAGCAGTTTCTTTTTCATTTCGACAAGTTCAATGTAAACATTTTAATTCATTATTTGTTAAGTACTAATTATTTGTCAAGTAGAGGTGGAAACGGTATTGTGATCCCCGCTTAGAAATTCATCAACATCATCGGGATTAATAATTCGAAATTCACTATTAGAATAGACGCTGGTGAATTCTTTCGCCGCCGCGGTAATTTTTTCCTTTTTTTCTTTCCATTTAAATTCATAGGCAAAAAGTTTTCCCTCTTTTTCCTCAACAAAATCAATCTCTTTTTGGTCATAAGTTCGCCAGAAATAGAAATTAGCGGTCTTTCTCCTATTTAAAAAAGCCTTAATTTTTTCAATGATACCAAAATTTTCAAACATCACGCCAACATCGTTCCTAAGATGTAGGGGATTGAAATTCCGAATAAGCGCATTTCGCAAACCAAGGTCAACAAAGTAGTATTTAGAAGTTTTCGAGATTTCCTTGCGCAGATTTCGAGAAAAACCGCGCAAATTGATAATCACAAACATCTTTTCCAAAAAGTCAAGGTATTTTTCGACCGCCACCTTGGAGAGCGAAAGATTTGCAGCAAGTTCCTGGATAGAAACCTCGTTTCCTATTTGAAATGCCAGTAAGGAAAGAAGATCAACAACTTTTTTTGGCTTGCGGACTTGCTCAAAAGAGAGAATGTCTTTATAAAGATAATTATTGATAAGCTCGTTGAGGTAGGTGGTTTTGTCCTCTTCAGCCTCGGTCACCACTGTCTCGGGATAAAGACCAAAACGAAGAAATTCTTCGAGCCGGGAGATAAAAGAAATATCCGGGGGAGTAATCGGAATTTCCAGCACCGAGAGAGGATATAAAACAAAAGTTGCGGTGCGACCAGTTAACGGTTCGCTGATTCGCTGAGCAAGTTCCAAAGTTGCCGAGCCGGAGGCAATGATATAGGGAGAAAAGGTATCATAAACTAGTTTTAAGCTGTTGCCGATGTTTTCAATTTTTTGCGCTTCGTCAATGATGACAAGTTTAGCATTGCCGATTTGTTTTTTGAGCAGAGAAACATCCGGTTTTGACCAAACCTCGGCTACCCGCAAATCCTCACCGGCAAAATAAACCGATTTCTCTGAATATTCCGCCAGCAACTGTTTAATAAGAGTAGTTTTTCCTGATTGCCTTGGGCCGTAAAGAAGAATGATTTTTGGTTTTTTGGCCAGTTGTTCTTTAATTTGGTAAAGTATAGTTCTCGGAATTAGCATAAATTGAGCATACTATAGTTTCCTCTATTTGTCAAGTACCTCTCACCTTGGGTAATTTTTTCATTTTGGAGGCAACAAAAATAAGTAAAACTATCGCCGTTAATATCCCAAGGGTGAGTTTTATAGGAATTGCCCAAAAAATTATTTCTTTTTGATACTCTCCGTTGGCCTCATCAAGCCCGAATTCGAGTTTGGCAGTGTATTTGCCGAGCAAAAATTTTGCCGGCAGTTGGCAGGGAGTAGGGGAGTCGCTTTTTTGGCAGTTGATTTGACGCACGGAATCAACCAAAATATTTTCTGGTAACAAATCCAAAACCCACTTTTGGCCAAACCAACCAGTGGTAGCAATTGTCCCAAAAGGTTTAAAAAATGCCCGGCCGGTATTTTTCAGGCGGACAAGGAATTGCGGTTTTGTAAAAGAGTCAATTATCCGCGCTGTCTGAAAAGCCGCTATTTCCGCTTTTTTTTGTGGTTGGCCTGTGGTTGAAACAGTCAGCAAAATATTGGCGCCGATTTTTGCCTCGATTTGTCCTCCGCTGCCTGCCCGCCCGCTGGCGGGACCCAAAAACACGCCTGGGATAGTTTCAAAAAGCAAAGTGGCATAATAATCGTCTTCAGGAGCATTTTGGGGGATTTTAATTTTTAGGACGATTTCTTGGGTTTTTCCAGCCGGGAGGATAAATTTCTCTCCCAAAGCCAAATCAGCGTTTTGAAAAGAAAACCACCGTTCATTCCCGGTGTGTCTACCTATGTTCACTCCCGGTGTGCCAAGAGAAATATTTCCTTGCTCGCCTTCTGGTTTGAAGGGCATAAGCCTGCTGGTCAGCGCCAAATCAGTTTCGCCGCCGTTTGTCAGCTTATAAACCTGGGTGATTGATTTGCCGGGTTGAATCATTACCTCCAGCAACGGCGGCCAGATGCCGAGCGACAAAGCTTGTCCAAAGACAGCTTTGGTCGCTAAGTTAAAAATTAAAAATGAAAAAGTAAAAATGATAATGCAAAAGGCAAAATTTTTAAGATTTAAGATTTTAGATGTAGGTTTGAGTTTTGACATTTGAGTTTTGAGATTTTAATAAGTCGGTGTTGCCACAAAACTTAAAATATTTCGATAAGTTCCGGCTGCCTGGATATTAGAGATATTGGCTTTATAAGTGACGGTTGCTTGTTTGTTGGTTCCCACATTGGTTCCAGACATGACTGTTTGGATGGTTTCCCCGGCGTTGCGGTCAGCAAATTGACGGAAATAAGTCGTATCAACAAAATCAGAAGGGATATCCGTGCCGCTCATATTAAAACCAAATCCATAAATCGTATTTTGGCTCCAGACCCCGGCCGTTGTTTGGGAGCAGGTGCCGGCATCGCAAGTTGTATCAGGAATAGTATTGTTGTTGTCAGAAGTCATTGGTTTGTTTTCCGAGGCTTTGACGGTATAGCCGCCGGCCCCGCCAACAGAAACGGTGAGGGTATTAGTTTGAGTTGTTGGCGTTCCGGGGGTAAGAGTGCCAAATTCGATAGAAATATCAGAAATGGAAAAAGCAAAAGCAATAATCGATTTAAGATACCAAAAACCGGCTCGGACCTTGTAACCGGTTGAGGTATAAAGCCCGGGTGCGGTTTGCCCCATGGTTGCCCCGAGGTTGTAATTGGTCGAAGAAGGCAAACCGGCGCCCATATTGACATTCGGCCAGGTAATTTCGTAGTTGGGGGAGCGAATGGTGGATTGGGCCCCGCTTAGCGAGGCTAAAGTAAAAAGTAAAAAGGAAAAAGTAAAAAGGAAAATTATAATTTTTAATGATTTAATGTTTAGAAATTTAGTCATTAGAAATTGATTAGAAATTAGAAATTAAAAATTAGAAATTATCGTTCATCCGTCGTCCTATCCACTTCCTCTTTTAATTTCTCTCCTGTTTTCAAAAGTTCCAGCGCCCGCGCCCGGATTTTTAGCAGTCTTTCTTTTTGACTGACAGAAAGATGGGCCAAATCAGCTAGAAGATTGGAGGTTTGGTCCAAAATTTCTCCCAAGTCTCTTTTAAGTTCCAAAGTTGCCCACATCAGCACATCAGTTTCTTCTTTTTTGATTTGCTCCTCCATAATTTCGCTTTCTTCCCGCAAGATTTTTATTTTTTCCTCGCTTTCTAGCAGTTTTAAATATTGAGTGCCAAAAAACAAAGCCAAAGGGGTAACTAAAAGCAAAGAAAAAAGCTGTAAGGCCTCGGTTAGCGGTTCTTGCTTTGAGGGAGTGAGCAAGAAAAAGATTATCATTGCCGCCGCTAAAGAGAAAGTAATTAGCGGTTCAAAAAGCAAGGCCAACCCAAACATCAAAAAATAAACAAGGAAAAACAGAGGTGAAGTCAAACCGCCGGTTGAGCAGACCAAAAGCAGGACAATCATTGTAAAAATAATGGCGTCGATGGTTAAATTTTCCGGCCGACCCTTTTTTCGAGCTAAAAACTGGTTGGCAAAAAAGAGCAAAACAAACACGGCAATCAGCTGAAGAGTGTAGGTAGAGAGGGCTGGCGAACTTGTCCAAAAAAACGCCAAAACAACCGCTGTCAGCAAAAAAAGGCTGTGGAGCAGGAATTTATCCATTATTTACAAATTATCCCAATTGGACAAATTTGTCAAATTAGACTAAAATATTTCCAATGAAAAACTATTCCCCTTGGGAAATCGAGCCTAAGTGGCAGAAACGCTGGGAAAAAGTGGGCCCGTCGAAGGCCATGGATCCGCCCCCCCGCCAGTCGGCGGGGGCGGGGAAGAAATTCTACGCCTTGGTGGAGTTTCCTTATCCTTCTGGGTCGGGGATACATATTGGTCATACTTTTTCAATGACTATTTTGGATATTTTTAGCCGCAAAAAGCGAATGGAGGGGCTAAACGTTTTGTATCCCATGGGTTGGGATGCGTTTGGTTTACCCACAGAAAACTACGCTATCCAGACAGGCATTCATCCGACCGTAGCCACCAAAAAAAACACCGACCAATTCCGCAAACAAATGAAAAGATTGGCTTTTGCTTACAACTGGGAGCGTGAAATAAACACCAGCGACCCTGACTATTATCGCTGGACCCAATGGATTTTTATTCAGCTTTTTAAGAAGGGCTTGGCTTATAAAAAAGAAATGCCTGTTGGTTGGTGTCCGGCTTGCAAAATTATTTTGGCCAATGAGGAGATTGTGGCTGGTAAGTGTGAGCGCTGTGGTGTTGAGGCTGAGCGTCGGATGCAATCTCAATGGCTTTTGCGGATTACCAAATATGCTGATCGGCTGGCTGACGAGCTTGATTTGGTTGATTATCCGGATTATGTTAAAGCGGCTCAAAGAAATTGGATTGGTCGAACCGAAGGGGTTAATATCGACTACCCTGTCGCCGCCTCCAATTTAACTCTTTCTTGTTATTCTACCCGGCCGGACACTAATTTCGGTGCCACTTTTGTTGTCATTGCACCCGAACACCCGTTGGTGGTAAAGCTAACCGCTAAGGAAAACCAGTCTAAGGTAACAGACTATATCAATCAGGCTAAAAGGAAATCAGAACTAGAGCGAACAGAATTAACTAAAGATAAAACCGGTGTTTTTACCGGCAGTTATGCTCTTAATCGCTTAACTGGCAAAAAAATGCCTATTTGGGTGAGTGATTTTGTCGTTTTGACCGCCGGAACAGGCATTGTCGTTGGTGTGCCGGCTCATGATGAGCGTGACTGGCAATTTGCCAAAAAATATGGTTTGGAGATTGTACCGGTGGTTAGACCTAAGCCCCACTCCGCCCCCGCCGTCGGCGGGGCTTCCACCTTCGCTGAAGCTACGGCGGACAGGTCGCGGGGCAAGTGGGATTTTGATAAAGCACCCTTTACTGAGATTGATAAAGCCGAAGTTTTTAACTCTGATTTTTTAAACGGGCTACCGGCTTTAAAAGCGAAAGAGAAAATTATTGATTATTTGGTTAAAAAAGGTTGGGGTAAACGAGCGGTTAATTACCATTTGCGAGATTGGATTTTCTCTCGTC
>Ga0210057_1007825_pt1 | contig 12819 bp, 11 predicted proteins | sample CryGeyCG2114_010_2_FD_183968 | JGI IMG/M metagenome (GOLD analysis project Ga0210057, IMG submission 183968) | Groundwater microbial communities from aquifer - Crystal Geyser CG10_big_fil_rev_8/21/14_0.10 (SPAdes) (version 2) | ecosystem: Environmental > Aquatic > Deep subsurface > Groundwater ... | reverse complement strand
AGAAATAATTGAATTTGAAAAACAAACCGGCATTTCAGAGGTTTATCTTTGGGGAGGGGAGTGGTGGTTTTGGCTAAAAAATATTAAAGGCGATGATTCAATGTGGGAGGAGGTGAAAAAAACCTTATAACTCTTGACTTTAAAATCAATAGTGATATTGTTTGAGTAATCACATAATAGCACATTGAAAACTTAATAAGATAGTTGCTTCTAAGTGTTTGATGTGCTATAAAATTAAAAGGAGGCATTAAACATTATGTTTACCCGAAAAACAACCAGCATCATAATCACTATCTTGTCGCTGATTATAGTCAGCGCAATGGTTTATGGCGCGGTGAAAAAGCAAGAGTCTGACAGCGAGAAGTATAAAGGCTGGAAGACCTATCGGAATGAGAAGTATGGGTATGAATTGAGGTATCCACCACAGTTGAGATTAAAAGCTCAACCAAAGCAGAAAACAGAAGAAAGTAGTTTTATTTATCTAGAACTACTTAATTCAGCTCAACCAGTTTATTGGCAAATCCAATCTTATTTTAATCAAGATAAAATAAGATTAGACGATTTGGCTAAAAAAGCAGGTACAATTGTCCCTTCGGGCAATAAAACTATCGAGGTTATTAAGATCAATAATGTAGAGGCTAGAAAAGTAACACTAGATTCTTATCCTAGTGATATGAATTTAGATGATTCTAATTATATTGTTGATAATACTTACAATATTACGACGATCTATATTGTAAAAAACAATATGGTTTATACACTTTCGTGTAGAAACAAAAAGGGTAAGACGCAATATAACTGTGCGAGTTTTAGTCAGATGCTTAAAACATTTAAGTTCATAAGCAAATAGTCTGATAAACCAAGAAAGAGTGGTGTAAAAAATGAAGCGATTGTTTTGTGGGATTGCAATTGTAGTAATGTTTACGTTGATAAGTAGTCAGATTTTAGGGAATTCCTATAATCAAAAAACAGCGATAGAATATGCCGATTATTGGTGGGATAAGCATAATCCAGAATATCATTTTTATTGTGATGGGGACTGCGACTGCGCTAATTTTGTCTCACAGTGTCTCATAGCTGGCGGCCTTGATTTATCAGCGGGCGCAGATGGCCATGGGGCAGGAATAGATGACAAAAAATGCATCCCGTATTGCGATGACTTACATCTGCACCTCGTTGGCGGCTATCATGCGATAAAATGGGAAATGCGATATAAAGGAGAACCGGAGCCAAATTGGTTTGTTCCTGGTGATGTGGCTATTTTAGGCAAAGATACAGGAGATCATTGGAAACATACTGTGTTCGCTGTAGCCATAGAAGATAATATTATGAAATATAACGCCCACAGTGGACACTAATACCACAAACCAATTACAATGTGGTTTAATGATCAAGAAACCGATGTTAATATTTGTTATTACTATCACATTGAGGTAGAGTTTCCTTTTCTCACCGACTGGCCCTTTCATCAGCGCGATTTGCAGAATAGCGGCAACAATCCAGAAGCTCTAGGGATTAAGAATCCCAAACTCGATGAGGGTTTGACTATTTCAGGCACATCTGCTTATGCTCAACCAATCGTTGAAGGCCATATGGTTTATCTGGCGACTCGAACTTGACAATAGAGAAATTTATTTGCTATTCTCTAAATTAGAACCTGTATCCAAAATAGTAATCTATTTTATTAGATATGGGTGTTAGTTTAGAAAAAACTAATCAATAGTTGTTTGACAACTTAATAAAAATGGAGGAAAATAGAGTTATGAAAGCAAAAAGCGTTACGACAATCATATTCAGCATTATTGGCATTGTTTTTATTGCCATTGCTGTTTATGGCGCGGCAAAGAAAAGCGAGTCTGACAGCGAGAAGTATAAGGGCTGGAAGACCTATGAGAACAAGGAGTTTGAGTACGAAGTTAAGTATTTACCGGATTGGCGGGCTGATATAAAACCGCATCCTGATAGCCCACCATACCCAGGGCCGCCAACAGATGTGAGTTTCTTTCTTAGATCATCTGAGAACGAAGAGTGTAGAATTAACATTACCGCCAATGTCGATAAAGAAAAAGAAATTGCTAATCTTAAAAAGTATCACAACGCAAAAGCGCTTAAATTTAAGATTAACAATATTGAAGCTATAAGATTGTCGCTCATAAAATATAGCGGCAAAGCTTATGTAGCGACAATATCAGAGTCTATTTATTTAACAAAAAATAATATAGACTATCGCATATCTCGAGGTAGTCTGTTTAAACGGGAATTTAAAGCGGAACAAGAAAAAATATTTCAAGAAACTTTTGAGAAGCTTATCCAAAGCTTTAAATTTACTGAATAGCTAGGGAGGTGGCTAATAATGAGAGGGCTGTTTTGCGGAAATTTCATCCTGATTTTATTGTTAATAACTGATTGCTGTGTTCTTGCAGGAGTTTATAGTTCGGAACCAGCAATAAATTATTCTGATACATGGTGGGCTTATCCCGGCAATCCTGATTATATTTACTATGAAGGTAATAACTGTGCCAATTTTGTTTCTCAGTGTTTGCTGGCCGGTGGATTAGATCTCTCTGCAGGAACTGATGGAAACGGAGCAGGTTTGAACGAAGATGGTTGTATTATTGCTTGCGATAATTTGCATCTTCATCTTACTAAGTATCAACAAGTTAAATATGAAATAAGGAGCAAAGGAGAGGTTGAGCCAAGCTGGTTTGTGCCTGGCGATGTAGCTATTTTAGGCAAAGATACAGGAGATCATTGGAAACATACTGTGTTCGCTGTAGCCATAGAAGATAATATTATGAAATATAACGCCCACAGTGGACACTAATACCACAAACCAATTACAATGTGGTTTAATGATCAAGAAACCGATGTTAATATTTGTTATTACTATCACATTGAGGTAGAGTTTCCTTTTCTCACCGACTGGCCCTTTCATCAGCGCGATTTGCAGAATAGCGGCAACAACCCTGATGCCTTAAATCTTAGAAATCCAAAGATTAAAGACAGTTTAACTATTGAAGGCACATGGGGCTATGCCCAGCCGATTGCTGAAGGCAATATGGTCTATGTGGCTAGCGGAGAAGGATATGTTTATCGAGTGGATATGAAAAGCTTGCAATATCCACCGCCATTTTATACTGGCGCTCAAGAGATTAAAGTTACTCCAGCTCTAGCTGGCAACAAGCTCTATGTTTTAGACTCTAATAATGTGCTTTGGGTCCTAAACAAGAAAACAGGTCAAGCTTTGGGCAATGCGCCAATTGGCTTGGATTATTACTGGCAAACGGCACCGCAGGTCTGGAAAAACTATATTCTCTTCACTGTTGGCCCTTATATTGTCAGAGTTAGAGATGATATTCCAGAACCGCAAATTCAAGCAGTTGACTCAAGGCGCTTTGTTAAAGCGAAAAGCGAAGAGGGCTATGATTTTCTAGCCACTGGCGCAATCAAAGACGGTGTTTTTTACTGCATGAATTGCGCATGCCAAGTTTTGGCAGTAAATATTGAAAACTGGCAAATTTTATGGGATTTTGGAGAGATTCCAGTTCCAAAAGAAATTGGTAATTTAAAGTATCTGGGCAACCCAAAATGTATTGTTTTGGCTGGCGATGTTCTTGTTTTAAAGAATAATTGGCGTTATGATTTCAATAATCCCTATGCTCAAGAAGGAGAAACTGGTTTTATCTACGCCATAAATATCAAGACGCACGATAAAATACTCTGGAATCAAGAAATCGGCCTTGGTTCAGCCTCGCCTGTTTTTAAAGATAATGGTTTGTACCCATTTGGTTTATTTGCTCGTCCCGGTGTGCCAGGAGCGATTGACGGCATTATTTATTGCCTTGACCCAAAAACAGGTGATTTATTAACACCAAAGGCGATTAGCGTTAATGATGATGTTGAACTCTCAATTGGCGGGGGAGTGATGTATCTTGCCTGTTGGAACTTTAAAAAAGTCTTTGGTGTCATCTTTGACCCATTTGAGATTTTATGGCAGCGAGATACACTAGCTCATCCCTTTTCAGCGGTGGTACCGGTAAGTAATGAAGTCTATGTTTCAATGATTGAATTCAAATCAGAAGCAGCTGCCATGCCAAAAAAAATGAGTTTAAGGCCTGCGAAACCAATTCATGTCCAAATAGCAGAGAGCATTGTTATTGCCAGTTTTTCTGAAGCTCCTCCCGAATTTAAAAAAGGCGATGTCTCGCAAGACGGGCAGATAACCGCACATGATGCCCAGTTGATTATGAAACATGTTGTCGGCCAAAACAAATTAACCCCAGAACAATTAGAATTGGCTGATGTTTCAGGCAACGGCCAAGTTAGCGCTTATGATGCTGGGTTGGTCATGCAGATGTGCACTGGAGTGAAAATCAAAAAAGGAGTAATAAAAAAATAATCACAAAGATTAAAAAGCTCTGTCTTTATGGCAGAGCTTTAATAATTGGCGATATTGAAATAAAACAAAACCTGTATTATGCTTAAATAATATGATGGATAAAAATTTTCCAATTTTCAAAACAAAAATTCCCGGTGATAAAAAAGTTTTTGATTTAGACGACCCGGTTGATCGGCGCAAATATTTTGAGCATAAAGCTGACGCAGAAATAGAAAAGCTGCGCGATTATTTGAGAAAAAATACTTTTGTCGGTTTTCTAATCGGCCAAAAGGGCTCTGGCAAAGGCACTTATGCTAAAATGTTTGCCGAAGCAGTCGGGCCTGAATATATTGAGCATATTTCAATTGGCGATATTATCCGACGTATTGACGTTGAATTTAAGAAAAAAGAATTTTTGGATTTTTTAAAAGCAAATTATCGCGGGCCTGTTTCTTTAAGCGATATAATTAAGTCTTTGACCAACAGATCAACAAAAATTCTTTTGCCAACCGAGTTGATTTTGACTTTGGTTCAAGCCGAGATTTCAAAACTTGGCCGCAAAGCGGTTTTCATTGATGGTTTTCCCCGCAATCTGGACCAAATTTCTTATTCTTTGTATTTCAGAGCTTTAATCGGCTATCGCGATGACCCTGATTTTTTTGTTTTTATTGATGTGCCCGAATCTGTTATTGATGAACGGATGAAATACCGAGTTATTTGTCCCAAATGCCAAACTTCCCGTAATATCAAACTTTTAGCCACAAAAGAAATAGGTTTTGATAAAAAAAACAAAAAGTTTTATTTAATCTGCGATGAAGATCAAAGCCGAATGATGACAAAAGAGGGCGACGAACTGGGCATTGAAGCAATCAGAGATAGGATTGAGGCAGACGAGAAAGTGGCTGAAAATTTAATGAAAATGCAGGGCGTGGCTAAGATTTTTCTCCGTAATTCTCTACCAATTGAAACCGCTAAAAAATATACTGATGATTATGAAATTACTTTAGCTTATAATTATGAGTTTGATAATCAAGCTAATCAGGTACGAATTATTAAAGAGCCGTGGAGCATTAAAGATAATAATGGGGTTTTGTCTTATAGCTTATTGGCTCCACCGGTTGTTGTGGCTTTAATTAAACAGATGGTAAAGGTTTTGGGATTATAAAGATAAAAACGGAGCGTTGTATAACGGTTAGTACACAGGGCTGGGGGTCCTGTAATCCGGGTTCGATTCCCGGCGCTCCGACTAATTCAGACATCGAGGAAAATCGCCAAAGCGCTTGGCGTTGGCGTTGATGATTTAATAAAATAAATACTATGAGCAATATAATTTTGCAAAATCTAAATACCATTGCGTTCTTCTCCATTTTGCTTTTGTCAATTTTCGTTGCCGTTTTTTTGTTCTTGATATTTTTGAAGAGAAATCAGAAAGACAATATATCCGCTAAACTTGATGAGATGTATTCTAAAATTCGCAACGATATTAATTTTGCTGTCACGCCAAATTCTATAAACCTTTCTCCAAGCACAGATGATTTTATGCAATTCGCAGTTGAAGTTTGGCGCATTGAGCAACGAATGGCAAAATTACAGATAAATTTGCCAGAAAATCAAAAGAAGGGTCTAGAAAATTCCGTCCAAAAACTCAAGAGATATTTTGAGAAATACGATATTAAAGTTATAGACTACACCAATCAAAAGTTTAATGACGGACTGAATCTCGATGTTCTTTCGGTTGAAAAAGACCCAGCAATTATGGAGCCAATTATTAAAGAAACAGTAGAACCGACTATTATGTATCGGGGACAAGTTGTCCGCAAAGCAAAAATTATTGTGCTTACTAAATAAAATTAACTATGGCAAACCAAAATATTCAAATCGGGATTGATCTTGGCACGACGAACTCGGAAGTTGCTATCAATAATAATGGCAAAATTGAGATTGTAAAAAATGTTTTTGGTGACGAATATACGCCCTCGGTTTTTGGTATTGATAAAGCGAAAAATAAAGTAGTTGGCAAGCGCGCTTACGAGCGTCTGTATAAGGACGCTTCGGAAGAAGAATTTAAAAATCACAAGGCAGAAATAAAACGACTAATGGGAACCTCGGAAACGACTCATTTTGAGCGTACAGATTTAGAAATGTCGCCAGAAGAAATTTCTGCAGAAATTATTAAAAGTCTGAAAGAGGATATTTTGAGAAAATATCCGGATTTCAATACAACCGCCGCCGTTATTACCGTTCCCGCCGCCTTTTCTATATTACAATCGGAAGCAACTAAGCGTGCTGGAAACTTCGCTGGATTTGATCATGTTGTTTTATTGCAAGAGCCGATTGCGGCGGCCGCCGCTTATGGCTTCGGAAATACGAAAGACGAGAACTGGCTTATTTATGATCTTGGAGGTGGAACTTTTGATGTCGCCCTCATCGCCTCAAAGGGTGGTGTTTTGTCGGTGTTGGGACATAATGGCGACAATTTTTTGGGTGGTAAAAATATTGATTGGGAAATTGTTGATAAAATTATTGTCCCTAAAATTCTTGAAAAATACTCACTTACTAATTTCAGTAGAAACAACAAACAATATCGGAGTATTTTTGCGAAATTAAAATATATTGCGGAAACGGCAAAAATTTATCTCTCGCAATACAATAAAAATTCAATTGAAGTTGATGGCATCGGCAATGATGATAATGACAAAGAGATTTATCTTTCTATTGATTTTTCGCGCAAAGAATTCGAAAAACTTATCAAGCCGATTGTTGATCGAACTGTTGAACTCTCAAAAGAAACATTGAAAGAGGCAGGTATTAGAAATACTGCCGTAGAAAAAATTATTTTAGTTGGCGGGCCTACACAAATTCCCTACATTAGGGAACGGCTTGAAAGCGATCTTAAAATTTCCGTTGATTCATCGGTTGATCCTTTAACAGTTGTTGCGCGCGGAGCTTGTGTTTTTGCTATTAGCCAAAAAATTCCGAAAGAGTTTTTGGAACACAAGACAAAAAAGGTAAAGAAAGGAACACAGATTTTGAGTTTGAATTACGAAACCTTGACTTCTGAAGCTGACCAAATGATTGCTGGTGTTGTTGAGGGATTGAAAGATACGGATGACGAATACTACATACAAATCCAATCCGATAGCGGATTTTATAGTGGTTCAAAAATTAAACTGAAAAATGGAAAATTTTTAGACACCGTAGCGGTAGAACCAAACAAATTAAATTTGTATTGGATATATCTATTTGATAAAGGCGGAAATTCAATGTTAGTTGATCCTGATTCATTCGCTATAACGCACGGATTGTCCGTTTCCGGCGCTCCGTTACCACACTCAATTGGAATTATTTTGGCACAAAAAGAAATAAAAAATAATTTTGTCTTGAGCAATGTACGAGAAAGAATTTTTGAAAAAGGTTCGTCTTTGCCGCTCAAACATCACGGAACATATAAAACAGCAAGGAAATTAAAGAAGAATGAAAATGATAACCCTCTCAAAATTTTTATTGATGAGGGCGAATCTGAAATACCGGATAGAAACACTTTTGTTTGCGAGCTTGGTATAAATGGCAACGATTTACCCTACGATTTACCCGAAGGAACGGAAGTAGAGACGACAGTTGAATTAAACGAGTCCCGAGAGCTTTTCGTAACCGCGTATATTCCACTCATTGATCTTACTCTTAATGTCCGCTCAACGGTTAAAGATGAAATTGTTGATATAAAAGATCTTGAGACCGAATTGAGCGTCCAAACAGAAAAAGCGAAAACCATTTCGGAAAACTGCACAACGGAAGAAAGAAAAACCATTGAGGATACAATTCAATCGGTCCAAACAAGCGTTAATAATGCTCATCTTGACGAAGACGAAAGGAGAAAAGCCAGCAAGCAAATCAAAGACCTCAAGATTGCTTTAGATAAGATTGAGAAAGAAAAGGAAATGCCGCAACTCGTCAAAGAATTTCACGCAGGGGTTGAGAGTGTTCAGAAAGTCATAAATGAATACGCAGACGAAAAAGATAAAAATGCAAACAATGATCAGCTATCAAAAATGAAAATTGAGGGCGAAAAAGCGATTAGCGACAACGATAAAACCCTGCTTATTCGGGTTAATGAACAAATTCAAGAGCTAGGGGCTAAAGCATTATTTTCCAATCCAGCGACTTGGGTTTATCACTTCCAGCAGATTACTCAAGGCAATCGAAATTTTATCAACGAAAAAGAAGCACGATATTATATTGAAAAGGGCAAAAGAGCTATTGAACTCGGCGATGTGGACGAATTAAAGCGTTGCGTCCATAACTTAATGCTTCTTTTGCCGTCCGATGAGCAGGAGACAATTAAAAAGAATTTGTCGGGCATTACACGATAATTATGTCAAACACACTTAAAAATAACGCATATCATATCCTTGGACTCGACACAACGGCGAGCCAGAAGGACATTTTCAAGCGGTCAAAAGAGATTATTAACCGCCTGAAAATTGATGACTTGCCGGAATATAATCTTGATGTGGGCTTGTTTAATGACTTCCGAACAGAGGAAGCGGCAAAAGAAGCTATCCAAAAACTTCAAATGCCAAAAAAACGAATAAAAGAGTACTTTTTTTGGTTTCAAATAGCCGACAGTATTGATGAGCAGGCGCTTGGATTGCTTAAATCAAAAGATTTTGAAAATGCCTTGCGAGTTTGGGAAAATGTTGCTGAAAAAGGAGGTACAAAATCTTATTTTTACAAAAAGAATTTGGCGATTCTCTACTGCCTTTTACTTTCTATTGATGAGAATAAAAATTATCTGCGAGATTCATTATCAATATGGAAAGAGCTTATAGAATCCGATAAATTCTGGATCGCTTTTTCAAAAACCTATAATTTACATGACAAGCAGACGGCAAGTCAAGAATTGATTACTGATTTCAAAAATCATGTGGTGAGCTATCTAGCCGATATTTATACAGAGCTACACCAAACCTACAAGAACGCAGATTATATTAGCCAATTTCAAAAAGTTTTTTCAGTAAAAGGTGAGCGAATGGAAAAGAATGTTTTGGGTCCAGCATACCAGACGATTAACAATGCCGTTGAGGAACTTGAAAAAATGAAAGTTAGCGAGGACGGCGTTATTGATAAGGACGAAACTTTAAAGATAAAAAACCTTGTTGGAATAATCCAAAGTGAACTGAACAAACTTATTGATCTTGGGCTTTATGACGATAGCCAGACGAAGATAATGCGCGATAAGACGGCAAATGCTCTAAAAACAATTGTTCTAGATTTACACAATAATCTAAGTGAAACCGATAAGGCAATTGCTTTGTTAAATATAGCCCTAAAATTTGTTGGCACTTCTGGACTAGAAGCAAAAATAAAACAAGACATTAAAACACTTGAAGAGGTAAAACGGAACGCCGATTTAGTGAAGCCAATTCTTGATTTGGTTGCCGATGAACAATATGAGAAAGCTTGGACTATCGTCAAAGCTGATCGAGAAAAACATAAAAATAATCACGAACTACAAGAATTTTACAATAATCAAACTAAACTCTGTATTTCGGCTATTGCTGTTCAAAAATACAAGAAAGCTCGGGATTATTTTGACGGCAAACAAGAAGATTTAGCAAAACCTCTTTTTATTGAAGCTGGCCAGTTGGTTTATAACAACATAGATTTATATAACTTCAATAAAAAATCAATTGATGAAATTCTCGCCGAAGTGGAAAACAATGCAAATAAAGTCAATTTAAGAAACATCAATCAGTTTGATGAATATAGAAATTCATTCGTAAAACTAGCTAAAGAAAAATTTGAGGGGCAATTTGAAGAAACGATTTTAATTATTCTTATTGATTCGCACCTATTTAGTGGTTTAACAGACCTCATGAAAAAAATTAGGCAGAAATCTGGTATTGTAAATGTATTATATACACTTGGCTGGTTTACAATTTGGTTTTATGGTATCGGATTTATTTTTTTTATAGTCGGATGGATTTATAAAAATAAGGATTAGCTATGGCACAAGATAAAGAACATCTCGATATTAACTTGGATTTTTTAGATAAAGACACCTCGCCGAAAGGAAGCACTTTGGCACATAAATCTAGTACGCCGAAAGAAGAAAGCGTTACAAAAAAATACAATTGGAAGAAAATTTTAATAATAGGCGGGGTTATTTTATTTTTTGGTTGGGTTATTTTTTCAGATAACAATTCAAGTACAAGTACGACTAATACGGGAAGCTATACGCCACCGAGTATAAATCAAGCGTCGTCGAATAGCGACACGGTTGTTATAGGTGAATATAGATGTTCAAGATACAATTACGATAAAGCAGTTGCGCTTGCTCCTAATGAAAACGAACAGCAAATAGATACTGCCAGAAATGCTTTGGAATATAGAAGCAACGAGCTTGATCGTATGAAAAACGAAATTGATAGCTCTTATGTAAACGAATACTCATCGCAATACGAGATTAATCAATATAATGAGACAGTGAACGAGTATAATTCAAAACTTACTTCATATAAACGGGACGCGGCAAGTTTTAGCTCACGGGTTGATAGATATAATTCTCAAATTGAGGCCCACAATAATTATTTACGAAATAATTGCACACTTAACCGATAAAACTATGGCAACATCAACAAAACCAATTCTCTATAATGGATTCAAAGTCAAAGACGGATTAACCGTCAAAAATCGCGTTGAGCGAATTTTCTTTACGGAAGTTTATTTACTGTCCGATGATAAATATTTGTATATTTTTACAAATATCAGGCCAGAGGAAATCGTAGATAGAGGCAAGAAATATGATCTTATTACGATCCATCTTGACGGCAAAAAATATCTTGGTGTAATCATTGAGGAACATTCGCACGAAAAGATAACCGCAATCATTGATGATTTAACTGTTCTGCGTGGGTTTGATTGCGTTGCCGGAATGAAAAAATTAAAAGCCCTTTTAATTAGCGACGTTATTGATCCGCTTCTCAACCCTGAAAAATTTAAGAAATTCAAACTTTCAATTCCGAACGGTATTTTATTGTACGGCCCACCCGGGTGTGGAAAAACATTCATCGTCAAAAAATTGGCCGAAGAATTAGGATATAATTTCGTTGAGCTGAATCCTTCATCGGTAGCAACTTCCTATGTTCACGGTGCTGTTGGAAATATTGGCAAGGTTTTTGAAATGGCAAAATTACAAGCACCCTCAATCGTCTTTATTGATGAAATTGAAGGTCTCATACCAAAAAGAGAGGAGCTGTCGTCCAGTGCAGATATAAAGAAAGAAGAAATTAATGAATTTTTACTCCAGCTTAACAACGCCGGAGAGAATAAAATCTTGGTTGTCGGAGCAACTAATCGTCCCCACATGATTGATACAGCAATTTTGAGAGCGGGCCGAATGGACAAAAGGATTTATATTCCAGCACCGGATTTTGAGGCAAGAAAAGAGATGTTTAGAATTTGCTTATCCGGCCGTCCCTACGACAAAGATATTGATTTTACGAAACTTGCTGAAATGACCGAAAAATATGTTAGCTCTGACATCGAGCTTATCGTTACCGAAACGGCACGAATGGCAGTAGCACAAAATAAAAACTCGATTGATGAACAATTATTAATTGACGCAGTAAACAAATGTACGCCGTCAATCTCGCCGGAAGAGATTGCATATTTTGATCAATTTGATAATCTTGAGCGGTGGTAGCGACAGGCGGCGCGCCAATGAAATTGGCACGGCCTCCAATTCCGTCGAAAAAAAAGGCAGTCCGAGCGAGGGCGTGGCGAAAGGAGGGGGTTGGGGGGAGGAATTCCGCCACGCCCGAGCCGTAGCGAAGCGTTTTCGCCGTTTTGCTTTGCTCGCCGAGTTTCAGCCGCGCGAAGCGCGGCAATCAGTCGGAGTTTCGTTCAAAATAGGTTCGCACTTCGTCCATTAATTGCGACCAAACAAAACTTTTTCTTGACAACAGCTGATTTTCTATCTATGATAGAAAATATGTCTGAAAAGGTTATTTTAGAAATAAGGGCTGGCACTGGCGGCGAAGAAGCAAAGATTTTTGCTCAAGATTTATTGCGAATGTACCAGCGCTATGCCGAAAAACAAAAATGGTCAGTTGAAAGCCAAGATTTAACTTTGACTATTTCCGGAGAAAATGCTTTTAATCAATTAAAATACGAAGCTGGGGTTCATCGCGTCCAGCGAATACCAAAAACCGAAAAATCGGGCCGGCTTCATACTTCAACCGCCACGGTCGCGGTTTTAGCCAGCCAAACCCAAACGGAAATCAAAATCAATCCAAGCGATTTAAAAATTGAATCTTTCCGCGGCTCTGGTCCGGGCGGCCAGCACAGAAATGTAACTGATTCGGCAATAAGAATCACTCATTTGCCAACCGGCATAGTCGCTTCTTCGCAAAACCAAAAATCACAGCACCAAAATAAAG
>Ga0210057_1007824_pt1 | contig 12819 bp, 11 predicted proteins | sample CryGeyCG2114_010_2_FD_183968 | JGI IMG/M metagenome (GOLD analysis project Ga0210057, IMG submission 183968) | Groundwater microbial communities from aquifer - Crystal Geyser CG10_big_fil_rev_8/21/14_0.10 (SPAdes) (version 2) | ecosystem: Environmental > Aquatic > Deep subsurface > Groundwater ... | reverse complement strand
GTTGGAATGTTCAAGTAGCCGACAATCACGGCTACTCTTTTTTTAGTAAATCAAAATAGAAAAATGTTTTTTATCAAACGCCATTCATCCGTCCGTTAAAACAGACGGATTTCTGGCTAAACTTTAAATATTTTTTGTTAATTCAGAAAAAAAGATAAACAACAGATCTCTCTAATTTTCATGGAAAAAGAAATCCCAAAAGAGATCAGAGAATTTCCTAAAGAGGAAATGAATGCCTTTAATAAATTAATGGTTAAATTCTTTGATAAGGCAGTTAAGAATTATGAATTAGGAGAATATTTTAGATATTGTGCAGAATTGGATTTAAAGAATGCAAAAATATTAAAAAAAGAAGGAGGAAAAGAATCTCTTCCTCAAGTAGTTTATTTAATCCAACAAAGTGTTGAGAAATTTGCAAAATCATATGCTTTGATTATGGGGGCAGTAAATAAGAATAAACTAAGATACACTAAAAAAGGAGAGAAAGGAATAGGACATATTTCTGCAAAATCTTTTGTTTATATATTAAGACAAAAAGATCTTAATGATTCTATAGATTCTCTTAAAAAAATGTCTCCTTTTTTGATGAGTGAGAAAGAACATAAATCCTTTTCAGAAAATATTAACTTAAAAGAAGAAGAGGAAAATTTAAATGAACTCATCTTAAAAAAAGAAGGAACATTAAAGAAATTATCTTTAAAGAAGGTATTAGATACTTATGATAAAAATAGAAAAAATATCAAAATATATGCTAGTTCAAGGCATTTTGAAAGAGATTTGAAAGGAGTATTCAAAAGTTTTTGGAAACCTTTAGTTAATTTTGTTTTTTCAAAGCAAAGGATAAATTCCCAGAGAAAGATATTCGTCCTTCAATTAAATGTTTTAGGATTAATTTTCCCTTTGGCATTTTTAACTTATTTTTATGAATCAAATACAAGATATCCTAATTTACTAAAAAAGCAACTAAGTCCAAAGGATTTTATGGATAGAAGAAAATCAATAGTGAAAGAATCAGAGAGGATTCTTGAAAGACTAGAAAATTTAAATAGTGACTCTAAAGATTTATACAGCGTAATAAAATCTTTTTACAAACTTGATTCTGTAAAAAGAGAAAAAGCTTATAACCTCTTTATTGGAGAAGAAAAAAATAATTAATCCCTTGAATAGGAAACTATCTTTCTCATATTAATAAGACTCAATCTAACCCCGTATTCTGTATCAAACCTGCAACAAATATCCCCTAATAAAAAGTAGATTAAACATCAACGACTAATACAAACTATTCGTTTTCCATAATAATGTATTGGTTTTGGAAGGGTTTTGTTGGATAATTATAATTGAATGCACTCTAATATATAATTAAAGTGTTATTTTAATTTGAGGAGTGTTTGATTAATATAATATGTTCCAGAAGGATGTTTTGTGATTACACCTTGTATTAGATAATCCCTTTTAGGATATAACTCTCTATCACTCTCATCTAGAATATGGAATTTATATCCTTGACTGTCTGTTATTTTTTTCAAAAAAGGTTGCCCTATACTCCAGTCATCATAACCCATTATAATCGTAACTCCAATATTCTTTCCTTCATATAATTGAGGATTTTCTGAAAGTTCTTTTAATCCTTCTAATTTTAAAGAATCACTCTTGTTTTCAAATTGGAAAACATCTCCCAACATAAATAAAAGTATTAGAAATAAAATTGTTAAAATTAATGTTAGATAAAAACCTTTATTTTTTCTTCTTTTCATCTTTTAATACCCTAAATTTTCCTTCTAAATAATTATCTAATATATTCTCACTTACTTTTTTCAAATTTAAAGTTCCGTCTTCATTTGCTCCACCATTTTCAATCGGAATTGAGATTATTCTCTCTTGTTCTTTTCTCTTTGCCATTTCAATATATGCATAATTATGCAATCGTAGTATAAAAGTTTATTGGCATAACTATACATATATGCCTCGAAGACCAATAACCCAAATAATTCAAGAGGTGAAAAAGCTTCTTGAGAAAGAAGGAAAACTTTCTGTGAGACAAATCTCAATTAAAACCCATTCTCAATGGAGAACATCCCTAAAAGTATTAGAAACAATGAGAGACTTAGACCTAGTTAAAGAAGAGAAAGGAACAGAAACTGAAAGGGAAGAAAGGATATTTTCTTTGAAATAGTTTTAAATAAATTTTTATAGGTCTATTCCTATCTTTAATTATGCATAATCTATCGGAAAAACAAACAAGAGAATTGAAGATTGATAAAGCATTGGAAAAAGTAGGTTGGACTAAGGAATACATAAAAGAAGAAGTTAATTCTGTTAAGTCTAATTTTAAAACTAAAGAGTATAAATTTTTTGATGGAGATGTCGAAAAGGGTGTTGATAAATTTATAGATTATCTTTTATTGGATGAAAACAAAAGCCCTCTGGCTTTAATTGAGGCTAAAAAAACAATATTGAGTGTAGAAAAAGGAGAAATTCAATCTAGAACTTATCAAGAAGATATTGAAAAACAAATCGGATTTAAAATCCCTAGATTCTTAACCAATGGAGATTCCTGGTATTTTATTGGTGATTTAGATAGAAAAAGAAAAATCCCTCTTCCTTTTAATCAAAAGGATCTAAAAAGAAGACAAAGTCTTTCGCAAAGAAGAAAAGAACCTTCGAAAATAAAAGTTAACCCCCATATTGTAGATAGGGAAAGAAGTATTTGGGCTGTTAAAAAAATTTTAGAGCATTTTGAAAAAGGTCATTCCTCTGCTTTATTAAATATGGCTACCGGAACAGGAAAAACAAGAGTAGCAATGGCAATAATTGATGGGCTAATTAAATCAGGATATGTTCAAAATGTCCTTTTTGTAGTAGATAGAATTTCTTTATCAAATCAAGCAAAAGAAAGTGGATTCAAAGAATTTTTTAAAGAGCCTGTTTGTGAGTTAAATGTAGAGGGATTTTCTGAAAGTGCAAGACTTTATGTTTCTACAGTTCAGACTCTTATGAGCGATATAAAGCCTAGAGGAAAATTTTATGAAAAATTTGGAGTAGGTTCTTTTGATTTAATTGTTTTTGATGAAGCACATAGATCTTATTATGATAAAAATAATGATATAATGAAATATTTTGATGCCTTAACTTTGGGATTGACAGCTACCCCTTCAAATGAGGAAGCAAGAGATACTTACAAATTATTTGGATGCGAAAATAAAGAACCAACTGTTGAATATAGTTATGATGAAGCTGTTGAAGAGGGAGTTCTGGCTCCATATGTTGCAGAGATTATCGAAACAAAAATTCTTTCTTTAGGAATTGAAGGAGCGAAGTTAAGTAAAGAATTAAAAGATGCTCTAAAAAAACAAGAAGAGGATCCCGATAAAGCTGAATTGCCTGGATCAAGATTTGAAAAATATTTTACTGATAAGAAAACAAATGAATTGATACTAAAGGAATTTATGGAAAGATGTTATAAAACTCCTGACGAAATTCCTTGTAAAACTATTTTCTTTTGTGCAAGTGTTAAACATGCAGAATCTTTGAAGAAATTATTTGATAAGATTTATCCTAACCTTGCAAAAACAGCAAGAGTTATTACATCTGATAGGACAAGATATATGGATGAAGTTAGAAGATTCAAAAAAGATTCTGATCCAAGAGTTGTTTTTTCTGTAGGGGTTTTAGATACAGGGGTAGATATTCCTGAGATTTGTAATCTTGTCTTTGTAAAACCTGTTTTTTCACATATCAGATTTTGGCAAATGTTGGGAAGAGGAACAAGAAATATCAAAGCGTGTAATCATAAAGATTGGCTTCCTCAAAAAGAAGGAATTTCAGTTAAAGATGATTTTTTAATATTGGATTTTAAGTTTGGAGATCATTCAAATGTGATTTATCACCAATTAGATAGAACGAGGGCAAAGCCACAATTAATAAATGCTAAAACAAAAATCTTCTTAGAACAAGTTGATCTTTTAGAAAAAGGACTAAAAGACAAACAAAAAGAAATAGTCTCTAAAGAGATTCTTGATTCTGTAAAAGAAATTGATATTGATTCTCCGATGGTGTTAGAAAAGAAACACATTATAAAAAAAGTAGTTTCAGAAAGATTTGATTTGGACAAACACATAAAGGAACTAAAAGAGGATATTGCTCCATTATTAATATATTCAAAATCTGAAAATGCTAAAGTGTATAGTTTTGTTTTAAAATGTGTAAAATTATTTGATGCGATAAAGGAAGGAGACAAAGAAAAAATTGGAGAGGCCGAAGAATTTACAAAAGAGAGACTAGAAAGTATTTGGGATAAAAACCTAGAGATAGTAAAAGCAAAAGATGAAGAAATAAAATTGGTCTTAGGAGATAAATTTTGGTCAGACTTAACTTTTGAAGATGTTGATTTTTTAATCAGAGAAATTGCCCCTTTAATGATTTATTATGAAAAAGATAGAAAAAAAATGTTAATTGTTGATGCTCCAGATGTTTTAATTAATGTTGAAGAAGTCAAGATGAAAATAAAAGAAAAAGAAGATTATTCCTATTTTTTAAATTCTAATAAATTGTTTAAAAAAATTAAAAACGGAGAGGGCGTAACTTCGGAAGAGCTTTTAGAGATAGAAAAGGAACTCTCCAAAATAAATCCTTTATGGACTATCGAAAATATCCAAAGAAAACAAGATTTCGTATCATTTCTAAGAGATTTAATTGAAATAAAAGACTTGCCAGATCCTGAAGAAATGATTAGGTGGGAATTTGATAAACATGTTGCAAGTAAAAATGAACACTATAATTCAGACCAATTAAAATTTTTAAGATTCTTAAGAGATATTTTTGTAAGAACCAAACATATTGAACTTAAGAGTTTTGCAGAGCATCCATTAACAGAAGAAAGACCTCTTGATTTATTCAATGCAGAACAACTAAAAAAAATTGTGACCAAGTGCAATGAGTTGAAATGGAAATGATAAATGAAAAAAGGTAAACCTTTAGGTTTACAAAAAAACAGAGTATACAAATATTTAAAAAGTCTAATTTCTATTAGTTTTTATGGCATTTACAGAATCTTCAGGAGAAAGAGACTTTCAGGTAGTTGCTTCGAAACTACCTCAGGAAGAATTTGCTAATTTTAAAAAAGTCTGTGATTTAGAAAATAAGACACCCAGCAAGAAAATTAGAGAATTAATTAATAAAGAAGTTGATGAAAGATTTGGAAATATTTATCGTAGTAAATACGACAAAGAAAAAGTGAAACAATTCAATCTTGCAACACTTCGAGATTATACTAGATCTTTGATGGTTGAAGATATTTGTAAAGTTAATTTAGTGGAAAGAACTGATGGAAGATTTACTCAAATAGGACTAAGACCATTAATGGAAGAAGATATGCTCTTGCCAGACCAGGAAGGAGTTCATTTTCATCCAGAACTTCCAGGATTAGGAAGTGATGTTGCTGTTGGAGAAAGAAATTTTTTAATTCAACAAATTTTAGCTAATAAAGATATTGAAAAAATTAAATTAAAAAAAGAAGAGCTTCTTGATTTTCAAAAAGAGAATAATTTTCAAGAATCAACAATTTTGGCTAGTCTTGATTTTTTCATGGATTTTTCAAGATCATTAATAAAAAGAATTGAATATAAGGAAGGAAAAACAATCTTAGATTTTAGACATAAATTAGATTTTATCCCAGAAGAAATGATGAAAGGTAAAATCATTCTTATTGAAAAAGATTCTATTTTGTGGGCAAAGCAAAAATTTTACAACCAATTTTCAAATAAAGATGAGGGATTGGATATTTTGATACAACCAAAAATTGGTGGAAAAGTAGACATAACCGTAAGAAGTGTTAATCGAATTAAAGATTTAGATCCTGAAGGAATTAAAATTCTTGAGGTAGAAGGATGAATAAAAAAGAAGTTGTTAGACTATATTTAGAGACTTCCGATCCATCAGAATTTTTTAAAAATAAAAAAAAATTATTTGGGATTCATTATCTTTTAAATCCAAAGAACATTAAGAGAACAAATCTAATCAAATGTTTTAAGAAAGAATTAAGGTGTTTAGAAGAAAATCCTAAAGAATCCTTATATCTTTTTTGTAAAAAAGAGGATAGAATCGCATCAAATAATTTTTCAAGCACGAAGGTTCTAGCCAATCAATTTGTAATATTCAATTTTAGCAACAATAAAATGTATGTTTATGGAAATGAAAAATTATTTTTTACAACTTTCAAGAAGCACATAAAGGAAATATTAAAAGACACTTCAAAAAAATCTTTTGAAAAAGAAGATACTTTTATTAAAGAGGATTTTAGATCTACGGATTTCATAAAAAATTTATTGGAAAAAAGAGAAAACTTCTATATTTATGAGATTTTATTTAATTCTTTAGATTTATTTAATAAGAAGATAAGAGCCCAATTTAGTTCAGATCAAAAAAATTTTGATATAATAGAACTTTTATCCAAAGAAGAAATAAAAAGATACTTTATAGAAAACTTAAAATTGGGCTCTCTAAAATCAATTAGTTTTAAGAATAGTATCGGGGAACAAGAAACCCTTCAATTTAAGAATGTTGGTTATAGAAAAATAGAAATTGTTTGGAAAAGAAAAAAGGAATCTTATTTAAAAAAAAGTCTTTGCGAAATCTTTGGTCTTTATGAAAACATTACTTTGGTATATGAAGAAAATGTAAGTTTATCCACCTTATTTAAAGAAATCACACTTGATTTCTATAAAAGAGACAAGTTGTACAAAAATATTTTAGAAGATTATAAATCATTAATCTATTTGGATCAGAATAAATCTCCTAAATTAAACAAGAAAGAAATTCTTAAGGCTCTAAAAGATTTATTAAAAGAATATAAGTTTGAAAAAGTAAAAACAACAAAATACAATAGATTAAGATTTCCAAAGTTAAGGGGTAAACAGCAATCAGAGAATTTAATTGTAATAAAGAAAAACAATCAGATTTTAACATACCTTTATCTAGGGGAATCAGAACTTTATCAAGATAAAGAAAATTTTCTTAGGGAATTTTTCATATTTATGCCTTGTATGATACTTGATTTTAGGAGTAATAAAAATGAAGATTATTATATTTCTCTCTCACAATTTTTAGAAAATTTAAACAAGAAAGAAAAAAATTATTTTGTTGATATAATTAATAAAAATCCAAAAAATTTTATTTCTTCTGTAGAATCTCAGTTTTTTCAGGATATATTTAAAACAATTAATTTAGATCTTTTGCCAAATTTTGAAAAATATAATAAGAAATTGGGGTCTCAGCAAAAAGGAGAACTTTATGAAAAAGTTATCTTTTTTCTTTTCTCAATTTTATTTCATATTGAAAGATTGGGGGGGTCAAAAAAACATGATGGAAACATTTTTGTTCATAATAATTTAAAAATTGGATATGATGCAAAAAATTTAGAAAATAACGTCTTAAGCTCATTTACAGATAAAAAAGGTAAATTTAAGGATATTGGATATATTAAAAATAATAACTTGGAATATTATTTTTTTATTTTTAAGAAAATAAACGAATCCTTTTTTAATTCATTAAAAACAAACATAAAAAATGATCTACCAAAAATTTATTTGAAGGCAATAGATATAAATTACATTCTTAACCTTTTTAACAATATTACAAAAGAAGGGTTAATCGAATTTTCAAGAGTTAATAAACAGAATATGATAGAAGATTGGCTTAGAGAGGAGGATGGAATAATAAAATGAAAACTGAATGGAAAAGAATAGCATTAGGGGAGATTCTAGATTACGAACAGCCTACAAAATATATAGTTGAATCAACAGATTATAAAGATGAATATGAAACTCCGGTTTTAACCGCAGGGAAATCATTTCTTTTGGGGTATACAAATGAAACAGAAGGAATTTATGAGAATCCCCCAGTAATAATTTTTGATGATTTTACTACAAGTAGCCAATATGTAGATTTTAAATTTAAAGTAAAATCTAGTGCCATGAAATTATTAACTTCAAAGAATGATCTGATTAATATTAAATTTGTTTTTTTAGCAATGCAAAGATTAAGATTTGATATTACTAGACACAAAAGGTATTATCTTTCTGCTTATCAAAATTTGAAAATTTCTATTCCTTTCAAAAACGGAAAACCCGACAGAGAAAAACAAAATCAAATTGTAGGAATTATTGAAAAAGCAGAAGATCTAAAAAATAAAAGAAAAAAATCAAGTGAATTGTCAGATGAATATTTGAAGGCTGTTTTTAATGAGATGTTTTTGAAAAGCGATTTTGAAAGAGTTGAATTGGGAAATGGAGAATTATTTAAAATTGGGGGAGGGAAAAGACTTCCTTTGGGAGAGCGTTTTTCAGATAAACAGACAAAAAGACCTTATTTAAGAGTAACTGATATGAGAAATCAAACCATATCCCAAGAAGATTTGAGATACATTACCGAGTCAATCTTTGAAAAAATAAAAAATTATACAATTTCCTCTGAAGATATTTACATTACAATTGCGGGAACTATCGGTTTATCTGGCTCTGTTCCTAAAGAACTTGATGGAGCTTCATTAACGGAAAACGCTGCGAAGATTAGTATCTTGGATAAAGAAAAGATTGATAAATTATTTCTTTCAAATATTTTATCGTCTGATTATGTTCAAAATCAAATAAACAGTAGAATTGGAGTTGTCGGAGTTCCAAAGTTAGCATTATTTAGAATAGCCACATTAAAAATCCCTCTGCCTCCAATAGAACTCCAAAATAGATTTGCTTCAATTGTTAAAGAAATTGAAAAATTAAAAGAAAAACAAAAACAGAGTAAAGAAAGTATTGAAGAGTTATTTGATTCTTTAGTTAAGAAGGCTTTCGCAGGAGAGTTAATATGAAAAAAATGAATATTAACTGGAGATTATATACAGAAGAACAAATTCATTTGCTTCTATGTTTATTTTATCAAAGTAGAGACTACCATGTAAGGAATTTACATGAATCAGATAGATCACACGAAAAAGGAGCAGATATAATTGTGACAAAAAATGATGAAGAGATAGCCATAGCAGTAAAATTAAAACCTACAAAGAAAGACAGGGATCAGGTAATAGATCTCAATAATCGTTCTGAAAAGAAAAAAGTGTATTTATATATTGACACTCCTACAGATAGTTTTAATGACTTTATTAATGAATATAAAGAAAAAATCGAGTTTTGGGATAATAAAAAATTAAATGATATTTTTAGAGAGAATCATCCTTATTTTATGGCTAACATAATTTTTGATAATTCCGAAGTCCATTTAGAATTAGAAAAAATTAAGTTTTTATTATTTTATCTAAGAGAGTCTTGTAGGAATTTGAAAAATCAAGAAATTAAAATATTAAACAAGCAATCCTTTTCTAAATTATGGAGACTCAAAGATGTTGCAGTTACTTTACATAAAACAAATGAATTCATTTCTTCTTTTATTAGGACTCCTTTAAACTTTAAAGATGAAAAATTTAATGAGCATTTCCTTGAGATGTTCATGAATTATCTAGAAAAACAATACCAAAATTTTAATCTTTTTTTTAGGCATTTTATGGAATTCTATGAAGACAACAAAGAATTGGTCAATAATGGAATAATAAAAGGAATAACGACAAGTCATTGGTATTGGATCGGAGCATTCAAAATAATTAGTGATTTAGATTCTTTAAAAGATTCGTTTAAAAAAGGAATTGAAAATCAAGAATTAATAGAAAAAATAAGAAAAGAATTTCCTGATAAAGAGAGGGATAAAAGGCTGGAAAAGGAATGGGAAATAGAATCTAGAGGAAATGACGTCTGGAAGGCGATGGAATATCAAATCAATAAATTAGAATTATTTGGGAGGGCTTTAGAAATAATAATTGATGATATTATTGGAGAATATCTTGATTATGATATCCATTTATTCTCTTTAGAAAATCAAGATTTCAATAATTTTATCAAGGAAGATAGACAAAATCTAAAAAGGAGAAACAATAAACAATAATATGTTACACAACGAATTAAAATCAAACATTAGAAGGTTATGGGATAAATTTTGGAGTGGTGGAATTTCTAATCCTCTTCAGGCAATTGAGCAAATATCTTATCTTCTTTATATGAAAAGACTTGAGGATAAAGATATTCAAAAAGAACAAGAGGCAATTCTAAAAGGAGAAGATTTTCATTCTATATTTGAAAAACATAAAACTTGTAGATGGTCTGAATGGTCTGAATATCCTGCAGAAAAGATTTTGGATCATGTAAGGGATGTTGTATTTCCTTTTATGAGGGAATTGGGAGCTGATGGAAGTCTTTACTCAAAATATATGGCTAACGCCAATTTTGAAATTCCAAATGCATCTTTATTAATTGAAGCAGTAAAAATAATTAATAGCCTACATATAAAAGAGCAAAATCAAGATGCTCAAGGAGATATTTATGAGTATCTACTTTCGGAGTTGCAAACAGCAGGGAAAAACGGGCAATTTAGAACTCCTAGACATATAATTAAGATGATGGTTGAACTATCTAAGCCAGAACTTAATGATAGAATTCTAGACCCTGCATGTGGAACAGCAGGTTTTTTAGTTAATGCCTATGAATACATTTTAAGACAAAATACTTCTGAAGACTTAATAAAAAAAGATGATGAAGGAAATGAATATAATTTTAAAGCAGACAAATTAAAACCCCAACAAAAGAAATTTTTAGATCAAGAAACTCTTTATGGATATGATATAGATCAAACATTAACAAGGATTGCCTTAATGAATTTGATGATGCACGGAATTACAAATCCTAATATAAAACAACTCAATACTTTATCAAAAAGATATAATGAAGAAAACACTTATGATTTAATTCTGGCAAATCCTCCTTTCAAGGGATCAATTGATGAATCTGAAATGAGCGACAATTTTAGAAATAAAACTAAGAAAACTGAACTATTATTTTTAGAATTGATGTATAATTCCTTGGCAAATGGTGGGAGATGTGCAGTAATTATTCCAAACGGAGTATTGTTTGGGAATTCAAATGCTCATAAGTCAATAAGAAAACTTTTATTGGAAAATTGTAGGATGGATGCAGTTATATCCATGCCCTCAGGAATATTCAAACCCTATGCAGGAGTTTCTACTGCAATATTATTCTTCACAAAAGGAGAACCTACAAAAAAAGTTTGGTTTTATAATATGGAGGCTGATGGATTTAGTTTAGATGATAAAAGAACAAAAATAGAGATAAATGATATTCCAGATATTTTAGAGAGATTTAAAAGAAGAAAAGAAGAAGAGAATGAAGAGCGAACTAAGAAACATTTTTTTGTTCCAATTGAAGAAATTGTTGAAAAAGAATATAATCTTAGTTTTTCTACATATAGAGAAGACGAAGAAGAAAAAATTGAATATAGAGACCCAAGGATTGTCAGAAATGAATTAATTGATTTAGAAAAAGAAATTTTGAAAGGATTAGAAAACCTTGAAAAGATTTAATTTTTAAGAGAAATCTCCCCCCTTTCCAACATCTCTTTCATCCTCTCTCTGACTTGTTCCCAAATTTCTTCCTTAATTTTCTCATAATTATCTGCTCTTTCCTTTTCAATTCTTCTCTCTTGTTCTTGCTTTTCTAATTTCTTTTGAAGATTTTCCATTTCAGTTGTGGAAAACTTTTCATCTAATTCTTTATTTTGCATTCCTGCTCTGCTTATGTAAACGTCAGGCATGTCTGAGGAGAATTTCCAACCATACCTATAACAAAGTTCTTGTCTGTTTAGTTTAGTTGCGTAATATGTTGCAGAGCTGTGTCTAAACAAATGAAAATGAATTGATTTCTTCAAAACTTTCTTTCCTAATCTCATTAAGAAAAATCTTGTAGAATCATAAGTTCCTTCAAAAACTGGATCAGTGGACTTTAATCCAGAATATTCTCTTTCTCTTAAATAATCTCTAACTGCTTCTATTGAATGCCTCCAATAAAGAGAAATTACTCTTCCTTTTGTTTTAGAATATTCTTCTTTCAAAGTAATCTTAACAAAACTTTCTCCTTTTTCTGGAATCTGAATATCTTCATATCTAATATTCAAAAATTCCTCTGCTCTTGCCCCAGAATCAAATAATAGAGCCAGAAGATACCTTTCTTTAGCAGATTTGCAGGATTTGTATAATTTGATTATCTCTGATTCTTTCAAGTAATCTGGAGTTTTAGTGATTCTCCTAGTATCAAGCCATCCAACCAGTTCTGCTGTTTTAGAATCTCCTAATTTCCATTTTAGATATATTTTCAAAGCAATTTTGATATCTCTCTTACTTTCATGAGAAAAAGGTTTATTCTTATAGGAAAGAATTTGATCTGAACTAATTGCTTTTTCAAAATTCTCAATATCTTTTAATTCAATTTCGGAAATTGGTTTATTCCAAAAGACAAAAGGCACCTTTAATAAATCAAGATATTTTAACTGCCTTCCAATTGAAATCTTTCTTCCACGATTTACCTTTCCCATCTCTAAATCATGAAGAAATTTCACAATATCTTCTTTATTTTCTTCTGCTGTTTTCCAATCTTTAAGAGATTTTAATCTTGCTTCTACATTTCTTTTATGTATTGAAATCTTTTCTGCCATTTCTTTATTTTGAATGTAGAATATAAAAATGCGTGGATACACTGGATACAGTTTTCCTCGGTAAAATTGCATCAATGTAGCACTAAAACTATACGCCCCGACCGAGATTCGAACTCGGGTTACTGCCGTTCTCTGAAACTCAAAGGAAACCCTTTGACTACAGAGTTTTTTAAAACTCTCTTGAAGACAAGACCGTATTGAGATACTAGACATTCACCT
>Ga0210057_1007823_pt1 | contig 12820 bp, 10 predicted proteins | sample CryGeyCG2114_010_2_FD_183968 | JGI IMG/M metagenome (GOLD analysis project Ga0210057, IMG submission 183968) | Groundwater microbial communities from aquifer - Crystal Geyser CG10_big_fil_rev_8/21/14_0.10 (SPAdes) (version 2) | ecosystem: Environmental > Aquatic > Deep subsurface > Groundwater ... | reverse complement strand
AACATGGGTTTAACGTTAAGATTGTTACCTATGGTGAACAAGAATCAAGAATTAATAATCATGCATCAGAAGATGTTTATTATATTTCCCGTAAGCAGTCAAAGCCATTGCGATATTTTAAATATTTTTGGCGGGTTTTAAATTTATTAAGTTGGGCAAATACTGTTTACGCGCAAGGTCCGGTTAGTGAGGGATATCCAGTGTATTGGGCGTGTAGATTAAGAAGTAGAAAATATATTTTGAAAGTAGTGGGGGATTACGCGTGGGAACAATATCAAGTCGCAAGTAACAAGTTACAAGTAACAAATAACAAATTTGTGACTTTGGATGAATTTCAAAATAAAAGATTTGATTCTAGTACTGAAAAAAAACGCAGAATTGAACATAAGGTTGCGCAACATGCGGAAAAAATTGTTGTACCTAGTTTTTATTTGAAAAAAATTATGAAGCAGTGGGGAGTTAGTGAAGATAAGATTAATGTTATTTATAATGCAGTTGAGTTTAAAGATGTTGAGTCAATAAAAAAACCAGCTGATGAAAAATGGTTGGTTTCGGTAGCACGACTAGTTCCGTGGAAAGGGATAGATATTTTAATTCAAATAATGCCGGAGCTTTTAAAACACAATTCAAATTTAAAATTAAAAATAATTGGTGACGGTCCGGAAAAAAACAATTTACAATTACTAATTACGAATGACGAATTAGAAAAGAATATAGTATTAACTGGTAAATTATCACATGACGAAGTACTAGGCTATTTACAAGCAGGCGATGTTTTTGTGCTAAACACTGGCTATGAGGGTTTACCACACACAACTTTGGAAGCAATGCATGCTAATTTGCCAATAGTCACCACTAGTGTTTGTGGTAATCCGGAGGTAGTAGAAGATAACCGGACGGGATTATTAGTTGAATATAATGATAAAGAACAAATTAAAAACGCTATTTTAAAATTATTAAATAATCAAGATTTAGTTAATAAATTAACTAATAATGCTAAAAATAGTTTAGGTAAATTTGATAAACAAAAAATGATTAATAATACTATAGAAATTTTAAAGTCATGAAAATATTAAATATTAGTTTAGATAAAAATGTAATAGATAAAAATTCAGCCGTTGCTAAGCGGATGGTTGATTATAGTGATTTAGTTGATAGGTATGCTATTTTAGTTCTAGCAGAAGAAAATAAAGAAATAGATTTATCAAATAAAGTAAAAGTTATTTCAATAAAAAAAAGCTCTAATAAGTTTATTAATTTTTGGAAATTAAAAAAGAAATTACAAGAAATTATTAATAAAGAAAAATATAATATTATAACAGCACAGGATACGTACTTTTTAGGAAAATTAGCGGTGGAGTTGGCAAAAAAATTTCATTTAGGGCTGGAAATACAAGTGCATGGTTTTGAAAAGCTTAATTTTATTAGAAAAATGATTGCAAGATATGTTTTAAAGAACGCTGACGTGATTCGTGTAGTTAGCCAACGATTGGGAAGGAAGTTGGTTGATGAGTTTGGTGTGGATGAAAAGAAAATTGTGGTGATACCAATACATAGTGAATTACGTCCCCCCTCGCTAAAGCTACGGAGGATAAAAATTACGAATTACGAATTACGAACGAAGAAAAACACAGAGAAGTTTATTTTTTTGACTGTTGGGAGATTAGTACCAGTTAAAAACATAGAGATGCAAATTGCGGCAGTTAGTCAATTAAAAATTAAAAATTACGAATTACAAATTATAGGTGACGGAGAGTTTAGTCAAAAGTTAAAAGCTCAAAGTCAAAAGTTGGGATTAGAAAATAATGTAAAATTTTTAGGTTGGCAAAATGATTTAGAAAAATATTATAATCAAGCGGATTGTTTTTTGTTGACTTCTAATAGTGAAGGATGGGGCATGGCTGTGGTAGAGGCGGCGAGTTTTGGTTTGCCTATTATAATGACAGATGTGGGGCTAGCTGGTGAGATTATAAAAAATAATGAAAGTGGAATAGTTATTCCAGTGGGCGATCAAAAGGCTTTAGAGAATGCAATGATTAAAATAATAGAAGATGAAAATTTGCGTGAAAAATTGGGCAATGGTGCACGAAAAGCTGTAGAAAACTTACCTAGTAAAGAAGAAATTTTAGAACTGTATAAAAAATCATGGGAGATGGCTGTTAGAAAATAATTTTATATTATATGAAAAGACTATCCATTATTATTCCGGTTTATAATGAAAAAAATACTATTATTAGATTATTAGAGTCAGTTAATAAAGTTGAATTATTTGATATAGAGAAAGAAATTATTATTATTGACGATAAATCAACTGACGGAACATCTGAAGTTTTGAAAAAATATCAAGATGAATATAAAATTATTTTTAAAGATAAAAATGAGGGCAAAGGATCCGCGGTAAAAATTGGCATGCAATTTGCCACAGGCGATATAGCTATTATCCAAGATGCTGATTTAGAATATGACCCCGCTGAATATTTAGAAATAATTAAACCTATTGTTAACGGCAAGGCTGATGTTGTTTTTGGTTCAAGATTTATAAGTAGTAAGCCTCATCGAGTATTATATTTTTGGCATTATATTGGCAATCGGGTTTTAACTACTCTTTCTAATATGATGACGAATTTAAATTTAACTGACATGGAGACTTGCTATAAAGCTTTTAATCGTAAGACAATAGATTTATTAAAAAATAAATTAAGATCAAATCGTTTTGGGATAGAACCAGAAATTACAGCTCTTATTGCTAAAAATAATTTAAGAATTTATGAAGTGGGCATCTCTTATTTTGGCAGAACATATAAAGAGGGAAAAAAAATAAATTGGAAGGATGGTTTTTCCGCTATTTGGGCTATAATAAAATTTAATATTTTAAAATAATAAAATGAACTTGTTAATAATTACCCAAAAAGTTGATATAAATGACGATGTTTTAGGTTTTATGCATGGTTGGATTGCTGAATTTGCCAAACATTGTGAAAAACTAACGGTGATTTGTTTGCAAAAAGGCGAATATAGCTTGCCGGGCAATGTAAAAGTTTTAAGTTTAGGAAAAAACAATTATCAATTACGAATTAATAATTACGAATTATTCAAAAAAATAAAATATCTATTTAATTTTTATAGATATATTTGGCGGGAACGAAAAAATTACGACGCGGTTTTTGTGCATATGAATCAAATTTATGTAATTTTGGGCGGGTTTTTATGGCGATTGTGGCATAAAAAAATTGCTTTATGGTACGCGCATGGACAGGTTTCTTTTAGTTTAAAAATAGCTAAAAAATTAACAGATGTTATTTTTACTTCAACCAAAAGCGGCTTTCGTTTAAAAAGCAAAAAAATTAAAGTTATCGGGCAGGGAATTGACGTTAATAAATTAATAATTAAAAATTACGAATTAAACAATAATGATAATTTTAAAATTATTGCGATAGGCAGAATTTCACCGGTTAAAAATTATGAAACTTTAATTGAGGCGGTTGAAATTTTACATAAAGAAAGAATTAAATTGTCAGTTGATATTATTGGTCAAGCCGGAACAGCTGAACAGGAAAAATATTTCGCTGGTTTAAAAAAAATGGTGCAAGATAAGAATTTAGGAGATATTATTAATTTTAGGGGAGCTGTGCCTAATAAAAATATTGTTGAATGTTTGCATAGCGCTGATTTATTTGTCAGTACCGGGTTGACCGGAAGTCTGGATAAAGCCATGGCAGAAGCTATGTCCTGCGGATTACCGCTTTTAACTTGCAATGAGGCAATGTTTGAAGTCTTAGGAGAGTATAAAGAAAAATTAATGTATAATAAAAAAGACTTTACGCAGTTAAGCGATAAAATAAAAATGATTATTAATCTGGATAAAAATGAAAAACAAAAAATGGCTGGCGACTTGCGCGATATCGTTATTAATAATCATAGTTTGGAAAATTTCGTGAAAAAAATTGTAAATGATTTATGACAAAATTATTAATCACAATTCCTTGTTATAACGAGGAAATAGTTTTGAAAAAAAATATTAAAATTATTTCTCAATATGCTCAAGATAATTTTTATGAATTTGAATGGCGGATTTTAATTATTGATAATGCCTCTAAAGATAGTACCTGGCAAGTTGCGCAAGTTATAAAACAAGAAAAAAATGAAAAAATTATTTTAGATCAGGAATTTGACAAGGGCAGGGGAGTGGCTTTGAGAAAAGCTTGGCAAAAATTTTCTGATTATGATATTTATAGCTATATGGACGCTGATTTAGCTACTGATCTTAAAGATTTTAAATTATTAATTAGCAAGGTGAGCGAAGGCTTTGACTTCGTGACCGGTTCGCGTTATTTAAGAGAGGCTGATGTTAAGCGCGATTTTAAAAGGGAGTTTTTATCGCGTATTTATAATTTTATTCTAAAAATATATTTAGGCGTAAAGTTTAAAGATGCTCAATGCGGTTTCAAAGCTTTTAGCAAAAGATTAACACAAGAGTTAATTCCGCAAACTCAAGATGCTGGCTGGTTCTGGGATACGGAACTCATGATACTAGCTTATCGGCATAATTATAAAGTTTTAGAAATTCCGGTTTCTTGGCGTGAAGTGCGCGATGAGTTGCGCGCGAGCAAGGTCTCTCATTGGTCCGAGGTTAAACGCCAGCTGAAAAATATTTATAAAATGAAAAAAAGATTAAGATATTTAAACATTAAAAATTAGAAAATAAATTATGAAAATTTCAATTATTCTGCCAATTTATAACGAAGCTCAAAATATCAGCCAACTTTACACAGAATTGAAGGAAGTTTTAGGTGGTCTAGATAAAAGCTATGAGATAATTTGCGTCAATGACGGTTCCTGCGATAATAGTTTTAATATTTTAAAAGAATTAGCGGCTCAGGATACGGCTTTAAAGATAATTAATTTTAGAAATAATTTCGGCCAAACCGCCGCTTTATCTGCCGGTATTAAAATGGCTAGTGGGGAAATTATAATCCCAATGGATGCTGATTTACAAAATGACCCGCATGATATCGCCAAGTTTGTAGCTAAGCTAAATGAAGGGTATAGTGTAGTTTCGGGCTGGCGTAAAGATCGAAAAGATAAACTAATTTCCAGAAGAATTCCTTCAAAAATCGCTAATTGGTTAATAGGCACAATTACTAAAGTAAGAATTCATGACTATGGTTGCACCATGAAAGCTTACAATAAAGAAGTTATTCAAGGAGTTGTTTTATATGGCGAGATGCATAGATTTATACCTGCTTATGCCTCTTGGCAGGGAGGCAAAGTTACGGAAATAGTAGTTAACCATCGTCCGCGTGTACATGGTCAAACTAACTATGGAATTTCCCGCACTTTTAAGGTTATACTTGACTTACTGGTGGTTAAATTTTTATCAAAATATATGAATCGGCCAATGCATTTTTTTGGCGGAATTGGTTTTATCTCTCTTTTTGTAGGTACATTATCAGGAATAACTTCCATATTTTTAAAAATTTTTCATATGAAAGATTTTGTGGCTACCCCCTTGCCGGTATTTTCCGCTCTTTTTATTATTGTCGGGGTACAGCTCGTTGTGATGGGAATTATTGCTGAAATGATTATGCGCGTTTACTATGAATCACAAGATAAAAAACCTTACATTATAAAAGATGAAATTAATTTTTAACAATTATAAATTTTTTAACTATAAAACAGCTTTAATGTTTCTTTTGGTGGTTGTTTTTGTTTTGCATATCCCGGGTCTTTTTTATAGTTTTCCCTTAAAAAATACCGTAGGCGACGAGGTTACAACTATGAGCGTTATTTTTAAGATGATGAATGACAGAAGTTTGCGTCCGGATTATGCGTCTTTCTACCACCTGCCAATAACAGCTTACGCGCAACTGCCGTTTTATGCTTTGTTGGTTTTATTTTTAAAATTTTCAGGATTATTTACTGACTGGGAAGTATTAAAAAATTTTGTTATTTTTGACTATGGATATTTTTTACCTTTTGCCAGATTTTTAACCGCTTTGTTCGCAGTTGGCGCCGGTTACATGATGTATGTTTTAACTGATAAAATTTTTAATAATAAAAAAGTAGCGCTATTGGCGAGTTTTTTATTATCTTTTAATTTAATGTTTTTCCAGGTAACTCATTTTGCCCGCGCCTGGTCTTTGCAAATTCTGCTTTTATTAATAACTGTGTATGTTTATTATGATTTTTTTGCAAAGCATAAAGATAGACTCAGAGATTATTTTGTTATTAGTTTTGTTACCGCCTTGTCTTTAGGTGTTCATTTGGCAAGCTCTTTGATTTATATAATATTTTTAGTTCTTTATTTTAGTAATAATAGCCTAAAAGATCTTTTTATTTTTAATAAGACTTGGTTTAATCGTTACAAAAAATTTTTATATCTGCACGTTTTTATAATATTTTGGCTTTTATTTTTTTATTATTTAAACCCTACCGGATTTTTAATTTATTTACAGCAATCCGGTATTGAGAACACATCCGGTATTAATAATTTATTTTCTAATTTTTGGTTTTATACAAAAGTATTTTTCAGCTACGATTTATTAGTGGCAATTTTATCTATTCCGGCGTTTATCTTGCTGTATTATAAAAATAAGCGTATATTTTTTGCCTTTTTAATTTTTGTAGTTATATTTTCAGGGTCAATTAGTTATGCCGTTCATTCAGAGCCTCGTTTTATTGTAGCTACTATGCCTTTTTTTATAATACCGGTTAGTTATTTTTTAGTATGGCTGGTTGATAAAGTTAAAAAATATTGGCAGCGCGTTTTAATCTACGCATTTATCATTTTATTTGTTTGTTATTTGCCATTATTATGGACTGTAAAAATAATAAAACCAAACACCCTGCTTTTGGCGCGACAATTTATTTTTGACAACGTACCAGCTAACTCGGTTATTACATCTTCAAATGCTTATATGGATATTCCGGAAAATAAGGCTTCCGCTTTATTTATAAGCTCTATGAACGCTAACGCTAATACTGTTGAGCGCCGCTTTATAGTTGACGCGCCGATAAATTTATTAAAACAGCCCAGGTATTTTGTTTTGCCTTTCCAAAATTTTGACGAATCGGCATTTCGTTTTGGTGATGAGTTGAAAAAAGTTGATTATATAATTATTACATTTTGGAATAAGGCTGAACAAGACAGACTTTTAAAATATGTAGCTGTTTTTAATAAGGAATTAGTACAACATTACTATCCTGCTAGTATGGATAATTTAACCGACATTGCAAACAATATGTTAAGGCCATTTTTCACTTTAAAAAGAGTGGAAAAAACCGGGCCGTTTGTGGAAATTTATAAAGTTAATAATTAATTATTATGTGCGGAATTGCCGGCTATTTTGGTAAAGGAAATAAAGATGTCTTAGAAAAAATGACCAGAACGCTTCATCATCGCGGACCTGATGAAGAGGGTTTTTATGTTGCTGAAAACCTCGGCCTTGGGCATCGTCGCTTATCTATTATTGATTTAAAGAGCGGGCATCAACCCATGCAAGAGCAGGGGATTACTCTTGTTTTTAATGGAGAAATTTATAATTTTAAAATTTTGCGGGAAAAATTAGAGGCTAAGGGCAGGCAATTTAAAACTAACTCTGACACGGAAGTTATAATTAAGTCATATTTAGAATATGGTAATGCATGTTTTGAAGATTTTAACGGCATGTTTGCCTGTGCTATTTGGGATGAACATAAAAAACAATTGATATTGGCACGTGATCGTATAGGTAAAAAACCTTTATATTGGGGAATTTTTAACAACACTTTAATTTTTGGCTCAGAATTAAAAGTGTTGCTTTCGCATCCTGTCTGCAAAAAAGAATTGGATTTGTCCGCGCTTAATAAATATTTAACATATGAATATGTGCCGACGCCACATTCAATTTTTAAAAATATTTTTAAATTAGAGCCAGCATCTTATTTAGTGTATGATGGTCAGGAAGTTAAAAAAAATAAATTTTGGGAAATAGAATTTAAAAAAGAAAATTTAAGTATAGAACAAGCAACTGCTAAATTGGACGGAAAATTAAATCAGGCGACTAAATCACGCTTAATTAGTGATGTGCCGTTAGGAGTATTTTTAAGCGGGGGAATTGACAGTAGCACTGTTGCTTATTATGCGCAAAAAAATAGCTTACAAAAAATACAAACTTTTTCCATTGGTTTTACGGAGAGCAGTTTTGATGAATCAAATTACGCAAGACAAGTTGCTGAATTTTTAAAAACAGATCATCATGAACAAATTTTGAGTGCAAAAGATTCCTTGAACTTAATTCCTGAAATAGGAGGATTTTTAGATGAGCCTTTGGCAGACGCTTCAATTGTACCTACTTTTTTGCTGTCAAAATTCACGCGTGAGCATGTAACCGTTGCCTTGGGCGGGGATGGGGGTGATGAGCTATTTTGTGGATACGATACTTTTAAAGCTGAACAGTTGGCTAAAATTTATGAAAAAGTGCCGTTAATAATTAGAAAAAAAATAATTGAAAAAATAGCATTAAATTTACCAACTTCATTTAATAATATCAGTTTTGATTTTAAAGCAAAGAAATTTATTGATGGATTTTATGGAGAAAAAAAATATCAACATCAGCGTTGGCTTGGCGCTTTTTCTAAATTACAAAAACAACAACTTTTTAAGCCAGAAATATGGCAGGAGCTTTCAAAAGAGAACGAATTCAATGATATTGATAATTATTTAAAAAATATACCGCAAAATAATTATTATAATCAATTAATTTATCTTTATTTGAGAACATATCTAATGGATGATATACTAGTTAAAGTGGATAGAGTGAGCATGCTTAACTCTTTGGAAGTGCGTGCGCCATTATTAGACTATGAAGTGGTTAATTTTATCAATAGCTTACCGGTTGAAATGAAAATAAAAAATTTTAAAACTAAATATATTTTTAAGAAATTGATGGAAGACAAATTACCAAGGGAAATCGTTAATCGCAAGAAAAAAGGTTTTGGCATGCCGTTGGCTGATTGGCTTACTAATGAATTAAAACCTTTAGCACTGGAGCTGTTAAGTGAAGAAAATATTAATAAACAAGGATTATTTAATTATGAATATATTAAAAATTTATTAAATGAGCATTTTTCTCGTCGCGCTGATAACCGCAAGTTAATCTGGACTTTGATGGTTTTCATGATGTGGGAGGAAAAATGGCTAAATACATAATAATGGAAACAAAAATAAAAAAATTAAATATTGGATGCGGGGAAGAACATAAAGAAGGCTATATTAATCTTGACTGGCAGTCATTAACTAAACCCGACGTTGAACATGATTTAAACAAACTTCCTTATCCTTTTAATGATAACAGTTTTGACTTAGTTGAGGCTTTTCATGTATTAGAACATTTAGATAAGCCTTTTAATGTGATGAAAGAGTTACATCGCATTTTAAAGCCGGGCGGCGAATTAATTATTAAAGTCCCTCATTTTAGCAGAGGATTTACCCACGCCGAGCATGCGCACGGTTTTGACGTGACATTTCCGCTTTATTTTAATAAAAATTTTACTAAATCAGGATTTTTCGGAGTAGAGTTTGAATTAACGGAAATGAAATTAAATTGGCTAGCATTTTTTCATCTATTACCATCAATGGGGTATGGAAAAATAACTATTGCGATTTTAAAAGTGTTGAATAATGGCGTATCATTTTTAGCTAATATAAATGTTAATTTTTGTAGTCGTATATGGTGTTTTTGGGTTGGCGGATTTGAAGAAATAAAATTTCATTTTAAATGTGTAAAATAATATGGATAAAATAAACGATAAAATAACAGCCAATGCTTTTGCCAATTCATGGAACAATCTGCCCTTAGGATCAGTCTATACTAAAGATCAGTTTGAAGATTGGATGAGGCCTTTGGAGAAAAAAGATATCATCGGGAAAGATGTTCTTGAGTTAGGATGTGGCAACGCTAGTTTGATGGCGCATTTATGTGAATGGCAGCCAAAATTTTTAGAAGGAGTAGATTTAGGAGATTCAGTTGAGACAGCTAAAAAAAATATGGCCAAGACCGCTTGTAATAGTTGGCGGGTTACAAAAGCAGATTTGACGAAATTTGAGAGCAATGATTTTGATGTAGTGTATTGCATCGGGGTTTTGCATCATTTAAAAAGTCCTAAGGCCGGATTGGACGCGGTAATTAAAAATGTAAAATCCGGCGGTAGATTTCATGTTTGGGTTTACGCTAAAGAAGGAAATTTTATTGTAAGATATATAGTAGATCCGATTAGGAGAATTTCGTCACACCTGCCTTGGTGGCTAACAAAATATTTTATTGCCACGCCGTTAGTGTTTCCTTTTTTTATTTATGCCAAAATATTAAAAATTTTACCAAAAATAAAGTTGTTAAAAATGTTGCCGTTATATGAGTATAGTCTTTGGATTGCTAAGCGCGATTTTTCTTTTTTTCGGCATGTCGCCTTTGACCAATTAGTTACGCCACAAACAGCTTATATTAGCCGGCCGACTATTGAAGGATGGTTGCAAGAGTATAATGAAATTGAGAAAGACAGTATATATATTATTATGCGCAATGGCAATTCATGGAAGTTTGGGGGCAAAATAAAATAATCAGTATGGATAGAAAATTATACGAAACATATCAAAAAATAGAAGAAGATCATTGGTGGTTTGTGGCGCGTAGAAAATTAATTTACCAATTAATTAGTGAATTTAATAAAAAAAAAGAAGACTTAAAGATTTTGGATATCGGCTGTAATAGCGGTTTTTTGGTTAATAAATTACAGGAAAAAAATTATGAAGCCTATGGTTGTGATACGGATGAAATGGCTGTTGGTTATGGTAAAGGCAGGGGAATTAAAAATTTAAAAGTTTCCAGTTTTCCGGCGCTTGATTACCCTGATAATAGTTTTGATGTTATTACTTGTTTAGATGTTTTAGAGCATGTTGAAGATGACAATCAAGCTTTAAAAGAAATTAATAGAATTATTAAAAAAGATAGTGTAATAATTATGACTGTGCCGGCATTTCAATTTTTATGGGGATTGCAAGACGAGGCTTCTCATCATTTTCGCCGTTATAGTAAAAAAGAATTAACCAACAAAATTAAAAATAATACAGATTGGCAGGTAATAAAAAAAAGTTATTTTAATTTTTTATTATTTTTTCCTATTTTATTTATTAGAAAAATAAGCAATATATTAAAATTAAAAAGAAGTTCTGATTTTGACATTAATAATAATTTTATAAATAAGATTTTACTAATAATTTTTTCGATAGAAATATGGCTATTAAAAATTATTTCATATCCATTTGGCGTTTCGCTTTTGGTAGTGGCAAAAAAGAAACAAGCATAGTACTGGAATTATTTATCCTATTTTTATTTTTTAGGATCCCGTTGCTTCATCTTATATATCATCAAGACGAGCACAAATGGGCAAGAATTGTTAATCCTTTTTTTGGTATTCAAGGTGAAAGCGTACATCCGCCGTTTACTGAAATTGTTTTTCATTATTTTGGCCAAATGTTCGGCTATATTAATTTACGTTGGCTGATATTAATTTTTGCTATATTTTGTTTTTGGCTTATATACAAAATTGCTAGCGAACAATATGGTAAACGCTCAGCCATATTCTCTTTATTATTATTCGCAATTATTCCTTACAATATAATAGCTAACATCCAAGTTGATATTGACGGGGCAATATTACCTTTCTGGATACTATTAACTTTTTTTAGTTTTACAAAAATCGATTTTTATAATTTAAAAAATAATAAGCAGGCGAAAAAGTGGCTGGCCGTTTTTATAGTTGCTTTGCTTGGTGGATTTTTAACTAAAATTAGCTTTACTTTAATATTACTAGGATTATTTTTTATATTTTTACATAAATATAACTTAAGGCCGAATTATAAGTTAGTTGTAAAATTATTATTAATTGTGATTGGAACAATCCTTGTTTTCGGCATCATTCTTTGGCTTGCGCATATAGTTTATCCAGAATTGTCATCATTTAGATTTTTAGAATACGTTACGCATTTTTCACTTTTTAACTTTTCCAAACGCAATTATTTTCAGGTTTTATTTTTAATGGCTAAAGTGTTTTTTCTTTTATCGCCATTTTTATTATTATTGTTAAATATAAAAAAAAATTGGCAAAGGCACGAATTTTGGCTATGGTATATTGTTAGCGGTTTGCTATTCTATTTAGTTTTATTTGATTTTTCAAACCGCACGATTGATAGGTACATGATGTTTTTAATTTTACCGTTAGTTTTTATTGGCGGTAATATATTGTCTAGCTGGTTTGATGAAATAAAACCCTTAAGCAATTTCGCGAAAAAAAGTTTTTTAGTAAGTTTTACAGCTTTATTGGTTATGGCATTTTGGTCTATTTTATCATATAACGCAGTACTGCCATTGGTGCCAAAAATTGCCTACATTGAAAATATAAAAAATTTCAATTTAAATTTTCTTTTACCTTTTTCCTCAGGTTCAGGGCCGATAGGTTTTTACATGTCAGTTAAATTCATCGCGATATTTTTTGTTTTATCATTGTTGGCTGTTTTATTTTATAAATTTTCTATCGGCAAAATAAAAATTATTATGCTTGCCGGTTTTATATCAATAGCATTAATTTATTGTTTAGTCTTTGATTTTGAGCTGGCTTACGGCCTAGCTTATGGGTTGCCCGATAAAGTGGCTCATAAAATACTTACCGAAGCAGTTTCTAATAGAGATATAGCTGATGTTATAACTTATAACGATACCGGAGCTTATGAACTTGCTTTCGCCGGTAAATATAAAGCGCGTTTTTACACTCAACCAATTTTTGA
>Ga0210057_1007822_pt1 | contig 12822 bp, 14 predicted proteins | sample CryGeyCG2114_010_2_FD_183968 | JGI IMG/M metagenome (GOLD analysis project Ga0210057, IMG submission 183968) | Groundwater microbial communities from aquifer - Crystal Geyser CG10_big_fil_rev_8/21/14_0.10 (SPAdes) (version 2) | ecosystem: Environmental > Aquatic > Deep subsurface > Groundwater ... | reverse complement strand
ATAGAACTACTACTAAACGAATTTAAAAAATATGAAAAAGAAATTCCTGAGCTCTCAACTATCCCAAAAGAATGCAGTTTTGATATGATTAAAAAATCCTTGGCTATATTAGATACCGTATCAAATCCTGAACAAAAATCGGTTATAAAAGATATAGATGAGTTTTTGGCAAAAGTAGAGTCCTTTCAAAATTAACACAAAATTATGAATTCCCTAGATAAAATAATTGAAAAGTTGAAGTCAAATGATGATGTAGATGCAGTATTTATCACCGGATCACATAGTAACAGAGAAGCTAAAGTTTACAGCGATATAGATTTAGTGGTGATTTTGAAAGAAAACAAAAATAATCTTTACTCGTTGTATAGATGGATTGACGGAATATTTGCAGACATTTTCTTTTTTGATTTGACTGATTTGAAAAGAATTGGAGACAGTGAAAAAATCGCAGCTGATAATTTTGATGCGATATTTGTGGATTGGCTCAAAAAGGCCTCAATTTGTTTTGATAAATCAGGCGCTTTAACCAACCTAACATCAAAAATATCAGGAACAAATACATCAAAAAATTCTCAAAAATTCAAAAAAGGTTATTGGCAGAGAATCAACCACAATCATGTATCAAACAAGAGGTACTTTGAGTCAAAAGATCCTTTATACCTTGAAGCTTTGGAAATAAGATTATTTTATTGCGTAGAAGAGATTATTTGCGGATATTTTGCTTTGAGAGACATCCCATGGAGAGGAGAGAAAAAAGCTGTTTTGGATCTAAAAGATAATGCCCCTGATTTTTATGATTTATTACAAAAATATTTGAAAACAGATTCACTTGAACTTCGCTTCAAACATTATTCCAAAATGCTGGATTTAGTATTTACGGGTGAATATAAAAAATGGACAGAGAAAGACGAAATAATTCTCAAGAAAGATTTTTTGTTGCTGGACTAAATGATTCTGTTATAAATTATATAAAATCACTATTCTAATTTTAAATTATGATCATCTTTCTAAATGGTTCGATAAATGCTGGTAAAAGTACTATAGCCAAGTTGTTGGTTCAAAAACTGTCTGATGTGGCTATTGTTGAAATTGATGCCTTCCATGAAATGATTGGGTGGATGCCCATAGATAAAGCTGTGTCCATAAACCTTGAAAATGGCCTCTCTGTAATCAAAAATTTTATTAAGCAAGAAATAAATGTAATAGTTCCTTATCCACTTTCTCAGAAAAATTATGATTATATGATATCTGGATTAAAAGACCTTGAAATTGACATCCATATTTTCACTTTAGCACCAAAACTTGAGGAGGTCTTGACTAATAGGGGGACGAGAGAATTGACCGAGCAAGAAAAAGAAAGAATAAAACATCATTATGATATTGGTATACCAAACCCGACATTCGGAGAAATAATAGACAATTCAGAACAAACTCCGCAAGAAACAGCAGATTATATTTTATCTAAAATTCATGAATTACAGTCTTGAGTTAAATGACAGACCTTTTAAAGCGATAAAAGCCGGTACGAAGAAGGTAGAGGGTAGGACACCAATAAATACTGAGGAAAATATATATGAAAAGATGGTTTTTGGAGACACCATAACTTTTACTAACAATGTTACGAATGAACAGATAATGTGTGAAATTTTATTTGTACATCATTACAATGATGTTAGGAAAATGCTTGAAACAGAAGGAATTAAAAATGTCTTATCAAGTGGTCTGGATGTAGAGGGTGGGATTAAGAGTTATAACAGCTTGGATGGTTACGAAAAAGGCATTAAAAAATTTGGAATTTATGCGATTGTGGTAAAAATGAAATAGTAACAAGAGTATAGACGAAAATAACGCAATGGCTTGAAAAAATTCATGTTTTTTGCTACCCTCGCTTTATGTGTTCTATAACTGGTGCATACTGGTTTAAAGATAACGGATCGGGAGAAAAACAGTTGAAGAACCAGATTCAACAATCTTTGGAATTCTTACGGCGACGCGGTCCCGACGAATCGTCATATACCACTGTGCGAGACAATTGTGTAATGGGTGGCAACCGACTCATAATACGTGGTAACAAAGACGATGGTAGCTTACCATTCAAATATAACAATAATATTTTGTATTATAACGGCGAAATCTATAACTACCGCAAGTGGAATCCCGGGGCTTCTTCCGATGGTGAAGTGATCCTTCCGCTTTATGAAGAACTTGGTCCAAAAGTTTTTTTAGAACTAGATGGTGAATTTGCGTTATCTCTTTGGGACGATAAAAACGAACGATTGCTTTTAGTTCGCGATCCGCTTGGTACAAAGCCAATATATTTTAGTTTAAATGATGAACGATTACTCTGGGCCTCATCTGCAAGTGCAATCAATGAGATGGAAAAACACTCGTTTTGTGCTCCAATTAAGGGCCCGGCATATAAACACAGCTATGCTGTTCAAGAGCCATACACATCGTATAGTGGGATATGGCTTATACCCCCTGGACATTTTTTAGCCGTCGATCGTAATGGCCCAAGATTATATTGTTATAACCTTTGGCAAGAACATCCGATGGATTCAATGGATTTGACCGAGATGTTTTCTACACTAGAACATTCACTTATTTCACGACTGGATTATGGCGGGATTATGGGCATCCCCATGTCTGCCGGAATCGATAGTGGCATTATCGCGTTTATGGCCGACAAACTTGGTGTTAAATACCACATTTTTTCAATAGTCGAAATATTTGGTGAAAAAACTGATGAATCGGAGAATATCTTACAAAGAATTGACCGATTACGAAATGCGTCCGATGTAACATTGCTTAAATGTAACGAGGATGAATATCAATTGGCAATTCAAGAAATGTTTTCGCCGCAATATTATGATTCAGAGAAATTTGATAATGGTAATATATTAATGCACGCGGTTTTTAATGCAATGAACAGGGCTGGTATAAAAGTTGCAATTGACGGATCCGGTGGGGACGAGTTGTTCCATGGATATAATTTTAGAGGAGATTTTAAACCGATCGATGGGTGGCCTCGCCCGTGGAAGCATAGCAACTATTATTATTCTCTTTTCACAACACTCCTCGACTACACTTCAAAATCAGACCGGGCAGGAGCATATTTTTCTATCGAAAGTAGATATCCGTATCAAAATCTTAAACTCATGAACGCATCCTCGAAATTACGATGTACGAATGTATTAAAATGGCCTTTACGTGAATTTCTTTTAAAACGAGTGGAGTATGGATTTCCACTAGATATAGATTTGCACGGCAAGTTTGGCTTTTCAATTAAAAATAGAAATAAGGAACTTATGATACACGAAATGCAAGAGGTATGGCGTAAAACAAACAGTCTCGATATAATGCCAACTTCATCTCCCAAGAAATTTCCTTTTACTATAGGAATAGCTTCTGAAACAATATGAAGCTCTTTTCCATTACTATGGTCAAAAATGAAATTGATATTATCGAGACATTTATTCGATACCATATTTCAATATTGGATGGTATGGTGATTTTGGACAATGGTAGTACTGATGGTACAGTTGAAATCATTAACAATTTAATTAAGGAGGGACTGCCAATTTACTTAATTTTTGATGATAATCCTTCATATGATCAATCCGCAATAACGACGAGTATGCTTTACACCTCATTACGGCAATTTAGGCCGGATTATGTTTTACCCTTGGATGTAGACGAATTTCTGGTAGCCGACCCGGGTAAGCCCGTGCGTTCAATGTTGGAAAAGCAGCTACATCAAGATGCACTCTTTTTCCTCAATTGGATAACGTATATTCCAACCGAAAAAGATGATACGGATGAATTAAATCCGTTAAAACGAATCATTCATCGCCGAGTGGTTCAGCATAATTATGATGAAAAAGTAATTATACCCGCGAGCATTGCACTGAAACATCATATCACCATACGACAAGGAAATCATGATGTTGACGGTGTTCCGGCAGAAAGTATAAATAGAGTTAATCTTAAAAATTTGAATCTCGCCCACATTCCAATTCGATCGGAAGCACAGGTAAAATCAAAGTATTTAGTAGGGTGGCTTGCCAATCTTGCCCGAGACAAGCAGGTGCTTTTTGACTGGTATTATTATTACAATATTTTAAAAGAAGAAAAAAAACTTACAAATAATGATTTGAAAGAAATGGCACTTCGTTATGATATTCCTAATAAACGTATTAATATCGATCTTATTAGGGATCCAATTCGTTTATCTAAGGTCCAGGAGTTTGAATTAAAATATACCCGAAAGGATAATACCCAATATTTTAAGAATGTACTGAATTATACCGAAACGCTTGCAAGAAAATATTCTAATCTTCTTAAGCAGACAATTAAAAATGATAAAAAAACAGTTATCGATAATTCATATGGCGATCAGATGATTTTACAGATTATCAAGGACTATCTTTTAATTGACGGTTGGTTAAGTGTACAAGAAGCGGTGGCGTTGTATAAACTCATTCAATCTGTAAAAGGAGACAGCATAACTGTATGTGAAATTGGATCGTGGCTTGGAAAATCTAGTTACATATTTGCCCGCGCTTTGGAGACACATAGAAACGGGCAGTTGTTTTGTATAGACCCTTTTGATGCGTCGGGCGATAATTCATCAAAAAAAATATATCAACATACTAAAAAAGAACTTCGAATACCACTTTTGAAAAAATTTACGGAGAATATGCACAAACTCGGAGTATTGAAACAAATTAAAATAGTACAAGGGTACAGTTATGAAGTGATAAAAAAATTCAACGAGCCAATAGATGTATTGTTTATTGATGGTAATCATGACTATGATTCGGTTTTGCGTGATTATAAAGACTGGTCTAAATTAGTTAAGAAAGGGGGCTTCATCGCGTTCCACGATGTAGGGTCTAGTCACACCACGGGTCCTAAGGAAGTTGTTGAACTTGAAATAGTAAGAAATCCTATTTGGGTTAATCAACAACTCATAGATGAACTGTACATTGCACAAAAAAGAGATTAAATATGAATAATTGGTTTATTATTACATTTTACAAAAACAACTTTGAGCTTATGGAGCCCTTTGTCAAATTTTATATAGAACACTGGGGCATTAAAAGATTCTTTTTTTTGATTACAGTAACTGATCAAAATATCAATAAGTACTTAAAACGAATTAAAGAGATGAACGCAACATTAGATGTGCTCATTGAATATCATATTATCCATACGATACCAATTATTACCGTAAACGAATGGGGGCGAATTAAACGAAAATTTTTTACGTATCTACAAAAAACTGTTCCGTCATCATATACTAAAGTACTAAGTATCGACCATGACGAATTTTATTATATAGCGGATAAATCAGTACTCATAAAAAATAGAGAACTGCACTTTCATTTTCTTGAGTTTATTCCGCATAAGCACTTCAATCCAGAAGAAGATTTTTTTTGGTCACTCCAAGGTTGGTTTTATCGTGTAAATTACTTTAGCCAATCAAGTAAAGATGATCGAACATTGTATATGGATCCTGCCGAATTGGCGGCTTTTGAAAATGATATATTGAAGAGTGGTGACGAATCATCAGATAAAATTACTCATCAGTGGTGTAAATTGGTTCGATTCGATAGAGATCAGATGATGTATCCGTGGGATCATAAAGATGGAGGAGGTTTGTGTAATGCCTTGAAGAAGACGCACGATATAGACGCTATTAAAAAAATGCTCCACGAAAATTATTTTTGTTTTCATATGGGAGTTCCTGATAGACAATATTTTATTGATAAGAAAACGAGATGGATTAATCCGACCAGTAAAAAGGTTACTATGCAGGTGGGTGACATTACAGGTGATCAAAATGATTATTTCGACAAGTACTATTCAACAAGTTCCGGAATCCAGTTTAAGAACAACTTTTTACATCGTTATTTTGTAAATAAGCCCTAAGTTTACTATGGCTACCCAAATACCAATCATCATGTATCACCGTATTGGTGGAATCCATACACGCAATCTCTATCAAGGTTATACTGATGCCAATATTGTCATGTCAGAAGACACTTTTTATTCTCAGATCAAAAAATTACTAAAGTATTATTCAATAATTTCTCTTGGAGATCTCGCAAATAACATAGCTAATGGTTTTGTATTGCCGACCCATCCGTGTGTCATAACATTTGATGATGGATTTCATGAAATGTATGACGTCGTCTTTCCAATTTTGATGAAATTAAACCTGAGTGCAACATTCTTTATTTCCGGTAATTATCTGGCAGGTACCAATCATGTCAGATGGCTTGATTTATACTATCAATTGTTAGATAGCAGTCCGCCAACTTATATTGATACAATTATTAAAAACACACATCCAAATTTACAAAATATGACTGACATTCGGATGGCTTTTAAGCATTTGTTACGCCAACTACCGCTTAAAGAGAAATATCAACAGCTCTCAGATCTAAAACGGGCATTAGGCGTTCAAGTTAATATTCAGTCACTGAATGAATCTCTATACTTATCACCTAAACACATTACCGAGATGGCGAAGGCTGGTATGTATTTCGGCGCACATAGCATGACACATCAAGTAATGGCAGGTTTGGGTCGAGAAGCCGCCATACGCGAGGTCGATGAATCAATCCGATGTGTAAGAGAAATAACTAAACAAAAAGAAGTAGCTTTTGCTTATCCATTTGGGGGAGCAGATTCGTACACCATGGAAACTGTAAGCATTGTGCGAGAAAGTGGTGTAATGTGCGGATGTACATCTATACCGGAAATGAATAACCCAAGAACGCCCCTCTTTGAGTTAAGACGTATTCCCGCTGAAACATTTGTATTATAATAAGTGTTATGCACGTGAATGATTTTACACAATCGGGAAGGCGCGAAGATATAATTCATAATTGTCTCAAAAAGTTCCCGATAAAATTAAGAAATAAGATTGAACACGAGATCGATCTGCTTTTGATTGATTCAGGATCATATATAAAATATGATATTACACTACAAGGAAAATCATCTCATACGTTAATCGTTGTGAATAATGTTGATGATTTATCTGATACAGCTTTGACTGGCCTTATCGCCCATTTATTTGCTTTATATTCAATGGGTTATGACAAACAATCTGCACAAAAAGGAGAGCGGTGGTTAGCGACCGATTTACATTCAGACGACATTGCACGTGATTGGGGGTTTAAGGAAGAGATAAACGATTTAAGAAAAATACGGCCACAAAAGATTCCCTGCGAGGTCAAATATCCCGATGTTGTCATAGAGCATTCGGCCCCTAGTAAAGAATTTGATGTTGATATCTGTTCAGCATTAAACAAATATAAAAAAAGTTCCTTAAATAACGTTCAAACTCGCGTTAAGGTGTGGTATATTGATAAATTTTCAATGTTGTGCAATTTAGATAATTTACGAGAAATTGGCATAGAACATCTTCATATATTCACAAACAAATACACAAGAGAAGATTTGAACGATTTAATAAAACTTTGTTCTGCACAATAAAGTGTATTGCTAAATTTTCTTCATGTAAGCAAGCCAATAGTTTCGTTTATAGGATTGTCCCTTAAATTGGGCATAATTTGTTTTTTTAATAAGTTCTTGTATTTTAAAATACTTTGAGTACATGGTAACAAAATCACCATGAGAAAAAACTCGTTCAACAAGATCCATATCTTTATTAATATAAGTGTCATATTCTGGACCTGGATTTAGCCGAAGCAGGTTTTTAGCATTCTTATCTCCATCCTTACATAAAGCTCGTACAAAAAAATGTCCGTCTATTTTTAACACTCGATGAACCTCCTTCAGATAGATTTCTCTCTCTTTTTCATTAAGGGAGTTAGAAGACATAACATCAATAATCAAATTAAAATACTCATTATTGAAGGGATAGGGTGCTCCTATATCTGTTATTTTATAATCAACTGTAACATTCATCTCTTTCGCTCGAGACCTGGCTAGTTCAACAGCTGTTGTAGAAATTTCAAGACCCACAACATTATTACCCATCTCTGCTAAATAATTAGCGTTTTTACCGGTTCCTGATCCGAGGTCAAGAATGGTCAAATTTTCTGGGTGGACATCCTCAACTTTTCGAAGAAACTTAATATACCGCTTGAGATCACTTCGCGGTTCTTCTCCTGTTTTTAAAAGTTGTGGGTTTTGATATTCTCGTTCCCATGTATTTTTTTGAGGCATAATTTTAATGGTTATTATTGTGATAATCGGTAATATGTTTTGCTAAAATATGTGCTTGTGAACCTTTTCCCGTACTCCACTTTTTTGCTTTCTTTATACGAATCGCTTGATCATCCCCACCCACATTGACGATGGTAGTTTTGTCCATATTTGCGTAACTTAAAGCTTCATGAAAACTATTGTACCCACCACCTATCACAAGATAGTCAGTCACTTTAAATAATTTTGCAACGGGGTAATAAGATATATCTTTCTTTTTTTGAGCAAACGGGCTATTACTTATCTTAAACACACAAACATTTTGGGGAAGTTTTTTATTAAACACTCTATCTACATGTTTGGGATATGCACCATTTTCACATAATAGTCCGATTTTTTTATCTCCTCCAAATTTTAAAATATTCTTCAACTCTTTTTTGGTGACTAACTCATCCGACCACGTGCTTATAATTGGCCAGATACAGATATCTCCTTTTACGTCAGGCTCAATAGCTATGACATGGTAATATTTTGGAAAGGTTGATCTAATTTTTCCTAATCGTCGTAAGCCAATCCACGTCTTAGCAAGTTTTTTTGGTAAACTATCTATAAAGGCATCCGCACGCCAATCACAAATAAAGATGTCAATTTTTTTTGGAAACTCTCCTTTATTACATAAAATAATACCTGACTCTAAAAAATTCAAATACTTCGAACGGTGTGCCGATGTATAAAATTTACACTTAATACCGGCTCGCATAAAGCCTTTATAGACAGCGTTTATTCTTGTCAGATGTCCTGAGCCGGTTCCTTTTGTATATGCATAAACAGTTAACATACCAATTTAGTATTTAATTTCTTTTAGGTTAATGGCAAAGCGTTGGTAGGCAGAAACCAACTTATCAATATCAGCTTTTGTATGTGAATGAGTCACAACACCAAGACCTTGCCATGTATAAACCCCTTCTAACATAAGAGCGATCCGACTTACTCGATCCCGTAAATCAATATCGAGAGCATCTGAATTCCAATGATGGATAGCTTTTGATGGATCATATTTAGATCGATCTTGAATAAATCTAATTGTACCGATTGGAAAATTTGGTAACGAATCATCATTACTTTTTCCTGTTATATCTACATCAATATTATTCTCATCCATAATTTTTTTGCAACGATTTCGGAGAGTATTCATATTATTTATTATAGATGGATATATTTCTTGTTCATGTTCCACTAAGTAACTTATCATTGTAATAGCTGTGGTAAGTGATGCCGGATGGCAGCTAAATGTGCCGCCGTCAGCCCAAACACGCGGTTTTTTTAATGCAGATGCTTCAGCGAGTATTTCTTTCTTGCCCGCAATACATGCGAAAGGCATACCCCCAGTAATTATCTTTCCCAAGGTCACTAAATCCGGCTTAATATCATATAACTTGAATAAACCACTCGCACAAACACGAAAACCGGTTACCATTTCATCAATCACAAGAACAACCCCATACTTCTCCGTTAATATACGTGCTTCCTGTATAAATTCTTTGGTAGCCATAACCATACCAGAATTACCTAAAACGAGTTCAATAATAAATACACCAATTTTATTACCATGCTTTTCAAAACATGTTTTCAGGGCGTCAGTATCATTCATGGGCACGGTCATTATTTGACGAGACCAATCTTTGGGCAATCCGGAGCTTTCAAGTAATTCCTTGTCTGGTCCTTCTGGATATTTAACGCCAACCAATGACCACGGATGTGCTCCGTGCCAACCACCCTCTAACTTCAACACTATTTCTCTTTTAGTATAAGCAAGGCCCAACATAATTGCATACATAGTAGATAGTGTACCGCTGGTAGTGAAAATAAAGGACTCTAATCCGGTTGTTTTTTCAAGAATAGATGCCAATTCATTTTCAAGTGGAGTAAGAAATCCGGATTGCAATGCAAGTTTATTATCAAGAGCCGATCTCATAGCATCAACCAAAACAGGATGATTGTGTCCTAAAATATTACTGAAGTGTCCTTGCCAAAAATCTAAAAGATCAACACCATCAACCGTTGTGACTACGCTACCATAGGCACTTTTAATAAACGGGGGGAATGGCTTAAATAATCGTGCAGTATGAGAAACACGATTGGGATAATATAATGCCCCTTTGTCAAAAACCTCTTTCGACTTAGAAAATTTTTGAACGTACTGATTTTCAAGATTTCTGACGTATTCTTCTCTGTGTGAAATATCAGTCATATGTTATATAATTTGATCTTGTGGCATTATTTGGATCATTTCTGGACATATCATTGGATCAGATTCAATAACCTTTACAATCCAATCCGCGATAACTTTCGGCGGAATCTTGATCAATTTTCTTTTTGAAAAATGTTCTTTAGCTTCAGGTTCATGGGTTCGTTGAGCAAAAGCAGTCTCGATTGCACCTGGCTCAATCGCTGTCACACGGACTCCTTGTTGTGAGGCTTCTAATCGTAGAACTTTGGTAAAACCCGTGAGTGCGTGTTTACTGGCCGTGTAGGCTGCGGTGCGTACCATTGGCCTGCTACCAAGAATGGATGAGACATTAATAATATGTCCTGCCTCTGATCGTGAAACAAATGGGAGTAGTTTGGATGTAATAATTATAGGTGCTAATGTGTTTACGGCAAAAACTTCTTTGAGTTCATCTACATCAATTGTCTCAATTTTCCCATGATATCCTATACCGGCATTATTGATTAAAACATCAATAGAACCGTCAAATATCTTGATTATTTCGTGCGCCGACTTTTTTACCCGTTCAAGATCGCTAAAATCTACCGTTAAATATTTCACGATTTCTGTTTTTTCGTCACCAATCAGAGATTCTTGTAGTTGCTTAAGTTTAGTCTCATTCTTCGATACCAACAAAAGGTGTGCCCCCGCTTCATACAGCATCTTCGCTATTTCCCTCCCAACACCGCCAGTAGCACCTGTTAGAACTATTTTTTTACCTTTAATAATCATTGTTTTTTATTTAATTAATGCTTCTTCAAACTTTTTTGATATAGCTATAAATTCATTAAATTTATCATCATCTATAGGTATTCCATTGATGATTCTTTTTTTATATGTTTTCTTTTCGGGGTCGCCTGCAACCATAACATCTTCATCTCCACTTTTTTCATATTGCCTTATTCTATCTACCATTGATTGCATACTTTCTTTAAAAGTATTTAAATCGTTAAATTTTGAAATGTCTATTGCCATAAAAAAATGACTAACTTTCCTTCTTGCTTCAATAGGGGCATTGTGCATTGATAATAAATCTTTACTTATTATGCCATCTATTAGGACAGCACAAAGAATATCAACCATCATTCCCAAACCGAATCCTTTATATTTCCCGATAGAAACAAGACTTGTGGCCTCTTTGGCATCCGTTGTTTCCATACCCTCAATATTATAGGCCCAGCCCTTTTCCAATTCAAAATTCTGTCTTTTGTAGTTCAGCACTTTATTCCAAGCTACTTGCGAAGTTGCCATATCTAAACAAAATGGCTCTTCTTTTTTAAGGGGAACAGTAAAACAAATTGGATTAGTACCAAAAAATATTTCCTTACTATTATAGGCTTTAACCAAAGCATCACCATTTGTAAAAGCTAATCCGATACAATCTTCCTTATTTGCCTGAAATGCAAAAAAAGCTGCAGATCCAAAGTGGGTGGAATTTTTCACACTTACAGCTCCAATTCCAGTTTCTTTAGCCATTTTTGTTGCAAGTTGAATTGCTACAGAACCGGCATGATGTCCAAATGCATGGTCAGCATCAATAATGGCGACAGAGGGAGCTGTTTGATTTATAGATATATTTGGCTCTTTTTTTATTCTTCCGGCGTCAATTGCTCTGCAATAATGTGGTAACAAATTTATGCCGTGAGAATCAATTCCTCTTAATGAGGTTTGTATTAAACCATCTGCAACATAATTTGCGGCTTCCACATTTACAGATTTAGAAATAAGAATTTCTTTTATTAGTTCTTTCAAAATTTTACTATCAAGATATTTCATCGATTTATTTATGAGTGGTATACTGCTTTTAACACTATAAAATATGAGTTAATATTCTCTTTGCTTACAAAGCAAAGGTAGCAAAAAACATGGATTTTTTCAAGTTTTTTACTCCACCGTCACCACCCCCTTCATCGTCCTCAACTTTGATTTAAAGCAAGATAACTAGTCTTGATAGCTCATAATTAAATGTCATTGAAATGATCCCTCCCTGTAGCGAGCCGATTAGCTTTTAATATATCACATTTCATCTTTTCAAGTTTTTCGTGGAGAAGTTTGTGTCCGTTTCTTTGTTCGATATAACCGTTGTCGTTTTTGCGGTAGCTACGACTTCTTGAGACATCAATATTTTCTTCTTTAGACCAAACCATAACCATTTGATTTAGAAATTCGGTGCCGCAATCAGGATGAATGTGGTTTAAGAAAAAAGGCAGTCTGTCTTTTATCATTTTCAAACTTTCTCTGGTCGCTTCCATACCTTTGTTCCATTGAGCTCGATCTGTCGGCACTGCATCAAAGATCGCTAAAGCGTTAGGTGTTTCGGTCGATGTTTTGCTTGGTAATTAAGTTTTCCACAATTAACAGGATTCGCT
>Ga0210057_1007820_pt1 | contig 12827 bp, 11 predicted proteins | sample CryGeyCG2114_010_2_FD_183968 | JGI IMG/M metagenome (GOLD analysis project Ga0210057, IMG submission 183968) | Groundwater microbial communities from aquifer - Crystal Geyser CG10_big_fil_rev_8/21/14_0.10 (SPAdes) (version 2) | ecosystem: Environmental > Aquatic > Deep subsurface > Groundwater ... | reverse complement strand
AAAGTCATTTGCGGCACCGGTTGTAACTTCCTTAAACACGGTTTCTTCAGCTGCACGTCCACCCATCATCACCGCAAGGCGCTCGATCAGAGCAGTCTTTGATGTATGCAGTTTATCACGCTCAGGAGGAATGAGTGTATAGCCGAGTGCCATTCCGCGTGAAACTATAGAAATACGGTGGACAGGATCAGTATGATCCTGATAGTGTGAAACGATCGCATGTCCCGCTTCATGATATGCTGTGATTTTCTTGTCATAATCTGTTTGAAGTCTCTTTTTTTCAGGTCCGAGCTTGACTTTAGTAGCAGCTTCTTCAATATCTTCCATATTTATATTGTCATGGCCTTGTCTTGCCGCAGTGATTGCCGCTTCATTGAGCATATTTTCAATATCAGCTCCGGAGAATCCGACGGTTCTTTTTGCAACACGATCCCATCTCACATCATCAGCAACCGGTTTGTTGCGGGCATGGATGGCAATGATTTCTGCACGGCCTTCAACGTCAGGGTAATCGACCAGTATTCGTCTGTCAAAACGTCCCGGTCGAAGGAGTGCCGGATCAAGAAGATCTCCCCGATTGGTAGCAGCGATCACGATAACTTGTTCATTGGGCGTAAAGCCGTCCATTTCAACAAGAATCTGATTCAGTGTCTGTTCCCGTTCGTCATGTGAAGACATAACACCGGTTGAGCGGGCACGCCCTATGGCATCTATTTCATCAATAAAGATAATCGATGGTGCATTCTGTTTGGCATTGGCAAATAGGTCACGGGCACGTGCGGCACCGATGCCGACCAGCATTTCCATAAACTCAGATCCCGCAATAGAGTAAAACGGAACGCTAGCCTCTCCCGCTACTGCTTTCGCAAGAAGTGTCTTTCCGGTTCCTGCCGGTCCGACAAGCATGACACCTTTCGGTGGTCGTGCTCCTAGCTTTCGATACTTTCCCGGGTTCTTCAGAAAGTCAACGACTTCTTCAAGCTCTTTTTTTGCTTCTTCAACACCAGCAACATCTTTAAATGTAATGGTTGAAGTTTCTTTGTTAAAACGTTTGGCTTTTGATTGTCCAAATGAGAATACAGAGTCCTGTGCACCTCGGGCCTGTCGGAATATAAACCAAAAAAATACAAAAAGAAGAATTGCCGGAATAACACTTCCGAAAAATCTCAACATCTCAGCACTGCTTTGGGTATCTTCGACTACAAGATTTACTTTATCAAGTTGAATTCCCGCATCATTCAAAATCTGACGGAAATTATCACCGGGCTCAATATATGTAATTGCACGTGTATCATCATCATAAACTGCGGTGACTTTTGTATCTTCTACGATCAATTTATCGACATCATTTTTTTTAACATCTGTTATGATCTGAGTCAAAGATCGTTCTTTAGTTGTTGTTTGTGAATGTAAAAACGGAGATACGAGTGTGTAGATAAAAAATCCTGCAAAGAGGATAATGAACACTGTTTTCACATCAAGATTTACTTTGATTTCTTTCATATTCGGCATATTCTTTTGAGGTTTCTTTGATTTTTTCATACCGCACCATTCTATCAGATCTTTGCTAGAATATACAAGCGGACTAGAGAGCTAACTGCTAATAATTTCCGTATATTTTGTCAAGTATGACACGCATACTAAACCTAACAAAAAAAGGTAAAGATAAGGTAATAAATGAAACTGTAAAAACGCTGAAAAACGGCGGGCTTGTTGTATTTCCTTCAGATACCGTTTACGGACTTCTTGTAGATGCTACACAGGAGAAGGCTGTTGAAAAGTTGATTGAGTTTAAAAATCGTCCTCCCGGGAAGGCGGTATCCGTTTTTGTGAAAGATATTGAGATGATGAAACAGTATTCGATTTTGACCGGGAAGCAGAATTCATTACTTAAAACGATACTGCCCGGACCTTTTACTGTCGCTTTGCAATCTAAACATAAACTTGTGAACAAGTTAGAATCGGAAACCGGAACCTTGGGGTTACGGATTCCTGATTTTGCACTGGTAAATGAGTTAGTGCAGTTATATGGTTCTCCGGTCACGGCAACCTCAGCAAATCTGGGAGGTAGTAATCCACATTACTCTATTGATTCATTTCTTCATCAACTTCCAAAAAACAAAGAGGTATTGATTGATCTGGTTGTGGATGCGGGAAAACTCGCGAGAAATAAACCGTCGACTGTTGTTGATCTGACAGGGGACGAAATTAGAACACTTCGGGAAGGGGAAATATTGTTTGATAAAAAGGATGTCTTTCTTTCAAAATCGCCGGAGCAGACAAGAAAAATCGGTGAATTTATCATTGATAAAGCAGTCAATCGGTCATCGGGTAAACCGATAACGGTTATTTTACAGGGCGATCTCGGAGCAGGCAAAACGGAAATGACACGGGGAATCGCAGCATATCTGGGTGTGGAAAAAATTGTTTCGCCGACATTTGTCATCTACTACGAATACGGTATTAGAAAAAAGGAGAATAGGAAGTATAGACAGTTTATTCACGCTGATTTGTATAATGTTACCGACCCGCAGGAATTTGAAAATCTCGGACTTGAGGATTATTTGAACAAGCCATCGATTCTGATTTTCGAATGGGGAGAGAAACTGGGTGCTTTATATGAAACCTTTAAAATGAAGTCTCATGTTATTTTTGTCGAGATTCGTCATAAAAATGAGACTGAGCGGGAAATTGAGATAAAGGAATAGTAAAACAATATGTCAAGGAAACGTAGTATTATAAGACTATGTCTTCTATTGCAACCTACATATTTGCGATCGTTCGCAAGAAGAAACTCTTCGCAGTCCTTGTAGTCGTTTTGGGAATACTGGTACTATACGACTATGTTCTGGCTCCGGACTCGTCACTCCAAAAGCGCTACGCAATCAATGATTTTCAGCAATCTTTTGCACAAAAAGCAACAGTTCCTGTCGTCTGGAAAGCTGACCACGAAACGGGCGACAGCACTCAATGGATGGCTCGCAAAACAGAGCAAACATGGCAGGACTCCGGCTTATGTATTCGTCCGAAAAACGGTGTCAGTTCGGAAGTTTCACATAGCGGGAAATACGCCCTTAAGATGACAATAGGAAGCTGGTATCCTCATTCAGGTTGTCGTCAGTTTCGATATGAAGAAGCGCGTTCGGGTAAAGATTATTACTACAGTGCATGGCTCTACTTTCCTGAGAAGTACACGGTGTCGGGATGGACGAATATTATGCAGTTTAAAGCAAAACGATTCTCACAGCATGGCGGTGCCAGTGATCTTTTTTGGTCTGTTCGTTTGATGTCACATGAAGACGGAGAACCATATTTCCAATTAAGTTGGAAGGGTGGGGAGGGCGCCGTTTTGGGGCCGACTGCACAGGATACAGAGTTGAAACCCAAATTATTTGATCAATCATTGGTGAGTGTACCTGTAAAACAGTGGGTTCACCTTGAAATATTTTTAAAGCAATCTAGTGATTTTGACGGGCATATCATCGTGTGGCAAGACGGGAAGGAAATCTATAACGTTGACGGAGTCCGCACAAAATTTGAAGACAGCTTCAACAGTTGGAGTATCAATAGTTATGGTGCCGGTATTTCTCCTTCGGCATTTACTGTATACGTTGATGATGCTGCTATAAGCACGGAGCGATTGGGACTCACTTACAGATAATTTATCCTTTCCTGATAAGGTATAATACGATATGACTAAAACAGTTCTTGCAATCGATACCTCTTGTGACGAGACAGCTGCGGCTGTCGTCTCCGAACGACGGGTACTTTCAAATGTGATTTATTCGCAGGTGTTAATGCACAAGGAGTGGGGTGGCGTTGTCCCATCAATCGCGCGTCGTGCGCATGAAGAGCGTATAGATTGGGTTGTTATGGAAGCTATAAAAAAATCAAAACTGGACATTTCCGGGATTGATGCTATTGCCGTGACATACGGTCCCGGACTTGCAATTGCGCTTGAGGTCGGCATTAAATACGCACTCGAACTTTCAAAAAAATATCAGAAACCGATTGTTCGTGTTAACCACATGGAAGGACACCTGTATTCTCCTTTTGTTCAAAACAGCAAGGGAAATCCGAAGAGAGAGTTTCTGTTCCCGTATCTGGGGCTATTGGTTTCCGGAGGACATACGGAACTTGTGCTATTTAAAGATCATTTATCCTATGAGATTTTGGGAGAAACGGTCGATGATGCAGCGGGAGAAGCGCTGGACAAGGCCGCACGAATGCTTGGCTTCGGATATCCGGGTGGCCCGGTGATTGAGCGATTAGCAAAGCAGGTAGAAAATGATGATAAATACATTTTTCCCCGTCCAATGATGAAATCCGGAGATCTGAACTTTTCTTTTTCAGGTCTCAAAACCGCTTTACTGTATAAAGTCAGAAAAATGGAAGACAATGAAAAAAATAAAGAAATCGAATACTTAGCCAGTTCATTTCAGGAAGCAGTGTTTCGTACTCTTGTAAAGAAATCCGAAAAAGCAATACTTGAAACAGGTGTTAACCGACTTCTTGTCGGCGGCGGTGTTGCGATCAATCAACATCTTCGTCATATGATGCGGGAGTTGGTAAAAAAGCACAAGGGTGCGGTTTATTTTCCAGCACTGAAATATTTGAATTATGATAATGCGGCGATGATCGGGGTTGTCGGAGCGATTCGTGCGGAGAAAGGGATTTTTGTCGAAGACGAAAAAGAGTTAGATCGGGTTCCGAGATTGTCACTCTTGCAATCATCAATGTGATCCTTTAGACTAACCATCGGACAACACAATGATCATCATTCGCAACCGAAAATGTGTTTGCCGCCAGGCGCGCTTTTTTCTGATCTCATCAAATCAAAAAGTTGCCTTTTCGCCTTTTCCGGCTGCACACATTTTGGTTGCTTCATTTTTTTCATTATTTATACACGTATATCTATGCTTAACCTTAAAAACCTAAAAGTCTCGATTGAAGAAAAAGAAATACTTAAAGGAATTGATTTTGAATTTGAAAAAGGTAAAACCTATGCCGTGATGGGTCCGAACGGATCAGGAAAATCTACGCTTGCATATTCGATCATGGGGCATCCTGCTTATAAGGTACATGAAGATTCAAAAATCGAATACAACGGAGCTGGTCTGACCGAAATGGAGCCTGATGAGCGTGCAAGAGAAGGAATATTCCTGTCATTCCAAACACCGCTTTCATTATCCGGCGTGAAAGTTTTTCAACTTTTGCAGCTTGCTCTAAACGGGAAAAAAGATCCTCTGAAGATTCGCGAAGAGGCAAAAAAATATGCAAAGGAGCTTGGGATCAGTGAAGAATTACTCAATCGTCCTCTGAATGAAGGAGCCTCTGGCGGTGAACGCAAAAAAATGGAAGTCTTGCAGGCAGCAGTTCTTGAGAAAGATCTTCTTATTTTTGACGAAGTCGATACCGGTGTGGATGTTGATTCGCTTAAATCTATTTCGAAGTTTCTTACCAAATATAAGAAGGATAAAACATATATTGTTATCACTCATTACAATCGGATATTACATCATCTGAAACCGGATTATGTTCTCGTGATGGTGAGCGGACGCCTTGTGAAGGTCGGTGGTCCGGAACTTGCCAAGACGATTGAGGATGAGGGGTATAAGACTATAAAGTAAATAGATTGTTCGCCATTGTGCTGTGTTCACGTTCTTGTTCGCTGCTGAAGTTGTTTCGTGCTGGCACGTAGGAAGATTATTTGGCTCATTTTGCGAACGTTCACACATCCCAACAGGCTCACAATTCACAACTAACAAAAATGACAAAACAACAAGACGATATACAATTTGATTATAAATACGGATTCTCCATGCCGGATAAGCCGGTTTTTAAGGCGAAAAAAGGCCTTGATGCCGATATTGTAAAGCAGATTTCTGCTATTAAGGGAGAGCCGAAGTGGATGACGGCATTCCGTTTAAAATCCTATGAGGTATTTCTTGAGAAAAAAATGCCGTCGTGGGGCGGTGATCTTTCAAAAATACGGTTTGAAGATATTTACTACTATCTTCGATCAACAGAAAAACAGGTAAATTCATGGGATGATCTTCCTGCTGAAATTAAAGAAACGTATGATCGGATCGGTGTTCCTGAGGCAGAGAAAAGCTTTCTTGCCGGAGTGTCAGCACAGTATGAATCCGAGGTCGTATATGAAAGTGTGAATAAAGCCCTGTCAAAACAGGGAGTGATTTTCTGTGATATGGACACGGCTTTGAGGGATCATCCGGAGATTGTGAAACAGTATTTCGGTACATTAATTCCACCTCATGACAATAAATTTGCCGCGTTAAACTCAGCCGTCTGGTCTGGAGGATCATTTGTCTATGTTCCCAAAGGTGTGAAAGTTACTCTTCCGCTTCAGGCATATTTCAGAATCAACTCAGAGCGATTCGGTCAGTTTGAGCGCACTCTTATTATCGCCGAAGAGGGAAGTGATGTACATTATATTGAAGGGTGTACTGCACCTATTTATACCTCAGATTCTCTTCATGCAGCAGTCGTCGAAATCTTTGTCAAAAAAAATGCCCATGTTCGCTATACCACAGTCCAGAACTGGAGTAAAAATGTTTATAATCTGGTTACCAAACGCACTCACTGTGCTGAAGGCGCTTTTATGGAATGGGTTGATTGTAATATCGGAAGCCAGCTTACGATGAAGTATCCGAGTGTGTATCTCCATGGCGAAAGGGCACGCGGAGAGGTACTTTCGATTGCGTTTGCCGGACGCGATCAGGTTCAGGATGCCGGAGCGAAAATGCTTCATTTTGCACCCAATACGTCATCACGCATTGTTTCGAAATCAATATCAAAAGAAGGAGGTCGCACTTCATACCGCGGACTTGTACAGGTTTCTCCAGGAGCCAAAAACTCTTCAGTTTTTGTTTCGTGTGATGCGTTGATCCTCGATGAGGATTCCCGATCTGACACGTATCCGTATATGAAGATTAAAGAAGATGATATCGAAATTCAGCATGAAGCAACGGTTGAAAAACTGGGAGATGAAAAACTTTTTTATCTGATGTCTCGTGGGCTTTCGAAGGCAGATGCCGAAAGCGCACTTGTCCTCGGATTTATGGAGCCGGTGACGAAAGAAATTCCGTTGGAGTATTCTATTGAGCTGAATAGGTTGATACGTTTGGAGATGGAAGGCAGTGTGGGGTAAGTGATGGTGTCATGCTGAGCTTGTTTCAGCATCTATGGGCACGTTCCAGATTCTGCCCTCGCTTAATCCTCTCGCCAGTGCTCCTCAACTTCGTTGAGTCTGCGCGCTGTCGGGACCCCTCCAGCTCGGCCACCCGTTCCGCTGATCACAAATTAGAAAAGCATATATGAAATTCATAGATTTAACAAATACCAAAAAAGACCATGTCAAAATTGACAAGAAAGGTCAATACGTCGCATTTTTCCACAACAGATCAGGTAAGCTTACATTTGAAGTTGCGGCATCAGGTGTGGAACTCTATATTTTCGGACTTTTTACCGGCAAAAAAGCTGATAAGTTTCAGATTGAGACAATCCAGCATCACACGGCACCCGGATCTCTGTCTGATCTCTTGATTAAAGGAGTATTTGAAGATGAGTCCAAATTTATTTATCAGGGACTTATTCGATTGGAAAAATCCGCACAGAAAAGTCATGCGTATCAAAAAAACCAGAACCTGATTCTAAATCCGGGAGTGTTCGTTGACTCCCGACCGTTTCTTGAGATTTTGGCAAATGACGTATTCTGTACACACGGTTCGACGACTGGTAAACTCAGCAAGGATGAATTACTCTATGCACGAACCCGGGGGATACCGGAAACACAGGCGCGCGCGATGCTTGTTCAGGGATTTATCGACGAAGTGTATAATAAGATAAGAGAAAAAGTACCACAGTTTTCTCCATGAATTATGAATCAAGATTTGTGATTGAAGAATCTGGTTTTGACGTCATAATTCCTGAATCCGAATTCAATATTCAACATTAGGCATCATATGTTTAATCCCAAACAAGTCCGCGACGATTTTCCGATTTACTACCACAACCCTGATCTTGTCTATCTTGATTCATCAGCTACCTCACTTAAGCCAATATCCGTCATCAATAAACTCACTGACTACTACAAAAAATATTCTGCAAATATTCATAGAGGAATCTACCAGCTTGCAGAAAAAGCATCCGAAGAGTACGAAGAAACACGGAAAATTCTATCCCTTTTTATAAATTCGAAAATTCCTGAAGAAATTATTTTTACAAAAGGAACGACGGAAAGTCTTAACCTTATTGCCGCATCACTCGGTTCGGACATACTTCAGGAAGGCGATGAGATCGTGACGACCATTATGGAGCATCATGCAAATTTTGTTCCATGGCAGCAGCTTGTCGAACGAAATGGTGCAATTCTTAAAGTAATCGGAATAAACGATCAGCATGAACTTGGTATTGTGACATACAATTACGCAGGAAAAGCCATAATAGACTTTGAGGAGATTATTACAAATCGTACAAAGATATTAGCCCTAACCTATGTTTCAAATACGCTGGGGACAATCAATCCGGTTAAAGAAATTATAAAAGCCGCAAAAAAGAAAAATCCACAGATTATTACCGTAGTTGATGCAGCTCAGGCTATTCCTCACTATGAAATCGATGTACGGGATTTAGACTGTGACTTTCTGGTTTTTTCCGGTCACAAAATGCTTGGCCCCACAGGTGTCGGAGTACTTTGGGGAAAGAAAAAACTTCTTGAATCAATGAGACCATATCAATTTGGAGGAGATATGATACGTGAAGTCAAGCTTGAACAAACTACTTTCGCAGATGTTCCTCATAAGTTTGAGGCCGGAACACCCCCGATTGCCGAAGTGATTGCTCTCAAAGAGTCCGTTGCTTATCTCAACTATTACGGATTTGAAGATATTCGAAAGCATGAAACGAGTCTTGTTACAACTGCTGTTTCACAACTTCAGGATGAATTTGGAGAACTGATTCATATTCTTGGCCCTCAAAATCCAAAAAACCGTGCGGGAATTGTTACATTTACGCTTAACGGTATTCATCCCCATGATATTGCGCAGGTACTTGATGAATCTCAGGTGTGTGTGAGAGCAGGTCATCACTGTACAATGCCGCTTCATGACTCGTTGGGCCTTGCAGCGACTGTTCGTGTGAGTTTTTATCTTTACAATACAAAAGATGATATCGATAAATTAATTACAGGATTGAAAAGAGCAGTTTCTCTTTTGAAGAAAAATATATGAGTATTTACGAAGATGTAATTCTGGACCATTACCAGCACCCCAGAAATAATAAGTCAATAGAGCATCCGACAGCTGCAATAGATGTGAATAATCCGCTTTGTGGGGATAAACTTCATTTCGAGATCAGTGACAAAAACGGTGTCGTAGATAATGTCGGATATACCGGAGAGGGCTGTGCAATATCAATTGCCTCTGCGTCGCTTCTTTCGGAGTATGCTAAAGGAAAGACTAAAAAAGAATTGAAGTCACTTAAGAAAGAAGATGTGTTAGGATTATTAGGTATAGAGCTAACACCAAACCGAATGAAGTGTGCACTGTTATCTTGGGAGGCACTTGTAAAAACCGTTTCCCGGTAAATTATTATTTATTTCATATTGTTCTATGTCAGATGATCAGAAGCTGAAAAATCCTGCCAGTCCCTCTGGACCGGTGACTGTCCGTGATCTTAAATTTCATGTCGACCGCGATTTGTGCATTGGTGCGGCTACATGTGTGGCCATCGCCCCGAATACATTTGTCATGGATTCTGAAGCAAAGGCAATTATTCTTGATACCGCAGAAGCGGACACAAATGATACCATTATTGATGCGGCTCGCGGGTGTCCGACAGCAGCAATTATTGTGGAAGATAAAGACGGAAATAAAATCTTTCCTCAGTAAAACGTAATATTTATAAAGTCTTCTATGCGTCTTGTTGAAACATTCTCAAGCGGCACGAGCGATTGATTACACACGATCAAAACGAGCCGCCGCATAGAATGAAGTTCTGTTTTGAGAATGTTCAAAATCCGCATACTGCGACTTTTCAATAGTTACCCTCGAATGAAACCGGATCAAAAACCGACTACAGGACATGAATGCAGTTGCTCACATTGTACTTGTGATACACGCAATTGTCCTGAGTGTGGTTTAAAGACAATAAAAGGTATGCCCGGAGGGCGTGATGCGACCTGTACGAACTGCGGATACAAAGATCCGTGTTGTTACGACTGAAAATAGTTAGGAGGCAAGAGGTTAGAAATTCATTAGTATTAGTATGAAATGTCCGAAATGTGAAGGAGAAATGGAAAAAGGGTTAATCGTTGATAAGGGGCATCTCAGTTGGCCTGAGAACCCACTTTGGGGTACAAGTAAAACATTTTTTGGAGGGGTACAGAACAAACGAGAAGTCGTTACCTATCGTTGTATCACCTGTGGATATCTTGAAAGTTACGCAAAAAATGAGGTTGCAAAGGTAATCACAAAAAAGGTAAGATAAAAACAGATTTAACAAATATTAAAGGATAGAAGCTAATCATATAGATTAAATTAACAATGAAATTTAACTGGAAAATCGGTGGAGAAGCAGGTTTCGGAATTATGACTTCCGGTCTGACATTTTCGAAAATCGCAACAAGATCCGGTTATCACATCTTTGATTATACGGAGTACCCTTCCTTGATCCGCGGCGGACATAACACCTACGAAGTAGCGTTTTCAGACGAAGAAATTCATTCATCCCTTTGGCATGTAGACCTTCTTGTATGTCTGAACAAAGATACATACGAATTTCATAAACATCGTCTTACCGAAGAAAGCATGGTAATCTACGATCCTGAAATGTTTGAGATTGAGATGGAGGTGAAGAAAATTCCGGTACCTTTTAATCAGATAAAAAAAGACGAAAAAATTCAACAACAGATGGTTAATACCGTTGCGGTTGCAGCTAGTGTCGCACTTCTGGGCGGTGACCTCAAGCTTCTTGAAGATATGATCCATGAAGCATTCGATCGGAAAGGTGAGGAAGTGGTAAATTTTAATCTTCGACTTGCACAGATAGGACATGACCACATTGTGAAAGGTCCTATTCAATCTTTGGAACTTTTGAAACGCAAAGATAATCCGCCGAAAAAACTGGTTATGACCGGAAATGAAATGTTTTCTCTCGCGTCTATTCCTGCTGACTGTCGTCATTATGCTGCATATCCAATGACACCGGCATCATCGATTCTTTCGATTCTTGCCGCATGGCAGTACGACAATGGAATGGTTGTCAGACATCCTGAAGATGAAATATCCGTCATTAACTCGGCGCTCGGCTCAGCTTTTGCCGGTGTCCGTTCTTCGGTCGGGACTTCGGGCGGAGGATTTGCTCTGATGGTAGAATCCCTTTCATATGCAGGTGTTGCTGAAATCCCGATTGTAGTATTCCTTTCTATGCGTCCCGGTCCGGCTACCGGACTGCCGACATGGACCGAGCAGGGAGACCTGCTTTTTGCGGTGCATGCCGGTCACGGAGAGTTTCCGAAAATTGTCCTTGCCCCGGGAGATATAGAGGAGATGTCAGAGCTTACTCTGAAAGCATATGATTTGGCTGATATTTATCAGGTACCTGTCGTTCTTTTATCGGATAAATACCTTTCGGAATCCCACAAAGATGTCGACAAAGCAGCCGTTGACAAGCTGTTTACAGCATATGTTCCCGATCGCGGGAAAATAGTCAGCGATACTCAAATGAATCCGTATCTGAGATACAAGGATTCTGAAGACGGTATCTCTGAGATGTTGATTCCCGGCCGTGAAGGAACTTTCTATCAGGCCAATTCCTATGAGCATATCGAAGATTCACATACAACGGAAGATGATAAAGCACGCATCGTACAGGCAGACAAGAGAAATCGAAAATATCAGACCTATTTTAAAAATCATTTTGAACTACCGACTTTTTTCGGTGATCCGGAAGCAGAAACAATATTTATTTCATGGGGAAGCATGAAAGGACCGGTTTTGGATGCTATGAAACTTCTGGCTGAAGAAACAAAGAAAAGTTACGGATATATCCATTTTACTCATCTCTACCCATTAGATGAAAAAGCTCTTACGGAATTCTTTGTCGGTAAAAAGGCGCAAAGGCACATTCTGGTAGAAAACAACTCTCATGCACAGTTCGGACAGCTCCTGAGACAGCAGACGGGGATAACATTTGAAGAAAAACTATTGAAATATGACGGAAGACCGTTTTGGCCGGAGGAAATCAGAGATTATGTTCTTGGAATGAAGAAAGAAGGAGAAATGCCGGCAGGTACGGAAGAATCTGTGCTTGCCAAGCTTGAGGAGCAAATGTAAATTATGAATTACGGAAACTAATTATGTCAACAGTTCAATTTGATGCATACACACCGACATGGTGTCCGGGTTGCGGAGACTGGGGTATTCGTGTCGGAATAAAAACAGCTCTTCAGCAGCTGGGTTTTGATGCGTCGAAGGTTTTTTTATCCTTTGATATCGGATGTTCGGGTAATATGAATGATTTCCTGAACGGGTATGCTATGCACGGACTTCACGGGCGGGCAATTCCTGCTGCAATCGGTATGAAGGTCGCTCGTCCTGATATGCCGGTCATTGCGATCGGCGGAGACGGAGGGCTGTACGGAGAAGGCGGAAATCATTTTCTGCATGCATGTCGCGGAAACCATGATATCACGGTGATTGTTCATGACAATATGGTATACGGTTTGACTACCGGGCAGGTAGCTCCGACTGCTGAGAAAGGCTTTAAATCGAAGTCTACACCTCACGGAATTATTGAGCAGTGTG
>Ga0210057_1007819_pt1 | contig 12828 bp, 19 predicted proteins | sample CryGeyCG2114_010_2_FD_183968 | JGI IMG/M metagenome (GOLD analysis project Ga0210057, IMG submission 183968) | Groundwater microbial communities from aquifer - Crystal Geyser CG10_big_fil_rev_8/21/14_0.10 (SPAdes) (version 2) | ecosystem: Environmental > Aquatic > Deep subsurface > Groundwater ... | reverse complement strand
CCTCAATAAAAAATATTTATTATTTAGTTTCATCACATTTTTTCTGGCGCTGATACTCCTATTAAATCTAAAGTATTTTTCAAAACAATTTTTGTGGCAACAACCAATGCAAGCCGTGCCATTGTTAATTTTTTGTCAGCTGAAATAACCCTGCAATTTTCATAAAATTTATGAAAAGCATCTGTTAAACTCATGGCATATTGCGGCAGCCTTTGCGTCTGATAATCTTTTGCAGTGTCTTCAATAATTTCCGGAAATTTTATTAATTCTTTAATTAATTCCAGCTCACTCGGCTCTGTTAGTAATTTAAAATTTGGGTTTTTAATATTTAATTTACCGGCTTTACGCAGTATTGAAGAAAGCCTGGCATATGCATATTGCACCTTAAAAACCGGATTTTTTTCTGATTTTTCTTTTGCCAGATCCAAATTAAAGTTCATATGAGTATTAGAGCTTATCATCAAAAAGAAAAACCTGGCAACATCTAAACCAACCTCATCTATTAACTCATCTATTGTTACATAAATTCCCGTTCTTTTTGCCATTCTAACTTCTTTTCCATTTTCAAACAGCCGAACTAACTGCATAACAATATCATCAATGTTGTCTTTTTCAAAGCCAAAAGCATGTGAGGCGGCTTTTAATCTTGGAATATAACCATAATGGTCAGCTCCCAAAAACATAATAAGCTTCCCAAACCCTCTTTTAAATTTGTTTTTTAAATAGGCAATATCTGAGGCAAAATATGTTTTTATTCCGTCTGCCCTTGCTAAAACCCTGTCTTTATCGTCGCCAATATCTTTTGATTTAAACCAGACGGCTCTTTCACTTTCATATGTAAATCCTTTTTTGGTTAATTCCATAATTGCTTTGTCTACCTCTCCTTTTTTGTATAAATCTTTTTCTGAAAACCAAACATCAAATTTTATGCCCATCTTTTTCAAAGACGGCTTTATCATTTTGTCTAAAATAATTTTTGCAGCTTTCTCGCCAACTTTTTCAGGGTCGGGGTACCCCTTGGGTCGTTTTATTTTGTTTCTTAAATTCAAAATATATTCTCCTTTATAAACGGCTTCCGCGTCGCCAATTACAGAGTGTCCTAATTTTTTAATTTGCGCGCCCATATCATTAATATAGTATTCTCTCGTTACTTTATAACCTGCTTTGTTCAAAACATTTGCCAAAACATCTCCGCCAAATCCTCCTCGGCCATTTCCCAAAGTTAAAGGCCCGGTTGGGTTGGCTGAAACAAACTCAACATTTACCTTTTGGCCTTTTCCAATTTTTAAATTTCCAAACTTATTTTTTTCTTTTAAAATAATGCTCAACTGTTTTTTCAAATAATTTTCTGCAATAAAAAAGTTAATAAATCCTGGTCCGGCAACTTCTATTTTACTAAACAAATCACTTCTAATTTTTGCTTTTATGCCTTCTGCAACCTCTTTTGGATTTTTCCCTAATTTTTTAGCCAAAATTAAGGCTACGTTGGTTGAGCAGTCGCCATGGCTTTTGTCATTGGAAATTTCAACAGAAAAATTATCTATACTGGATGCTTTTTTTATTAAATTTTTTATTTGCTCTCTCATTTTATAATAGTGCCAATAAACGGCTTGTTGTTTAAAAAATCTTCGAGGCGGTCTAAATTTTTGCCGTTGATCACGGCTACTTTTATTTTTAACTTTTCTGCAATTTTTGAGGCCCGCGGGTCAAAGGGCATAGACAAGCCCGGAGTCCATTTTTCTCCCACAATTTGTTTAAAATCTTTCCAGCTTATTTCTTTAATGGCCTTGGCATCTGGAAACTGTTTTGGATCTTTGTCATAAACATAATCAACATTTGTAAAATTTATTATGGTTTTTACGCCGAAATTTTTTGCCAGCATAACAGAACAATAATCTGTAGACCAACCGGGCTTCCAACCGCCCGCAACTGCAACACTTTTTTTATTATTTATTTTTTTTGTAGGATCTTCAATAATTTCAGAATATGCTAATTTACCAAACAGCTGTTTTATAACTTCTGCATTTAATCTTGAAACTTTAATTCCTATCCAGTCTCTTTTTACTTCACTTGCTCCAAATTCCAAAAGCGCTTTTTGATATACCCTGCAAATTTTTCCTCCACCGACAATAATAAAAAAATGTTTCGAACCTAAATATTTTTCCAGAAAATGTTTAAAATTCTTCAAAAACCCGATATCAATTTCTCCAGGAGCTACCAAGCTCCCCCCAAGCGATATTATAATAGTTTCTTTTTGACCCATGTTATTTTAATGCGGCGGCGTAGTTAAACGAATAAAAATAATTATTTAATTCTGCATCTGTTGATTTATAGATGTTATCAAAACAAAAATAATCGGCAATAATCTCGCGCAAACGGCAAAGCTCTTTTAATTTGCTTTTATTCTTTTTATCCTCAATCGTCAGGTCTAATAGCTCAAGCCCCCTATAAAGAGCTGACTGGCTCAAATTTTTATCTTTCTTGCTCCAATTTATAACCCTGCCAATTTCAGCCCCAACGTTCGCCATTTGTGCAAAAAAATCAAGGCTAAACCATTTTTCTCTTGTTAAATCTTTATGAAAGAACATGCTTTTTTACGACTTCAATTATTTTTTTTCTTATATTTTCATCCTCAACTCCCCTTGTTTTGTTTCCCAAGCCCGGCTTTAAATTCATAATAGAATCAAACTCAATAAAATCATCTCCTGTTTTTGCTGGATAAATATTAATGCCCCACAAATTTTTAGGCTCTGAATTTTCTTTCTCAATTAAAAGTTCAAGCAAATCAGCATGCATTGGGGCATCAATTGCCATAATTTCTTTTTCTATATCGACCATCGCCTTAACCAAACTTCCAAACATCTTTTCAGCCATTTCTTTTAGCTTTGCTATTGATATTTTATCCGTTATTATTTCCATATGCTTTATAGTTCAGTTTACCTTATTTTGATTAAAATTTAAAGGGTTTTGTAATAAAAAAGCCCCAACAATCGCCAGGGCGCGAACTCAATTTTAAGAGTTCGTATGTTAAATGCGGAGCGGAAATATTGCTTCTTCAACCAGAATAAGGTGCCAGTTGCGACCTTTTTCATCGCAGAGCCACATTCCGCCTTTATCATCGGGCGCAAAACGCGCCAATGCGGTTCTTTTTACTGCATCCTCAAGATTTTCGGCAGACACATATCCCGCCGTGATGATGGTGTTGCGAACAGGGTTAACAGTGTGTTGAAGTAAAAAAAACATCTTTTTCCCCTTTCACAAATAGGTGTCCAAGTAGAATACCACATATTACTATTTACTATGAATATTTGAAAATAAAAAGAGTGTATAGACTTCCGATGTCTATACGACCTTATTAATTCTCTAAAAATAAGCTATCGTATTTTACCACATCCTTTTTGTAGCTTACCCAGTCCTCAACAACATTTTTGCAACCATCTTCGCCACCCATCATCTCCATTAAAAAATCTCTTTGTGTAACAGAATCAAAGTTTTTAATTCCAATACAATCTTGATAGCTTGACCATTTATAATTTTCCAAAAATTTTATTACCTCTTTTACAGAATGATTTTTGATTCCGTTTTCCTTCCAGCCCGGCTCTATTAAGGCGATGGGATTTGTGAAAATATAAGATGCAACTACCATAAATTGTTCATCTCTTTTTATATAAACTGATTTAAATGCATCCTGAAAAACATGCCCTTTTCTCTCATATTTTCCATTAAAATATTTCCCATACCCAATTCCAACTTTTTGCATAAATTTAGATATTCCGTTTTCTTTAGTTTGTTTTAGTAAAAGATGAATGTGGTTTGGCATAAAACAAAAAGCTAGGGTTTCAACCATCGTATCTCTATTGTCCATGAATTCTGGAAGTTGGATAGACATCGGAAGTCTATCTACTTTCTTTAATGAGTTTTTAAAGGTGACTCTGGCTTTACGACGCGCCTGAATAGTTACCGAATTGGTATTGTTAAATTCATAAATAGAAAAAATACCGCGATAATAATCGTTTACATCCTTAAATATCAAATTATCATCAAGAGCCCTTAAGATAATATGATATATTTTACCGTTTTCAAATCCTTCTTTTCTCCGTGGCATGTTATTTAATTTTACCTCATTGTAACAAAATTGGATAGACATCGGAAGTCTATACAACTCTCTAATTATTTTTGCACAAAAAAAGCCCTGATCAGACGAATTTAATCGTCCAACCGGGGACACAATGCCGTGGGCCGAAGTCCAAAACCTATTTTGATTTTTGGGTGCTATTGACTTTGTGCAATTCTATAAAAGCACCAAAAGCTTTTTTAGAGATTCGCCTCGTATAATTCTCGCCACCGAATTTTATTGCCGGAAGTGTTCCATTGTCAATCCAACGATAAATCGCTGATATCGAGACGCGAAGAATATCAGCGACTTCTTTCGGAGTAAAACATGGCTCCATAAAAGGGTCTAAATCCCCTTTGAGAATTCGAACCGTTGAGCCCTTGCCACCAAATCTTATCGCAGGAAGCTTTCCTTCGCCGATCAATCGATAAATCGATGATTTAGAAACTTTAAGCAAATCGGCAACTTCCTCTGGTGTTAAAAATTCCATTTTATCCTCGCGCATATTCTCTCCTTATGCGATCTTTGTTTGAAGGTGCAATATTTTTCTACAACATAAGAATATTAGCATAATAATAAAAACTTGTCAACAGAAATTTTGTGTGGTAATATAAAATTGGATTCCCGCTTTCGCGAGAATGACAATATGGCAAAAATATTTTCGGAAAATAAGAAGGCTGGGTTTGACTATGAAATTTTAGAACGCTTTGAGGCGGGATTGGTTTTGTTTGGTCAGGAAGTTAAATCTATTAAAACCGGGCATATAAATTTGTCTGGCGCTTATGTTGCGTTAAAAGGCGCAGAACCCTTTTTGGTGGGCGTAAAAGTGCCTCCCTACCAGCCAAATAATGTTGGGGCGGATTATGGCGACGAACGGGCGCGTAAGCTTTTACTAAACAAAAAAGAGATAAATTATTTGATTGGAAAGACAAAAGTTAAGGGATTTTCTCTTATACCCTTGAAAATATACGAGAACAATGGTAGAATAAAACTCGAATTCGGGTTAGCTAAAGGAAAAAAAAAATACGACAAAAAGGAAAAGATAAAGAAGAGAGATGTGGAAAGAGAAGTTAACCGCGAATTAAGCGAATAATACGGGGGTGATTGTTTTGACAAACGCTCTTTATAAAATATGCAAATCCAGTATTCTGAAAACTGGCTAAACTTTCAGGAAAAACATAATTGCTAATTTATTTAATAAGCAACCCGCGTTAGCTTTCGCTTAATGCGGCATCTTCACCATTGACTCCTAATAAATGAATGAAGGTGTTATATTATTAGGATAGGAAACTTTATTCCTCGGGAAGTTTTCGAGATTTACGAGGATCGGCATATCAGAAATTTTTTCTATTTTTATCTGATACGCCAAAAACAAAATAGAATAAATTTGTAGAATTATTTTAACAAGGCATTTGGACGGGATTTCAATATCCCCATCTCCACTAAATGAATAAAGTTTTAATAAACAATTTTATACGGGCAAAAGAGGTAAGAGTAATTTCAGAAACCGGCGAACAGCTCGGGGTAATGGGTGTGTTCCAAGCAATTGATCTGGCAAAGTCTAGGGGTTTAGATTTAATACAGGTTACAGAAAAAGTTGAACCGCCCGTGTGCAGAATTGCCAATTACGGAAAATATCTTTATTCTTTGCAAAAAAAAGAAAAAAAAATAAAGCAGCCCAAAGGCGGAGAGTTAAAAGAAATAAGGCTTACTTTTAATATTTCACCCCACGACATGGAAACAAGAGCAAAGCAGGCAGAAAAATTTATGAAAGAGGGAGACAAGGTAAAAATTAGCATGGTTTTGCGGGGAAGAGAAAAAGCAATGGGAGAATTTGCCAGGCAAAAAGTAGTATCATTTTTAGAAACCACAGACAAACTGATACCAATTAAAGTTGAAAGGGATATAAAGCGCGAACCAAGAGGATTCACAATGATTATCTCAAAAAAATAATGAACCCCGTTAGAGATAACGGGGGCAGTCTAATAACGAGGTTGTCTAAAATTGATAATAGTGTCATATAAAGACAAATCTCTAACGGGGTGAACAAAACAAAAAAAGCATTAGCAAAAAGGTTTAAAATAACTAAGAATGGAAAAATTCTTAGGCGCCTTTCTGGCCAAAACCATTACAGGTCAAAAAAAACCGGCGAGCAGAAAAGAAAAGGCCGTAAATGGGTTCCGCTGGCAAAATCAGAAACAAAAAGAATTAAGAGATATTTAAGCATATAACATGTCCAGAGTAAAAAGAGGCACACAATCTAAAAAACACAAAAAGCATTTATTAAAACATGCTAAGGGTTTTCAATACGGAAGAAAATCAAAATTTAAGCTGGCAAAAGACGCATTAAGGCATGCATGGACTTACGCATACAGAGACAGAAAAGTGAAAAAAAGGACTTTCAGAAATTTATGGAATTTACAGATAAATTCGTTAGCCAGAGAAAACGGAATTACATATAGCAGATTAATAAACAGATTAAAGACTAAAAAAATAGAACTAGACAGAAAAATATTATCAGAACTGGCAAACGAGCATCCCGAAATTTTTAAAAAGATAATAGAAGAAGTAAAAACAAAATAAAACAAAAAACCCGCTATAGCGGGTTTTTTGTTATAAATTCATTTGCTTTTTTCAAAATTTCCCTCGCATTTTTAAAAGTCAGCTTCAAAAATGCCTCTTCGTATAGCAGCCATACAAAATCAATATGCTCATCAGAAATTTTTACATCTTCAGTTTTTGTTTCTGCTAAATAAAAAACTACTAATTTAAAAACCCATGGGGCCTTTTTTCTTGCTTCGCCTTCTAGCCCATAACTCGCCCGAAAAAAATATTTTATAAACTGTTTAAATCCCTCAATTATTTTAATGTCTTTAATTCCAGTCTCTTCATAAATTTCCCTTTTTAGGGTCTGCTCCTCTGTTTCATTTTCCTCTCCGTGTCCCTTTGAAAAATCCCAATGCCCGCGCTTTCCTTTTTCCGACGGCGCATAATGCAAAAGCAGATAGCGCGGGAAGCCGCTTTCCATCCTAAAAATTATTCCTCCTATTGATTTTTCCCTTGGCATTTATTTAAAATATTTTAATAATTCTTCTACCGGCAGGGTGTTTATAATGTCTAATTTTTCTGCCCAGCCGCGGCGCGCCATTGAAACCCCGTACTCCATTAAATTTAATTGCTCTTTTTGATGCGAGTCAGTATTAATTATCATTTTTACGCCCTCATTTTTTGCCCTTCTTATATATAAGTCTCTTAAATCTAACCTATAAGGCGAAGCGTTAATTTCCAAAATTGTTCCTGTTTCTTTGGCGATTTTTAAAATTTTATCAAAATCAACTTGGTATTCATCTCTGCTGCCAACTAATCTTCCTGTTGGATGAGAAATAATATCAACATTCGGATTTTTAATTGCCCTTATTAATCTTTCTGTCATTTTTGGTTTTTCTTGTTTTAAAGCATTGTGCGCGCCGGCAATAACATAATCTAACTTTTCTAAAACTTCGTCTTTAATATCAATAGTTCCGTCTGGCAAAATATTTGCTTCGCATCCGTGCAATATGCGAAATTTCGAATTTTTAATTTTAAATTTTAAATTTAGTTGTTCTATTTCTTTGTGCTGTTTTAAAAGCTGATCTTCATTTAATCCATGCTCAATTACTAAAAATTTTGTGTGGTCAGAAATTCCAATATATTCATATCCCATTTCCATGGCCGAGCGCGCCATTTCTTCAATTGAATTTTCTCCACCGTCCCAATCTGAGTGGCAATGCAAATCTCCTTTAATATCTTTTAGTTCAATAATTTTTGGCAATTTTTTATTTAAATTTGCCTCAATTTCGCCTTCGTTTTCTCTTAATTCCGGCTCTATATAGGATAAACCAATTGCTTTATAAACTTCTTCTTCTGTTTTTCCGGCAATCATATTTTTACCGCGAAATACCCCGTACTCGCTCAATTTTAAACCCTTGTCTATGGCAATTTTTCTGGTAATAATATTGTGTTCTTTGTTTCCGGTAAAATATTGCAAGGCGGCTCCATAACTTTTTTCAGGAACAATTCTCAAATCCATATCAAAACCGTCTTTCATATGAACTGATGCTTTTGTTCCGCCCTTTCCCCAAACTTTTTCAACTCTGGGCAAAGAAACAAAAAAATCCATAACTTTTTCCGGGTTCTTTGCTACGGCCAGAATATCTACGTCTCCAATGGTTTCTTTTTTTCTTCTCAAAGATCCCGCCAAACTTGCCTGTTTTACTCCCTCCGCATTTTTTATTTTTTTTAAAACCTCTTCTGCAACGGGCAAAATCTGCCCCAATAAAAACCTGCCTTTGTCTCTTTTCAAAAATTCCAAACCCTGCAAAATATTTTTTTCTGTTTTTTCTCCAAAACCAAAAAGCGGGGCTATTTTATGCGACTTGGCTGCTTTTTCTAAATCTTTTAAATTTTTAATTCCCAATTTTTGATAAAGAATTTTTACTTTTCTCGGCCCCATTCCCTCAACTTTTATTAACTCATCAATTTTCAAAGGCAGCTTCTTTTTCAATTGTTCATAAGCTTTTATTTTTCCGTTTTTTAAATATTCTTCTATATGCCCCGCCATGCCTTTTCCAATTCCCGAAATTTCAAACAATGCCTTTGTTCCTCCTTTTTTATAAATTTCACCGACATCTTCTTTTAATGTTTCTAAAGAAATAGCCGCTTTTTCAAAAGCATAGGGTTTAAAATCAACTCCTTCCATTTTCAGATATTTTGCCATTTCATTAAAAATTTTAGCAATTTCTTGATTTCTCATTTTATTATTTAGTTGCTATGGTTCTACTACCGGTTTTTCATGAGACCCGACAATGCCGTCTCCTCTTGAAAAAACATTATTTTTAACCAATAAAAGCAAAATTGTAGCCAACATTGTAAGCCCGCTTACAAAAATAAAAAGTATTTTAAAGCCGAAGATTGAAGCTATAATACCGCCAAGTCCGCCAGCTATTCCGGCTCCGGCTCCAATAGATGTTGTTTCCATGCTCCACTCAAAAGCTTCTTTGCCTTTATCTATATGGCGCGTAAATATGGCCAGCCATGACGGGAGAGCCATTGCCATTCCGACAGCATGAACCACTTGAAAAAAATAAATATGCCATGCGGCTGTAGAAAATAAATATCCAATTGGAACAAAAGCTACTATAAAAAGCCCGATTGTCATAAACCAAAAATCATCTTTTTCTCCGGGATGCTTGTCTAAAAACCGGCCTATTGGTATTTCAATAAATGATTTTGATATCCAATAAGCTAACGCCGCAAACCCTGCCACCTCGGCCGCTTTTGCCGGATTATCTAATGTTATTTTTTGCAGAATAAACAGGGCAAAAATGGGAGATAAAAGGCCCCAGCCCAAATTTAAAAAGAAATCGCTTGTTATTAAAACTTTTACAATTTTGTTTATTATTTTTGCCATATTATATAATTATATCAAAAAATCGCCTTATATAGCGAATTTTTATATTTTTTAACCAATTTCGTATTTTATTCCTTTAATCTTATAAGTTGTTTTGATAGGAAAAGAAATAACAACTTCATCTCCAATTTTGTGGCCCAAAAGCGCTCTGCCAACCGGCGACTCATTGCTAATTTTGCCCAGCGCCGGATTTGCCTCTAATGTTCCCACAATTACAAATTCATCTTTTTCTCCATCTACGTCTATTTTTACCTTAGCTCCCAGTCCAACTATATTTTGCTCTCCTTTCGGCGGGCTTTTTATCAGTTCATGATGCTCAAAAATATTTTTGAGTTCGCTGATTCTGGATCTTAAAAAGCTCATGTCCTCTTGGAAACTAATAAACTCTGAATTTATATCCTCTGATTCAAAAATCTTTGGAGCTTCCTCTCCAACAGTTTTACTGCGTTCAAAAGCAACTAATTCATCGTATTCTTTTTTCAGTTCCTGCAGTTTCTTTTTTGTTATGTAAAAGATTTTAGTATCCATGGTTGTTTTATTTTATTCCATATTTCTGAAAAGTCAAATGCGCTGTCAATTACAATAAAAAAAGTCCGTCCTATAAGGGCGGAACCGAGCCAAGAGCCTGACACGGCTTTTTTGTTTTACGCCAAGCGGCTGTTGCTAACCCGTCAAAATCAATTCCCACGAAATTAGAATCTTGCCTTAGAGCAAGACCGTAACTCCTTCTTAGAGCCTGTATTTCTGCGTCGCTTAATTTAGTCCCGTTCACCATTTTGGCAAACTGTTCTTCTGTCAGCTCTCTTGGCACTGTCTGAATTCCGGTCATAGCGCGCCTCCTTGTCAATGTTCCTGGTTAAAGAAAAAATACCATTAGATAATTTTACTCCCGCCAAAAGCAGCGTCAAGTGCATAACTAAAATAAAGTTTTTTGATTAAGCGGAGAATGAGAAAATATTTTTATTTTTCCAAAAACGCCGTCGTATCCGGGCTCAATATTAACTTTGCCGTCTCTTACCCTTATTATGCCTTCTGCAATTTCAGGCAAACTGTATTTTTCCAAATTTATTCTTTCAGACTCCAATAATATTTCAAATTCGCTTCCCAAGTTTTTTGTCAAATTATTATAAAATTTATCAACTTGCTTTGAGGCAACTGTAACGCCGAGCGACTCGGCAATTATTTCCTGCAAAGGAATTAAGCTCTTAAAAGGAATTGCATTTTCTGGCGCAAAATCTTCCGGCCGGTCTGCTAATTTTTCAACTCTGTTTAAAACTCCAATTACCAGAGGTTTGGCGCATATTGGGCAAATATTATTATATTTTTTTGATTCTTTTGGAGACAGCCTTAAATTGCAATCTTTATGTCCGTCATAATGGTATTTTCCTTCTTCCGGAAAAAACTCAATAGTATATAAAAACTTACTTTTATTTTTTTGTTTTATGGCTTCTATTATTGAATAATAATTTATTTCTGTATCAAAAATATTTGCCTCTCTGCCAATTTTGGGAGCCGAATGAGCGTCGGAATTGCTTATTAAAGTTATTTTATCTAGTTGCGACAGCCGCCAATTCATTTTTGGATCAGAAGAGAGCCCTGTTTCTATTGCATATATATATTTTGAATAATCCTCAAAACATTCTTCAATTGAATCAAAACCGGATCTTGACCCAAATATGGCAAACCACGGAGTCCATGCGTGGGCCGGCACCACCAAACAATTTTCATCTGCATCTAAAACAATTTTAGCCAGTTCTTTTACATCTAAACCCAAAATGGGCCTTCCGTCTGCCCTTAAATTTCCGATTTGGTTTAGTTTTGCGTTAATTTTATCTACAACTTCAAAAGACGGCGCAAAAACAACAATATGAATTTTTCTTACTTTTCCTCCCTTACTATATATACAGCTGATTTCGGCCGTTAAAATAAAACGCGTTTGCGAAACTAAATTACGCAATTTAAATAATCCCGCCTCGGCGGGATCTAATTTTTCTTTTAAATTTTTCAACCATTCAGGATGCGTAAAGTCTCCTGTGCCCAAAACCTTTACGCCCTTTATCACTGCCCATTTGTCTAAACTTTCTAAGTCCATTGAGGGCGAAGTGGCTCTGGAATATTTTGAATGTATGTGAAAATCCGCCGCAAACTTCATTTTATTCTTTCATGTTAGTTTCAAAAAAAACTGGGCTAAATCTTTTTTATTTACTAAAAATTCTTTTTTAGATTCATCTAATTTTACAATGCGGATATTGTCTTCAATATCCTGTTTTACTATGTCAAAAAGCGCAAACAGCAAATAAAAATTTTTTGATATGCCAAATTTTGAAATATCAATATTTTCTTTTTGGCTGCGGACAGCCAAAAATATCTCTTCGTTGCTCTTTTTTGTTCTTGAGCCAAATGCTTTCACCCTTACTATTATCTGCTCAACTGCATTTTTATCTTTTTCCGGCTCATATTCTCCTTTTCTTTTTATAACCAAATCTGCGCCGTTTTTAAATTCTTCGGGCTTTGTAACTAACAATCTTCCGCCAGACCCTAAAACAATACAATCGATAATTTTGTTTTCGACATCTTTTTGTATATTATTGGACATTGAAAATTTATACTTTGTAAACTTTGTACCCCTCGTGAACTTTTTCTTTTACTTTTAGCCCGACGGAATCTCCCTTTTTTGCCGATTTTACCTCTTTGTGGTCAACCTGCATTGAATCAACTGTCTGGTTAAAATCTGTGTTTTCGCCGCCTATAATCCTTATTTCTTCTCCTTCTTTCAAGGGGCTTGAAAGATCAATAACAGCCACGCCAATATTTGAAAAATAGTGGGTAACTTTACCGATTGCCTGCCTGCCGGCAGGCAGGGTTTTTTCTTCTTTTGCCATGTTTTTATTAATTAATATTATTATTATTTATATTAACACTCTCTAAGTCTTTATTCAATCAAAAACCGCCCCAAACGGGACGGCCTTTGAAAAGGGGGTTATAATCCTCAATGCTCTCGGTCGTTTTCTCGAGCCTAAATTCGGACAAATGAATTCAGGTATATACTTTTACCTCCTTCACTGAGAACTAATGTGTCCTTGAGAATAAATCTCTCACCCCCTATATTTGCATTTTAATCTTTAAACCCGCCTTGTCAAGACCTTTGCTATTTTTATTTTTTTAAAAATCCCATTATTTGACTAAAAAACTTAGAAACCGCTGCAAAAATAGAAGCGAACAAACTCGCCTTAACACCGGGCTGTATCATGCCGGAATCATTGCT
>Ga0210057_1007818_pt1 | contig 12829 bp, 16 predicted proteins | sample CryGeyCG2114_010_2_FD_183968 | JGI IMG/M metagenome (GOLD analysis project Ga0210057, IMG submission 183968) | Groundwater microbial communities from aquifer - Crystal Geyser CG10_big_fil_rev_8/21/14_0.10 (SPAdes) (version 2) | ecosystem: Environmental > Aquatic > Deep subsurface > Groundwater ... | reverse complement strand
AGTTTCTAAAAAATCAAGGTCGCCAAATAAAGGAAGAAATAAAATCAGCCCAAAAAGATAATAATAAAAATCTTTTGGATGATTCTTTAAGAAAATTTCAAAATATTTCTCAAGAAATTAATAATTTGAAGAAATGATGCCAATATGCTAATTTTATGCCAATAATGCTAATTGCGAATAAATTTTAATCTTCATTCGCAATCTGTAGATTGGCATTACATTCGCGGATTGGCATAATATTATCATGAAAAAAAGAAAGAAGGCAAAAAAAATAAAAAGATCAAAAAAGACAATAAGAAAAAAGAATAAATTACGCAAGAAGAAGGCTAAATCAAAGTTGCACCGCCGTTCCAAAGCTAAACGCCAAAAAAAACTTCCTAAAAAAATAAAAAAATCAATCAAGGTTATTGAAGAAAAAAAACTGGAATTAAAAGGAAGAGAAAAGAAAAAACTGGAAAACCTGATTAAAAGAGGAAAAGGAAAAAAATATGTTACTGATTTGGAAATACTTTATTTTTTCCCCGACATTGAACATAATATTCCCCTCTTGGAAAAGATTTATGATGTTTTAGAAAAAAATGGTATTGGAGTAATTGAAACGGAACAGCTCCTAAAAACTTCGGAAGAGCCCAGCGAAAAAGAAATGGAAAAAATAGGCAGCGCCCCCCAGGAAGTTTTGCCCGATGCCGTTCAAATGTATCTTAAAGAAATAGGCAAAACTCCCCTCTTAAAATCCGAAGAAGAAGTAGCTTTAGCCAAAAGAAAAGACAAAGGAGAAGAAAAAGCCCGCCAGCAATTGATGAAAGCCAATCTTCGCTTGGTGGTTTCCATCGCCAAAAAATATGTCCACCGCAGCCCCAATTTAAGCATTTTAGACCTGATTCAGGAAGGCAATATTGGGCTTTCGCGGGCGGTAGAAAAGTTTGACCACCGTAAAGGTTTCAAATTTTCTACCTATGCCACTTGGTGGATTCGTCAAGCCATTACTCGGGCTTTGGCTGACCAGTCCCGGACTATTCGCATCCCCGTTCACATGGTAGAAACTATTTCCAAATATACCCAGATCAAACGGAAGCTAACCCAAGAGCTGGGCCGAGTGCCTTTGGCCGAAGAAATTGCCAATGAGATGGGAATTGAAGTCAGCAAGGTCCATTATATTCAAAAAATTTCCCAGGAAGTAATTTCTTTAGAAACTCCTCTGGATAAAAACGAAAGCGAAGGCGTCACTTTGTCTGATTTTGTTAAAGACGACCAAAGCCTCACTCCCGAACAATTAGCCAATCAAACTCTTTTAAGAAATCAACTCAAAGAAATTATCAACGATCTTTCTCCGAGAGAACAAAAGATTTTAAGCATGCGTTTCGGCTTGGAAGACAACGTCACTCATACCCTTGAAGAAGTAGGCAAAGAATTCGGCGTGACCCGGGAACGAATCCGGCAAATCGAAGCCAAGTCGCTGGAAAAAATCCGGCAGCACCGAGAAATTGAAAAATTAGAAGGTTACTAAAATTTTTTAAATTACCGCCAGCCCAAGACAAAATACTGGAGAGCGAATCCGGTCATATCGCCTAATGAATAAGAAGCACTAACAGTATATTTTCCTATGAGGTTTCCGGATGAGTCCAGCTTGGTTATGGAATTTTCGCCAGCCTTAGCAGCCCAGACATTCCCCGAAGCATCAATGGCGATACCATAAGGATGACTTCCAACGGTATATGTTCCTATGACGGCTCCGGATGAATTTAGCTTGGTTACGGAATTCCCATCGTAATTACTAACCCAGATATTTCCTGAAGCATCAACGGCGATACCATATCGCCAAGAGCTACTTCCAAGAGGATATGTCCCTATGAGGCTGCCGGACGAGTCATCCAGTTTGGTCACGAAATTTCCATTCCAATCGACAATCCAAACATAAGGAGTGGAAAGAGTACTTCCGCCTCCGCCACCGCCTCCGCCTCTGGCTAACAATACAGCAGGGGTCGGGCTGGGGCTGTTTCCTGTTGTATAAACCGTCATAGTTGAGGAACCACTTTGGGTAGCCGCATATTTCTCTTGATAGGTGGTAGATTCAAAAAGAGTAGTGGCGGCCCACTGACCATTGCTATAAGTGTAGGTGTAGTAGAGACCGGTAGAAGTAGTGTTAACAGGATCAACTGGCAGAACTCCAAATGGAGAGCCACTGGTTAAAGAGTTAAAAATAACCGGAATCCAGCCCGTGCCGTCTATTTTTCGATAATCGGCCGGAGTAGAACAGTGATAGGTCCAACCGTCAGGCAAGGTGGGCAAACCCAAACTGGCGCAAACAGAAGAAACAGGGTCAGGGATGGAAACATAAACTATGGTAGAGAGGTACCAAACGAGATGCCTCCTTGAGCTCCGGCTATTTGAATGGCCTTGTTGATGCTGGACAGCTCGGCCAATCTCCGACTATCTCTGGCGCGACTCAACATATTAGCAGGATTGATAATCAAAACAATCGCCATGGTCAAAATAACAAGAATAGCTATCAGTATTAAAAGTTCTATGAGGGTAAATCCTTTTTTCATTGATATTGATAATTATAACACTAAAAAAATGGTTTTATTATAGTTTAATTTAAGATATAATTTTAAAATGGACAGCAAGGAAATACGAAATTTATTTCTGGATTTTTTTAAGGGAAAAGGCCATACTATCGTCCCCTCTTCTTCTTTGATTTCCGATGACCCTTCGGTACTTTTTACCACGGCCGGAATGCAGCAGTTCAAACCTTATTATCTCGGCGAAAAATCGCCTTACGGAAAAAATGCGGTCTCGGTTCAGAAATGTTTCCGCACTTCCGACATTGACTCGGTCGGCGACGAATCGCACCTGACTTTTTTTGAAATGCTGGGCAATTTCTCTTTTGGCGGCTATTTCAAGGAAAAAGCGATTGAATATGCTTATGAATTTATCACTAGCAAAGCATGGATGGGGTTAAAAATTGATTATGTTTCTGTTTTTAATGGTGACCCCAAAATAAATTTAGGTAATAAAGTACCACCAGATATAGAGTCCGAAAAAAATTGGAAATCAATTGATCCAAATATAGTAGTAAAAAAATCAGGCAGAGCCGACAACTTTTGGGGTCCAACCGGAGAAAAGGGTCCCTGCGGTCCGACCACGGAAATATATATCAATGGCATTGAAGTTTGGAATATTGTTTTTAATGAATATTATAAAAACAAAGACGGAAAATTCACTAAATTAAAAACTCCGGGCGTGGACACCGGAATGGGACTGGAAAGATTAGCGATGGTGATCCAAAATAAACCGACTATTTTTGAAACGGATTTATTTGAGCCGATTTTTGAATTCTTGAATGAAAATTTGTCATCTATTAAAGAAGATTGGATAAAAAGAATTATAGCCGACCATATACGAAGCATAATTTTTCTTATTGCGGATGGAGTTTTGCCAAGCAACAAAGATCAGGGTTATGTTTTGCGTCGTTTAATGAGACGACTTATGCCTTATTTTTCAGAATTTGATTTTTTTGAACCCTTGATGCCTGGAGAAAAAATAAGCGCGAAACACAAAATACAAAAATTAAATTCAATCGCAGAACACGTTATAAATGTTTATTCGCAATTTGAAGAATATAAATATCTTGCTGAGCGCAAAACAGAAATCTTAAATACTATTGAGCAAGAAAACGAAAAGTTTGACCAAAATTATCAAAAAAACAAATTGATTCTTGAAAAAATTATACTAAAATCAGTGGATTCAATGGGTATTATTTCCGGTAAAGATATCTTCGATTTGGTAACTACTTATGGTTTCTCTATAGAATGGTTAAAAGATATCGCAAAAATGCGCGGTTTAAAACTTGAAATAGATTTATTTGAAAAATTATTCAAAAAACACCAGGAAATCTCCCGGGCCGGCTTAGAGAAAAAATTCGGCGGCCACGGACTGAAAGAAGGCGGAGAAACTACCGGCGCAACCGAAGAAGAGAAACAAAAGTTAACCCGGCTCCATACCACCACTCACCTGCTCCACCAGGCCCTTTTCGACTTATTGGGGGATAAAATCAAGCAAATGGGCTCGGATATCAACTCGGAGCGTTTTCGTTTTGATTTTCCTTTTGAGAGGAAATTGACTGCCGAGGAACTTGCCAAACTTGAAGCAATTGTCAATCAAAAAATCAAAGAAGCCCTGCCCGTTAGATTTGAAGAAAAAACGAAAGAAAAAGCCATAGCCGAAGGAGCCAAAGCTTTTTTTAAAGTAAAATATCCGGAAAAGGTTAAAGTTTATTATATCAATGACTACAGCAAAGAAATTTGTAACGGGCCTCATGTTAAAAACACCTCCGAAATAGGCAAATTCAGGATACTTAAAGAAGAATCGGTTGGCGCCGGAATCAGAAGAATTAAGGCGACCGTTGAATAACAAAATCTGTACTAAAGAGAGTTTTCGAATTATAATAAATAAGACCAATCTATCGTGTAGATTTGGGTGATTTTAAAATTAGTTTTCGCCAAATATGCCAGAACCATTTTTAACCTCTTTTCTAAAGCAAGAAATCGAAAAAGAGCTGAAATTAGAAGAAAAGTCTTCTGTTATTAAACTGGTTGATCTTTTATTGGAATATGCCTTTTTGAGCCGGGCCTCAGATATTCATATCGATCCCGAGTCGGATAAATTGGTTATGCGCCTTCGGGTTGACGGCATTCTCAGGGATTCCTTTGTTTTCCCCAAAAAAATCCAGTCGGAGATAATTGCCAGAATAAAGGTGCTTTCGGGTTTGAGAACGGACGAACACCAGGCGGCTCAAGACGGGCGTTTCCGGGCCACCATAAAAGATGTCGGTTATGTGGATATCCGGGTTTCTATAGCTCCAACCTATGACGGAGAGAATGCCATACTGCGGCTTTTAAGCGAACGAACTAAAATTGTCACTTTAGACGATTTGGATCTGAACGAAAAAGATTTGGCGCAGGTGAAAAAAGCCATTAAAAGGCCTTACGGATTGATTTTGGCTACCGGGCCAACCGGTTCGGGCAAAACCACAACTTTATATACAATAATCAAGGCCCTAAACACCAAGGAAGTTTCTATTCTTACTATTGAAGACCCCATTGAATACGCTATCGCCGGAATTGATCAGATTCAGGTGAACCCCCGGACCGGCCTAACTTTTGCCAATGGCCTTCGCGCTATTCTCCGGCAAGATCCCAATATTATTATGGTGGGTGAAATTAGAGACGACGAAACCGCCGGCATTGCTATTAATGCCGCTTTAACCGGCCACCTGCTTTTGTCCACCCTGCACACCAATGACGCCGCCACCAGTCTCCCCCGTCTTACTGATATGGGAATAGAGCCTTTTTTGATAACTTCCACTGTCAATATAATAATTGCTCAACGATTAGTCAGAAGAATTTGCCCAAATTGCAAAAAAGAAAAAATAATTTCTGATGTTGAATTTAAAAGTTTGTCCGAATCGCTGCCGGCGGAACTTTTAGGTAACCACAGAAAATTCTATAAAGGAGCAGGTTGCGATGAATGCGAAGGCAGCGGATATAAAGGGAGAATCGGTATTTTTGAAATATTGGAAATAAACGATAAGGTTCGGGAAGCCATTATGAAACGAGAAAATTCCAGTATTATCGCCAGTATCGCTGTTCAGAACGGAATGACCACCATGCTGGAAGACGGCTTTAGAAAGGCGGTTGAGGGCAAAACCACGATTGAAGAAATATTAAGAGTTATCCATGAATAAATTATTTATTAGATTCAATAATATTTTTTCAAAAATTTCTCTCCAGGATCAAATAATTTTTGCCAAACATTTGGCAATAATGCTCCAGGCCGGAATGCCCATTCTTGACAGTTTGACGATGCTTAAAAAACAGCAAGCCAAATCCAAAACGCTTTTTAGGGTTTTAAATCAGCTGATTACTGATGTTGATAGGGGGCAATTTTTATCAACGAGCTTGGACCAATATCGCCAGATTTTCGGCAATCTTTTTATAAACGTGGTCAGGGTGGGCGAAGCCAGCGGAACTCTGCCGGAAAATTTGAATTATATAGTGGAAGAACTGCAGAAAAGACAGTCGCTTGGCCGAAAAATCAAAGGAGCGATGGTTTATCCTATAATTGTTTTAATAGCCGTTTTTGCCATAGTGGGAATTCTGATATTCGTGGTTTTCCCCAAAATACTTCCTCTTTTCAAATCTCTCAGAATCAAGCTGCCTCTTGCCACCAGTTTATTGCTTTCAAGCTACACCTTCATTTCCAAAAATTGGATTTTCATCATTTTGGGCGTTTTTGTCGTCTTTGTGGGTTCTTGGTTGCTTTTAAAAAATAAAAAAGTTAAATTTTACTATGATTCTATTTTATTAAAACTTCCTTTTATCGGAACAATAGTGACCAATGTCAACATGGCCAATCTTACCAGAACCTTGAGCCTTCTATTGAAAAGCGGGGTCAAAATAGTTGATTCATTGGACACTACCGCAAATTCATTATCCAATTTGGTTTATCAGAAAGAATTGAAAAAAGTTGCTGTAGAAATCACCGGCGGAGGCCAAATCTCCGAATATTTACTAAAGAGACCCGATCTCTTTCCAATCCTTCTTTCCCAGATGATTGAGGTCGGCGAAAACACCGGCAACCTCACGCAAACACTCCTATATTTAAATAATTTTTATGAGACGGAAGTTGATGAGATAACCAAAAATCTTTCCACAATTTTAGAGCCCCTGCTTTTGATAATTATGGGCGTGATCGTAGGCTTTGTCGCTATTGCCATTATTACTCCTATTTATTCAATCACCCAAAGCGTAAGCAGATAATAAAATGATGCCCAATAAAGGATTTACTGTTATTGAAATAATACTTATCATCGGAATTTTGGCTATAATTTTTGGCCTGGGTTTTCCGATTGTTTTTGACTTTTACAAAAATTACCAGTTTAAGACAGAACAAGACCAATTTATTTCGTTTTTAGAAATAGCCCGTAATTTATCTATGACCAATCTAAATCAATCTCAGCACGGCGTTTTTCAGAATAACGACAATTTTATAATTTTTGAAGGAAACAGTTTTGCTACGCGAAACCAGAGCCAAGACCAAATCTTTCCCAGATCTAAAGCAGTTTCCGTCTCCGGGCCCAGTGAAATAATTTTTAATGTTATTTCCGGCCAAGCCACCTCCTCTTTATATATTTTTACTAATGGAAAAACGTCTTCAAATGTCTATGTTAACAAAGAAGGACAAATTGATTGGCAATAAAGGGCAAACTTTAGTTGAGGCGTTGGTGGCTATCGGGGTTTTCTTGGTAAGCATAAATGCGATTATTTTTCTGCTTTTTGCGGCTCAATCAATATTTGTGGACACCGAAAGAAACCAAACGGCCCTAAATTATGCCTCAGACGGAATTGAAGCGGTTGAATCAATCAGAAACCGAAGCTGGGATGAATTAACTGACGGAGAACACGGTTTATCATTCAACAACAACCAGTGGATATTTTCCGGCACCTCAGATTCTAAAAATAATCTGGCCCGTAAAATTATTATTACCACCCAAAACGGCGACATAAAAGACATAAAAAGCGTAATAAGTTGGCAGACCAATTCCCTAAATCCCCGAACCTTACAAACTGAGAAGATTTTAACCCGCTGGGGAGATGCTATAGCCTCAAAGATTGCGGGCGGTGGCGACGACGGCGGCAGCGGCCCTACGGGTGACTGGCTCAACCCTCGAACATTAACCTCCATAGATGTTGGCGCCGGCAACGAAGCCACCGATGTCGATGTTTACGACAATACGGTTTATATTTCAACCCAAGCCTCTTCTAGAAGCAAACCAGACATCCATGCTTTTGATATTTCTAATCCCGCTTCGCCATCTCTTTTAGATTCCTATGATGTTGACGCTTATGCATTGGTAAGCATTGATTACAATGATAATTATGTTTACGGTGCCTCAACCGGCGTGATACCTGATTTAAAAGTTGTTGACGCTCATGACCCTGCCAATTTAAGCTTGGCATCAGAATTTAACGTCATTACTTTTGTTAACGCCAAAAGTGTTTTGAAAATAGGTACAACGGTTTATCTGGGAGTTCAAAAAACTGCCGTGGCTGGAGAATTTTTTGCTATCGATGCGACCAATCCCCTTGCCCCCTTGCAAAGGGACTCTTTTGAAATCAACGGTAATGTCAATAAAATTTCCGTCAAAAACAATCTGGCCTATGTTGCCACTTCAAGAGATGACCGCGAACTTTTTATTCTTAACGTTGCTGATCCCGCTAATATCAGCCAAGCGGGTTATTTGAATATAAGCGGGAGTGCAGACGCGAATAGCGTTTTTGTCCAGAGCGTCTCTAGCGTCTTTTTGGGAGCTGGCAATGTTTTCTATGCGCTGGATGCCACTGACCCCCTCAATGTTTCCGTTATCGGCTCTTTGGATGTCGGCGGCACCATCAACGACATTTATGTTGCCGGCAGTTTAGCTTTCTTGGCAACAAGCAATAGCAACAAGGAATTTCAGATAATAAGTGTTTCCAACCCAGCCAGCCCTACGCTGTATTCTTTTTTTAATTTTCCGCAAGTCGCCACCGGAGTTGATTACAAAGACAACATTATCTATGTCTCGGTCAGGAGCAATGATGGCTTAAGAATCATTACTTCAGCGCCTTAATTGGGCGATGCTAAAATTTATATGAATCACAAAATAACAATACTGAAAGTTAAAAGTTTACCCCGTAGTAGCCCGAAGGGCTTACTTCGGGGCTCTAAGTTAAAAACTAACGACGGTTTTACTCTTATTGAGACAATTATTTATATAGGGATTATCGCCATAATTATCAGCTCTTTTTTGCTAATCAGCCAGCAAATTATTTTTTCAACCAGCCGAACACGCCACCAAATAGAACTCACGGAAAATCAAAAATTTTTAGTCCAAAAAATCAATTGGCTGCTTAGAAATGTTGCCAGTATCAATACGCCCCTCCCTGATAGCAGCAGCAATATTCTTTCAATAAATAAAGTCAATTTTAACGATAATCCAATAGTCCTGAGCTTAACCAACGATGTTGTTTATTTGACAACCGGTAGCACTACCACGAGCACCGCTCCCCTAACCAATAATTCGGTAATTGTCACAAGTTTAACCTTTTACCAACTAACCTTTGCGAGCTCCAGCCAAAACGCAATCCGAGTGGTCGCAAATATGCAAAACGATGTCGCTTCCACCACTATTGATAAATTTGTTTTAATTAAATAAAAAATGAAAGGCTATATCGCCATTGTTACAACCATAATTCTTACTATTCTATGTTTAACCATAGCCGTGTCTTTGGGACTTTCGGCATCACTTGCAAGAATAGAGAATCGCGACTTTATTTATAAAGAAAATAGTTATTTTTTGACGTCTTCCTGTCTTGACTATGCCCGGCTAAAATTAGTGTATGACATCTCCTACGCCGGCAACGAAACAATAACTGTCGGCAATTATCAATGCTCCATTCTACCCATAATATCTTCCCCGCCCCAAAAAATTATCGAAGCTACATCCCAAATAAATAATGTTACCACCAATCTCAAATTGACAGTTGATGATTATACCTTGCAAACTATTTCTTTAGAAGAAGTTTCTAATTTCTAATTTTGAAGATGATTGAATATAAAAATAAAATTTTAGCAAATAAAGGGTTCAGTTATATCGAGCTTGTGATGGTTATCGCCATTCTCGCTATTTTATCCTCAATAGTTATTCTGAATTTAAATCCGGCCAATCAATATGCTCAAGCCAGAAATACCCAACGCACCGCGAACATCAACACAATCATGACCGCTATTATTCAAAGGATCACCGATCACCAGGGAATATTTGAAGAAAACTGTGCGGCTGGCGCCATCCCGACCAGCACCACAAAAATGGCTTATGGCACTTATGATATCGCTTCCTGTCTTATCCCAATTTATCTTCCTTTAATGCCTTTTGATCCTTCAGCTATTGGCGCTCATTATGCCAGCTCTACCGATTACGATACCGGTTATTTTATTCAAAAAGCTACCAGCACCGACAGAATAACCATTACCGCCTCTTCGGCTGAATTAGGCCAAACAATTTCTGTTACTCAATAGAAAAACATTGATTACTGCTTAATCTTTGAATCAGCTTTATTAAAGCTAAATTGAGAAATTACAACTTCAACTTCGTTAAAATCAGAGGGCTTTTCGCCATTTAGAAGCCATAAATTCATCCTTGCTTTTACTTTATTTTCTTTGAGGATATTTCTGCCTTTATAAATCCATGAAGCGATAGCTTTTTTGTTGTTCCCCTTGAAACTTCCAAAGAATATGCTGTTTTTCTGCCACAAAAAACTGTTAATCGTATGACTTATTTTTTTATCGACATTGAACCTTTTCAGGTTGCCCTTTTGAATAAATGGCTGGACGGCGAATTGGGCATTGGCGTTATTGTTTTTACCCCATTTGGAGAATTCGATATCAATCTCGTTTTTTAAGTTAAGATAGACAAACAAACCCAAAATTACATTTTTATCAATTTTTTCAACGCTATTATCAACACAAAAAGTATATTTGCCATAACCAAGGGGCTTTTTCAAATATATCTCTGCGCAATACCATTTATTCCTTATCTTTTTTATTTTTAAATGAAGCTTCCCTTGCGAATCAAGCCAAACATTACTATCGCTGTCTGAAAAATAATTAGGCCCAGGGCCATAGGGCCTATTTCTTTTTTTGACTATCCATTTATAACCCGAAAAGTTTATTGTTTTTACTGACATTTTACCCAAAATTAAACCTAAATTATCAGGAAAATTTTAGATAGAGAAGGTTTATAAATAATTTTATCTCTTGGCCCATTGTGGAGCGCGGCGGGCCCCGACAGTATAACCTTCGGTTAACTTCGGGACTGCGGCTTGCATTGGATTAAAACAAATTTTTTTCAATAAAAGCTTTTATCCAAGTATTACCTTTTTGCCCACTGAGGAGCCCGCCTTGCTTTCTTTAAGCCGAATTTTTTTCGTTCCACCATCCTGGGATCTCTTTTTAAATAACCCAAGCTTTTAATGGTGGATTTTAAATTAGAATCAAATAAAACCAGGGCTCGGGACAAACCATGGCGCACCGCTTCAGCTTGGCTGCTTAATCCCCCGCCAAAAACCTTGGCAATTACTTCCACTTTGTTATTAAGTTTGGTTTTTTCCAATGGCGAAAAAGCCATCTGCCGAAGACGATCTATGGGAAAATATTTCTGATAATCTTTTTCATTAACCGTCATGCCGCCTTTGCGGTTGTAAAGTCTGACTCGAGCTATGGCGGTTTTTCTCCGGCCGACCGCTTCAAAATAGCGAGTTTTTTCGGCTGTAGTTGTTTTTTTTAATTTTTCCTGCCGGCCGGCAGGCAGGGGTTTTTTTTCTGTCATATGATTATTTTTCAAAAATTAGCCTCTTGATTCTTTTGGCTCGTAATCTGTTTTTGGGGAGCATTCTCAACACCGCCAAACGCAAAACTTCAGACGGATTCTTGGCGAAAACTTCCCGATAAGTTCTTTTTTTAAGATGTCCGAGATAACCGGCTGTCTGATGATAATATATTTTTTGTTTTTCTTTCTGGCCGCTTATTTCTATCGCACCAATGTTTTTTATTATCACTCGATCGTCCCCCAGATTTTTGGGTTCATAATTGGGATTTTTCTTTCCCTGAAGAATAACGGCGATTTCTGAAGCCAAACGTCCTAATTTTTTACTTTTAGCATCCAAGACGTAATCCATATTATTTAACGAATTCTACGGTGACTATTTTCGCGCCGTCATTTTTCCGAGCTAAAGAATGTTTAATAATCCGTAAATACCCGCCTTTGCGTTCTTTGTAGCGCGGAGCCAATTCATAATAAATTTTATCGGCCGCGGATTGAGGCAGTTTTTTAATCAGCGTACGATAAGTTGCCAAATTTTGTTTTTTTCCGTAAGTAACCAAACGCTCAACAAAAGGCCGCAATTCTCTGGCCCGCCCTTCGGTGGTTTCAATTTTTTCCTGAAGAATAAGATTATTGGCTAAAATTTTTAAAAAAGGCTTATCCATACCCAGTTAACTCAACTCCGAAAGACAAAAATCCCTCATCTTGGAGTTGGTTGATATTAATTCGACTGACTTGTTTTGTTTTTTGTTTTTCATATATCTTGGTTTAATGATTTTTGTCCCGATGTATTCTTCTATTTGTTTTGTTGGGTTCTTTAGACATGCTCATATTATAGAGTAATTTTCATGTTTTTATCTGACAACGCATTATCATAGAAGAATACCACATGAGCTAAGCTCAGCTTTGTCGGAGTTGAGTTACTGGGCATAAGTTATTTTTCTGGGGTTTCAACTCCTGCTGAAATTTTTTCAAAATGGTCTTTCAAAACATTGGCGGTTTTATGAAGAGCGTCGGAAGGCGTAATAGAACCATCGGTTTCAATCTCAATTTTTAACCGATTGTAGTCGGTTTTCTCACCAACACGCATATTTTCTACCGAACTGTTAACTTTAATAACCGGCGAAAAAATAGCATCAAGAACAATGGTGCCTATAGCTAAACGTTCAAGTTTCCGGTCGGCAGCTGGCAAATAGCCCAATCCTTTCTCTATGGTTAATTCCATATCCAGCTCCGCTTTTTTATCGGTAAGGGTGGCTAAATGAAGATCGGGATTAACGATTTCCACTTGAGAATTTATTTTGATATCGCCGGCAGTAACCTCTTTTTCTCCTTTAATTTTAAGGCTTAAAATTTGAGGCTCATCGGCAAAAAACTTGAAACGAATTTTTTTGAGATTAAGGGTCA
>Ga0210057_1007814_pt1 | contig 12834 bp, 11 predicted proteins | sample CryGeyCG2114_010_2_FD_183968 | JGI IMG/M metagenome (GOLD analysis project Ga0210057, IMG submission 183968) | Groundwater microbial communities from aquifer - Crystal Geyser CG10_big_fil_rev_8/21/14_0.10 (SPAdes) (version 2) | ecosystem: Environmental > Aquatic > Deep subsurface > Groundwater ... | reverse complement strand
TCTTCAACTGATTGAGGTGATCTGATTTTGTATCCGTTCAGATAAAAAGTCGGAGTACCCTGGACATCGTTTTCCGTGCCCGAAAGATAATCGCTCTGGACTTGTTGCTTCACGGTATCCGATGCAAAATCTTTCTTAAACTGATCGACATCAAGTTTCAGCTCTTCTGCATATTTGATAAACATCTCTGATGGATCGCCCATCTCAGCCCATTCAGATTGTCTTGAAAAAAGGATGTCATGATATGGGAAAAACGCATTTTGCTTTGCGGCAGCTTCGGCAGCATATGCGGCTTCGCGGGCATTCGGATGTATCTGGTCAAGAGGAAAATTACGGTACACAAACGTCACATTATCGAATATTTTCTTGTTGTCAGGAGACGTCTCATCCAAACCTTTAAGAAGATCGAAGTATGACGCACAAGCCGGACATTGAAAATCGCTGTATTCAGTCAAAATAATCTTATTATTTTTGGACCATTTGGTATGATCTGTCGAAGCGACTTTTGTAAGATTTTCAAAATAAGTTTGTTCCGGTTTACTTGTTAGTGAGTATGCAACAAAAAGAAAGATAAAGAGGCCGAGTACTGAGCCGATAATCAGAAGAATTTTTTTTGTTTCCATAAGTGTTCATTATACTGGTATCACCGTTTTTTTGCCAACTACTTTCTGTTAAAGCTGGAACGGAATTTCCTGATCATGCGAGATTATTTTGATATTAAAACGATTTTTTGGAGAGAACAAATAACGGATGAGAATTTTGTAGATATCATAATCAAAGTACCGTTCTTCATGATCAGTGATCAGGCACCATTTATCGATAATAAAATCTTCTGATAAATGTTCGACACTGTCTTCTTCATGAATATGAACGGGTCCGGGGAATGGCCAATCCTTGATAGTCCGATCACCGAATGCTTCAATAAATCTGATATTGTAAGCGATCGGTTTTTCTTTGCCGATACAAGCCCCTCTGCAACGCTCCAGTTTGTAGCCGAAACAAGCTCCTTTTGTCTTCTCAATGTCGAGGATCTTTCCACAGAGATGATGCTCTATCGCTTTTTCTTCAATGAACTCCTTTGCTTGTTTTTTACTTCGAAAAATTCCGAGAACTTGCGGAAGGATTTCTGTCGTGATGTTGGATTTTCGTTCAAAAGATACTGTCATATATCCATCTTTTGTTGTTTCTTTTTTGAGAATGGTAAAGATGTTTTGCCGCCGAAGCTGTTGATTATATAACGGATTCATTTTTTTGATAAGCTCTGCCTCTCTAATCAAAGCTCCAAGCTCCCCTGCTGTCGGAATTGTTTCTATCCGTTTAATCTGCATTGATATATTCATCTCTTTCGAAGAGCGGTGATCTGAGGAAAAATGAGAGAGAACGCGTTTTCTCACATCACGACTTTTGCCGATGTACAGCGGAAGATCTTCATCTCCATAAAAGATATAGACGCCCGGGCCGTTATGGAGTTGTTCTATTTCACGTATTGGTAGTTTGGATGGAATTGAAGGTTTCTGGATAAGAAACTGGAGGGTCTCTTTGAGTTTATTTGCCGGGTATAACATCTCAACAGCTTGATAGAATTTCCACAGAATCTCAGCATCATCAAATGCCCGATGTCGGTGCTTGATCGAAAACCCGAAGCGCTGCACAATGGCATCCAGATTGTGATGACGATGCTCCGGGAATAGTGTCCGTGAGAGCTTGACAGTACAAAGTTGTTTGAGTGATAAATCAAAATCATATCTCCTAAATTCATTTTTCAAAAATCCATGATCGAAGCGGACATTATGAGCTACGAAAATTGAATCCTGCAGCAACTCATATATATCATCTTTTACAAGATCAAATGTCGGAGCATCTTCAAGATCATCAGGTAGTATTCCGGTCATTTGAGAAATAAAAGGAGATACATATGTCTGAGGGTTAATAAGTTGATTATAGGTCTGGACCAGTTTTCCGTTTTCAACACGAAGTATTCCGATCTCAATTACCCGATCGTGTCGTAGGTGAGTTCCGGTTGTCTCAATATCAACAAAAGAAAAAGTCATAGATAGTACCACTGACAGAGGTTGTAGAGTTAAAAAATATCGAAAGGACAAAAATAAAAAAGAAGGCAAAAATGATCTTTCAAACCTTTTAACTATACAACACTAAGATAACCTCATTTTATCAGATATAGTGTCATAAAAAAAGATGTTGACAAAAAGAGTGACGATAGGTTATGATATTTTAATCCCCCCCAATGGGATTGTTATCACAGTTTTTTCATTATGGTAAAAATTCAGAACAACAAGCATCGAGTGCTTCATCGACTGAGAATTGTACGCGGACATTTGGAAAAAATTATTCAGATGGTTGAAGCTGATACGTATTGTATAGAAGTTCTACATCAGTCTCTTGCCGTCCAGAAGGCATTAAAAGCAATTGACGCCACCATTATGGAAGAGCACTTAAGCACATGTGCAATTGATCAGGTAAAAAAAGGACACAAAAATCAATTTGTGGAAGAGTTGGTTGAAATTTATAAATATAAATGACAGTGCTTATCTAAAATCACTGTTGTTCCAGACATGATCTGGTATCTATTGAAACTATGAGTAAAATATCTAACTGTACCTATTTTGTTTCGGGAATGCATTGCGGTTCTTGTGAGGTACTCCTTCAGAAAAAAATCTCCAAGATCAAAGGAGTTTCTGCTGTTGAGGCATCTCTGCAGGACGGATCCATTGAGATTACGTACCATAAAGGTCACAAGCCGCAAATTCGAGAACTGAATACTCAGTTTTCGGAACTTGGGTACACATTTTCGAATGAACCCTCGTTTGTTACTCCGACTCAAAACTCATGGCCACAGGCGATGATATTTATGGTGCTCTTTGGTATATTTTATCTTCTTGTAGAAGACAGCGATATTTTGGCACGCTTTACTCTGGATGAAAGTTCATCTTTGCCTGCTTTTTTTGGATTGGGAGTTATTGCCAGCTTGTCAAGCTGTGCTGCTTTGGTCGGAGGGGTGCTGCTTGCCATGTCCAAACAGTGGAATGAGCTGTACGGCGGTGTCGATGAAGAAAAACGCATAACGCCGTTTGTCCTTTTTAATGTCGGTAGACTTGTTTCTTTTGCTTTACTTGGCGGGCTCCTGGGTTTGATCGGTTCATTTTTTCAGTTATCAATGCAGTTCACTTCGATTCTTATCATTTTCGTCTCACTGACGATGGGTATTGTCGGATTACAGATGATCGGTGTCTCATGGGCACGACGAATCAGGCTTGGTTTTCCCCGGTTTATTTCAAAATACGCGTCTGATGAGAAAAATTTCAAAGGAAAGTATATGCCGTTTGTATCGGGTGCATTGACGTTCTTTCTGCCGTGTGGATTCACTCTTATGGCGCAGAGTATCGCTCTTACCACGGGAAGTTTTCTGACAAGTTCGGTAATGATGTCAGCTTTTGCGATCGGTACACTTCCAGTTCTTGCCGGTATTAGTTTTTCCAGTTTTAAATTTCAGAAAAATACGTCGTTTGGCGGCACATTTAATCTGATTGCAGGACTTTTTATATTGCTTTTCGGATTTTACAATATCAACGCTCAGTTTAATGTGTTGGGATTACCGAGTATGAGTGATGTCTTTGCAAAGACTTCCTCATCGACTTCTGCACAGGGAGGAACACAGCTTGGTGTTGCAATGAAAGGCGAAGGCGAAAACCAGTATCAAGAGTTGACCATGCTTGCAAAGGGATTTGATTATTTTCCAAAAAATATCACGTTAAAATCCGGCGTCCCGACAAAATTAACCGTGTTGAGTAACAACGTGACAGGTTGTGCTCAGGCGATGTGGCTTGGCGGTCTCTATGATGAGGTGATATATCTGAATAAGCCAAGATCTGAGGCGGAGTTTACTCCGAGTAAAGGAACCTACAAAATCAGTTGTACGATGGGTATGGTGCCGCCGGTTATGGTACGAGTTGAGTAATTAATATGTTTATACAAATATGACAAAAAAGATATTTCCTATTGTCGGTATGCATTGTGCTTCCTGTAAGGCTTTAATTGAAGATGTTGTTAGTGAGCTTGACGGAGTACAGGAAGTCAAGGTCAATTATGCTACGGAAAAAATGACAGTCGAGTATGATGAAACTATTCTTTCGATCGAGGACCTGAAACATGCGGTTGCCAGTGCCGGATCGTATCAATTAGTCGACACTGAAGAGGGAAAAACGGTCTTAGCGTCACCTCCTGAAGCTAAAAAAATGATGGAACACTTATCGTCGGAGCATGATCACGGTGTGCCTCTTGATGAAAAAATGCGTCATGATCTGTATGAAAATCTTAAGAAAACGGTGACATTGATAGGTTTGGGAACAATACCTTTTGTCGGCATTATGTTCTGGATGCTATTCGGGCAGGGTTTGAGTTGGACTGATCCGATGAAGTTTTTCGGGATGATAAAACTTGAGAATTCTGGTATCGAAATCTCTTTCTTTTATCTTTTGCAGCTCATGATAGCAACTCCTATTCTGTTTGTCGGAGGAAGTGATATTTTTCGAAGCGCTCTGAGTGCACTCAAAATTAAGGCCACCAATATGGACACTCTCATTGCGCTCGGCACTTCTGTGGCATGGCTTTACTCGACTATTGTTACGCTTTATCCGCATGCCTTTGCCGGCATTGACGGCGGATCGGAAGTTTACTATGAAGCTGCAGTCTTTATTATCTTCTTTATCATGCTGGGACGTTTGTTGGAGATGCGCTCGAAAGGACAAGCGGCAGATGCTATCAAATCTCTTCTAAAGCTACAGGCAAAAGAAGCTACCGTTATCCGTGATAAAAAAGAGATAACTATTCCCATTGAACAGGTTCTGGTTGGTGATATTATCATTGTCAAACCGGGTCAAAAGCTTCCGGTTGACGGCATGGTTACTGAGGGAACATCGAGCGTTGATGAGTCAATGGTCACCGGTGAATCAATTCCGGTTGAAAAAAAAGAGGGTGATACGGTGATTGGTGCAACAATCAACGGCTCCGGGAGTTTCAGATACAAAGCTACAAAAGTCGGATCGGATACACTTCTTGCTCAGATTATCCAAATGGTTGAAGAAGCACAAGGTACGGAAGCTCCGATACAGAAACTGGCAGACAAAGTGGCTTCGGTCTTCGTCCCGACAGTTATAAGCATTGCAGCTCTGGCGTGGGTATTTTGGTATCTTATTGCTCCGCAGTTCGGTCTGATTGTCGGTGCTGAAGCATTTCAGATTGCGACCTACATCGCTATTACCGTATTGATCATTGCCTGTCCGTGTGCTCTCGGTCTCGCCACTCCAACTGCAGTCATGGTTGGCACCGGAAAAGCTGCACAACAGGGAATTCTTGTGAAAGATGCTGAGGCCCTTGAAATTGCTCACAAGATTGACACGATTGTGTTTGATAAAACAGGAACACTGACAAAAGGAAAGCCGGAAGTGCAGGTATTGGAGCTTTCTGACAAAAATATTACACCACTCCTCTACTCTATTGAAAAGGCATCACATCATCCTTTGGCAGAAGCCGTTGTTCGCCATATCGAACAGACAACGCCGGTAAAAGAACTGTCTGTCAAATCATTTGAAGATGTTTCAGGTAAAGGAGTTATTGCCTTAGTCGATGGAAAAAAAGTAATGGTCGGTACTGAAAAATTAATGAATGAACAGAAGGTCGTCGTTGATAAAACCTATTTAAAGCAAATAGATAAACTTCGCGATCAAGCACAAACGGTTTCATATGTAGCTGTAGATGGGACAATAAGAGGCATTGTCGGGATAGCAGATACAATAAAAGAAGATGCAAAAGATGCTATTACTAAGCTCCAAGCAATGGGAATTCGAACGGTGATGATGACCGGAGATAATAAGAAAACGGCTGAAGCTGTCGCTTCTGAGCTTGGCATCGATGAAGTTATTGCCGAAGTGCTACCCGGAGACAAGGCCAACAAAGTGAAAGCTCTTCAGAGTGAAGGTAGGATTGTTGCTATGGTCGGAGACGGTATCAATGATGCCCCTGCTTTGGCACAGGCGCATGTCGGTATCGCTATGGGCACCGGTACGGATGTTGCGATTTCAACCGGAGATATCATTCTGGTTAAGGGGACACTTGAAAAGGTAATCGAAGCAATTGATGTCTCACAGAAAACACTTCGTATTATCAAACAAAATTTATTCTGGGCATTCGGGTATAATGTTGTCGGTATTCCTATTGCGGCAGGCATACTATTTCTGCCTTTCGGGATACTCCTCTCCCCTATCATTGCCAGCGTTGCGATGGCTTTCAGTTCGATATCGGTTGTCTCAAACAGCCTGCGATTGAGATATCTTGTGAGCTAAAAAGTTATTGCTCTTTTGGTATTTGGAGATATACGATAATCGCAAGAATGAGAAAAATGAGGAACGGGAGTATTTGAATTGCAATCAGACTCAGCAAACCAGCGGCAGACAAAACTACAAGAACTACTTTTAGTTTTTTATTATCTCCGAGTATTTCCTTTACATATTCCAGAAAAGTTTGCATATCATTATTGTAGCAATTTATTTATAAGTTGTTACAATAAAACCTATGAAAATTGGAATACTGGGAGGGACATTTGATCCTCCTCATGTCGGTCATTTGATTGTTGCCAGCCAGATCAAAGAGCGCATGAACTTTGACCAGATCTGGCTTATGCCGGTCGCGTCTCATGCATTTGATAAAAAACTTTCTTCTGCCGCGTATCGACTTGAGATGACGAAGATAGTTGCCTATGACGGAATTATCGCATCGGATTATGAGATCAAACTAGGCGGCGTGAGTTCTACCTATCACACGATGAAATACCTCCGCGAGGAACGTCCGCAAGACTCATTCTATTTCTGCATGGGTTCGGATTTGCTTGAGGATTTTCATAAATGGAATGATTGGAAGGCTCTTGTTTCAGAAAATAATTTTGTAATTTATCCGCGCGGTCGTGATTATGAACATCTGGAACATAAAGTACAGAACGTCATGGGCATTGATGAGAGGTCTCACATTTCAATTATTGAAGGGCAAGACGTCGTTATAACCAACGTCTCCTCTTCTCTCGTTCGAAGTCGTTTGAAAGAAAACAAATCAGTCAACTATTTTGTTCCTGAAAAAATAATACGTTATATTACTACACACCAATTGTATAAATGAATACTATCCCCTCAATACAAGCCAAGGCTGAAGTGGCACTTGCCAAAGCATTCGTTCAGACAACACTGCGGGATACCGGTCATGACAATGCAATCATCGCAGTATCAGGCGGAATTGATTCTGCGACATCGTTAAATCTTCTGTATGAAGCATTACCGAAAAAAAATATCTTTGTCATTCATTTGTATTATTTTGAGAAATCGATTACGCAGTTTCACCAAGTGATCGATCCTCTTAAGCTACCCGAAGAAAACATACTGCTATACTCTATCCGGGATGTCGTTGATTCAACCATAAAAAATCTATCTGTCGAGAAAGATCCGGTTCGTCAAGGCAACATCATGGCACGAGTTCGTATGCTTCATCTATTCGATCTTGCAAAAAAATATAAAGCGCTGGTTTGCGGTACGGAAAACCGGTCAGAGTACCACTTGGGATACTTTACCCGTTTCGGAGATGCCGCTTCTGATTTTGAACTGATTAATCATCTCTATAAAACTCAGGTATGGGAGCTTGCCGCACATCTTCACGTTCCTCAGTCAATCATTGATGCCGAACCCTCGGCCGGTCTATGGGAAGGTCAAACTGATGAAAAAGAACTAGGCTTTACCTATGATGAGGCAGATCAGGTACTGTATCTTCATTTTGAAAAAGGAATGTCAGCTGCAGAAATTCAGCAGCAAGGATACTATCATGCTGAAAGTATTTTAGAGGTTGCTAAAAAAAATAGCTTCAAACACAAAGTCCCTTACGTGATGGGATAATAATATGGCATACTATAAAAATGGATACTGCAAGTCTTGGATTCATGATTCCTACCTTATACGATATCATTGAGTTTGTTGTTTTTAGAGCGATTCCCATCTCTGTATTACTTTTACTACTTCTTTCATGGGGTATTCGCTACAAAACCCGGACGAATACAAATGCATTATTCTCGGCAAACGGGATAATCGCGATAATTCTTATCGTATTATACGGTTCGGTTTCGGGTATCAATTTTTTCTCGGGATTACTATTTGTAACCATACTTATTGTTGTCTTTCTCAGTATCTGCAGTCTTTTTGTAAATCTTTTTTATCGCCTCTATGATCGGAAAAAATCGTATGCCGTAATGTATAGTCTAATCTTGATAATACTATTTCTGTTCTTTTATCCAAAAGAGCAAAATTGGTACAGCAATGAGGAAAATCGTATTGTTCCTGCTGTTTCATGTGAATGTATCGGTTTCTCGGAAGAAAGAATGTATGAATCAGAATACGTTTTTAACGAGGCCCGGTGTTTCGGTATTTCTTTACAATGTCGTGAAAGTATGCAGGATCGTTGCCCGTTTCTGCCTCCGGAAGAAGAATGTATCAGTATCGATGTCTATGATTTATCTTAGTATCTAATCATTTCTGCAATTTTTTCCTTTAGCTCTTCAACTCCCTCTCCCGTTGCAGCCGAGAGAAAGTGATACTCCTGACCTTCAATGCTGGAAATAATTTCTTTTTTGTATTCCGGTGAGATCATATCTATCTTATTGAGCACATACAGCTGTCTTTTATCACCTATTCCTAATTCTTCAAGAATATTATTTACAACACTAATCTTCTCATACATCTTGCGATCCGAAGTATCAATAACATGCATCAAAAGATCGGCATGTACGGACTCCATAAGGGTTGATTTGAAGGCATCAATCAGTGAAGGCGGCAGATTCTGGATAAAACCGATGGTATCGGAGATCAGGATTTCCTGATGGATTGAGTGCAGATACAGCTTTCCGACGGTGCTGTCGAGGGTAGCAAACAGCACATCTTTTGCCAGTTTTTCTTTTTTCGAGAGTTTATTAAAAAGGGTCGTTTTTCCGGCATTAGTATATCCCACAATTGAGATCGTTTTGAAGCCGATTTTTTTACGTCTTTCGAGTTGTCGTTCCCTATTTTTGACCAGTTCAGATAGTTTGTCTTTTGCTGATTTGATGGCATCCCGCCAATGGCGTTTCATGAGTTCGACATTTGTTTCTCCGGCTCCTCTTGTTCCGATACCGCCGGCTTGTCTTCCGAGCTCTTCGGATAAACCATACATGCGAGGTCCCATATGATGCATCTGGGCAAGCTGAATCTGGAGTTTTGCTTCTGTGGTCCGGGCATGTTTTGCAAAAATATGCAGAATGAGATCGACACGATCCCAGACCTCGATGTTCGGATTTACTTTCCAGTATTGTTTTAATAGTCTGTACTGTTGTGTAGATGTGGCAATTCCATTTATGATGACTACATCAATTTTATATTTTTCAATGAGGACAGCCACTTCTTCAGCTTTTCCCGATCCTATATATGTACCCGGATGTGGGTTTGCTCTTCTCTGAATTATTTCCACAATTTGCCCGCCTCCCAGGGTCTGGATAAGGGAAACCATTTCATCAAGATCCTGTTTAGCATCTTCTCTCCTGACTGTCGGAGGGACAACATCAATCAATATATATTTTCGTTCGTGGCTTTCTTGCATGCTGTAATTATATGATAAGTTTACTGATTGTGGGCTGGAGACGACCATGTTACAATATTCTCAAGAAATGCCAATACAAACAGATATTGCCCGGCTCCTATCCTACAAGGCCGGCGAACACCTTGCACTAGCCAAAAGAGCCTCAGAAGAAGTGAATGAGCAGATGGAGATAGAACAAAGTATTCAGGCTGTCATTCTTTTTCAAACGGCAATGGAAGCAATAATCAACGAAGAGGTCTTTAATCATCCGCTTCTTGAGGAAGTAAAACTTGAGGAATATGATCTGAACAAACGGTATAAGTCATTGTCTTTTAAAAATAAATGGAGAAAGGCTTATGAAACACTGCAGGTCAAAGACACCGAGCATCTTGAGACCTACCTGCAGTTTTATTCGCAGTACCGCAGTCCGATTTCCCATCCTCGCAGCCGGTATCAATCTCTTGATAAATACACCTTCAAACATGTGTTGGAAGGAATTGAGAGCGGTTGGTATGCCGCTCAACTTCTCTTTGCCATACTAGGTAAAGAACTTACTTCCTGGAATGAATTTACCAAACGTATCGGAGTGAAATAATATTTTTTAGATTGAATCTTACATATACTTCATGCCCTTGTGACCTTATATTGAACTATTCCATGTATTCTGATGTCATGAGTAGAAAAGAAAGCAGACTAACTCGTGTTTTTTCAGTATGTAATCATTTGTGGAGTGAAACGGACCTTCGAAATAATGTAGTGCTTCTTTTCAGTCTTTTTTATGGAGTTTACTTCGGATTTTTTATCGGATTGCCTCTTGTCCTGAATATATCGTATGTCCTTGCTACCGGTTGGCTTATGATACTGGCTCTGGTCGGAATACTTACAGCCATTAAAATAATGATGGTTGTTTCTTTTGAAGTGAAAGAGCTTTCGCACTGGGCATTGATCAGAATAAAGGGATCGCTGCAAACGTTCGGTTGGAAAATTCAATCAGCCCACTGATTCAATTAAAAGGTCGGTAGTGATGTCGGCAGTTCGTAAGCAATTCCGTTAACGACAATCCGATGAGCATCGCCTTCAAGAGGTGCAATGTGTGGTGTAGCTGCAAGGATTCTATTCCTTCTTGAGAGCATCTTTAAAAAACTTGGGATGTATGTATCACCGTGAAAAAAAGTGAAATTAACGGGACGGTCCGATGCGTCTATGTTCGATTCTCTCCATGATTGATCTATCATAGCCTGGGTTATCAGTCCTGCCGTGTCAAAAGGCCTTTCGGTTTGCCCATCAAAATGGCTTGGCGCCGGAGCGACAAAAGGTCTTTCTACAAGATTGTCACCGTGGGCAAGATAGGTGTATCTCTTCTTTGCAGCTTTTGCTAAGGCTTCATTCGAGAGAGCAAGTTCTGATTGCGAAACAACAATATCTCCTCTGAAAAGATGGTATGTTGTGTTATTGTCAAAATCTGTTCTAGGTGTGTATTTTCCGGCGATTACCCGACCTGAAGAATCGGGGGCATGTTGGATGCCTGCAACATGCAAGCCGTCATGCCATGTGACGACAGTACCAAGCGCATGCTGTATATCTTCTGTAGGTTGATCCTGGGCAGTACCATACATTAATGCTATTTGGTAATCCGGCCATCTTATAGCGTTCCAACGAAGATCTTCAAAACCCATGTGTTGAGGTAGCTGTGCTGGTGTTTCTAAATCATTTTGAAGAAGTGACAACATTTGGTCAGAATACATTCCCTGCTGTACTTCTGGAGTTCGTTGTGTTGGGAGGCAATGTTGAAATACATCAAGGTCAGTAAGATGTCCAAAGTCACCTTGGTGTCTTGCTAGATATTCGCTCATATGGCTGCATTATATGCATAATTGTAAGGAATTGCAATTATCAGCGAAGGTGATATTACATATTTGGTACGCAAATATATCTTATAGTATTAAATTAAGGAATTATTTGGTATAATATTACATATCCAGTATGTATTTTGGATGCACCTTTTTTAGTCTTAAGGAGAAAGAGAAGATGTTGAAGAAGTATTGGTACCTATCGCTCGTGGTAGTCGTGTTTGTTAGTGGATGCGGGACTAGCCCAGATTCATCAACAACGTCGACTCAGCCAGTGGTAGTTCCGACGCCCACAGTTTGTGTGGGTGCAGGTGTTGGTCCGCGAAACCATCTGGTTATCGTGGACTGCCCTACCGAGACGTCGGGGTCAGAGCAGGTGCTCGAGCGAACTGTTCGTGTGAGCAATAGCTCTTCGCGGACGGTTGTCGTTGAGACAAACGAGGGGACGTTTGAAGTTGCCGCTGGTGGTAACTTTGATGCCCCGAACACCGCGTCGGCAGTCAACTGGTATCTGAAGTAGCAACAGATGTAAATAGCTACAACATCGTGGAGTGACAACAATTCTTAACCGGAAGCGTATAGCTTCCGGAGCGGGATATCATGTTGCTCCACGATGCTCATTCTTTTTCGATCGGAATCTTCTTGTGAAAGCTTATAAGGATAATTGATACTACTAATATAATGATACCTACACCGTTTGCTATGCTCAATTGTTGAGGTGAACCATAGGGATTAAGCGGTGTAATGGCAATAAAGATGCTCACAACAGGAAACATCAGTTCGGCAATTGTTGATACTTTTGCTTGTGTTAAGTGCAAACCCTTGTAATACAGATAAATCGCAATTGCTCCCCCAGTCAATCCGGCTATTACAATAAATCTCCAGATCTGATCATATCCAAGCGTCATAACATTAAACGTTTCGCCTAAAAATATCGAAAAGATATAAGCAACCGGAACCGCAAGCAGAAATCGTAACGCAGATACAGCAGGAAACGGAAGTCTATTCAGTGAATATTTACTAAGAACGGTACCTGATCCCCATGCGGCCGCGGCACCGATTGCTAAAAGGAATACCAACTCTTTGCCGACTATTTGCAGTTTTACCGGTGCAAATCCGAAACTGATAAGGTAACTACCGAACAAAGCGCAAATTGTGAGAGCCGCAAAGCGCCATGAGACTTTTTCTTTAAGAAATAGTGCAGAGAATAAAATGACAAAAACAGGTTGTAATTTCTGCAAAAGAATCGGTGTCACAAAATCAAATTCTGCAAAACTTTTTGCCAGAGCTTCAGTAAATAAGATCGTGCCGGCAACACTGCTTACTA
>Ga0210057_1007813_pt1 | contig 12835 bp, 14 predicted proteins | sample CryGeyCG2114_010_2_FD_183968 | JGI IMG/M metagenome (GOLD analysis project Ga0210057, IMG submission 183968) | Groundwater microbial communities from aquifer - Crystal Geyser CG10_big_fil_rev_8/21/14_0.10 (SPAdes) (version 2) | ecosystem: Environmental > Aquatic > Deep subsurface > Groundwater ... | reverse complement strand
GTCCGCCTACTTGGTAAGTTAGCAATTGAATAAATTGTTAATCAAAACCAAGGAAGGCTTACGGATGAAGGAATTGCTACAAATGAGCAGAAAAGAAATTGACCGGGCATCAGTGCTTGACCAAGTTACTGCTAAAATGCAGACACAGGTTAGCGCCAGCGTCAAGCTGGGCATTAGAGCGATATAGGGGACGGTTCTCTTTTAAATACAACATTAGGCTTTTTTGGTTTTTCGGTTCAAATTTTTCCTATTTCTCGATGATTAGTAAGATTAAGACTGCCTCTTTTTTAAGTATTTTTTGTAAGACCGTTTAATCGTCAGCATCAATACGTCAATAAAGTACACAGTACAAAAGCCTAAAAGAGTGCTTAAAAGAGAACCGTCCCCTAAATCTAATTTTTTGTAAGACCGTTTAATCGTCAGCATCAATACGTCAATAAAGTACACAGTACAAAAGCCTAAAAGAGTGCTTAAAAGAGAACCGTCCCCTAAATCTAAACACAAACATTTTATTAATTAATACCCAAATTTAATTAATATTTCTCTTTTTCTTTCTTCAAATTCGTCTTTAAATTTTTCATATTCAAGATCGCCGGCTGGCAACATAGTAATTTTGCGTTCAAATTTTGCCATTGCAATTGCGTTACCAATAACACCAAGCAATTCACCAATATTAAAATCATGATTTGCTCCAACCCATTTGTCGTCAACAAAAACACCAGCATCATATTCAGGTTTGCCACTGCCGACACTGACTGTATATGCGACAGTTATAGTATGACCGTTTTCCTCTTTTGTGGCTAGAGATTTACCCTCAGTCGAATACGCCGCTGGCTCGAAACTGGGAACTTCTTCGGGCAATCTGAATTCATTTCCTTTGCCTCTTCTCGCATCACTCATCTGTTTTGAGTAACTTTTTGCTTTGCTGTCGTTTTCAGTAACACTGAAACCAAAGCTTTCCAGTGCTTCTTTCGTTAATTCTTCAGGAGATACCTCTTTTTCTACCACACGTTCGTCTGAAAAACCATCCATCCCCGGCAATACTCCTGACAATTCTGGCCCTTTTTGCATAATCTTCCTCCTGTGTTATTTGCTTTATTTTTTCAATAACAACTTTGCCGCTTCATATTTTGGCTTTATTATCTCTTTGGATTTTGCAAAATGCAACTTTTTGTATTTATTTTCCAATTTTTTCAAAACTGACTTCTCGGCCTCAGCTTGATGCAAATTTTCAAAAATATAAGCCGCCTTGAAAAGTCCACCGATACTATCAAACGCCGTCATCGTGTCAGCTTCAGCAACAATTTTTTCTTCGAGAGTTCTCCGTGCTGACGCTGTTGAGCCGCGATGGTGAAGAATACAATTTTTAACCAATCTAATTTTATTTTTCGGATAATTAAATTCTCTCAGTTTTTCCTCGGCAATTTTCGCGCCGGTAAGGTGGTGGTCCTTGAGACCATATAAAACCGAACCGATGTCATGGAGCCAGCCCGCCAATGTCACCACCTCTCTGTCAGCGCCGAGTTCATCAGCCAAAATTTGAGCGTATTTCACGACTACCGCAAAATGAAACTCAAAAATCTCAAAACCATATTTACTCGTTGATTTGAGACACTCCGCCTCGACATAATCTTTGACTTTTTTGACAATATTCATAGGTCAATAATAACACAATTTTATTGAATAAATACCGTTACTGTGATATCGTTGTAACCATTGTTGGGTTCGTAGCTTAGTTTCAGCCAGAGGCTGATCCGCCTTTGGAAGAGGTAGAGCAATATGTTCACAGTTTACTTTGCTAAAAGTTTAAAAAATGGCAAGATATATGTGGGACAGACATCCAAAACTCCAGCCAAACGAATTGCGGAGCACAATTTTGGATGCAATACCTGGTCGAAAAATAATGGTCCGTTCAAATTAATCTATTACGAAGAATATTGTTGCAAAGCCGATGCCGTAAAACGTGAAATTTTTTACAAAACTGGCATTGGACGAAAAATCAAAAAGTTAATAATTGAATCGCTTGATTCATATGGGCCCGTAGCTTAGTTGGTAGAGCGCCTCATTTGCACTGAGGAGGTCGCAGGTTCGAATCCTGTCGGGTCCACCATTCTGAATTTATTAAAGAGAGGGAGAAAAATGAACAAGAAAACATTGGCCACAGTCTTGGCGCTAGTCATCACTCCGGTAACTGTTCTTGCGGCATCGGAAAATGCAAATCAAGGAGAGTCTACTCAGAACTCTGCTCAAGTACAAGTGCAAACCCAAACACAAAACGCTGACGAAAGCACCCAGATCCAGACCCAGACAGAAACGAAAACGGAAGCCCAAATCGAAGCTCAGATCGAAAAAGATGTCACTTCGACGAAGCAACAATACAAATCGTCAGATGATACAACCAAGGGTCGGGCCGGAGAAGTAGCCAAGGCAGTTGAGAATATTCTCGAAGTTGCCAACCAGGCAAGTGATTCAACCATCGGAGATCAGATTCGGACAATCGCCAAGGAGCAAAACAAGTCCGAGGATGGCGCAAACAAGGCAATGGACAAACTGCAGTCCAGGAATAAGGTGTCGCGATTTTTCATCGGTCCAGATTTCAAGCAGGTAAAAGCGGTTGAACAGATCATGGAGCAAAACAGACAAAGAGTCAGAGAGCTACAACAGATTATGACTCAGCTTGAGAACACTGATGATGCAAGCGCAATTCAAAATCAGATAAACATTCTCGAGATACAAAATCTAAACCTCGCCAACCAATTAGACAAAAATGAACGCGGCTTCAGCTTGTTCGGCTGGCTTATCCGTTGGTTTTATAGAATATAGCTAGACAGTAATGCAAAATACAAAAACACTCGGAAAATAATCCGGGTGTTTTTGTATCACAATTTGTACAAATCACTTGTTGTAGAGTGAATAAAAACCGTAAAATATTATGCCGATACCAACCAACTTATACAAAGTATATGTCCCGGCCGGACCGAAATAGCGCTCGGCAAAATCAACTCGCTGAGTATTGTCAACAATCCATTTATTGTAGACCAGAAGCGCAAAACCGACGATCTCACAGCCTAAAAAATATTTCCAATTCATCGAAGCTTCCAACCCTCTGCAAATTACTAATCTTTACAAATATACAAATATTTGTATCTTTGTAAATATTCGTAATTTGTAGACTTATTTAATTATAGCAAAATGGGCCGCTAGAAATAAAGTAATGACGACAAGCTGAGTCGTCATTCCGACCAAAGCACTGGGCTGTTTGCGATGGACTCCGGCATGCAACCGATGATAGGCTTTACCAAATCTGGTCGCTAAAAATTGCTTTTTCCAAAAAGGGACATTGTCAAACATATCAGGTAAGAAACCACCCAGTGCACCCCAGGCATAACTGCTGCTAAATATTGTTTCGTTTAGTGGTAGTTTGACGACAAAAAACATCAGAAGAAATGCGACGATCAGATCGGTCGCAGTAAATGCAATCTGTCGTGGCGAAAAACACTCGTTATCAAGATTGTCAAAATGCGGGATACTATCGAGAATAAAATGTGAGATTACGCCGACAACAAAAGCTCCGGCCGGATTGCCGACAGCCTCGCCCAAATACCCCCCAACGACAACATGTGCTGATACTATCATACTATTATTTTATGCAATTATTGATCTGACTTACAGAAAGAATTCTCATCGAAGCGGATTTGGCCGTGCCAGCCGTAGCCCTGTCTGCCGACAGGCAAGCTTGGCGAAGGATGGTGGACCTACCGAGAATCGAACTCGGGACTGAGCAATGCGAATGCCCTGTTATACCGCTTAACTATAGGCCCACGACGGAATTTACAATAGCAAATTTATGCTCAGTTAGCTAGTCAACATTAGTCTATTAGCAAAACATAAACCAATAAACTAGAGCTGTGTGTCAACTGATTTATTCCGGCACTGCCCTGACATGACCGAGTTCACGACGTTTTTCAAGTTCCTTGATGTGTTTTTCTTTTTCGGTGATAAATTTTTTCGGATCGAAACCATATTTTGAGATCAACATTGAAGCATATTTACCTCCGAGAAAATGCGGAGTGATGACATAAGTCGCCCCGGCGTCATAAAGCGCGATAGATTCGTCAACATCGTGCGAAATCATCATGATAACAGTGTCGCTACTCGTCTCTCGAATTTTTGCAACGATAAATTGATTTGTCTCAAAATCAGGAATACTCGAGATGACCATTTTTGATTTTGACAAATTTAGCTCATCGAGAAATTCATTGTCGTCAGCATCACCATATCGACAGTTGATCCCCAGCTCGACCAAACGTTTGATAACATCCGGATCATAATCGATGACGAGAAATTTATTACCAAGCTCCTTAAACGTCTCAAAAAAATCATAGCCAACACGATTACAGCCAAGTAGTATAACCTCATAGCTTTCCTTAGAGCCACTACCTAGCCTGGCATTTTTTTTCTCAAAAATTAATTTTTGAAAATAGGGATAAATCTTATTATTGAATAATACTAAGTATGATGAAATTGTGATTGTAATCAGACTAACCAAAATAATTATTGAGACAATATCGTCAGATAGATGCCCTGCTTTGATCCCAGCAAGAATTAATACCAATGAAAATTCACTGGTTTGAGAAAAGTTTACTCCAACCATAAAATTAATTTTTTTCTTGAATCCAACACTTGCAGTCAATAATTCAACAATAAGTGGTTTTATAATGATGACAAAAACTGAAAAAATAAAAGCTGGAGCAATATATTTCGAAATTCCCGTCGGGGTCAATTTTGATCCCAAAAGTACAAAAAACAAGATGACAAAAAAATCACGCAGTGGTCGAAGCTTTGATGAAATTTCAAAATGGTATGGTGATGTTGAGAGCGTTACACCAGCGACCAACGCACCAATTTCCATCGAAAAACCCATGTAATAGAAAAATGTTGCTAGTCCTAGTCCCCAAGCGATGGAAAAAAGAAATAAAAACTCCTGAGATTTTGCAAAGGAGGCGCTTAATTTTGGCAAAATATAGATAGTGCAGAGAGCAATCAGATCAAAAACAATTAAACCTTTGAAAAGAGTAAACAAAATTGCAAACCAACTGGTCCCGCCTTCATGAAAGGCGGAAATTGCAATCAAGAGAAGTGCAACAAAAAGATCCTGAATCAACAAAATTCCAATCGATATCTTACTGTAAAATTTAGTCAGATCTTTCTTATCAGAAAGAAGTTTCATAATAATAATCGTACTGGAAAATGTCAGAGCGATACCAAGATAATACGAGGTAAGTGAATCAAAACCAAGCCATCTGGCTAGAAAATAACCAGCAACAGAAGTGACCAAGATTTGTCCCATACCTGCCAACAGCGAAACTCGCCCAACCTCTTTGATGACTTTTAGTGACAAATTGAGACCGATGATAAAAAGCAATAAAGCAATACCAAATTGCGACAAAGAGTCAATAATTTCTTTGAAGCCAGCATTTTGGAACAAATACGGTCCGACAATCAGACCAGTAATGATATGACCGATAATCAATGGCTGTTTCAGCTTCTGCAAAATACTAGCAATTATAGCCGCAACAACAATCGTCAAAGAAATACCTATAAAAATATCCATAAACACCTCCGGAGAAAACTCAAAAAAACAAACAAAATTTAAGGGCTTATCTTCATTATAACCAATTTTCGTCAAACAAAAAATAGCCCTCGTAAATATTTCCGATCAATGTGTATTGAACAGTTCGGTTTGACTTGGTATGATTTTGTCAGTGGTATAATTGTGAAAAAAGAATTAAGACAACGCGCGATCAAACTACGAACTGACGACAAGCTCAGTTATTCCGCAATCAAACAGCAGCTCGGTGTTTCAAAAAGCACGCTTAGCTACTGGTTGAGAGACTTGCCGTTAAGTGAAGATCTGATTGCAAAAATGCAAGAAGCTGGCTGGAAGAAAGGCGAAGCAAGCAGAGAAAGATATCGGAATACAATGCGGCGAAAAAAAGAGCAAGAGGCGAAGAGTGCGTACGAATATTATCTAACTGATTTCGAACATCTATCAGATAAGACATTGTTTGTTGCTGGACTAATGCTATATCTCGGCGAAGGCGACAAGAAAGTCAGTTCTAGAATCGCTTTATCGAACACCGACCCAGGCATAATTTTATTTTTTATTAATTGGTTAAAAAGATATTTTGATATCAATAAAGAAGACATCAGAATTCAGCTTCACCTCTATGAAAATATGGATCTTGAAAAAGAACGAGTTTTCTGGCAAAATACATTAGAGCTGTCAAATTCACAGTTTTATAAATCTTCGGTTCGGAAAATGCAAAAATCCAGTTTCAGCTACAAAGATTCGATTCGGCACGGCACGTGTGAAGTATATGCATTTGGCGTCGAAAGAAAAACAAAGCTCTCAATGGCCATGAAAGCGTTCATTGTCACATCACTATAGAGGGCGTATAGCTCAGTTGGTTAGAGCGCATTCCTGATAAGAATGAGGTCCATGGTTCGAGTCCATGTACGCCCACCAGAAAAAAATCATCTTTGCAAAAAGGTGATTTTTAGTTTCAACAGAGTGGCTCTTAGCTTCGAACAGCTTTTATGTTTTTTTCTTCCGCAGTGACTTGAGGTATTTGAAAAATTCGTATATTGCGGCAGCAAAGAAAAGTAACAATGCGATGATGATGATCAAATAATGATAAACTTCATAACGGCGCCAGATCAGCAAAAACACCTTTGCAAAATAAATATTAATAATATTAAAAATAAATGATCCAAGTGTCGTCCAGAGCAAAAAAGGCCAGAACTCTACTTTGGCCAAACCGGCAATGTACGAACTCCACGGTCTGACATAGCCAACGAATCTGGTTAGAAAAACGGTTAAACTACCATATTTTTTGTACCAACCTTTAAGTTTCTGGTGCACCTCGACGATTCTCTTGCTTTTCTCAACTTTTGTTTTGATATAGTTGTCACCCATTCGACCGATACCATACGAAATCAACGACCCCAAAACATGACCAAGAGTTAAGATGAAAAGAATTGCTCCATATGAAACGATACCTCGACTAATCAAATCCTGGCTGATTAGATATCCAATCTCTGTTGGCAGAGGAACACCGATGTTTTCAATCAACATTGACAAAAAAGCGCCAAAAGTTTGGAGTGAGCTAAAATAATGAAAGGTTGCAGTGATGAGATGACCCATTAGTCCCCTTCCTCACGATCAACCGCAAATAGTTCATTTTTCCTAATCATCGAATAAGACAGTTCCCTCACCAGAGGATTCTTCATCTGTGTCACATACTCTTCCACGGCTTTTTTCTGGACTGCTTCTGTCTCTGGGCTGACCAAATACCTTTGCCATTCATGATCAAAGGTGACTAATTTTTGCGGTGGCAAGAGATAATCGTCTGGATGATATGTCTGCGGCTGAGGAAAATATTTTGCATGAACAAGATATTGATAATCAATCATGTCCAAGTTCTCTGTCACCTTTTTGGCAATCTGACCAGTGTAAGCATGGTCAAGGTGCTGATCATCGAGGTGAGGATAAAACACAATATTGGGCTCGAAATTATTAATTTGCACCTCAAATTCAGTCGCCAGTTTGCTCTCCTTGACGGTGCTTAGCGAGCCATCAGGATGACCAAGAAAAACTAAACTTGATGACTTGACACCAAGCCGAGCGGTTGCTTTTTTGAACTCGGCATAGCGTTGGCTTTTCAATCCTTGTTTGTTGCCGTCGGTCACTAGCACAATCTGCACTTCCGCACCGGCTTTTGTCGCATCGTAAATATAGCCGCCAAGAGCAATCGTCTCATCATCTGGGTGTGGCGAGAAAACCAAAATCTTATTACCAGCCTTTGGCGCTTCAATATCATTTAAGAAATAGATTGCTGATTGCGGCATTACTTTGTTTAGATAAGCATAGATTGCCCAGCCTGCAAACACCAAGAAGAAAAGGATGATGATGCCGAAAAGTAACTTGTGACCTTTAATTTTTTTTGATAACTTTGTCATAAATTTCATTTATTTTAATAAAACTTTTCTTGATTTCATGAGAAGCAATCAGCCGGAGAGATTCTGCTTTCATTTTTTTTCGTAATTTGCTATCAGTCAAAACCTTGGTAATTTTTTTTGCTAAATCTCCACTGTCGCCGGGATTGAAAAGGCAACCATTGCAGTTGTTTTTGATTAGTTCCGGCAATGCACCACCATTTGCCCCGATCACCGGCAATCCCGCCGCCATCGCTTCCATCGTCACAATGCTCTGAGTTTCAATTTTTGATGTCATCACAAACACGTCTGCCGATTGGAAAACCTGAAGATAGTCGTCAGCGCTCTGATCAATCCAGCCAACGAAACTAACGGCATGCTCAATATTTAATTTCTGGACCAGCTTCTTTAATCTTACCAGTTCTGAGCCATCGCCGGCAATGACAAAATGAATGTTCATACTTCGTATTACTTCTGGAATTGCTCGAATTAGTACTTCAACATTCTTATCACGGTCGATCCGACCAGCATAAAGGACCTTTTTGTTTGGCGGTAAATGATATTTGTCGTTAAATTCTGTCAGGTCAAAATAATCGAAAAAGCGGTCCAGATCTACACCATTGGAAATTGCTACAATCGGTGTTTTTACTCCCCAATTTTTCAGATCAGACCGCACTGTTTCAGTCGGACAGATAACATAGTCACAACGGTTATAAAAACGGCGTAAGAGAGCGCGAAAAAAGAATTTTATTTGTGGATGGATTAGTTTCAGATAGCGAAAATATGAGGTAATATAATCAAGAGAAAAATGATTTGAGACAACTATTGGAATGTGGTATCTTCTTGCAGCTTTCAAAAGCTGTGACGAAATTCCGACTGGATCCTGCAGATGAATAATGTCTGGCTCAATCTCTCGAATGAAGCGAAATATCTCCTGCTGAGAAAAAGTGGCAAAACGAAAACCTTTGCGAAAAGGATTGGGAAGCGAATTGAACCTGACTACAATAAAATCCCTGAAGGCCTTATCCTCGTATGTTTTATAGCTCTCACTCGGCACAAACACCCAAACCTCATTACCTGCCTTGGCCAAATTTGTTGCAAGTAATTCTGTCGCCGTCGCTACACCAGAAATATTCGGCGCAAATGACTCCGATCCGATAATTATTTTCATAGTTTTCATAAATGAATTATACCCTAATCCACATGAATTGCTAAGCGAAGGTGGTCATCTATATACATAAATAACCAAGCAAATCGATACGGCCGTATCGATTTGCTTGGTTATTTTGAGAAGATATTTTTTATCATGAGATCAATATTTGTTTTTTCAGCAATGATATAAACGACATAATCCTCTAATTTATAATATTTGATCACCGTCTCTACCGCTTCACTGACATCTCTATCAATGGCCCACAAGCTTTGTTGAATCTGGCGAAAACCGATCCGTTTGATTGCCCGCCGGAAATAATCTCTCTGAACATGCAACCGCTCTGGAATATCAAAAGATAATAATCTTATTTGTCGATCATTTTTTGATTTCTCAATCATCTTTTCAATTATTTTTATCTTTGCTTTATCAGTTAAAATAATGGAATGGTCTTCCCCAACTTCTTCGATGTATTTTTGACGTTTCAAATTATAAAATAAATCCGAAACTTGTTTTTTGCTTACCCTACCTTCGTAATTTCCATAGACATGACGATAGATTTCAGATTTTGAAATTTCCTTGATCGACATATACTCACCAAACTCATACAAAAAACCTAAAACTTTTCCAACTCCCCAAGCCGTCTCCCGTCCAAACTTTTTCAATTTTACTATTCGTCTTGTCATACTTTAATTTTATAAAATAACCAACGATTTTACAACGGCCGTATCGATTTGCTTGGTTATTTTGTGCTCGATCCAGCACTTTCTATTATATAGAATGATGTGAAAAATAGCAGAACTTATCTCCGCGTATTGGAGTAAACTACTCTGCTATAGATAATTAGAGCAAGAAAAACAACCCAGTCGTACAGAACAACACTGAACTGATGAGAATAATTAAATTATCTTTTTGGGAAACTCGAGAAAGAATCGTTGAACTCATACTATCGTTTGTTTGTTGAGCAACACTTTCGCTTGTTTTATCATCTGGTTTGTAAATATCTGGAATGATTGCCGATATCACACTTGCTGCCTTCTGAAAAATATTTGTCTTCTTCTCTTCTGTAGATGTAGTAGAATTTTGAGCCTTGGATTTTTTATTAGAAACAGTAATTTTCGGGTTCTGAATCGGAACAACAACCTCAGGATCCTGAGTTTGGGCTGGCTCTTCTCCGCCACTATTTGTTTGGGTAGTAACTACAATTTCTAATGTTGTAGCAGAATTTTGATCACCTTCAGAAGCTGTAATGGTGATTGACAATGACCCAACCTGAGAAGATGACGGAGAAAAAAGAAGAAAAGTATCTGATCCCTCTGTTGTCAGCGACAAACCGCTCTCTTGTTTTGCCAGTGCAAACGTCAAGGGTTCTCCCTCCGGATCACTGGCCGGTAGCTTCAGCTTCAGAGTTTCTCCAACCTTGATTGTTTGAGGTTCGACATTGGTCCAAACCGGTGGTTGATTTTTCAACAATATAGCACCTTCATAGTTTCTAAGTGAGATGGAGCTGATCGGCGGTTGAACAACATTATTGAAGTCAACAGGATAAAATCGTCCACCCAAATCAACGCTGTATTTTGTATCATCACCCATTCCGGTCGCAGTATTAGCACCCGGCGCCATCGTCTTGATTATGACCGATCCAAGTGTAAAATCACGCCGGTATATATAAGTATTTTGGACAGTATCAGTCGCAACTAGATAATAATCTCCTGTAGCGTCGCCGAGATCACGAGACATCTGTTCTGACCAGCCGGACCATGAAGCGCCGCTCTGGGTCCAAAAATAAGTCGACGGCGTAGCGGTCAAATAATATCGGGCCAGATTGTAAGTTCTGGCTCGATCGTCTTTACCAAAAGTAGCACCGACAATCACATCTTTATGCGCATCGCTAAATGTTTTTAATTGACTCCAAAACAACGCCAAATTTGCCGGATTTTCCTGAGCACTGTGACTAAGAGTAATTTCGTTCTCGAGCATCACGCCGTCAATCGCTGGAACAGTAATTGGTTGACTCAAAGCGCCATTTAACAGAATATAATTTGCACCTGAATTTCTCAAGGCAGTCAAAAAACTGACAGCACTTTTATGTACAGCAGTATCATCATTGTATTCAAGATATTGCGGACTCGGCGCCGGGTTGTCCGGAGTAGGCAGCGTCAGACTGGATGGCAACATCAGCGATGTATAACCGTTGTCAACAAAAAGCCGTGTTGTACCGGTATCAGACAGGAGTTGACGTGCTTGATCGGCCGCGAACTGCTGATAGGTCGGGTCAGCATAATTGGCCTCCCAGCGACCGACGAGATAGGAGGCGGGCAACTGAGACTGATACCGAAAACGCGCTGAAGCTTGCTTGTTTGATCGGTTGGCAAATTCAATATCGTCGACATATCCATCATGGTTTGTGTCATTTGTCACGTCCCAGCCGGGAATAATGACATTTTGACGATACATTGAATATGCCGACACAGCATAAGGAGTAAGGCTAATCGCCGGTATACCATCCCAGTTTGTGTTTGTTTCAAGAACTTTATGTGCTGTGAAAGTTACCGACTTGGTCATATCCGCTTCGCTAAAACGCAACCAATAATAAGCCGCGTCATCGCCGGGAAGCTTTGCAACTGACCAATTTACTGGCGGAGCAAAATGAACCATGCCACTTTGGCTAAAGTTGTTTGTTGAATCACTTATTGTCGTCAACGGAAGCCAAGCCGTGCCATTCCAATATTCGAAATTGGTTTGCCAACCTCCAGTTGCAGCCGTTGTCACATTGAAATTAAGCTGGTCATATTTCCAGGGATGTCCCAGAACAATGTAGTGAGTATCAGTATTGTTGAGGGTTAGGGTGAAATCATGCGGCATTGTCGGCACATTTTGATCTCCATACGCAGTATGGGTAACATCCTGTCTTGCGGTAACGTCTGGCAGAGATGCGGCCTGATCGGGTGTCGATGAAACAGTATAGACACGCTGCAGACGATCATTCATTGATGGAAGCGGACGAGACGGTTCTATGTACCGAACAAATGATGTATCTGAGGCGACATGAACAAAGGCGTTGTCAACATCTTGTTGACGAGCTTGATAATATGCTTGAAGCGAAGTAAAAGAAATATTTGAGTCGTCTACTGTGCTAAAATCGCGCCAATTGGTGTAACGATTAACCGGAATTTGGAGAGATGAAGCTGACCCAGCGACTTGGGAAGTTGCTTGGTCGACATGTTGACCAAGCCAAATCATTTTGTCAGGAGTGAAGTCAACGGTATAGCGAGAACCGTTATGCAAAAGAGTAAACAACTTGAAATAAGATCGAGTGTTTTCTGAGAGATCACTGTTAGAATCTGTCGGCTGGGCAATCTTGTCCGCACCAATCCGGAAGTACCCAAGTATGTTCATCGTCCAAATAAAAAAACCAACCAACGCGGCAATCTCTAAACCGTACCCTATAATTCTTTTTGTACGTATATTTAAAACCATTAACTCTTATTATAAAGATTGAATCACCATATCACAAGATTTGTTTCGCGTTTTAAATTACAATCCATTTTCTAAACATTTGGCTTAATATCAAAATCTGGGTGCTAAAAGTACCAGTTTGTGCTATTCTAGAGCCAATAATCAATCATTTATCTACAAGGAATTGTATTCATGTCTAAAAAAACTGTCCGGAATGTAGCTCAAACC
>Ga0210057_1007812_pt1 | contig 12835 bp, 17 predicted proteins | sample CryGeyCG2114_010_2_FD_183968 | JGI IMG/M metagenome (GOLD analysis project Ga0210057, IMG submission 183968) | Groundwater microbial communities from aquifer - Crystal Geyser CG10_big_fil_rev_8/21/14_0.10 (SPAdes) (version 2) | ecosystem: Environmental > Aquatic > Deep subsurface > Groundwater ... | reverse complement strand
CCCGCCGTCAAACCCGAGTATGCCGCATACCGCGCCGGCCGGCTGATCTCTGCCTGCTGCACCCCAAGAATAGTCTTGTCAATCACAAATACAAATGCATTCAACGCATGTGCCGCCATCGCCATCGCCACAGGAAGCATACCGCCATTCTAACACGACCGGGTTGCAAAGGACCGGCAAATAGGTACCCTAAGATCCAATCCGAAAACCTTTTTTAGAGCTGGATTTTTCCAGGTCAAGGCGAAATTTCCGATCCCTTAAAAAGATGTACCACCGATACATCGCCGACGGAATCGGAATGAGCGGCCGAGACCGGAGAAATTCCGGCTGAAAGGGGTTTCCGGGCAGACACTAAGCCACTTCTATGCCATACGCCTCTCCCCGCCCGTCAAAATACCGCTTACGCGTCAAACGCAGCACTGCCGGCTTTGGTCTCTTCACCGAACAACCGATAAAAAAAGATGAATTTGTTATTGAATATATCGGTCCGCTTCTTAAAAATGAGGAAGCGGACATGAAGGGCGGCAAATATTTATTTGCGATAGACGAAAATCTTACTATCGACGGCAGCAACCGGAAAAACCTCGCCCGTTATCTCAACCACTCCTGCCGACCAAACTGCGAAGCGGAAATTGACGGAAAACGGGTCTTCATTTACGCTCGGCGTGCCATCAAAGCCGATGAAGAGCTAACCTACCACTACGGGCGGGAATATTTCAACGACATGATAAAGCCGTACGGCTGCCGCTGCGGACACCATTAGCCGCCCAACAATATAATTTCCTGGGATTCCATTGAAACCGTACCTGAGTATGGCTTTTCAGATTGAGTACAAAAGGAGAAGTGTTCGATAGATGGCGATAGTTTCGTGATTGAGGAAAATACAAAGATGGGTTCGAATTAGGCGAACGGTAAAAATTTATTTTGCGGGTATAGCGTAACGCCCCCTTTACTCTGTCATCTCAATAATCTTCTGGTACGCAGTTGCGCTCGGACGCGTATGCCGTTGCATAGTGGCATAATCAACCTCCGCCAAACCAAACCTCGGCGCAAAACCAAAATCCCACTCAAAATTATCCAATAGCGACCAGTACAAATATCCGCGCACATCAGCCCCCTGGCGCTGTGCCGCCCGCACGGCCGTCGTATGCTCGCGGATATAGTCAGCCCGCTGTGTATCGGCCGCATCCGCAAGACCGTTTTCTGTCACATACACCGGCCGTCGGTAGCGCGCCGCCTCCAACAACACCTGTGTCAACCCCTCCGGATAAATCGGCCAGCCCAAGTCTGAAACCGCGCCGCGCCAGGATTGGCGATACGGCCGCACACCGCGCCATCCGACACGCGAAGTAAAATAGTAGTTCACGCCGATAAAATCATGCGTCGGACCGGTCAAGGAAAAAAAGCGGTGGTTAAACCACCAGCGCATCAAAGCAGCATACTGATGATCCATCCGCCGCCGGGAATCAATCGGCTCATAGGCAATAAAGTGCTTGGCAATGCCGACGGGAATATCCTCCCGAACTCCCTTAAGCGCCCGATATGCCGATCGATGCCCTGCCGCCAGGCGGCGTATCACCCGCAGCATACGCCAAGCGCTGTGCCGCTGCGGCGGCCAGCGGCGGGTCCAATAAGCCTGCTGTGCCCAAACAATCGGCTCGTTAATTGTGATCCAGAAATCAACCAGGTCACCAAACGTCTGCGCTGCCCGCCGTACATGCTGAGTAAAAAGAGCCGGTGAGTCCGCCCGCTCCCAGCCGCCGCGGGCCGCAAACCATTGCGGATTCGTAAAGTGGTGCAGCGTTACAAACACAGCCATGCCGGCCTTCTTCACCTCCTGCAGCACTGTGCGGTAATGCGCCGCTGCCTCCCGGTCCCATTGTCCTCGCTTCGGTTCCAGCCGCGCCCATTCCAATGACAATCGGTGGGCAGTGTGTCCCAACGCTCGTGCCAAGGCAATGTCCTCGGCATACCGCTGGTAATGATCAGCCGCCCGGCCCGACGGGATAATGCCGGGCGTCAACCGCTCCCACGCCCACCAATCACTGTGAATATTATTACCCTCAACTTGGTGTGCGCTCGTTGCCGCTCCCCAGAGAAATTGGCTCACTTATGTCTGATGCACCCGCTGCACGCCACTCCGCTGGCGCAATCGCGAAAGCGCTACATTTTGCAATTGCCGCACTCGCTCGCGGCTGATCGAAAACTCTCGCCCAATTTCCTCAAGCGTATACGGCCGAGTGGTCTCTTCGTTCAGCCCAAATCTCAATTCCAAGATTTTTCTCTCCCGCGGCGGCAGCGTTTGCATCGCCTGCTGCACCTCATCCCGGATCAACTCGCGCTGGGTATCCTGCCGAGGACTAGCCGCTTCTGTATCTTCAATTAAATCTGCCAAATACGTTTCCTCCTCACCCTCGCGGCTTCTGACGGGACGATCAAGGGAGACAACTTCAGCACTCGCCACCTCCAGCAGCGCAACGTCTTCAGTGGACACCTGCATCTCGCCCGCGAGTTCTTCTCGGGTGGGCGTCCGCCCCAAAAGTTGATACAGCTGCTGGCGGGCGCGCCGCATGCGCATAACTTGGTCAACCACATTTTCTGGCAACCTGACAATCCTGCGGCTCTTCAGCGCTCGCAAGATTGCCTGTCGGATCCAGTAAACGCCGTACGTGGAAAAGCGTGTTTTAAACTCCGGCTTGAAGCGATCAACCGCCCGCATCAAACCAATGTTGCCTTCCTGGATTAAATCAAGCAGCATATCCGGGTCATTTGAAGCGGCATACTGCTTGGCAATACTGACAACTAAGCGCAAGTTAGCGCGCATCATCTGGTCCCGTGCGGCCGGATCGCCGACAGTCTGGATGCGTGTGGCCAGGGCTGCTTCCTCCCCTGCTTTCAACAGGGGGGTCTTGCCAATTTCCTCTAAATATTGGCGCAACGTCGATCGTTGTGCCATAGTGGTAGATTTTTTCTTAGACATAGCGTATGGTTTTGCTACAAATTACCTATGGGGTCAATTATTGAAGTTAAAGAACTAGCGAAATCATATATAGTATACCACAAAGAGCCAGGGTTAGTGGGATCACTGAGAAGTTTGTATTGTCGCCGGAAAGACACAGTCGCGGCCGTTAAAGACATCACACTCTCCATTGGTGAAGGTGAGCTCGTTGGCTTTATCGGACCGAATGGAGCCGGTAAAACAACGACGCTGAAAATGCTATCCGGGTTGCTCCACCCGAGCGGGGGGCATGCAACGGTATTGGGATACACTCCCTGGCAGCGTCAACCGGCCTATCTCGAACAGGTTTCACTCGTTATGGGGCAAAAGAACCAACTATGGTGGGACCTGCCGCTGATAGATTCACTCCTCCTCCAAAAGGACCTATATAACGTGTCTGAGAGCGCCTGGCAAGAGAGTTTGGCCGAACTTATTGAGCTGCTCGACCTGGAAAAAATCCTAACCGTTCAAGTCAGACGCTTGTCCCTGGGGCAGCGCATGCGCGCTGAACTTGCCGCAGCGCTCATTTACCGGCCGAAAGTGCTATTTCTCGATGAACCCACTATCGGCCTGGACATTGTAGTCCAGAGAAAAATTCGAGAATTTATCAAACAATACAAACAGCGCCATCGCGCCACAATCATACTAACCAGCCATTACCTGGACGACGTGCGCGAGCTGGCCGACCGGATCATCATTATCGATCAGGGCGAAATTCGCTTCGACGGCACTGCTGACCAGCTCATTAAGCAACACGTCAATCACCGACGTATCGTCTTAAATTTCACCCAGCCGGTTGAGCGAGCCACGCTGGAGAAAGCCGGCCGGCTGATCAACTTCGAACCGCACCGGGCCACGCTCCAAGTGCCGCGGACAAAGACTTCCAGCATTGCCGCCGAGCTGCTTGCTGCCTTGCCGGTGGAAGATATCGCCATCGCCGAGCCTTCGCTGGAAGACGTCGTCCGGGAACTTTTTTCGGGCAAAGATTACGCCTGATGACGCTGCTAGTCCGTCAGATTTCCCGCTTATGTGCGCTGGAGTGGAGCCGCATACTGCAATATCGTGCAGACGCCATCTTATGGCTGACAGCTGAATCAACAATCCCTCTGATCTCTCTCGCCATCTGGCACACGGTGTCTGCCGCCTCTCCTACTGGCCCCGCTGCCCGAGACGTGCTTACCTACTTTGTAGTCATCATTATTATCGGACTCACGACTGAATCCTGGAACGGTGCATTCATGGCACGCGACATCTTGAACGGCGACATCGTTAAGGACTTAATGAAACCCTTTCCCGTCTTCTGGCGATACCTGGCCGACAATCTTTCGGAAAAAGCTATGAAGCTGCTTTTTGCCGTTCCAGTAACGCTAATCGTACTAACCACCCTTGCCGATCGCTTCACTCCAGCAATCTATGAGCCGATCCGGCTTGTTTATTTTCTCGCCAGCCTCGCTCTCGCCGCGGTCATATCTTTTCTGACTGACCACCTCATCGGCACCCTCGCCTTCTGGTTGGAGGATGTCTTTCAAATACGTCGGTATAAAGTAATCCTGGAACAAGTTGGCACCGGCGTGTTGATTCCCTTCGCCTTCATGCCGCCGCTAGCGGTAATGCTGCTAGGCTTCCTGCCCTTTCGATTTATCATCTCGGCACCTGCGGAGATCTTGCTCAACCAGCCTGTACAGACTACCGTCCCCCAGCTTTTCATCTTCCAATCCGCCTGGATAGCCGTACTGCTGGTCATGGAATTCGGACTGTGGCGCCGCGGCTTGAAACGCTATGTCGTCCCCGGACAGTAGTGCAGCCCGCCTTTGGCGAATGTGGCGCGCCAGCACCCGCGCCAGCATTATCCGTGAAATGGAGTTTCGGGCTAATTTTATCGCCGGCTTAACCCGTCAGCTCCTCTGGCTGCTCGTCTTCATCTTCATGGTCGATGTAATCTTCGGCACAACGGAACAGTTGGCCGGCTGGCATCAAAGTGAGGTATTGGTGCTTATCGGTATTTCGCGCATCGTCGAAGGACTTATGGGAGTACTCTTTGTGCAAAACATTATGGAGCTGCCCAACTTAGTCCGCGACGGCAAATTTGATTTCCACTTACTGAAACCCGTCCCTGCCCAGCTCTACACGGCTTTCCGCCGCACCAATATCGACAACTTTGGTAATGTCATTGCAGGAGTATTATTGACCGGCTATGCGCTGATTGCCGGCACTATCACGCCCGGCCTGCCCGCTATCCTGCTGGCGTTACTCGTCATCGCCGCCGGCATCACCATCTATTACAGCCTGCTCATTATCACCGCCACGCTGGTGTTTTACATCGACCGCTTGGAATTCCTTTGGGGCTTTAATATCCTGCTCTCGGAACCGCTCACCGTTCCTTTTGACATCTTTCCCCGGCTCCCGCGTGTAACATTGACTTACCTCATCCCCATCGCCTTTGTTGTCTTTGTACCAGCCCAAGCGCTCACCGGCCGGCTGGTGTGGTGGCACACCCCTCTTGCGCTAGGCTTAGCCGCGCTCTTCTTGCTGATCGCCAACGCAGTCTGGCGTACCGGCATCCGCAAGTATTCAAGTGCCAGTAGCTAAAAGGCGGTAAAAACACAGCACACATACACATACACGAAGGTCAGTAAAAGGCAGTGCTTTGAGCTTGTGGCAGCCTAGAACTGAAATCCAAACCTACAATCGAGCCGAGAATCCGGCTTGTGTGCCGAAACCGAAACAGGAGGGTGGGGAATATCCGGATTGTTTGAGTGTTAAGCGAATTGTTACAGGGCTAAACAAAGTTTGCCAGCGCCGGAACGAGACTTTGAAATGAGCAATAGGATCTGTCTGAACTTTGTGCTCTGTGATCTTTCTGGGATCTATGCTCTTGCCGCGTACGCTCCTGTCCGTGTATCAATCACGATCGTATCCCCTTTTTTTATAAACAACGGCGCCTTGACCATTGCCCCGCCTTCAATTTCTACCTCTTTCATGACATTCGAAGATGTATCGCCTCTTACCCCCGGCGGTGCCATCACCACTTTCCGCTCAATCTTAATGGGCAGTTCCACTGCTACCGGCTTGCCATCAAACAGCACCAGCTGCGCCTCCTGGCCCTCGAGCAAATACAGCGCCGCCTCGCCGACAGTTGCCGCCGACAGCTCAACCTGCTCAAATGTCGTCTGATTCATAAATGTAAACTGCTCCCCCTCACGAAACAGGAATTGAAACGGCACACTCTCCACATCTGCCTCGGCCACTTTGTCAGATTGCATAAACGTATGCTCCCGCGTTTGCCCCGTTACCAGGTGCCGCAACACCGAGCGCACCACCGGCCGCCGCTTCTGTTTACGTAAAAATTCGGCGCTTGTCACCGCAAAAGGCTCGCCGTCTAAAACAATGACCTTGCCTTTCTTGATGTCTGTCATGCCTAACATAGCCACCTGAAATCTAGCCGACCCGGGCAGGAAAGGCAATGACAGGCACGCTTACCCCGCCGGTAACAACGGAGGTTGCGGAAAAACTGTTTGTGCCTTGCCGATATTCACCATGGGATAAGGAATTTGGTCTCCGTTAGGACTGCCCGGCACCGCTACAAACATTCCCGATGAAAATGACCGGTTGGCTGCTTGTTCCGAAATACGAAATTCTACCGGCAATAGGGCTGTTAGGTCAAAAGAAAATATCACTACCGCGCTGATCACAATAAGAATAATGACGGCCAAAATAACAAATATAACCCCGATAACACCGTCATTGGAAATCATATGCAAGTAATTGTCAGAAAGTTATGACAATATAATACCACAATTACACTGCAAGTGAAATGGGTCTATATCATCCTCCGGCAATCTGATTTTAGAAGTATAGGTGCCGCCCGTGCCGTTGCAACCACCGCCGCGCCGGAACATACTCCGGCATAATATATGCCACCGCTGCCCAAAACCGAGGCGTGTGACGGCGTTGCAGCAAATGAGCCACCTCATGAGCCGCCACGTAGTCTACCACTGTCCGCGGCGCCAGCAATAACCGCCAGTTCAAGGAAATACGCCCAGTTGAAGGGATACAGCTGCCCCACTGCGTGGACGCTCCTGACACCGCAACCCGTCCTGGACGCACACGCAAACGTGCTGCCGCTGCTGCCACACAGCCAGGAAAGTACGCAGCTGCCCGCTGCCGATACCACCGCTCAATTGCCGGCCTGGCCTGTGCCGCCTCGCTCACCGAGACAATCAATTCCTCATTAGCGATCCGTTTCCGGCTGCGCTGCCTTTCAGGCTCAACTTCAATCCGCAACCGGATATAACCGTCTAAAAACGGAAGCGTCGCGCCGTCTGCCACTCGCCAAGCTGGCGGCTGCTGTCGTGCTGTCTGCTGTACCAGCCAAACCCTTTTTTCCCGCAGAAACTGCCGTGCAGTCCTAAATGACACCCGCCAGGGAACCACCAGCTCAATACGGCCCCGGTCATCCACCGTCAACAAAATGTGCCGTGCCCGGCGGCTGCGGCGCAGCCTATAAGTATAGGCTTGCCCGTCAATGACGAATTGCTCCTCATACGAAGACAAAGTCATGCGCGTGTTGCAATCACTTGATCGTATGATACAGTAAGCGTCATGTTCAATTTCCGCCGCAAGAAAACCCAACCGCCGCAGCCGCTGACAGCTCCTGTCTCGGAAACCGGCGGACTCGTCTGGGACAATGCAGCCCGCACTGCACTCAACCAAGCCGCAGCCCAAGCGCCCGTCCCGCGTCTGCTCAAAAATAAACTGCGCAGTGAATTGAAAAAAGCCGCCGAGCAGAAAACCCGTGCCGCCGGGCGCACCCATGTCACCCCGGAAGACTTAATGCAGGGATTATTGGAAAAACTGCCCGCCAATATGCGCCAGAAAATAGAAAACGCCGTTAAGGAAGGGCCAGCGGGGCTGCAAAAACTTGAACAGGAATTCAAGAAAGGCAAGAGCTAGAACCAAAACCCTGACCGGCTCCGGTCATATCCATGCCTACGCTCTCCGTCGTAATCATCACTAAGAATGAGGAGGATAATATCTCACGCTGTATTGACAGTGTTAGGTTTGCCGATGAGGTAATCGTCGTCTCCGAAAGCAATACCAGCACTGCAGCCGATGCAAAACAGCTCGGCGCTAAAATATTTATCCGCCCCTGGCCGGGATTCGGCCCGCAGAAAAACTTCGGTGCCGCGCAAGCCCATGGGGAATGGCTGTTATTCCTCGACGCCGACGAAGAGGCTCCTGCAGCGCTGCAGAAGGAGATACAACATATCATCGCCAACGCCTCACATGATTTCTATTGGCTCAAAATTGTAACCATATTCCTCGGCCGGCCGCTGCGCCATCTGCATGGCCACAATCCGCGGCTGATGCGGAAATCAGCTGGCTCATGGACAAGCCATCACCTTCACGAACAGCTGCAAACTAACACCGGCCGGACCATCACTCTCGGAGATAATCTCTCGTCCGTCCTGCATCACCCGCTCTACCACCACTCACATCAAACAATCAGTGCCTACCGTAAACAGATGGCAGAAAACACTGCTCTCGATGCACAATACATGGCTAAACATGATCGGCACCGGTCCGGCCGTCACATCCGGCCGGCCGTCTATCTTCCTTACTATCTGGCCCTGCGGCAATTCATAAAGCTCTACGCATATAAACGCGGCATGCTCGATGGCTATGCCGGTTTTATGTGGGCATCCCAGTCCGCGCATTATGAATACGTTATGGGTAAAAAATACCTTCTTTTGAAATCCGGCCAGCGCCAACCGCACCAACCCGTACTGCGTTAAAGAGTGCCTCCCCCTTATGAAGGGAGACAGTTGGGAATTATTTTTTTTACCAACTGCCGACAACCGTCTTACGCTGGGCGACGTCCATCTGTGCCACCGCCGAGTCTTTGTAATAAGAATCACCTTTCACGTGCGTCGTAGAAATCTCCTCGAATACAACGCCGTCTCTCGTTGAAAAGTTATGCCACTGGCCTCGCTCGACGATAGCGATCTCACCGGCAGAAAGATCAATAATCTCACCATCTCGAGTCAACTGGATATCGCCCCACAGCACGTGAAAGGCCTCCTCCTTCACCTTGTGCATGTGCTCCGGGTGCTGCTGTCCGGGCAGCAAAACTAGAAGCTTTTTGCAGTATTCGCGGTTCAGAATATTCACGATCGCTGCGCCCGTCTCCGTATATTTCTCTAAGCCATAGTGGTGCGACAGCTCAATTTCCACATTCGTCCCCGTCGTAATCTGCGCCTCGCGTAAAATCTCCTTCACCCGCTGCAAGATATCGCGCACCGCATCCAGCCGCTCTGGCGCCTCAACAATCGGCTCGCCCGCGGCATAGTCGCGCGAAGCGACAAACTCCACGCCGCTGCGCCCAAGCTCGCCGCTGGTCAGCTGTTCCGGCTGCAGCGGCATCGCGTAAAATACTGCGTGCTCCGCAATCTTCTCGCCAGTTTTAATCGGTTCTCGTGCCCACACGCCGCGGGCCAGACTTTGCAACGCCTCTCGCTCTTCCTCCAGCTTAACTTTATCCCCCTCGCTGCCCATAATCTGCTGTACCTTCACCATTTCACACACCCATGTATCCAGCTGCTCCGGATTCATTGAGTAAGCATTCAATTCTTTTTCCGGCGTCGGAATACCGATATGCCGCTCCAGCATCTGCGCCCCGGCTCCGATCGCCGCCTTACCGACGTCCAGGTTATCCGGCGACTCATGGCCGGACCAACCCACCACCACATTCGGGTACCGTCGGATCAACCGCCTCAGAAAATGCATATTCGCCTGTTCGTTGCGCATCGGATATGCTGACACGCAATGCTCAAGAGCAAATGTGATGCCGCGACTGGTAAAGAAATCAACCACCTCATCTATCTCGAGCAGCTTGAGCCCGCCTGTTGAAATAATCACCGGTTTGCCTGCCGCGGCAATCTTGCGCAGCAGCGGCCAATCCAGCGCAGCGGGGCTGGGTACTTTCACGATATCCATATCGTGCTCAACGCATTTGTCCACCGACGGCTCATCCGACGGCGTCGCCATGGTCACCATCCCGAGCTCACGCACGCGCTCATTCATTCGGGCAAAGGCGTCCCACGGCAGGCGGTTGGCCAAAAAGCGGGGAATATGCTTCACATCCTGCCGCTCCCTGTAATCCGGGTGGATCAGCGTATCAAAATCCCGATACTGAAACTTCACCGTTGCCCGGATGCCGTGCTTTTTCACCACCGCGGCAGCCGCATCAATAATCGCCAGCCCATGCTCCACTGACCCTTCATGGCTGTTGGCCATGTCAAGAATAAACAGATTTTTGAAAATGGAATTGTCCATAAAAATACACCAGGCAGCTAAGGTTTAGTATCCCCTAAAACCACGCCTGACGCTACACCGCCACCTCACTGCTGTCAACCCAGCAATAAAATTCCCCCTGAAAGGGGAGCGAGAGGGGATCAGGAGCCAAAAAAAAACGGCTCATCGAATACCCCACTCTTCGGGATCAAAATCCTCAAGGCTTCCTAACACCTGGTCCGCTTCAACCATCAAACTGCGGTCCAAGAGCGGATACGGCACCGCAATCACCTTCATGCCAGCAGTCTTTGCCGCCGCGACCCCATTCGGTGCATCTTCAAACACGAGCACCCGGCCAAAGTCCTCTCGCGGTACACCAAGCTTCTCCGCCGCCGTCACAAACAGCTCCGGATCCGGCTTACCATTCGTCACCTCATCGCCAGTGACAATGTTGTCGCCGAAGACATCCCACAACCAGGGATGTCGCGCCGCTTTGGCTTTCAACATGCGCCGCGGTGAACTGGTTGCCAACGCCAGTGGCATGCCTGCCTCCTGCAAACGAGTAAGCACCTTCCGCACGCCAGGCAGCACCGCTGTCTGCTCTCGGAATCGGCCCTCCAGGTTATAAGTTTCGCGCCACTGTACATGCACCTCTGGCGGATCAGTAAGTCCAAGCGTCTCGTGCAAAATACGGGCAGAATCCAAGACAGTGCTTCCAAACATCCGTGCCCGCATCTCCCGAAACTTCTCCTCCGGCATACGAGCACCGATTGTAACCACTGCATAATCCTGAAACAACGCATCGTAAATAGGCTCGGTATCAAAAATGAGTCCGTCTAAATCCCACAGGGCGGCAACAGGCGGTACAACAATCACAAAATCAGGGTACATGCAATTGAGAACAATCCACAATAATTAACTTGGCTCAGCGTCAAAGTGTCTGGAGAGCGGGACTGTCCGTCTGTTTCGGCATGGTCTCCCGCCATTCGCTGCGGGAGTAAAACAGCCGCCCCGGAACTGACCGTTAAGGTTGACGCCTGCTTGCCGTAGCCAGAGCGAAGGATGAATGATGAACTCGCCCGCCATCTGCTCTGCACAGTATCCATTCACAGTATCCATTCACCCTTGACTTAAAATTGAAATAAAATATAAAGAGGGCAATGCAAAATGCTGCCAAAAAACCCAAACGCACGCCGGTGAACGTCGCCGCCATAATCCCCGCCCGGGGCGGCCAGCAGAGCATTCCCTGGAAGAACCTGCAAAAGCTCGGCGGCAAGGCGCTGCTCGCCTGGGCTATCGAGGTCGCTTTTGCCGCTGATAAAGTTGACGTCGTCATCGTCTCCACGGAAGACGAGCGCATCGCCAAAGAGGCAGTTGAGCTCGGCGCCTTCGTCGCACCCCGACCGAAAGAATACGCCCAGCCGACCAGCGGGGATGCCGGCTTCTACCACCACGCCGTCACCTGGATGGAGCAGGAACACGGCTGGATGCCGGAGCTTTTGATCAACCTGCGCCCCACAGGCCCGCTGCGCTTCCCGGAAGATGTGGATGCCATGGTGCAGCACATGCTGAGTCACGATAACGTCGACGGTCTCAAAAGCATCATCCCCGCCCCGCTACTGCCGTATAAAATGTGGCAATTTGCTGATCAGGAAAAACACGAGATCGGTCAAGCAGGTAAGCTGATCCCTGTTTTTGATAACGACTACCGCCGCCAACATGGTCCCGACCAGCCGCGGCAAAAAATCCAGAAAATGTTCCCGGTGTATTTCCAGGACGCGCAGATAGACATCACCCGCCGTAAGTTCATCCTGCGACCGGAATGCCTCAAATACGACAATGTCTGGGGTGACAATCTCCACGGCTATGTTCTGGACCCCCGCACCAGTGTCGATCTGGACGAGCCGGCCGACTTCATTCGTGCGGAGAAAATTTATCACGAGCTCAGTCGGAAAAAAGGGCAAAAGTAAGCCAAGTCAAGAGCTAGGCTCTGGACAAAAAAAGGCGCTGCTATACACTAATCCATTGCTGTCAGGGTTTTGGCAGCTATTTTGATTGTTCTTTGTATTAGGAGAAACATGTATGAGTGACTACGAAGTTGCGCTGCTCATTGAACAGCAGGAAGAAGGAACGTACGTACGAGCCTACACCATTGCCGCCAAAGCAACCAGACATGACTTCCGCATAATTCCCGGAAGAGAGTACTACACCCCGCAATATCCCGCTGGGGATCCGGCAACAATCGAATCCTACCTGCAAGAATCCTTTATCGGCAGTTGGAAACGCTGGAATGTCCTGCCAGACCTGCCCCTTTCGATCTTCAAAGTGAGAAACTTCTATCCGCGTGAAGGAAGCAACAGACGCATTCAACACTGTGTGTGCTTACGTCCCCGCACAATCGAGCGGATGATGGCATACGCTCATTCAAAGGGGGCTAACCCTGCACCCGGAGTACTTGAATATGCGCTGGCGTGGCTCGCACTTGACGCCCCGTTGCTGTACTCATCGTAAATTTCTCCCTCAAGACCCGTCCTTACGGCGGGT
>Ga0210057_1007810_pt1 | contig 12835 bp, 19 predicted proteins | sample CryGeyCG2114_010_2_FD_183968 | JGI IMG/M metagenome (GOLD analysis project Ga0210057, IMG submission 183968) | Groundwater microbial communities from aquifer - Crystal Geyser CG10_big_fil_rev_8/21/14_0.10 (SPAdes) (version 2) | ecosystem: Environmental > Aquatic > Deep subsurface > Groundwater ... | reverse complement strand
TTTTCTAAGGCAAAACTAAAAATAAAAAAAAGAGAGGCTTAAGCCTCTTGTAATAATGTTTCAATTGCTGTCCGGAATTCTTTTGCTTCAGAAATTAAATCCTGTGTGCTTTCAAATCCATTGCCTATTCTGGAGTATTTGCATCCAAACACAAAAGTTGGAATACTTCCTTTTGGATTGAATTCTTTGTATACTGCAAGTTCTGATTCAGGAACAACTGATTCAACTTGTTCTGTAAGGGTATTGTCTCCAGTATCTAATTCCCAATGATATACAGTGATTTTTCCTGCATCAACATATTCTTTTACTGTTGAATCAAAAGTTTCTTTAATCCAAACACAATGAGGACACCAGGTAGTGGAAAACAATCTGATAACAAGTTTTCCGTTTTCTTTACAGATTTCCCCTTCTTTTAAAGTAAAAGTTTTTATTTCTCCAAGGTCTTTTGATTCACCCAAATTTAATTGAGTTTCAGTTTCTTTTACAGGCTCTGCATTAATTGTATTGTCCTGATTAGTTTGATCTTTTTCATTAGTTTTATTATTAGTTAAGCCGGCATTCTGCTGATTTAAGCATCCAACAAGCAACAAAAACAAAACTAAAACTGCTAAAATTAACTTTTTGATAATATCACCCAAATAAAAGTGACGGCAAATCTATTAAAATAGAACTAAAACAAAACTAGTTATTTCAATAAAAATCCCATTTTTACCTCTAAGAATAGAAGGATTTAAATACAGTTTAATGCTTATTCTAAAAGATAATTTTAATTTTTTAGGAGGAAATAATATGGTAGCAAAAAAACCTTTTGGCGGATATACAATCTCTTTTAAAGGGAGAACAGAAACAGTAGAAAAAGTTTTTGGTTCAGGAAAAATCACTCCAAGTGAAATGACCAAAAAAATTTGGCAATATATCAAAGCAAATAAATTATCATCCAAATAAATAACTTTTTTAGAAAAAAGTTTAAACAAAATATTTTTTAAAGGGGCAATCCCTTTACTTTTTCTTTTTTAAACAAATTTAACCCAATCAAAACATTTAAAAAAACTAGTTTTAGGTAATTTTATTTCCTAGGGAGGAACTAAAATGAAAAGTAAATGCCCTAAATGTGATGGAAGTATTAAGTTAGATCCTGAACTACATGAAGAAGGAGATTCAGTTGAATGCGAAGAATGCGGAACTGAATTATTTGTTGTAAGAAAAGGAAAAAAACTTAGTGTAGCAGAAACATTTGAAGAAGATGAAGAAGAGCTTCAAGAATTTGCATGAAGTTTAGTTTTTCTTTCTTCTCTGAATTCTTTTGTTTTATGGAAAATAACAGCTAATAAAGCCATTAATGCCCCAAAAGAAATTAACTTCAAAAAAAACACTAAATAGTCTGGCAATCCATCCAATATTTTAAATTGCACTAAATTTACTTCTGGATCCAAATAAAAGTAAATGCTTAAAGCAATTGCAACAGAAATAACAAACTCAATAAACAGCATTGCAAAAATTCTTACGTCAGCTTTTGCTTCAAAAAAATTAAATTTAAGTTTGTCTTTTCTTTTAACCATTAATTCTTTTTCTTTGATTACTTTTCCTTTAATTCTTTCTTTCATGTAATAAAATACGTTTTAATTAAATAAAAAACTTTGGAATTAAGAAAAAGAGTAAATAAAGGAGTTCATCAGAGTTAAAGCTGATACTTGATTAAAAGAAAAAAGGAAAATAAATGCAATCCATAAAAGCCTTAAAAAATAAAAATAATTAAATAAAAGCATTAAACCCAAAACAATAAATAAAGGAATAAAAACAAATGGAATTGAAACCAGCACAATCAGCCTGATTAAAAGATTTCCTTTAACTAACCTGAAAGAATAAAAGTCTTTGAAAGAATTAAAAGTGTTTTTTGCATCCTGAAAAGAAGGAAAAGAATAATGCGCTAAACTAAAGCCTAACCATAAAAAAACAAAGCCTAAAGGGTTAGAGTTTTCTAATTGATTAAAAGAAGAAGTAAAAAAATAAAATGCAATCCAGTTTCCTAAAACAAATGGTGCAATAGTAATAATGACTGACCTTAAAGCATCAGGGTTTTCATGAATGACATAAGCTTCATTCAAGCCAAAAAATTTTACTTTCTTTACTTTTACTCCTGTAAGATAACATGCAATCATATGGCTGAACTCATGGAAAATCATTCCAGGAAAAAAAAGAATACTTGCTTTCATCAGAAAAGAAAGGCTGAACTAAAATAAAAAGATAACCCCGGAAAATAAAGGCTTTTTATCTGAACAAATGGAAAACAGCAAAAGAGAAAAGCAATACCATTACTCCTGTCTGAACAAAAGCAATTTCATTTAATCTATACCAGTCAATCATTCCTGTAGTAGAAAAAAACGCTGTCATAGCAAAAACCAATAAAATACTTCCAAAAACCCTTGAAGTCATTTAACCACTTTCCAGTAAAAACAAACTATTATCTGTTTAGATGTTTTTATAATTTTTTCCTATTTTTAAATACTGTGTTGGAGGGACAAAAAATGAATATTTTACCTAATTTTAAGATTAAATCAGTTGAAGAAACTAAATTGATTTCAAAAGAAGAAAGAATTAAAGCAATTGAAAAAGCAGGATTAAATGTTTTTCTGCTTAAATCAAGTGAAATATTTATTGACTTGTTGACTGATTCAGGAACAAATGCAATGAGCCAAGAGCAATGGAGTGCAATAATAAAAGCAGATGAAAGCTATGCAGGAGCAAAAAGCTTTGAACATTTTAATGATTCAGTTAAAGAAGTAACTGGCTTTGATTTTGTTTTGCCAGTGCATCAGGGAAGGGCAGCAGAACATATTTTGGATTCAGTTCTGATAAAACAAGGAAATGTAATTCCAGGAAATATTCATTTTGATACAACTATGGCGCATATTGAACACCAAAAAGGAATTGGAATTAATTGTGTTATAAAAGAAGCATGGAACTGCGAAAAAGAAATTGATTTCAAGGGAAACATTGATTTAAAAAAATTAGAGGAAGTGCTGGAAAAAAATAAAGGGAATATTGGTTATGTTTTGACTACAGTCACATGCAATTCTGGCGGAGGCCAACCTGTTTCAATACAGAATATAAAAGAAACAAGCGAGTTATGCAAAAAACATAAAGTGCTGTTTTTCTTGGATGCAGCAAGATATGCAGAAAACTGTTTTTTTATTAAACAAAGAGAAAAAGGTTTTGAAAAAAAATCAATTCAAGAAATTGCAAGAGAAATGTTTTCTTTTGTTGATGGAATTACAATGAGCGCAAAAAAAGATGCAATAGTTAATATTGGAGGATTACTTGCTTTCAGAGAAAAAAAATTATATGAAAAATGTATTCCTTTCTGCATTTTATTTGAAGGATTTCCAACTTATGGGGGATTATCAGGAAGAGATTTAGAAGCAATTGCTGTTGGATTAAAAGAAGGAATACAAGAAGAATATTTGAAGTATAGAATTGGCCAAGTAAAATATTTAGGAGATGAATTAGAAAAAGCAGGGATTCCAATAATGAAACCAATTGGAGGTCATGCAGTTTTTGTTAATGGAAAAAAGTTTTTAGAGCATATTCCACAAGAACAATTTCCTTCTCATACTTTGTGTGTTGAATTGTATATTGAAGCAGGAATTCGCGCAGTTGAAATCGGAACTCTTTTAGCAGGAAGAAATCCTGAAACAGGAAAAGATGTAATGCCTGAACTCGATTTAATGAGGTTAACTATTCCAAGAAGAGTTTACATGAAAGAACATATGGATTATATTGTTAAAGCAATGAAAGAATTAAAAGAAAGAAAAGACAAAATAAAAGGACTAAAATTTGAGTTTGAAAGCCCTATTTTAAGGCATTTTCAGTCAACTTTTGAAAGAGTTAAATAATCAGTCTTCCAAAAACAAACCCATTTCTTCATCTAATTCTTTGGCTGTTTGCTCCATTTTTTTAAACACTAAATCAATTTCATCCTGAAGCTCTTTAATCATTCTAAACATTGACTTGCTTCTGGCCAAATACTTGCTTCCGTCTTTGATTACAAGCCTTGACCTGACAAGATTATTTAAATGATTAATTACTGCCCCTCTGCTCATATTAACTCTTTCAGCTATTTCAGTTGAAGTTAATGATTTCCCTTGTTCAGTGGATTTAACTAGTTCTCTAAACGCCAAAGCAGCTGTTTTACCCTTATCAATAGGCTCAAAAAAGCCTAAACACTGTAACAACCAGTTAAATTCTTCGTCTGAATGCCTTGAAAAAGGCTGTTCAACTCTTCTGATTACAACCTGAAACCTGTGCTTAGAAGAAGACATATTAATTGGTTTTCTATGAATTAATTGAAATCTATGATTAAACCCTAAAAGAATTGGCTGCTGCTTTTTTTGTTCTTCTTGTTCTTTCTGCTCTTGTTCATCCTGTTCTTCTTGCATGAAAAAAGAGTATTACAAAACATTTAAAAAGATTTTGATTAAAGAGTTTAGTCAGCGTTGAAACTTTTTAAACAGGGATTAATTTGATTGGACATAAAAAAGATGAAAAAAAAGAATTTAAAGACGAAAAAAGCATTAACGAGTCATTAGAAGAAAAAATTAAAGACCCTAAAGAAGAGAAAATCGAGGAATTAACTGATTTGGTTAAAAGAGTTCAAGCTGAATTTGAAAATTTCAAGAAAAGAGAGGAAAATCAAAGAAAAGTTTTTGTTGAATTCAGTAATGCAGAATTAATCAGAGGTTTATTAGCTGTACTGGATTCAATTGATTCGGCAAAAAAAAATGGAAATGAAAATGAACTAAAAGGAATTAAGTTAATTGAAAAGCAATTAATTGGAGTTCTTGAAAATTATGGTTTAAGAGAAATTAAGTCTTTAGGAAAAAAATTTAACCCAGAGTTTCATGAATGCTTGATGAAAGAAAACAATCCAGAAAAAGAAGATGAAATAATCTTAGAAGAACTGCAAAAAGGTTTTATGTTAAAAGACAGAGTTTTAAGGCACTCTAAAGTGAAAATTAATTCAATTGAAAAAAAAGAGAGTGAAAAAAATGAATGAATTAAATGGAGAGGAATTTGATCCAGAAGATTTTGACGAAGAATTTCCTGAAGAAATTCCTGATAAAGCAAAACCAAAAATAAGTGAAGAAGAAAAAAAATTAAGACAGCAAATTTATGCTAATTAAAATGGAGGAAAAAAATTTTATTAATTAATTTAAAGGTGGTAATATGGGTAAAGTGATTGGAATTGATTTAGGCACTTCAAACAGTGCAGCAGCAGTATTAGAAGGAGGAAAACCAAAAATAATTCCTTCAGCTGAAGGAGCAAGCCTTTACGGCAAAGCATTTCCTTCTGTGGTTGCATTTACAAAAGACGGACAAATGTTGGTTGGAGAACCGGCAAAAAGGCAGTCAATAAGCAATCCGGATGGAACAATTACTGGTGCAAAAAGAAAAATGGGAACAGACTTTAAATTCAAAGCACAAGGAAAAGAATATACTCCCCAGCAGATTTCGGCTTTTATTTTACAAAAAATAAAAAAAGATGCAGAAAGCTTTTTAGGAGAAAAAGTAGAAAAAGCAGTTATTACTGTTCCGGCTTATTTTGATGACAATCAAAGACAGGCAACAAAAGATGCAGGAAAAATTGCCGGATTAGAAGTAATCAGAATTGTAAATGAACCAACTTCAGCTTCATTAGCTTATGGATTAGACAAAAAAGGAAAAGACCAAAAAATTCTTGTATTTGATTTCGGAGGCGGAACACTTGATGTTACAGTAATGGATTTCGGAGAAGGCGTATTTGAAGTAAAATCCACTTCAGGAGACACTCAATTAGGCGGAAGAGACATGGATGAAACAATCCAAAAATATATTATTTCTGAATTCAAGAAAAGTGATGGAGTAGATTTAACCAAAGACAGAATGGCTTTGCAGAGATTAAATGAAGCAGCAGAAAAAGCAAAAATTGAGTTAAGCAATGTAATTGAAACAGAAATTAATCTTCCGTATATTACTGCAACACAAGAAGGACCAAAACATTTGGTAATGAAATTAAACAGAGCAAAATTAGAGGAATTAATTAAACCAATAATAGAAAAATGTGAGAAACCAGTTAACCAGGCTTTAGTTGATGCAAAATTAACTCCTGCAGGAATAGATAAAGTGATTATGGTCGGAGGACCAACAAGAATGCCAATAGTGCAAAAATTTGTTGAAAAAATTGTCGGCAAAAAAGTTGAAAGCGGAGTTGACCCAATGGAATGCGTTGCAATGGGAGCAGCAATTCAGGCAGGAGTTTTATCAGGAGAAGTAAAAGATATTTTGTTATTGGATGTAACTCCTTTAAGTTTAGGAATAGAAACTTTAGGAAGTGTTTTTACTAAACAAATTGAAAGAAACACAACAATTCCAACAAAAAAATCCCAGATTTTTTCCACTGCGGCAGACAATCAAACAGCAGTAGACATTCATGTTTTGCAGGGAGAAAGGCCAATGGCTTCAGACAACAAGACTTTAGGAAGATTCCAGTTAATCGGAATTCCTCCTGCGCCCAGAGGAATACCGCAAATTGAAGTGACTTTTGACATTGATGCAAACGGAATAGTTCATGTAACTGCAAAAGACTTGGGAACAGGAAAAAGCCAGAAAATTTCTATTGTTGCTTCAGAAAAACTAAAAGAAGAAGAAATTGAAAAAATGAAAAAAGAAGCAGAACAGTTTGCAGAACAAGATAAAAAGAAAAGAGAAGAAATAGACACAATCAATCAGGCAGATGCAATAGTATACCAGACAGAAAAAACTTTGAAAGACATGGAAGGAAAAGTTGATTCAGCAAAGCTTCAGGGAATAAAAGACAAAACAGCTGAATTAAAGAAGTTAATGGAACCAAAAGAAAAAGATGTTACAGCAATTAAAACAAAATTAGATGAAGTAAATAAATTGTTTCAGGAAGCTTCAACTGAATTATACCAGAAAGCATCTCAGGCACAACAACAAACCCAGCAAGAACAGCAGGCAGGAAAAGAAAAAAAAGAATCAAAAAAAGGAGAAAAAGTAGTTGACGCAGACTATAAAGTTGAAGACGAAAAAGAGGAAAAGAAAAAAAAGAAATAGAAAATTAAGCAAAAAAAGAAAAACAAAAAAAATAAAACAATTAAATACAATTAATTCAAGTTAAATTGTTTTCTTTTCCCTTTCTTTTATTTATTTGTTTTTTTTTGGTGATTGATTGAGCGAAAAAAGAGATTATTATGAAATATTAGGTTTGCATAAAGGCGCATCAGAACAAGAAATTAAATCTGCTTACAAAAGATTAGCAAAAAAATTTCATCCAGATATTTCTAAAGAAGAACATGCAGAAGAAAAATTCAAGGAAGTATTAGAAGCTTATTCTGTTTTAATTGACCCGCAAAAAAAACAAAATTATGACCAGTTTGGTCATGCAGCAGAAGGGTTTCAGGGATTTCAAGGATTTAGTTCAGAAGGGTTTTCAGGATTTGATTTTTCCGGAAAAGGAACAGGATTTGATTTTGACGACTTATTTAATTCTTTTGGGTTTGGAGATGTTTTTGGTTCAAGAGCCAAACAAAAAAGAAGGCCAAGAAAAGGAGTTGACTTAAGATTTGATTTAAATATCGGGTTTGAAGAAGCTGTTTTTGGAATAAAAAAAGAAATTGAATTAGACAGAGTTGAAAGCTGTGATAAATGCAGTGGAACCGGCTCAGAAGAAAAAGACGGATTAGTTAATTGCAGTCAATGCAATGGAACAGGAATGCAGACCAGCGCACAAAGAACTCCTTTTGGAACTTTTACTACTCAAACAACTTGCAGGAAATGCAGAGGAGAAGGAAAAACAGTTAAAAATCCCTGCACTAAATGCAATGGGAATGGAAGAATAAAAAAAGGCAGGAAAATAATGGTTCAGATTCCGGAAGGAATACAAAACGGGGCATACTTGAGATTAGCCGGAGAAGGAAATGCAGGAGAAAGGGATGCAGGAAACGGAGACTTATATGTAGTTATTTTTATTGAACCGCATGAATTCTTTAAAAGAGATGAAGCAGATGTTTACGGAGAAGTGCCAATCAATTTTTCTGTTGCAGCTTTAGGAGGAGAAATTGAAGTTCCGACTTTAAAAGGAAAAGCTGAATTAAAGATTCCTTCAGGAACTCAAACAGGAACAATTTTCAGATTAAAAGACAAAGGAATAAAAGACATTGAAAACGGAGGCTATGGAGACGAATACATTAAAGTCATTGTAAGAACCCCAGAAAAAATGTCAAAAAAACAAAAAGAAGTATTTGAAGAACTAAGAGAAATAGAAGGAAAAACAGAAAACGGGTTATTCAAGAAATTCAAAAAAATACTGAAAAAATAAATAATAAAAATTATTTTTTACTTGTTCGACCTACTTTAAAAGAATTAATTGTTCCTTGCATATCTTGAATTAAAACATTCCATTGGCTTGAGTAAAATTTGGTTTTATTAACTGAATTTATAATTTTTAGTATTTTTTCTTTTTGTTCCGGACTTGCAATAAAAAGCAAATGTTCTGCTGCCATTAATTTAATTTCTTCTTTTGGATATTCTTTAATTAGTTTAATTAAAGAAAGAGCATCAATTGAGTTTTTTGCCTGGTAAATTACTTGTTCTGCAAGAGTGTCTTTCAAAAAAGATTCTTTTTTTGCTTCTTTTAAAGCTAAATTAGCTACTATTCTAAAAGAACCTGAAAGCCTCATTTTTAATACTGCTTCAGCTGCAGCAAGCCTTAATCTATGGTCTTTTTCTGAAGCCAGAAGAAAAAACAATGACTGAAAAAAACGCTTTTTAACTGCAAAGCTTTTAGTTGTTTTAATTAAATTAATTACTTTTAGTCTTTCTTTTATTGGAGCAATAGGATTATCAAGAGTTTTTTTTGCATGAATTAGTTCTTGGATTGCAGTATTACGATTTGTATAATGTGATGCTTTTCTAATACCCCTAATTTTTCTGACAGACTTAATTTTGTTTCCAGGCATATAACAATTAGAGAATTGCTTTTTAATAAACTTAACTTTTTTTAAATAAGATTAAATAATTCAAAAACAATCAGTATAACATGATTCCAAAAAATTTACGAATAAAGTTTTGGATTGCATTTATTTTGTTTGCATTAATAATAATTTTAACTTATTTTTTGCTGTTAGATGAAAGACCTTTGTATAACACTTTGACAGCAAGAATTTATTTTATTTTAATGATTACTTCAATGACTGTTTTTGTTTTGCTTTTAGAAAATTTTGTTAACTGGAATAAAAGCAAACCAAAAGAGTTAACTGAAAGATTTAAGCAAATAACTTTCTTGTTTTCAATTCCATTCTTGTTTTTGGTTTTAACTGACTGGGGCTATACTTTTTTTCTTGTAATGATAATGGGAATTCCATTAGGGTTATCAATAGTTGAAGATACTCCAATATTTCATTATATTAAATTAACTAAAAAAAAGGTTTTGCTTTCAGGAATAATTTTTGTTTCATTGTATTTTATTGCAAACCAAATTTATTTAATTCAGTTCTTTGAAAAAGAAACTGTTTACATTCTTTTAATCAGCCACATGATTTCAAGCATTACAGCAAACTTTTATTCCAGAATACAGGAGATTAGAAAAAAGCTTAAAAAGAAGAAAAAATACTATATTTGAGTGAAAAAATGAATAACAAAAGTAAATTGTTGTTAGTGTTGCTTGCTGCATTAATCTTGTTTTATTTTGTTTATGTTGAACATGCATTTGATACTGTTTCTTTTGAAAAAGGAATGGAAAAAATAAAAGGTTTAGACAAAGAGTTTACAGGAGATTATTTGATTCCATTGCAATCAGAAGAACTCAAAGAATATAATATCGGGTTAACTAATTTAGAAAAAGAATTCAGCGAAAAAAACCAGAATAATGATGCAAAAGCATTAATACTGTTAGTTAAAACAAGAAAAGAACTGGTTTTGATGCAGTTAAAATTAATTGAAGTGCAGGAAGCAGTCAGTTGTCAGGGGCAAGTTGAAGCAATGGATTCAGTTATTAGTTCAGCTGAATCAGCAAGAAATTCAATTCAAGAATATGCAGATAAATACTCTTCTTTTGCAGAAAAAACAACAGAATGGAATGAAAATGTATTAGATACTACTTCTTCAGTGATTTTGTCTTTCAGGGAACTAAAAGATGAAAAAGGAAGTTGTTAAAAAAATTCTTTTAGTTAATTAATTAATGAAAAAACTTATTTTTGAGGGAGCAGAAGCAAAAACTTTTTTGACTGAATTTTTTGGAGGAAAAGCAATAGAAAAAAACAGGACGCCAAAAAAATACAGAACAAAAAAATTAGATGACAAAATCAGAAAAAACAGAACAAGAGATGAAGTAAATCTTTTGCATAAAGCAAAACTAGCAGGAATAAGAACTCCTGTTTTATTTGAAGTAAACAAAGAAAAAGGAATTATTTTAATGGAATTTATTAAAGAAAAAAAAATGAAAGAAAAAATAAATAAAATGAACAAAAAAGATTTTGAATTACTTGGAAAAGAAATTTCACTGCTTCATGAAAACCAGATTGTGCACGGAGATTTAACAACCAATAATATTTTGTTTGGAGAAAAAAAGTTTTATTTCATTGATTTTGGATTAGGGTTTAACTCAAATAAAGCAGAGGATTTTGCAGTTGACTTGCTTGGATTTAAGAGAACTTTTTTATCCGGTTATCCAGAGAAAAAAAAAGAATGGAATTGGATTGAAAAAGGATACCAAAAAAGCGTTAAATTCAAAGAAGTTATTAACCGGATTAAAGCAGTGGAAAAAAGAGGAAGATATTTATAGCCAAACAAGGAGAAAAAAAGCTATAAAAACCTAATGTTTCACAAAATAATGAATACAAGCATTTGATTTAATGCTATTTTTAATGCAATTATTTTGTGTTTATTAAAATTATAAAGTATAGGAGTAGATTTTTTTGGCTAGAATGCATGGAAAAAGCAAAGGAAAAAGCGGTTCAACGAGACCATCAAAAAAAGTTCATCCTGAATGGGTTGACTTAAAACCAAAAGAAATAGAAGAAAAAGTAATTGAGTTAGCTCATAAAGGGTTAACTGCTTCAGAAATTGGAACAATTTTAAGAGACCAATATGCTGTTCCATCAGTTAAAACCGCAACCAAAAAAAAGATTGAAAAAATAATTAGTGGCTCAGGATTAAAAACTGATTTTCCAAGAGAATTACTGAATTTAATCAGAAAATCAGTTAAAGAAAAAAAACATTATAACAGCAATAAACACGATAAAACTGCTTTAAGAGGCTATCAATTAACTGTTTCAAAGATTAGAAGACTGACAAAATATTATTCAAATAAAAAACTGATTCCAGAAGGCTGGAGATATTCAGAAGAAAAAGCAGAACTATTGGTGAAATAGTGAATTATTCAATTAAAATCAAAGCAAAAAACTATAAAAAAGAAGAAAAAGGAAAAGGACTAAAAAAATTACTGGAAACAGGAGAAAAAATGATTCAGGAAATGCAAGGATGATATTATGGCAAAAAAAGAACAAAAAACAGAAAAACCAAAAATAAGAAAAACTGATACAAGAAGGACAACCGACAAATGGAAGAAAAAAAAATGGTTTACTATTTTTGCACCAAAACTATTTGACCAGAAAGAAGTAGGAGAAACAGTTGCAGAAAAACCTGAAACATTAATTGGAAGAATAATAAAAGTTAATGCAAGAGAATTAACCGGAAACCCAAAAAAACAGCATATAACTTTGTTTTTTAAAATAAAAGATGTTCAAGGACTAAAAGCTTTTACTAAATTAACAGGCCACGAAATTAACTCAAATTTTTTGAAGAGAGTTATCAGAAGAAGAATAAGCAAAATGGAAACAAACCAAGTAGTTCAGTTAAAAGAAGGAGAAAAAGCAAGAGTTAAAACAATTGTTATTACAGGAAAAAAATTAACTAAACTAAAAGAAACAGCAGTAAGAAAAATAATGGTGGAAAAAATTGATTATGCTTCAAAGAAAAGAGACTTTGATGATTTTGTAAATGAAATGGTTTTTGGAAACATTGCAATAAAAATCCAGAATGACGCAAAAAAAATCGGAGTAATCAGAAGAGTTGAAGTAATCAAAACAAAGTTAATTGAAGGTAAATAAAAGTGTTAAGCTTCAGCGAAATACTAATTATATTAATTGTAATGGCTTTCTTTATTTTTATTTCAGTTAAAAAAAAAAGCTTTGACAGAAAAGGAATTTTAATTGGAATACTAATTGGTTTAATTACAATTTTTTTAGGGCAGTTAAATGTAGTTGGCGGTTTAACGGCTTTTTTGTTTATTGCATACTTTTTCTTTATCGGAGAACTAGGCACAAGATATAGAGTTAAAAAAACATTAAAAGAACATGAAAAAAGATCTACAGGAAATGTATTAGGGAATTCTCTTGCAGCAGTAATTGCTTTAGCACTAAATTTTCCAATAGGGTTTTTTGCTGGAATTTCAGCTGCATTAGCTGATACATTAAGCTCTGAAGTCGGAATGCTTTCAACAAAAAAGCCTTTACTTATAACTACTTTCAAGGAAGTTGAAACAGGAACAGACGGAGGAATAACTGTTTTAGGATGTATTTCTGCTTTAATTGGAGCAGGATTAATTGCTTCAATGCATTATTTATTGTATTCAAGCGTGTTTTTTGCCGGAATAATTCTTTTAGCAGGATTAATCGGAACATTTATTGACAGCATTTTAGGAGCATTATTTGAAAGAAAAGGAAAGCTTTCAAACACTTATGTCAACTTGATTTCAACTCTAATTGCAGTGGTTTTTGCA
>Ga0210057_1007808_pt1 | contig 12836 bp, 9 predicted proteins | sample CryGeyCG2114_010_2_FD_183968 | JGI IMG/M metagenome (GOLD analysis project Ga0210057, IMG submission 183968) | Groundwater microbial communities from aquifer - Crystal Geyser CG10_big_fil_rev_8/21/14_0.10 (SPAdes) (version 2) | ecosystem: Environmental > Aquatic > Deep subsurface > Groundwater ... | reverse complement strand
GGCAAAGTATCCCACGGAATCTCTGGTGGTGTTGAAGGGATGTTATTCTTTAGAACCCAAGTGACTGAACCGTGCAAGACATTTTGGCCAACCGAGTTATACAAAACCGATCCATTCGACCAATTATTCACTGATTTTATGTCGTACGAGCCAAGACTTTTGTCATTCCCAGCGGGGTTATTGCCATCAAACTTTCTCCACAGCACTGTCGGCCAATATGTATCCATCAAAGAAAGATATGTCTGCGCGCCACCCGGAGCTTTACTGGCATCAAAGAATCCTTTGGTTGTGTCGCCTGGCTTTGTGCCATCAATAATTCTGAATGAATCTGAACCAGATTGGGCTTCGCCTTTCCAGTAAAAAGTGCCGCCGCCCAATGGATCGTTGGCATCAAAGTATTGGGCAGCCCAAGGATAACGTTGAGTGAACGTTTTGCCTTCGGAATCAAAAGTTGCAAATGAAGTTTCGGTTACATCAGATTGGTAAATTGGACCACCGCCTCTGTCTACAGCCACTCTGACGTAAAAACTACCAGCTTTATTAAATCCAGCCGGGAAGATAGGCGAGTGCCAGGTTGAGTAATCACAACCGGAGGGAGTGACACACTGATACCCATCACTAAGCCTGGACATGTGTTCGGTATCATCCCCGCCCTTGCCTTTGTACCAGCAGTAATCAGAAACAAACAATTTGTCTTCTCCGCCAGAGTTGTCTTGAAAAACTGAGTGGATTACTGGTCCGCCGGCCAGAGTTTCCTTGTCGCCATTAGGCAACTCAATTTGAAAACGATGTTGAATAGTTCCCGCATAGGCCGGAGACGAACCAACCACCATAAGGAGCGAGAGAGTACATGCCGCTAATAAACTTTTGTATAATTTTTTCACAGATTTTCTTTAAGTATTGTTGTTTCTTGTCGGTACTCTTTATTGACTTGATCATTAAACTGGCTAACACCGCCAACTGAACTTTCGCCATTCACCCCAAAGTTTATTTTATTCACTTTAAAAATGATGTAGCAGCTATCAATAAATGGGGCCTCAATAATTGAGTTGGGGTCAGTTTGGAATTGTTCTGGTGTGAACTGTTGATCTCGGCACAGCCTAACCGTGCTCATTTGACCCTCACCCAAGCTCTTAATTTCTTCGTCCAAAGTATAGTCAGTAAAGACTGCATCATCAAAGGCCTTGCCAACAATTTCACCGTAGGCATTTTGTTGGTAGAGTCGATCCATTTTTGCGAGAGAGACGTTGGTGTTGTCACCGGTAATAGCGTCGGCTTTAATTTGAGCGCCTGCCTCTGCCATGGTCAACTCACCGCTTTGCACTTTTTGATACAAAACGTCCATTTTTTGTTTGGCAACTGCCTGAGCTTGTGCAACCGGAATTTCTGGATCAACTTCGTTGTGGAAGTAAATGCTGATAAATTCAAAGTCAAAGGTTTTGATAAATTGATCTTCCAGTTGGGGCCTGATAGTCTTGAGAGCGTCAAAACGCTTGTAAATATCTTTTGAACTCGAATTAAAAATTGTTTCGTCGAGGGTGATCATGCCCAACTCTTCAGCTTTTTGGAGCATGCCGGAGTCGGTAATCATTTTATCCAGCACTTGATTCAGCTCGCTATCTTGTGGCGAAATGCCTTCTGGTCGAACATATGAAGGCGTGTTGTACAGCGCATAGTAGGCATTTAAGTCACAACCATACAGGGTTTCTTTGCCAACGGTCATGATTGGTGCGCTGCAATCGTAACGGGCACCATTGGCTTGGGCAAAAGCAACATAATCCGACCAATTTTTTGATGAGTCTTGGATTAACGTTTGCCACTTTTGGTTAAAGATACCCCATTCGGTGCTGGTTCGGCTGGTCTCGGTGTTGGTTACTTCTTCTGAAGCGGCTTGTTGACGAATATCCTGGTTTTGTTGGAAAAGGTAATATCCGGCACCACCACCGGCAATCACTAGGCCCAGAATCAAAGCTGCTACTAATCCTTTGGGGTTAAACTTGATTGGTATCTGGAACTTTGGTTTTGAGTTTAAACTTTTGTCAGGGTAATTGGGCGCTGGCGCTGGTGGCACAACCTCTGGGGGCAGCCCGGTTGGATCGGCAGCCTTGGGGTGAGTGATCGCCTCGCCGTAGATTTTTGCAGTTAATTTTTCTGGCAAATGTTCGACGCTTCCGTGAGGTTGAGTACTTGGGCCGGCGTTATTGAGAGATTCGTCCGGGAAGTGAACTGAACTGGGTTCTGAAGCTGGCGAGCTGATTGGGGCAGTAATTGGCTCAATTGCTTGGGGAGAATCACTCACCAGATCCATCTTTGGCATGGCCGGCAAAGATCCCGGATTCGGTGATTTATCTGAAGGAAGGGCGTTGATCATTTTAAATTATTTTCACCAACAAGCAATCAACCAAGAGTTTGGCTTGCTATCAGAATACAGATAAATCAAGGCAACAGTCAAGCACCAGTACACAAAGTGCAAGCATTTTACGAAAATGTCCCCTTTTGAAAAACCAACCATACTGTAGTTTCTGTGATGTGTCAAAAATACTCTGTATACAAGATACAAGAAAGATGAGTCCTGTCTAAAAACCTCACCTGTCAATACAACAGTAGTATCTTCCAAATTCAAGCAAGCCGATTCCCATACGCTCTCAGAAGGATGATGATGATCATTAGAGAGTGCTACGGCGGTACCATTACAATTTAGGGCAACCAAAACAAACTAGTTGCGTACACCACCATCAAAAAGACGCTCAGGAAAAAGGAGGTTAGTAATCAACAAAGATTATAAAACATTTGCTAAGATCAACAATTTATATTAGCTCAAATGTGGCAATAATAATTACTTATATTTTCATCATTCACCTTGAGCTCATTCCCAAAACAATAGCACTTGCCGGAATCAGTCTTCATTTTTTATCTATGGAGATTTGGACCAAGGTGCTGATAATTAAACCTGCCCCAATTAGTTTGTTACTAGTTAAACTTTTTGAATACAAAAAAAATGATCAGAGCCAGCACAGCAACCGCACCATTAAAAACCACTGCCATTGTCCTGGCATCAGTGGTTTTAACCGCTAATTTTCTCTGCAACAAACTTTAAAAAGGTAAACAAAAATAGAATTTAGGAAAAGAAAAACCAATTCATAACTAGATATTGTAGTCTAATCAAGAAACTTCTACAAAAGCTTATAATAATTTAAAAATAATGTTATACTATGTTTAGATGGCAACTTCCACACAGTTGTTACGAGAGCAACAACCTGTCCCCCTTAAGCTTGGTGTTGAGCAGAAAATTGAAGGCTTGTATCAACCCGTACCTTTAGATGCTGGACATATTGACGGCTGGAAAGAAGTTCCAATTCAGGAAAATGGAGAACTACTTGTTCCAATTGGTTTGGGTAGTTCTTATAATTTTCTTTATACTTCCTCAATATATTTTGGCGAAAGAACTGATTCACCTTATATTGGCCGAGGGTTTGAGGGTAGTTTAGTGACAATTTTTGTTAGAGAAAGTGTTGCAAACCAGCTAGTTGAAGCAGAAAAGCTACTCCCCAAACGTCATCATTTAATTTTATTTGATGCATACCGTTCACTTCAAGTTCAAGACTCCCTTTTTACTAGCTACATTAAAGCTTTATCTAAACTTCACCCTGATTGGAGTAAAGAACAGCTACTAATAGAAACCCAAAAGTATGTTTCTCTCCCCTCTACTGAAAACACTAAACCCTCTCCTCATAACACAGGTGCATCTGTAGATCTAGCAATCTTCGTCTTATCGGAAGCAGATGATACCCATCTATCTGAGCTCCTCAGTCAATTATCAACAACTAGTGGTTGGGAACAACTAATGATTCAAGTACTAGCCACTGATTTAATTGCACATTCAGCCAATTTACTAGATTTTGGAACTCAATACGATTACGGGGGTGCAGCGGCGGCGCTGGTATATTATGAATTACTTAACCGACAACGGTCACTTTCACCAACCGAAAAAGAAGCTTTACTGAACAGGCGCTTACTTTTTAATGTTATGTTACAGGTTGGTTTAGAAGCTTATAAAGACGAGTGGTGGCATTACAACGCTCGTAAATCTCAAATGGGGGCAAAGACAGCAGGATTACCTCATGCTGAGTACGGAGCGGCTAGACTTTCTTCAGAAAATATTGGACATGAAAGGAAGAGGCGTAAATTTTTACGACGGGTTGCGACCATTCAAAATGGTTTCGAAGTAACAAGAAACATTTCTCAACATTTAACACAGGCGCTTCTCGCTTTTAAAAATACCGCTCAAGCAACAAAGAATATTAGGGAAACCTCAATTTCTAACGCAGCTGAAATCCACCCGACAGCTTAAAGTTTTCTGATTTTTTTTCTACTAAATTCAAATAACCAGGTTATCCAGTACCACCTAGAAAAGGGTAAATCATGAGCAGGCACGTATGCGACTTCTTCTCCGCCAAAGCCTCTTTTAAATACACTTACTCCGGCAAAACGATGGTTGGGTTGATTCTCAGGAGCAATTCCCCAAAAGTTATATCGTTTGATCCCTCTTCTTTTTGCTTCTCTAATCGCTTCCCACTGACAAGCGTAGCTGCCAGGTAATTTGGCATTGTCATTGGTAGAAACCCCATAGTGATAAACAGCCTCATCGCGGTAAAAAATGACAAAAGCTGAAGCTAATAATTTCTTTTGCGCATAGGCATGAATCAACAGGACTTGATCATCGGACAGAAAGGCATTAAATTGTTTTTGTAAAAAATCATATGAAAAAGGGATAAAGTTATGTCGATTGGCAACTTGTAACTGATACTGATAAAACTTTTTTATCTCTGTTCTATCGTTCGATAATTTTACAGTAATTCCCAATTTTTCAGCTTTTCTAATTTCATAACGAGTATTCTTTCTCATTGCTCTCAGCAATTCATCCTCACTTTTTTGCAAATTGAGTTGTAGCGTTAGGTCAGCAGTTAAATGCATTGGTGAAGACAAGAAACCATTCTTTCTGAGAACGTCACATATGTTGGATGAGTCTTTTTCTTGGAGTCGGACTCGTAAAAATACTGATTGCTCTTTGTTGGCGATTATCCTTAATTTAGAAATTAAGGTTCGTAAAATTAACTTAGCAGTTGGAGATGTCCAATCAATCAGAGGACCACCAGCAATTGTTAGGTAATTCCCACGCTTGGCCGTCTCAGCCACAACCAGGGCACAGCCAACTATCTTTTCGCCATTCATTATTTGAAAATACCAAACGTTTTTGCCTAAATTTTTATGAAACTCACCCCAATTCCAGGATTGCAAAAAATTAGTTTGTGGCCACTGGCTAATACCTGCCTCCCAAATGCTTTTATCCTTAACTGAAATTACTTGAAAATTCATAGCAATCCTTGTAGTGTTTTAGCTAGCTCGCTAGCTTGACTGGTATTTAGCACCAATGGCAGGTTAATGATTTTGGTACAGACCCTTTCTGCTACTGGGCAACTTCCTTTTATGAAACCAAGTGATTCTAAGTTAACACCATTAGGAGCAACTGGCTGAGTGTACCAATCACCCAGGATAAAACCTGCAATCTTCATTTTTTGCATTACATCATCTCTTCGTTTTACTAGCAATGGAAAGCGTACAATTGGTAAGTGTTGCTTAACATCTCTATTTTTTTCAGAATGCAAATATTCAATGTATAACTTAGCAACGTTTTGACGTCTTTTTACCAGTTCTTCGTATTGATCTAGCTGTGGAATTAAGAAATTTGCTAAGGCTGCCGGTAATTTTTTATCAAGCCAGTAATCATACCTTCCCACTTTTTCAGTAACGCTGAGTTCTCTAGTTATACAACTCAACTTTATCAATAAAGTATGAACTACTTTTCCCAACCCGTACCTATAGGTAGCAACAATAATTGGAGAAGTAAATTTATAGAGTAGTGATTTAAAAATAAAAATGCGGCCAGGATACGAAAAATTATCAAATACAGTTTTGAACTTCTGATTAATATCTTTTTGTGGAATTAACACTGCTCCACCATGAACACAAGAAAGTGCTTTTGAACGACCGAAAGAGAGCAACTTAATAGTTGGTAGATCTTGATCCGTTTGAAAGATTTTTGGCTCAAAACCATGGGCTAAATCCTCAATCACTAGAATATTATTTTTCTGAGCAAGGCTTAATACTTGAGAACGATTTTTGGGCGTGATGCCGAAACTATGTTGTAAAATTATGACTTTAGTTTTAGCCGAGATTGTTTTGCGCAAACTCTCAAGATCAAAAGAAAAACTAGTTGTTTCTATATCTACAAAGCGTGGCTTGAGCCGACATTCTTTGATTGGTAAAACAACAGCAGCACAAATAAACGCCTGAACTACTACCTCGCTGTCTTGAGGTAAATCAAGCGATTTGAGTACTGCCCTTAGTGCTCCCCGAGCAGAAAGTGCCAGAAAAACGGCACCGTTTTTTACTTGAAATAAGTGAGCCAGTTTTTGTTGTGTCTTCTTAATAGTCTTTTTGCGATACCACGTTTGCGGTTGGCAAAGAATCAGCAATGATTTCAGTGCATCAGTAAAATTCTCGTTGGGAGCAAAATTAAGATTGACCATACTTTATTTTAAAACTTCTGAATGTTGTAAAATTGGGAAACTGTAATGTTTATTCATGACAGCTAACTTCAAGTTGTGACCAAAACTTACTACTAATCTATCGGCTGGGATCTGACCAAAACCACCTTGTCTTGTGCTTTGGCCATGTTTTCTTCGCCATTCAACCGAAGGATCAACCGGAAACCAGTTGCCATCTGCTTCTAACACTTCCAACCAAGCGTGCATCGAAAGATCATTGATATGTTTTGCTAAATGCAGCTTTTCTTTTAAGGTAACTCTACCTCCACGCTTATAGACATAACCCACGACAATTCGACAGTTAATGCCTTGGCTTTGTAACAGGCTGGCCAAAAAAGTAGAAAACCCTCCACAGTCAGTAACTTTATTCTCAAGTGCTTGTGAATAAGGATGTAACCCTTTAATTGGGTTTCCATACTTAAGATATTCCAAAATCTGTAAATATAAAACCCGTAAAATTTGATTTGACGTCTTAACGCCAGCTTTCTTGATCCAGTGCTCAGCCAAAGCTTTTATTTTCTGATCAGTAGAGTTGATATATATATCTGACTGAAATTGATCCTGATTACTCTTCTGCTCAATCTGGCTGGTGTTTAGGTCTTTTTCAACCGCAACTGGTTGATGTTTAAAACTGATTCTATGTATGTTGGCAGCCAAAATTAAAAGATTTGTATTACCTTTTGAATCAATAACAGTTTTAGCGGTCGAGCCAATTTTAAGATCAGTAATAATCTGATATTGATTAGATATAGGCAAAGGAAAAACTTGCACAAACTTGGAAGCAGCTATTACCAAATCGATAGTACTAATTGTATTCGAAAACATCTCTATCTCATTATATGCTAACTTTTCTAATGGGTCTTACTAGTCGTTTGACACAGTTTGTTATATAAGATAGGATTTGAACAGTATAGTTTGAGAGGAATCAGCAATGTTAAATAATCTGAGGGAAAGAAAAGATGGCCCACTTTTTGACCAAACCGTCTTTTTCATGATGGATGGCCTAGCAAGACAGCTTCGGTTAGTTTGTGAAACTTTTCCTGCAGCAATTATCCGATCTTTGGATGGATTAGTGACGTTAGAGGGCAGTTTAGAATTTAGAAGAACGTATGATAAAGGGCAACCGGCTTGGGGATTATTTTTTTTGTCCAAAGATCGAGAACATCAAATTCTTGTTACAGAAGGGACGCTTGCTCCGCCTCAATCTAAGTCACTCAAAAAATAATATTGTGTTTTAACTCAAAATACTATATGCTACGAGCTTAAATGAATGCTCCAGAAGATTTACTTAGGGTTAGTAAAATACAAGAAGCTATCAAACCTTCTGACGGTCTTTATCATCTTCCCAATCACTTCACAGAAGTAGCTCTCTCTCAAAACGGCGGAGCAACGTTGCGTGATGATTCTGGTCAAATTGTTGCCGAATGTTTTCCAATTTTTAAAAATGGACGTAAAGGTATTGTCATCAGAACAGAAGTTACTGGTACAAACTTAGTCTATCAAGTCAGAAACCTATTTCCCTGGGCTGAATTTGTTCAAATTTTTTCTCCCGCAGCGTCTTTTAAAAGTACAAATGCAGAACAACTGGAGGTGGTAAAAATCATAGATGGATTTATGGTTGCTCATCCCAATCGTGTAAGTGCTCAGCAAACGGCTGAGCTTCAAAGACTGATTTGGGGTACAACTAGTGTATATCCTACAGATTTATATGACCAAGAAAGTCCAGCAGCAACTAAGTTAGTGGCAATCAAGCAGGATCAAGTTATTGGTTTTTTATTGGGTTTTTGGGGAATTAAAGATACTAAGTTGTGGCTGGAATCTCAAATTTTGGGTGTTCATCCCAATTATAGAAAACGTGGGGTAGCCAGAATTTTAAAGGAACAACAACGACTAGAAGCACTCGAACAAGGGATTGAAGTGATTCATTGGACTGTTGATCCACTTCAATGTCCAAACGCCTATTTGAACTTTAATTCACTAGGAGCAGTGGCAACAGCTTTTGATCCAGATCACTATGGATTTACCAATCAGCTTAACTTAGTCTCTGCTTCTCGATTTAAAATGACCTATCTTACCAGTCCCGAGGTTTTGAATAAACTAAATGGTATTTTTGGGGAAGAGGATCCAGAACCGACATATGTGTTAGCTCCGGACTGGCAAGTCATTGATGCTGAACCACAAGCTGATCTTTACCTAGAAGTTCCAGCAGACTGGAGTGAGTTACAACGAACTTCTTTGGATGAAGCAATGATTGTTAGAAAAAAAACTGACCAGCTGTTTGTTCGTCTAATCGGGTGTGCCGAGAAAAAATATGTTATTGGAAGAATTAAGGAAGTAGCCGGACATTTTTTTCTAGTTGCCAAGGAATATTCAAAACTCAAAGATAAACTTGGAGAGAATTTGGAATAAGTAAATTAATCTTAATTTGTATAAACTAGTAACAAGCAAAGGAAAATATATGTCACAAAATGAAACCTTACACCATTTGAACGGGCGTCTTGTACCAGAGTCAGAGATGAAAATTTCAGCATTTGATATTGGTTTACTTAGAGGTTTCGCAGTTTTTGACTTCCTAATAACTTACCCTGATAGTCAACCATTTCGTTTGAGAGATCACATTGATCGACTTTATAATTCAGCCAAACTGATTGAGTTGGGGATACCTTGGTCAAAAGAGGCGATGGACGGCTGGGTTCGAGAAGCCCTTACAGCAAATCACAATGGACAAGAAAAAACAATTAGAATCGTCGTCAGCGGTGGTGTTGGATCCGATTCGGTTACTCCGAATGATGAACATCCAACCAGTCTGATTTTCATTCACCCCAATCATCCTTACCCTCAAGAAATGTATAAGGAAGGTGCAGGGATTACAACGGTGAAACATGCTAGAGCAATACCTGGGGCAAAGAGTAATAATTATATTGAAGGTGTGCGTCGCATTAGAGAAGCAAGAGCTCAAGGAGCCGTAGAACCCGTTTACTACGATGATGAGCAAGTATTTGAAGGGGCTACATCAAATGTTTTTGCCGTTATTGAAGGTAAATTGTATACTCCCAATCGGAACATACTTCCCGGTATCACTAGAAAAGTATTACTAGAAATTTTGGACTTGAATGAAGCTGTTGAAGTTGGAGACTTTCCAGTTGAAAAGCTGAGAGAAGCGACAGAAGTTTTCCTGACAGCTAGCAATAAGGAAGTAATGCCAGTTACTGTGATTGATGGGCAACCAGTAGGTAATGGTCAAGTTGGTAGAGTGACGAGAGAGGTGATGAATCAATTTAGAGCGTACACTGAATCGGATATTTGGAGATAGGCTTCGTTTTTTTTGAGTTAAAGAAACTAGATAATAATTTGGGTGTATTTTTTTTGTAGAATGCAGTCACGTTAATTTTGAAACAACTTGGATTAAGAATCCTTCTTACTTTTAAAGACGGTAAGATTTTGAACAAGACAACTTGTTTTGCAAGTTTATGGGTGCCGTTTAAGTAGCACTCAGTAAAAAACCCAAAAGGGATATTTCTACTTAACGCTAACAGCACCAGTACAAAAAGTTGCGTTGAAAAAGCTATTCAACCAGCGGTTTCAAACCTGGCAACATTTTGCCGCTCAAAAACTCAAGGGCAGCGCCACCGGCAACTGAAACATAGTCAAATTTGTGTTCGTAGTGAAAATAGTGAGCGGCGGCAATAGTGTCTCCCCCTCCAAGCACCGTTTTTGCCTCTGAGTTAACGATTGCTTTGGCGACGCTGCGAGTGCCGGCGGCAAAGAGTTCGTTTTCCCAGACCCCCATTGGGCCGTTCCAAAAGACAGTACCAGCTCCAGTAATAATTTCTGTAAACAATTTTCTGGTTTTTGGGCCGATGTCCAAGTAGAGAAGCTGAGTTTTTTCATCTGTGTCGGCCATATCATGACTTAAATCGATTGCTTGAACTTGATTCTGGCTGTGCGTCTCCAGCGAAGGAGCGGCCACCACATCAATCGGATAAATCAGTTTGGGCAAAGGAATGTAACCATCTTTTAAGATTTTCTCTGTTTTATATTGGTCAACTAATTGACCAGCAATGGCGGTGTAATCTTGAGGCTGACTAGCTTTGACGTTGGAGGCTTCTTCAACAAATGAGCGATAAATCTCGAAACCTTCAGCCTTCAGAAAATTATTAGCAATGGCGCCGCCAATCAAGACAATATCGGCCAGTTTGGACAAGTAAGTAATGGCGCCCACCTTATCAGAAATTTTGGCTCCTCCCAAAACCACCACAAACGGTTTCTTAGGTTTTTCCATCAATGAGGCTAAGGTACTGACCTCTCTGGTCAAAGCAAACCCGGCATAGGCTGGCAAGTAGCGAGTGACGCCAACAATCGAAGCATGAGAGCGATGACTGGCTGAAAAGGCTTCGTTAACGTAAACGTCTGCAAGTTTGGCAAGGGCTTTGGCAAAGACAGGATCATTTTTCTTTTCTTCTGGATGGAAGCGCAAGTTTTCTAGCAGCAGCACTGACCCTGGTGGCGCCTCCGTGACTGCTTTTTGCGCCCCGACCCCCACCGTTTTTGGCACAAACTGCACTGGTTGGTGTAACAATTGGCTTAGGTGTTTGGCAACTGGCTCTAGGCTAAATTGTGTATCGGCCGGATTTTTGGGGCGACCCAGGTGAGCAATTAATACGACTTTTGCTTGGTTTTTCAACAAAAATTTAATGGTTTCTAATGAATCTCTAATTCTGCGATCATCCTTGACCCTGACAATTACATCCTTGACAGTTGGTTGGGTGGCGGACAGATTGAGCGGCACATTATAGTCGACTCTGACTAAGACCGTTTTGTTGGTAATTGCTGAAACATTTACAATTTTTAATTGCATAGTCGCTTCACCTTATAGATACCCTCATCCTATCGGCCGGATTGCCAGAATGCAAGCAGTCCGCAGTGACAATGCCGATTAAATTCTAACAAATACAGATTTACCAGGCTATTTTAGTCAAGAATATGGTATACTTCCACTCACTCTCACGAAAGGAGAACGAATACACCTATGTCGCAAACCGCTACATCAACCAAAACCTCAAAGAAGGGAACTGCCAAAAAGGCAGCCCCAGCTGAAAAAAAGATCGAGAAAAAGATCGTAAAACCAGAAGTAAGGAAAACTTCGACTACAAGAAAACCAGCCAAAAAAGTAACTTCAGCCCCAACTCCCGTCAAAGAAACAAAAAAAGCTGCTGTTGAAACCAAACCAGCCGTTAAACCAAAAACAGCTCCTGTCGCAGTTGTTGTCGCTTCCCAGCCAAAGACAATGGAAGAGTTGCTCAAGACAACTAACTACAAAATGTTTGTCGCCCAAAAAGGCCAAACCATCAAGGGCAGAATTACCGCCATTGGCAGAAAATCAATGAACATTGATACCGGTGGTAAAACTGAGGGTATCGTTGCCGACAAAGAATTTGACATGGCCAAAGATTACATCACCGCTCTCAAGGTTGGTGACGAAATCGAGGCACAGGTTGTTTCAGAAGAAAACAATCTTGGACAAGTGTTGCTCTCACTGAAACAAGCGGCTTTTGATGCCCGCTGGGATTATTTTACTCAGGCCATGAAAGACGATCAAGAGCTTGAGGCCAAAGGCGTTGACGTTAATAAGGGTGGTCTGATTGTTTTGGTAAATGGTGTTCGCGGCTTTGTGCCTTCAAGTCAATTTGGTAAAGAGTTGGTTGGCAAGTACATGCAGCTGCGTGGCAAAACCATTCAAGTTAAAGCCATCGAGGTTGACCGCGAAAAAAATCGTCTGATTTTTTCTGAACGCCATGTGTCTGAAGCCGACGAAATTGCTCAAAAATCTCAGGCTTTAAACGCTGTCAAAATTCGTGAAATCTATGAGGGCGTCGTTTCTGGTGTCATGCCGTTTGGTTTATTTGTCACAGTCGAAGTGCCTTTGGCAAAGGCCACTAAAGACAAAGAAGAAACCAGGGGTCAGGTTGAAGGTTTGGTTCACATCTCAGAAATTTCTTGGGAAAAAGTTGCTCATCCTCGGGATTACCACAAAATTGGCGATCGGCTAAAAGTCAGAGTGTTGGGATTAGACGAACGAACCAGCAAGCTCAATTTGTCAATCAAACAACTGAGTGATGATCCTTGGGTCGGCATAGACAAACGCTACGAAGTTGGTATGAGTATCTCTGGTACGGTTTCAAGAATGGAATCATTTGGTGCTTTTATCAACGTTGAGCCGGGCATTGA
>Ga0210057_1007805_pt1 | contig 12839 bp, 11 predicted proteins | sample CryGeyCG2114_010_2_FD_183968 | JGI IMG/M metagenome (GOLD analysis project Ga0210057, IMG submission 183968) | Groundwater microbial communities from aquifer - Crystal Geyser CG10_big_fil_rev_8/21/14_0.10 (SPAdes) (version 2) | ecosystem: Environmental > Aquatic > Deep subsurface > Groundwater ... | reverse complement strand
AATACCTAAGTTTAATTCTAAGTTTTCTAACAAGATTTATGACAATCATCAGAAGATGATTATTCTTGTTTTTCGCCAGAAAATGAGAATGACTTATAGGGGAATTATAAAATTCTTTCAATTCAGCGTCGTAGCGAGAGCTATGTTGAATCTAAAAAGCATTCCAGATCATTCTACTCTTGTGAAGTTTCACAAGAGAATTAATGCAAATATCTTGGATGATTTGCTTTGCAAAAAAGAGGTGATAACTTCTGCAATAGATTCTTCAGGGTTTGAAACAACACATATGAGCTATCATTATGCAAATGTTTGGAACAGACAGGATAAACGAAGATACCGACGGTATCTTAAGGTGAGTATTGCAATTGATACTGACTCGCAATATATCCTATCTCAGAAAATTAGGCTTGGTCCTAGAAATGATCATATCGATTTTGAATCTGTTATGGAAGGTGTTAATTGCAAATTTGTCGTTGCTGATAAGGGTTATGATTCTAAATCAAACAGGTATTTTGTTTTGAGAAAAATGAAAGCATATCCACATATTCCATATAGAAAGATGAGCGGAAGGAACTATGAAAGAGCAGGAGTTCCATTAATTTTTAATGAAAAAATATATCATCAAAGAAGCAAGGTTGAAACTGTATTTTCAGTTATTAAAAGAAAGTATGGCTGTTTTGTTTTAAGCAAATCTTTTGATACTTAAAAGAAAGATTTGTTATTCAGAATGGTGGCATATAATATAGATAGAAAGATAATATTATCTTTGGTCATTAGAGGAATTCACCAAAGCCCTAAAAGTTAAACTTTAAATACCCATAATTACACTTTATTTTATTAAATATAGCTAAGTAAAGTTGAAATCACCCTTTTCTAGCGGATTATTTTATGCAAAGTTTAGAAGAATTTAAGAAACTTGGACTAAAAGAAAATTTACTTAAAGTTCTAGCTGAGCTTGGGTTTACCCATCCTACAGAGATACAAGAAAAGTCTATACCTTTAGTTTTGGAGGGAAAGAATGTTATTGGCAGTGCGGCAACTGGATCTGGTAAAACTTTAGCTTTTGGAGCAGGAATATTTAATGTAGCAGAAGCTAATAAAGGAGTTCAGGCGTTAGTACTTGTACCTACAAGAGAATTGTGTGAACAGGTTGCAAATTCTTTAAAGCTATTTTCTAGGAATTATGATTTTAAAATAGCTGAAGTTTATGGAGGTGTTTCATTGGAAAACCAGGTTAGGAAAATAAAAACATGTGAAATAGTTGTTGGAACTCCTGGAAGAATACTTGATCATTTAAGAAGAGGGAGCCTAAATCTCGACAAAATAAAAATTTTAGTTCTTGATGAAGCAGACAGGATGGTGGATATGGGATTTTTGCCAGATGTTGAGAAAATAATTCAGGCATGTTCAAAGGCAAGGCAAACTCTAATGTTCTCTGCTACAATAAGCTCAGATGTTGAGTATATTGCAAGAAAGTATATAGGAAAAACTATAAACATCTCTGCTGAAAGCAATGTTGATCCATCTAAATTAACACAAATTTTTTATGATGTTCCAACCAATGTTAAATTCTCTTTGTTATTTCATCTTTTGAATGAGGAAAAATCTGATTTAGTTATGGTCTTTTGCAATACCAGAAGAAATGCAGATATTGTTGCTAAAAACCTTAAAAGATTTGAGTTAGATGCAGTTGCTATCCATGGAGGGCTAACACAAAACAGAAGAAACAGTATTATGGAAAATTTCCATTCTTCTAAAACAAAAATACTTATTTGTACTGATGTAGCTGCCCGTGGTTTGGACATTAAAGAGGTATCTCATGTTTACAACTATGACATTCCACCGAGCATACAGGAGTATATTCACAGGATAGGAAGAACTGCCAGGGCTGGTAAAGAGGGCAAGGCAGTAAGTCTAGTTTGCAAAAATGATTACCTTAATTTCCAGAATGTTAGAGATGGAAGCACATCAGAGATAGTTCAAAAAGAGCTTCCAGAATTCGAAACAGTGGCTCCAAGATTTTCTCAGGATAAATACAGCGACAACAAGAGAAGTTTTAGAGGAAGAGACAATTTCAGGGGAAGAAGCTATGGAGGTAGAAGTTATGGAAACAGAGGAAATAGTTTTAGAAGAAATTCTGATAGTTCTAGGGGTTCTAGACACTCGGAGGGTTCTAGAGATTACAAAGATTCGAACAATAGAGATTATGTAAACAGGAGAAGAAGTAGAAGCTCTGGAGGTAGAAGTTTCGGTGGCAGGAGTTTTGGGGGAAGAAGAGATTCAAGGAGAGATAATGTTAGAAGCAATGTAAGGAGGTATAGAAATGAAAGGTAAAGTAAAGTTTTTTAATGAAACTAAAGGATTTGGATTCATCTCTGGAGATGACGGAAAAGAATATTTTGTTCACGCTACTGGATTAGAAGAAGGAGTTTCAATTGGTGAAGGAGACTCAGTTGAGTTTGAAGTAGAAAATGGAGATAGAGGTCCTAAAGCTGTTAAAGTTTCAGTTGTTGATTCTGAATAAGTTTTTGTTAAATAAAATTAAGTAAATAATATTTCTTATTTTTAGGTAGACATTGGTCTACAATTTAACCAAGATAAGCAGTTTTATTTGATAAAGCTGCCTTGGCTGATTTAAGATAGGTCTCCTCTATCTTTTGATATTTGTCCATATCTGACTTAGTGACACTTGGCTTAACTTTTTTCATTGCATCTTCAAAATTCTTGAGTTTTATTTGTTTAACATTTATGTTTTCTCTAAGTGCTAACATTGCAGCCTCTCTTGCAAGATTTTCTATGTCTGCTCCAACATATCCATCAAGTTTTGAGGCCATACTTTCCAGATCAACATCTTTAGCCAGAGGCATTTTACTAGTATGTATTTTTAGTATTGTTAATATCCCTTCTTTATCTGGTCCTGGAACTAATAGTATTCTGTCAAATCTTCCAGGTCTAAGTATAGCTGGATCAATCATATCAGGCCTATTTGTTGCTCCTATAACAACTACATTTTGTAACTCTTCCAAACCATCCATTTCAGCCAGCAATTGATTTAAAACTCTTTCAGTTACCTTGCTTCCAGTATCAACTCCTCTTCTAGGGGCAAGAGCATCCATTTCATCAAAGAATACAATACATGGTGAAACTTGTCTGGCACGTTCAAAAACTTTCCTTACTCCTTCTTCACTTTTACCTACCCACATACTTAACAAAGAAGGTCCTTTTACTTGAATGAAATTTGCTTCTGATTCGTTTGCAATAGCCTTAGCCAAAAGTGTTTTACCTGTTCCTGGCGGACCATAAAGCAAAATTCCTTTTGGAGGCCTTATACCTACTCTTTTGAATGCATCTGCATACTGCAATGGCCATTCAACAGCTTCTATTAACTCTTGTTTTACTTTATCCAATCCACCGACATCTCTCCAGTTAATATTAGGAGATTCAACAAGAACTTCTCTCATAGCACTTGGCCTTACTACTTTCAAAGCTTCGAGAAAATCTTTTTCTGAAATAACTAATTTTTCAAGAACATCATTAGGAATTTCTGTGTCATCTCTTATTTCTATTTTAGGCAATACTCCTCTAAGAACAGACATTGCTGCTTCCTTTGTAAGAGCTGATAAATCTGCTCCAACAAAACCATGAGTTATTGAAGCTAGTTTCTCAAGTTTTACGTCATTTGTTAACGGCATATTTCTTGTATGAATTTTTAAAATTGAAAGCCTTCCATTTTTATCAGGCACGTTTATTCCAACTTCTCTGTCAAATCTTCCAGGACGTCTTAGGGCAGGATCTAAGCTATTTGGTCTGTTTGTTGCTCCTATAACAACAACTTTTCCTCTTGTTTTCAATCCATCCATCATTGTTAATAACTGAGATACTACTCTTCTTTCTACCTCTCCCTGAACATCTTCTCTTTTCGGGGCAATAGCATCTATTTCATCTATGAATATAATTGCCGGAGCTGTTTTTTCTGCTTCATTAAATATATCCCTAATCTTTTTTTCAGATTCTCCATAAAACTTAGACATTATTTCAGGGCCATTTAATAAAATAAAATTAGCATCTGATTCGTTTGCAACTGCTTTGGCCAATAAAGTTTTACCTGTTCCAGGTGGGCCGTGAAGCAAAACTCCTTTTGGAGGCTCTACTCCCAAACGCTCAAATATCTCTGGATGTTTTAAAGGCAGTTCTATCATTTCACGAACTTTTTTTATTTCTTCTGTTAATCCTCCAACATCTTCGTAAGTAACATCAAAAACTCTATCTTCTGAAACTTCTACTGCTTTTGAATTTACTACAACCTCTGTGTTTTCTGTTATTACAACTGGCTGTGCTGGAGCTGTGTTTACAATTAAAAATTTAATCTGTTGAAATCCTGCAAAGTTCATTCCAAAACCGCCAAGAATATCTCCAAAAATGTCTCCAAACTCTCCTAGCTCTTCAGACATAAGATCCTTTCTCCTCTGAACTCCTCCAAGAACAACAATGTCTCCTTTTATTACTGCTCTTCCAAGTAATCCTCTTCGAAAAATTTCCGGATCTCCCTGAACAACAATGTTTTCCTGAACAGGAGCTATTGTAACTTTTTTCGCTTCTTTAATATCTGATTTTTTCAGTTCAACCATTTCTCCAACTCCTGTCTTGGCATTTTTTCTTATTATTCCATCGATTCTTACAATACCTTCATTGACATCTGCGGGATAAGCTCTGTCAACTATTGCTAAAGTTTCTCTGCCACCTTTTACAGAAACTACATCTCCTCTTCTTAATCCTAAGATTTTCATTGTGTCATAATCAATTCTTGCAATTCCTTTGTATGCATCATCTTGTGAAGCTTCTGCTACTCTTAACTTAACTATATTTTGCGTTACTGGATTATTTGCCATTTTTATTCTTCATCTCCTTCTTTTTCTTCAAATTTTTCATTAAATATCAATACTAATTTTCCCATCCTTTCAAAGCTCAATTTCACCATCTCATCCATTATCTTATCTTGTTCATTTATAAAGTTCACTATCTCTCTTGGAATAGATACTGTATAACTATTTCCAACCATTCTTAGCTTAACATTAAACTGTTTATTTCTTAGTTTAAGAAAATTTTGATACTCAAGTTTATCCTCTGGATGCACTATTCTATTATCACACTTTTTGCATTCCAAAACCCTAAAATAAAATCCATTTTTTAGAATTCTAACTTTTTCCATTGCCTTGTCGCAGTCTTTACAAATTACTGTATGATCAAATATATCTGAGGACATTTTATTTTGTTTTTGTTATGTTTAGTTTATTTTTACCTAGTATAAAACCGTGTTCTTACGAACACGGCGTGAAAGGGGGTTGATATATGATATACACAAGATATATCATTTACGTATATACATCATGTATATACTATTTAAATATTTCTGTGGTTGAGAATATATTCTGAAAACTTTAAATATCATCTTAACAGTTAATTACAATGGAGAACAAATACAAAAATGAAGTAACAAATAATCCTAACAAGATAACTAGCGGATTAAAAAAATTCTGGGATTTTGTCTGGAATGGAGAGAGTTTTCTAAGCTGGATAGTCTTTGTTGTTCTGGCATTTATTGTTATAAAATTTATATTTTTTCCTGCATTAACTCTAACTACTGGGACTTCATTGCCTTTGGTTATTGTTGAATCTTGCAGCATGTATCATGATAAAAGTTTTGATCTTTGGTGGACTGAAAATGGAGAGTGGTATGAAGACAGGAATATAAGCAAAGATAAATTTGAAGAATACAACTTAAAAAATGGTTTTTCTAAAGGAGATATTTTCCTTGTAACCAGAGCTAAGGACATAGAAATCGGAGACACTATTATTTTTTTAAGTGGTAATGCTCAAAGACCAATAATACACAGAGTTGTTTCTCTTGATCCAATTGAAACAAAGGGAGATAATAATGACAGGCAGTTTACCCAGACAAATAATGCAGAAAAAATTGACGAAACAAACATTCCTCAGGATAAAATTATTGGAAAGACTACACTAATTAGAATACCTTTCTTAGGATGGGTCAAGCTTGTTTTCTTTGAACCTTTGAGGGTTAAGAGTGAAAGAGGTTTATGCAGGGGATAAATCGCTGTTTAAAAGATTAACTAAATCTGGCCTATCTTCATTTGCTAATAAATCCCAAATAGTGCTTGGCACACCAAACTCTTCAAAATTTTCTTCAACTCCTTCAAACATATGACTATAACTCTTACATGAAAAATAACTTTGAACTACTTCTGGTTCTTCAGCTCTGTCATGCTCTGTCCATTCAACACAATATACAGCGGTCTCATTACATCCATGATATGAACATTTTACGTATGTATCTCTAGTTTTATTCCTTACTTTTTCCATAATTCCAAGATAAAAAAGCTGTATAAAAATATTTAGTTATTGGAGATATAGGAAAGATAATTAATCTCTCACAAAAATTTAAAAAGGTTCTAGAACTATAAAACTGATTATAGGTGAATCTTATATGGAATTTTGTCCGAAATGTGGTTCTGTTCTTGAAGAAAAAAGAAAAAAATTTGGTTGTGTTAGATGTGGTTATACTACAAAAGGAAAAATTAAGATAACTAGTAAAGAAAAAATTAAAGAGGCTAAAGAAGTTGGTGTAATAAAAGATAAGGATACTGATGTTTTCCCAATTGTTCCAAATACCTGTCCGAAATGCGAGCATAAAGATGCTTACTTCTGGACTTCTCAGACAAGATCTGGAGATGAAGCTGAAACAAGGTTTTTTAGATGCACAAAATGCAAGCACACCTGGAGAGAGTATAAGTAATATTAATTCCTCTAAGCCTGTCAATTGGCGGGTGGCCAGTTTCTCTAGAGTGGTTTTCTTTTACTAGAACCTCAAGTGCTCCTGGTTCTTTTTTAGTTATACTAAATCTTAATTTTTCCATATTATTATTCAACAATATTTATTTTTAAAAATTAGATGATTAGACTTGTACAATCTTTTTAGGCATTTTAATTAACTTTATAAGTATTCTAGTTATAATTTTCTTATGGATCCGTAGCTCAGCCCGGTTAGAGCACTGGACTCTTAATCCAGGTGTCGTGGGTTCAAATCCCATCGGGTCCATAAAACCACTATCGGGTCCACTTTATAATAATCTATACTAAAAATTCTAGCTAAACTATTATCAAAAAGTAGATAGAAGTATAAGACTATTGGTTTTACCCTTTTCTTATTTCATTGTTGTATTAACCAACAACTTGCTTTATGTTAGATATGCTGTCGGCAACGTCTGTTCCTTTCTTAGTTAGCTTTATCAGCTTTATCCTTCCCTTTTTTTCAAAAGTAACCAAGCCTAAATTCTCCAAAGTTTGAAGAATTTTTACAGCATGGCTGTAAGTACAATCAACCTCTTTTGCTAAGACAGATCCATATCTGACACGCGACAACTTTCTTAGCGCTATCATCATAAGCGCAGGCTTCCTTCTAAAAAAGATGTCGAAATTATCTTTAAGTTTTTCCATAGTATAACCTATATATCGCATTATAGTATACTATTTTTAAAGGTTTCGTGATTTAAAAAGCGGATAATAACGATAATTTCACTACTATGCTGAAGTTTAAATTAAAGGTTTTTGATTTTGCATAGGGAAAAGATAATTCTTAGAGCACTAACCCAAAATTTGTTATGACTAGGCTGACTCATCACTTGTTAACATTTATTAATACTAATTTTATTTACTAAATATGGGAGAAAAAATAGAAAAAAAATCTGGGAGTAAATTCAGGATATTAGCAGCTGGAGACATGCATGGTGATTCTGATTTAACAAAAATACTTGCAATTAGAGCTGAAAAAGAAAATGTTGATTTAGTTATCCTTACCGGAGATTTAACTGGGTGGACGGAAACAAAAGACATAATAAAGCCATTTAAGGATAAACATAAAAAAGTTTTGATAATCCCCGGGAACTGGGATTCATTTGCAACTGCTGATTTTCTTGCAAATGTTTATGGAGTGAAAAATATTCATGGTTATTCGGTTACTTATCAAAACATTGGAATTTTTGGTGCAGGTGGAGCTAGAGGGCCTGGTCCAGGAGATATCTCAGACAATGAAATTTGGAAAACATTAGAAAAAGCGCACTCTGGACTAAAAGGAATTGAGAAAAAAATAATGGTAACCCATATGCATCCTTCAGGGAGCAAATCAGAATTTTCCGGAGTTCCTGGTAGCAAATCAATTGAAAGGGCAATAAGAAAATTTAAACCAGATATTTTATTACACAGCCATATTCACGAAGCTTCTGGATTTGAAGAAATTATTGATAAAACAAGAGTAATTAATGTAGCCAGAGAAGGAAGAATTATTGAGATTTAGATTCAGCATGTTTTATTAATTTTTCTGCTAGGAAATATAAATTTATAGTATCCTGACGATTATACTCTTTAAGTTTAAATAATGCTTCTATATCTCCTTTTTTATATTGGTTCCACAATTTAATTGCAACTCCCTTTCTTTCAGATTCTGAAGTTAATCTTTCTATTCCAAAAGTATTTTCAAGAGTTCTAAGTTTATAAGGCATATTTAGACTACAAGCAAATCTAAATAAATCTAATACTTTTTTATCTTTTGGGATTAATCCTGGAAATTCCTTATTAATCTTAGGAATATCAAATCTTAGCCCATTAAAGGTAATAATTATTTTAGCATTATCAATTAGAGGTTTCATTTCATTAAAAGTTAAATTTTTTCCTCTAATAAAACATTCTGATTCAATTAATCCAGGTTTAGGAATATACATTCCAACCAAGGAAATTGAACCTCCAAATTCAATAACTTCGATATCTAAACAAAGAGCTTCCCACTTATTTTTTTTATAAAGGTCGATATAATGCTGGTTATTTGCCATAATAAACTTGCATCTTAAAATATCTAGAATCGTGATTATATAACTATTATTATTGTTTTGCCAACATATTTATAAGTGTTTAATTTCAATTCTAAGTCATAAAATGCCCCCTAAAAAGAAAACATTCGAAGACCCCGTAAAACATTATGGAGAACAATCAATAAAACAGGACTTTGTTCCAGTAGGTGAATCTGATTTAGCCGGAGCTGTTGATGTTCCTGTCAAGTCGAGAGAAAATATAGAGACCATAGAAAGAAAAGGGGGTGAAAAAATAATACTGAAAAAGGTAAAAGGTAAAAGGAAATCAAAGAAAATAATAAAAACAAAAGAAAAAAACGGAAAGTCGTGGACTGATAAATTTAAGGATGAAAATAAAAAATTAAAAGAGAAAGGTTACATTCTTGTTATAACTGAAAAACCACAGGCTGCTGAAAAAATAGCAGATGCATTGGCTGAAGGAAAAGTGATTAAAAGTTCTTTGGGTAATGTCCCATACTACACTTTCCAAAGGAGAGGAAAAGATATACAGGTTGTTTGTGCAGTAGGGCATCTTTTTACAATTGCGCAGGTTAATGCAAGAAACAAATGGCCTACATTTGACATTCAATGGGCTCCAAATTATCTTGTTAGAAAAAATGATTTTACAAAAAGATATTATGATGTAATAGCTAAACTGCATAAAAATGCTTCTGAAATTATTGTAGCTACAGACTATGATATAGAGGGAGAGGTAATTGGCATGAATATCATTCGGTATATTTGCGGGCAAAAAGATGCTGAAAGAATGAAATTCTCAACTTTGACCTCTAAGGAGATACAAGAGGCTTATGAAAAAAGAAGCAAAACATTGGACTGGGGTCAGGGAATTGCTGGCGAAACAAGGCATTATTTAGACTGGCTTTATGGGATAAACCTTTCAAGAGCTTTAATGGATGCAATAAAAACGACAGGAAAATTTAGATTAATGTCCATAGGAAGAGTACAGGGGCCTGCATTGCATATTATAGTTGAAAAAGAAAAAGAGATACAAAAGTTTAAACCTGAAAAATACTGGCAGGTATTTTTGGATATCAATGATGGCAAAAACAGTGTAAATGTAAAATACCAAAAAGACATAACAAATGAAAAAGAATTAGTTAAATTCAATGGCCTTGAAGGAAAAAGCGGGGTTGTTAAAACAGAAAAAAGCCGACAAGAAATGCCTCCAAATGCACCTTTTGATCTAACAAATTTACAAACTGAATCGTACAGGCTTTATAAAATAACTCCGAACAAAACTCTTGAAATTGCACAAAGATTATACCTTGGAGGAGTAATCTCTTACCCGAGAACAAGCAGCCAGAAAATACCGAAGGAAATAGATTATGAAAGCATATTGAATAGATTAAAAAAAAGATTTAATTTTATTGAAATGGCAAAAAGAAAAATTCCTGTTGAGGGGAAAAAAACTGATCCCGCACATCCCTCAATATACCCTACTGGAGAGTTTCATGAACTGGAGGAGGATGATAAAAAGATATATGAACTTATTGTGAGGAGGTTTGTAAACTGTTTTTGTGAAAATGCTGTAATTGACAATAAGAAAATAACATTCACTTATGATGGGATGAATTTTTTTGCAAGAGGTCTTGGTATAGCTAAAAAGGGATGGATGGAAGTATATCCTATTCTTATAAAAGAAAGCGAAATACCTGATATGGATGGGGAGGCTACAATTAAAAAAGAAATAATTGAAGAAAAGATGACTCAGCCTCCAAGAAGATATAGCCCCGCATCCATAATATCTGAACTTGAGAAAAAAAATCTTGGGACAAAAGCTACTAGGGCCAATATACTAGAAACTCTGTATCAAAGAGGATACATAAAAGAAAAAAGCATTACAGCGACAAGTTTAGGAATTTCCCTCATAAACACTTTAGAAAATAATTCTCCAGTAATAATCAATGAGAAACTAACTAGAGATATTGAAATAAATCTTGAAAGCATAAGGAACTCTAAAAATCCTACAAAAAGCAAAGAAAAAATACTTGAAGAGGCAAAAAAAGTTATTCTTTCAATAGGAAAAGATTTTGAAAAGAATAAAAGTAAAATAGGCCAGGACCTTGTAAAGGCAACTGAAAGCTTATGGGAAGAGGAAAGAAAAGACAATGAAGTGATGTCATGCCCCGAATGTAATAAGGGCACCCTAAGTTTAAAATATTCTAAAGAGTACAAAAGATATTTTTTAGGCTGCAGCAGCTATCCTGAATGCAAAAAAACCTATTCTTTGCCTCCGAATTCATTGATAAAGAAATCTGATAAAAAGTGCGAGTATTGTAATTTCCCAATGTTAATATCAATAAGAAAGGGTAAAAGACCTTGGACATTCTGCTTTAATCCAGAGTGTGAATCAAGGAAAAACAGAGAGAGTGAAGAAAAAGAATAGAGTTATTTCCCTAGCGGTCTTTGAAGGTGAGCTGGTAGTTTTAAATAAGAAAATCGCGGAGGATTTGATTGGGCTGGTTGAGCAGCTGGCGGATGTCTAGGACCAAATGGTGGAGCCTTTGGAGGAGCTGGACTTTGAGATGAGCCAAACTTTTGGTTGTGGGTTTTATCTCTCTTTTTCATTAAGTAATAAATCACTATTATCACTCCCAAAATTATAAGTACAATCAATACCAGCAATAAATAGAATAATCCTTTAGATCCTTGTTCAGAAGTGTCAGTTGCACTGTCTAATCTTCTAGCTAAATTATTTCTAGATGTAATACTTTGATAGCCACACTGGCCTGGAATTTGCTGGGCATTTAACCATCGACCGTTTGTACAGTAATTGTAGTATGTTCCGTCACAAACTGACTCCCCATCAATACATTCTGAACTGACATTGATGTTTCCAGTCGATTGGTTAGTTGATAGAGGAACACATTCTCCATCTGAACATATTTTACTTGAACCGCATGACTGCTTCACAAAGTCTGGATAATCATCGCTTGAGCAGAAATATTCTACAACATAATTCCTCTCACACTCATCTGTAAATGATAATTCCTCATTGTCTAAAGTATAATCGACATCTCCCTGATGTGTATAATTTTTTCCATTATCGCTATCATCACATGATTCATCTGGATAGCCTTGGCTAGATGCACAAGCTTCATTTGAGCACCCGGCAGGGCAGCTGTAAGTTAAGTTATAAGCATCTCCTGATGAATCGCAAAACCATTCTAAAACATCTGTTGAGTTAGCACAGGAGTCTTGATAGTAAACAACACCTCCCAAACTAGAGCTTAAAATCGACACATTTCCCTTATCATATAACCCAAAGGCCCTTGTTCCGAATCCGTCTGTATCTGAATCAGAATCTATGCAAGAAACTGATTGGGTTTGGGTTAAGCATGTAACAGAACTTGAGTCACATCCATAAGAACATGTTTTGTTCAATGTTCTTGTAACATTAGATGAATCGCAACTTCCACTTACGCATGCAGGAGTGATAGTCTGATTGTATATGCTACCACTATAACAAACTAAAGAGTTATTTTTAGCTCCACAATCTTCATTAACTGTTGCAGAAGTACACGCAACATCAATTTCGCATTTTCCATCGTTACAGGATTGCCCTGAAAAACATGGATAAATCTCAACATCAACATTACTTGTAGAATTGCAGAAAAACTCACGGAGTTTATTATCTAAGCAGTAATCAATTGATGAATTTTGAGTTATTCCTTCAAAAGTTTCTGTTGCAGTTCCTTTAACTGCGTAATTTTTTCCATTATCATTATCTGAACAAATAGCCTGTGGGGTTTGAGGCACATAGCCATAAATCTCTGTAACCTGCTGTGCTGTTAATGCCTGATTATAAATTCTGACTTCATCTATAGTTCCCTTAAAATAGTAAGTTTGATCAAGGACCAGAGTTCTTCCAATACTTATAGATGCTGAAGTTCCCAA
>Ga0210057_1007804_pt1 | contig 12840 bp, 8 predicted proteins | sample CryGeyCG2114_010_2_FD_183968 | JGI IMG/M metagenome (GOLD analysis project Ga0210057, IMG submission 183968) | Groundwater microbial communities from aquifer - Crystal Geyser CG10_big_fil_rev_8/21/14_0.10 (SPAdes) (version 2) | ecosystem: Environmental > Aquatic > Deep subsurface > Groundwater ... | reverse complement strand
TTAGTTGTAAGTTACTCCCTAATGACCCTAAACACCTCCTCAATAGTGGTGACCCCCCGCTCCACCTTGCGGAGGCCGTCCTCAAACATGGAAACCATGCCATCGCGGCGGGCGAGGAGCCGGAGGTTGTCAAGGTTGAAATCGGAACTGATGATGAGCTTCCGGACGGCTTCGGTAACCTCTAAAACCTCAAAGATCCCGAGTCGCCCAAGGTACCCCGTGCGCCCGCAGGCGGCACACCCCTTCCCCCGATAGAACGTCTTGGGAAGTTTTACCGCCGGACCGGGGATGGCCTTGAACTCATTCTCAATGCTCCTCAACACCGCGCGATCGGGGACATACGATTCAATGCACTCAAGATGAATGCGCCGCACAAGGCGTTGGGCGATAATGTTATTTACCACCGCCGCCACGAGGAACGGCGGTACACCCATGTCCACGAGGCGCGGCACCGCCGTGGAGGCATCATTGGTGTGGAGGGAGGAGAGGAGGAGGTGACCCGTCAAGGCCGCCTGCACGGCGATCCCCGCGGTCTCCGCATCCCGGATCTCTCCCACCATGATAACGTTCGGATCCTGCCGGAGAATGGAACGGAGCCCCGACGCGAAGGTGATCCCCGCCGCCACATTCACCTGCATCTGGTTCAGATAGCGCATGTCGTACTCAATGGGGTCCTCAATGGTCACGATGTTCACCTCGGGGCGATTCAGGATGTTCATGAGGGAGTAGAGGGTGGTGGTCTTCCCTGAACCGGTGGGGCCGCAGGAGAGCACCATGCCGTACGTTCTTCCGATGGCCGCCTGCACCTTCTTGATATCCTCCTCAAAGAGACCGAGCTCCGCGAGGGAGATCGGTTTCTGCGCCCCCGCGAGGAGACGGAGTTCCACCTTCTCGCCGTAGAAGGTGGGGATGACAGACACCCGCACGTCGGAGACGACCTCGCCGCTTGTGTAGCGGAAGCGCCCGTCCTGCGGGTGGGTATGCTCGTCCACGCGAAGGTTGGAGAGGATCTTGATGCGGGCGACGACCGCCGGGTGAATTTCCTTCGGCACCCGGACGATCTCGTGGAGAATGCCGTCCACGCGGTAGCGCACGAGCACCGCGTCGTCCAATACCTCAAAGTGTATGTCGGAGGCGCGCGAGGAGGTCGCGTACGCGATGAGATTGTCCACGATCGCCATGATGGGGAGATCCGCCGCCGCTTCCTCCAAGCCGCCGCGCACCTTGGAGCGAAGGGATTCCTGAATGCTCTCCTCAATGATCTGCTGGTAATCCTGGGTGAGGCGTTTCTGGTAGAGGAGGAAACCGCGGTTCAGATCCTCCTCCGCGGCGAGATAGGACTTCACCTGCCCGCCCACGCGGAGCGTGATGAAATCAATGGCCTGGAGATCGGTGGGGTCTTCCATCGCCACCTTGAAACGCCCGTCGGGTTCGCGCCCGAAGACGATCGCCCGCCGCTGGCGCGCCGCGTCCTCGGGCAGGAGCCGGAGGAGTTCCTCTTCAATCTTCACGACGCCCAAGTTCACCCGTTCCACCCCCAGGGCGCGTGCCACCAAAAGCAGAAAGTAATCCTTGGTGAGCACCCCGCGGGAGATCAAGATCTCAATGGGGCTTTGCCGTTTCCGCTCCGCCTCCTCCGCCACCCCCTGGAATGCCGGGTCGTCAATAACCCCCGCGCCGAGCAGAATTTCCTTCAGTTTTTCGAGAGGGAGATTGATCATACGCTTCGCTTACGCGATGCTAATTACTATGACTATAACCTATGACTATGACAGCTGAAAATTCCGGTCATACGTTATGGCTATCGTTACTGTCATTGTCATCGTTACAATTGGTATCACATATAAAGTATAGCAAAAATCCCCGCGCCTGTGCGGGGATTCTCAACAACGCGCCTACAGCGCTACAAATCCAATCCAGGGTCGCTCCCAATTTCGTAAGCGTCGTTGTTGCTGCCGCCGTCTTTGGTGTTCGATTCCACGTCGCTCCCGCCGCCGCTTGCATACTTCACGCTCTCCATTGAGGCATCAAGTTCATAGGTGAGCAATGTGTTGCCGCCAGGCATGTACTCGTAGAAACAGGCAGCCGCGTCAGCCCCACAGTTCGTTGAACCATTATTGGGGTCCATAGGGAGCCGCGCGAGGGGCGAACCGGAAGAAATATTGGTGAAAATTATAGTCACCCACCCGGCGCCCGTCACCACCGTAGAGGTGGATGCGGTGCATGCGAGGGTTCCCTTGGTGGTAGCCCCGGAGGTGCAGAACCCCGCGGCTCCGATGGCGGGGCTCGCGTAATCGGAAAGGTAGAGTGAGATAGCGCTGTTCAGCGCCGCTAAATCCGAGATGCGGGTGGTGTCGCGCGCCTGCTTGATGAGCTCCGCGGGGTTCAGCACCACCACCACCGCCACCGCCAAGACAGCTAATATGGCAATGACTACTAGCAATTCAATGAGCGTAAAACCCCGCGCTACCGATAAGGATGGCGACCTGCCCCGTACGAAGATGCGACGCATCTTTCGTATCGGGGTGACTACCAGAAGTTCAATGAGGGTAAAGCCCTTTTGTTTCATACCTTATTTAGTTCTTCTAACTCACTATACTAATCTACAGAGAGGGTTTTCTCTTACCCCCCCCCCGACCATTTAACTTAAATTATTATAGCAAATTTGCCCCCCTCCCCTGTGGATAACTCAAAACCACATCAAAGTACGGGAGTGTTTTCGTATATTCGTAATAAATTCGTATCTCGTAGCTATACTACGTAGCACTGTCAGTCAAATCCAACCCAGGATCGTTCCCTATCTCGTAGGAAGTGGAGCTGTTCCCGCCGTCCGTTGTCTCCATAGACGCGTACTTCGTGCTCTCCATGGAAGAATCCAACTCGTAGGTGAGCGTGGTGTTGCCGGAAGGAATAAATTCATAGAAGCAAGCCTGCGCTCCGGAACCGCAGTTCGTGGAACCATTGTTGGGGTCCATGGGGAGTCGGGTGAGCGGCGAACCGGAAGAAATATTGGTGAAAATTATAGTCACCCACCCGGCGCCCGTCACCACCGTTGAGGTAGTGGTGGCGCATGTTCCGCCTCCCTTCCCCGTGGACCCTGATGTGCAGTAAGCAACGGTTCCAATCGCGGGGCTCGCATAGTCGGCAAGGTAGAGTGAGATAGCGCTGTTCAGCGCCGCTAAATCCGAGATGCGCGTGGTGTCGCGCGCCTGCTTGATGAGCTCCGCGGGGTTCAGCACCACCACCACCGCCACCGCCAAGACAGCTAATATGGCAATGACTACTAGCAATTCAATGAGCGTAAAACCCCGCGCTACCGATAAGGATGGCGACCTGCCCCGTACGAAGATGCGACGCATCTTTCGTATCGGGGTGACTACCAAAAGTTCAATGAGTGTAAATCCCATTAGAGACAGCCCGCCCGCGCTCGCCCCGTTAGAGGTTTTTGTTGCTGTGGTGAAACTTTCTTTTTCCTTTCCACCACCTCTAACGGGGCTCGGCGCGCCCCAGAGGGGCTTTGTGGGCGGGCTGTCTCTAATGGGATAAATCCTCGCTTCATTTTACCTTTCCATTATTATACCACACTGAATAGACACGGATGCATACGGATTGGAACGGATTTACACAGACGCAAAACGCCCGAATATTACCCGAATTGCTTCAAACGACTAACGTCACGAAGCCGCCTTCTTCAAAAACGCCTTTACGTCCTCCACGAGGTCCTCCATGGAAATTTTCGCTTTCACGAAGTACTGCACCGCGCCGAGCGACTGCCCCTTCGCGACGTCGCTCTCCTGGCCGAGGTTAGAGATGATGATGATGGGAGCCCGTTCAAGTTGTGGATCCGCCTGGAGCGTCTCCATAAGCTCGAATCCCGATATCTTCGGGAGAATTATATCAAGGAGAATGAGGTCCGGCTTCGTCTCATGGAGCGTCTTCAAGGCCTCTTCCCCGTCGTGGTTCAAGAGCACCGTGAACCCCTCTTTCTCAAGGCGCTGGCGGAGAAGATTGCCGAGGAGCGGTTCGTCCTCCACAAGGAGAATGGTTTTCTGGTCGGGCATGGTAGGTTCAGTATAGCACGACGGCGCTCGCTCCGCTCGCTAAAACACGGATGTATACAGATTGGAACGGATTTACACGGATAAAAATCCGCATAAATCCGCCATAAATCAGCATTAATCCGCCGCAAGACGCCCGAATTTCCAACGAATGCAACCAAATAGAAAACAAACGCAAAACGCCCGAATATTACCCGAATTGCCTCAAATGGTTCTCAAGTGATTCGAGATTAATTCGAGGTGAATTCGAGCGACTAACGTTTGGAATCTTTTTTCGTTGTCCCAAACGCTCACTGCGTTCGCGGTATCGATACCAATATACTAATGAATGCGAATTATACTAATAATAGCGAAAAAGTATTCGTATCATTAGTATGCATTCGTATATTAGCATCGCTACCAGCTGAACGAAGTGAAGCTAATTGGAATCTTTTTTCGTTGTCCCAAAATAATGGATGTGGGAAGTGAGCAATGAGAAGTGAGAGGGATCTCTCACCTCCCACCCGCCCATCTCCAACCTCCATTAGTAGCCGAGACATAAAGGTTCATCGGCCAACACCCGCGCGAGACGCCCGAATTTTCAACGAATGCAACCGAATAGAGAACGAATGGGATTCGTTTACTATTTGATGTCATTCGTTAGCCATTCGAGCGACTAACGTTTCTTCCTGCACTTACAACTAACGACTTACAACTAACGACCGTTGAAAATCGCTGAACCGAATCGTCGGTCGTTGGTCGTCTGTCGTAGGTCATAAGTTACAGCGACGATCTCCCAATGCACTTGAGATCCTAAGACCCCGAGTTTTTAAGAGATTAGTGTAATTGATCCACGAGCAGCTTCCGCTACCCGTGCCTTGTTCATGTTTTTCTGCGTCTTTCGACGCAGCATGGACTATATCTTCACCCCAACTTGAGTTGGGGGCCTACGTGTAGTCTCTACGGGGTCATAACCTTTGCTTCGCAAAGGAATTTCTAATTCCTAATATCTAATGACTAATCAAATCCTAATGGCGCAATGACCAAATGACTAAAAATTTAGACATTGAGCATTTTGATATTAGATATTGATTAGAAATTAGTAATTAGACATTAGTCATTCCAGCGCGAAGCGCAGGTTAGACTTCCCTCGGTATTCCCTTCATTCCCCTATTTTAACACAGGGAGGAGGGGTTCACCGATACAGTAAGATTTTACTTAAGCATTACTGCCTAAGGTCGCCACAACTGCCAGATTGGCAGGACGACTTAACCCGTGTTACCGAGCTTACCCTCGCCCAGCTTGAAATTCACGATTTCAAGCTGGAAATCCGAAGCACGAAATCCCTCCGACGGAGTCGCGAGTCCGCGACAAGGTCGGGATAAATCCGAAACAATATCTAAATCACAAATTTCAAAATTCAAAACGTTTAGAACGTTGGAATTTCGAATTTGGAGTTTGTTTCGAATTTCGATATTCGAACTTCGAATTTGACAGCTTAAAGTTCACGAACTTTAAGCTGGGTTTTAGGTATTCCCGGCTCCCTTGGTTTGACGGGCGGTGAGTACAGGACTCGAGAACGTATTCACCGCGGCATGCTGATCCGCGATTACTAGCGATTCCGGCTTCATGGGGGCGAGTTGCAGCCCCCAATCTGAACTGGGGCCGGTTTTAAGGGATTAGCTCCGCCTTGCGGCTTGGCAACCCGCTGTACCGGCCATTGTAGCATGAGTGTAGCCCAGGGCATCAAAGGGCCATGCGGATTTGACGTCATCCTCACCTTCCTCCGTGTATACCACGGCAGTCCCCTCTGACACTTGCAACAGAGGGCAAGGGTTGCGCATGTTACCCCATTTAAGGGAGCGCCTCACGGCACATGCTGACGACAACCATGCAGCACCTGCGCATACGGTCCTTGTGAGACGACCATCCTTTCAGACGGCCTTCCGTATGCATTTCAAGCCCTGGTAAGGTTTCTCGTTTGCTGTCGAATTAAACCTCATGCTCCACCGCTTGTGCGAGTCCCCGTCTATTCCTTTGAGTTTTAAGCTTGCGCTCGTACTTCCCAGGCGGCTGATTTAACGCGTTAGCTACGCCACCCCGAGGGTCGATACTCGAGACAGCTAATCAGCATCGTTTAGGGCGTGGACTACAAGGGTCACATTGTTACTTCGCAACAACTTATCTACGAAATACGAATTTCTTACGAATATACGAATGTTCGCTTTTGGTTGCTGCGCGGATAGGACATTTCTGCCTACCTCTGCATGTCACCATGCAGGTCGGACTATATCATAACGCTCGCCTCCGCTCGCTATTACCGATGCAAAACTACGAATAGCGCGAATCTACAAATGAAATGCATAAAATGCATCGGTATTCGTAGATTCGAATGAATTTGTAGTTTCGAATCGCGTTAGCGAAACGAAGTGGAGTGCTCTCGGCGTATAGTCTCTGAGGGGTCAATTACGACTTCCCTGCTGATTGTCCGCGCCAACAAATTTTCACCTTTCGGTATTGTTGGATACTCGGATGTTCCAGCATATAGCCAAGTTTTTACACTGCAACACTCTTAATAAGAAAAATGTTGCGCGTGAGACACCGACTCCCCGCTCCATTCGCATCATTCGCATGCATTCGTATATTCGCATCGCGAAAGGCCGAGTGAAACGAGGCCGTATCTAATCCTTTTTGCTCCCCACGCTTTCGCGCCTCAGGGTCAGGAACGTCCCAGCAGAATGCCTTCGCCTTTGGTGTTCCGCACGATATCAACGGATTTCACCCCTACACCGTGCGTTCCATCTGCCTCTAACGCCCTCTAGTTCGGCCGTATCCCCGGCAGGTTCACCGTTGAGCGGTGAAATTTTACCGGAGACGCACCAAACCCCCTACGCGCCCTTTACGCCCAATAAATCCGGATAACGCTTGTGGCCTTCGTATTACCGCGGCTGCTGGCACGAAGTTTGCAGCCACTTATTCCCACCATACCATCAATTTGTGCCCCGCCCCCAGTCACTGCCGATTTCGCTACGAAATACGAATTTTGTACGAATATACGAAAAGGTAATTTCGTATTTTCGTATTTTTTCGTATTTCGTAGCCATTACAGCAATAACCAGAAGTGGAGCACAAACTTTTTCTGGTGGAAAAGCAGTTTACGCTCCGAAGAGTTTCATCCTGCACGCGGCGTCGCTCGATCAGGCTTTCGCCCATTGTCGAATATTCTCGACTGCTGCCTCCCGTAGGAGTACGCACCGTGTCTCAGTTGCGTCGTTGGGGATCGGGCTCTCACCCCCCCTACCCGTCATAGCCTTGGTGGGCCGTTACCTCACCAACTAGCTGATAGGAACTAGGCCAATCTCCGAGCGAATTGCTTCTTTACTGACAGCCAATTCCCAGCCGCAATTCGCTCGGAAATTCCAAATCACAAATTCCAAATCACAAACAAATCCTAATTTCCTAAATTCGAGGCCGTTTTGGCCATTTGAATTTCGGTTATTGGTGCTTGTTTGAAATTTGGTGCTTGGAAATTGGAGTTTCCGAGACATCAAAAAATTACGGACAGAAATTGACTGTCAGACTATTGGGTATTAGTCCCGCTTTCGCGGGATTATTCCCATCTCGGGGGTATGTACCAGGTTTGTACTAACTCGTTCGCCACTACGCTAAACGCCCGAATATTACCCGAATTGCCTCAAATGGTTCTCGAATGATTCGAGATTAATTCGATTTCATTCGAGGTGAATTCGAGCGATTAACGTCGTTCGACTTGCATGCCTTATCCACGCCGCCAGCGTTCATCCTGGACCAGGATCAAATCCTCAAATAGAAGCTCGCCTTCGCTCGCTATATCGATGCTAATATACTAATGAATGCGAATTATACTAATGGTTCGAAAGATATTCGTATCATTAGTATGCATTCGCCCGCCTGCCAACGCCTGTCCGATGATTTACACATAAACATCAATTTGCTGAAAAGCCATGTTTAAAGAAAAATCAAAGACAAAGGCTATGGCGGGCAGGTATATTGGTATCGCTACCACGAAACGAAGTGAAGCTATTTGGGACAACGAAAAAAACTTCCAATCCTCCGACTAGCTCATGATACTGAGCCTGCCGAAGTACTGTGCTGCGCTCACTATGTTTACTAGACGCTGATTTACACTGATAGGAACGGATTTACGCGGATAGTATCCGCATCAATCCGCCAAAATCAGCATTAATCCGCGTCAAACAAAAAAGTGAAACGCCTACATTTTCAAGATACGCTCGCTTGGTCATAATGGTCGCCTCTCCAGAGAGCGGTTCCATTATAGTGGGTGGAGGTAGCTTGTCAACCACGCCGCCTATGGGTACAATGGATTAGCTCAAACCTTATGAAAAAGGACCCCGCACTGTCCGCCTACGGCGGAAGTACGGGGCAAGCATTCATCCCTACCATGAAACAAAATATTCACCCCAAGTATTATCCTGAAGCAAAAGTCCGCTGCGCCTGCGGCGCCGCGTTCACCGCGGGGTCCACCAAACCGGAGATCCAGGCGGAGATCTGCAGCCGCTGTCACCCCTTCTACACCGGTCGGCAAGAACTTTTGGACACCGCAGGCCGCGTGGAGCGCTTCAAAACACGGAAAGCGCGCGCCACCACCCACGCACCGAAAAAAACGCGCGCCCGCAAAAGTAAAGTATAACAATCAATGAACTTAGAGATAAAAAACCGAACCGTGTTCGGGAAACAAACGCATCGATTGCGGCGCGAAGGTTTCATCCCCGCGGAGCTCTACGGCCACAGCTCCAAAAATGTCCACCTCGCGGTCTCCGCAAAGACCTTCGCGAGGATATACCATGACGCGGGAATACATACGATAATCACGCTCCTCACGGAGGGCGGGGAAAAAATTTCTGTGCTCATCGCCGCCGCCGAGCGGGACCCTATCACCCAGGCGTTTCTCGCTATTGATTTTCACCGCGTGAGGAGCGATGAACCAGTGAAAGCGAAGGTACCGATCGAGTTCATGGGCGAGGCGCCCGCCGTGAAAGCCGGCCACCTCGTGGTCACCGTTCTGAATGAACTGGAGGTTGAAGCGCTCCCAGCCGACCTCCCCCACCGCTTCACGGTGGATATGAGCAAACTCGCAAACGTCGGTGAGAGTATCCATGTGGGAAACCTGAAGCTCCCCGGGGGAGTGAAAGTGCACACGTCCCCTGATATGGTAATAGTGACCGTGGAAGAGCGGCGCAAGAGGGAGGTCGCCGAAACTCCTCCCGCCGCGCCCGCCGCCGAGGTGGCACCGGCAGTAGCCAAAGGCGAAGCGGCAACCCCTCCGCCATCCGAGAAAACTTCCAAATGAAGCTCTACGGGCTGACCTGCGCTTCGCCGACCGCGTGTCGCCTGAAGCTTTAGCGGTGGCACAAGGCTTCGGCAAGGCGGGCACCCGTGGCTTCTTTCTATTCGGGGTTCCCTGCCTGCCGGCAGGCAGGGAACCCACGCACCGCTCCGACCAAAGTCGGAGCGGTGCGTGGGTAGCTCCCATCCCTCCTCCCGCGGTCCCTCACTCTTCCGCGATTATACTGTTCGCTGATTCTGTCGCGAGATTTTAAACAGTTCTTATATTGTGCTGCTGTGTTAGCTTCAATAGGCGCGGAATGCGGAAAGATTCAAATCGCCGAAGAGTGAGGGATTAACGGACACGCGCTCTCAATCGTTATATAATAGAAAGGTTACATGCCTCTCCTAAGGCATTTTATTGCGCCATGAAATCCATCCGCATTCTCACCGCGCTATCGTTCGTGCTTCTCTTCTGGGGAGGAGTACGCGGCGGCGCGGCGGTACACGTTACTTTCGCCCAAAGCGAAGCCACAAGTACCCCGCCTGCCCTGCCTGCGCAGGCAGGGCAGGCGGACGCACCGGCTCCGGCGCTCTCCGCGAAAGAACAGGAGCGCCGCGCGCTTGAGGCGCAACTCGCGGACTACGAGAAGCAGATTACCGACACACAGAAAACCATTGACCAGTACCAAAAGCAAGGCAAATCGCTGAAGAACGAGATCGGCGCCCTGAACGCGAAAATTACGAAACTCAATCTTCAGATCAAGGCCATCAACCTCACGCTCGCCAAGCTCTCGGACGAGATCGCGCAAACGCAGCAGCATATCGGCCAGACCGAGGGAAACATTGACGCGCACAAGGACGCGATCTCGCATGCCATCCGCGAGCTCTATGAATCCGACCGCCAGGGACTCGTTGAGGTGATGCTCGCGAAGAACCGCCTCTCCGACTTCTTCGGCTACGTGAACGACGTGACACGGGTGCAGGAAAATCTCCGCGTGGCGCTCGCGGAAATCGTGCAGCTGCGCCAAGACCTCCTCGCACAGAAGGAAGAGCTTTCCACGCAAAAAGATGACGCGGAAAACCTCCGCGCGATACAACAGTCGCAGAAGACCGGAGTGCAAAGCACGCAGACGCAAAAAACACAGCTCCTCAATGTAACGAAGGGAAAGGAATCCGAGTACCAGAAACTCCTGAAGAAAACGCAGGAGACCGCCGCACAGATTAGGAGCCGCATCTTTGAGCTCTTGGGCGGCGGGGAGCTCACATTTGAAAAGGCGTATGACTACGCAAAGCTCGCCGAGGGCGCCACGGGGGTGCGGGCGGCGCTCATCCTCGCGGTCTTGAATCGTGAATCGCTCCTCGGAAAGAACACGGGGCGCTGCTCCTACACGACCGCGATGCACCCGGCGCGCGACGTTCCTTACTTCTTGGACCTTTTGAAACGCCTCGGCATTGACCCGAACTCCGAATTCGCCAAGGTCTCGTGTCCGAACCCGCACGGCACGTACGGCGGCGCGATGGGACCCGCCCAGTTCATCCCCTCCACGTGGAAACTGTACGAAAGCACCATCGCGCGGGTGACAGGCAACGACCCACCCTCACCCTGGAACAATGCCGATGCGTTCGTGGCAACTGCGGTGTACCTGAAAGACCTCCTCGCATCGGGAAGCTGTAAGGACTACGCGAATGCGAATAAAAACATCGCGTCGTACCAGACCCTTATCGAGCGGTGCGCGGCGGCGAAGTACTACTCGGGAAGCAACTGGTACACCTACCGTTTCTGGTACGGCGACCCTGTCGTTACACAAGCGAACGCGTACGAAAAAGACATCGCAATTTTAAAGGCGAACGCGTACGAGGACGACATCAAGGTATTGAAGGGAGTTTAAAATTCTGTTTTGTGCGCTTTCAATCACTGATGATTTTTTGATTCCAGCGACAAAAAAAAGAGGGTGCTATAATTAATTATAGCACCCTCTTTTTTTCTCTCGATTTTTCTAAATCCATCTCGCGCCAACGCAAGTGAGATGCGACCCACCCGTTGGTAAGTGAAGCTCCACGGGCTTATCCAGCCTTTGCAGCCCCGCTTAGCGGGGCGGAGTAGGCCGCCCATAGCTTCTTTACATTCAGGGTTCCGTGGAGCGCCTGCCTGCGGGCAGGAATTAGCCTATATGACGGGCGGTGGGGTGCTACAGTTAACTGTAGCACTCTGGTGATGGTGGAAGGATTGAGAAAAAAAGAGATGATGAGAACGGAAAGGGTGCGGGTTATTTTTTAAATTTTTGCCATCCGGCACGCCTGAAACAGGTGCTCTGTTTAAACAGAGCACCTGTTTTTCTTGGCATAGGCTAATTCGTACGCCTGCCTGTGCAGGCAGGGAACCCAGCACCGCTCCGACTTTGGTCGGAGCGGTGCGCGGGTAAATCTTTCTGTTGGTAGGCGGAAATTTCGCTCGTTACGCGCGCTTCACCTCTTGAAATGCCGCAATAATTTTATCCATATTCCCCTGTAAAATATTTTCTATATTGCTCCATTTCTTCCCAATCCGATGGTCGGTAATGCGATCGTCAGGAAAATTATACGTCCGTATCTTCTCCGCCCGCTCTCCGCTCCCGATCTGGGATTTCCGAAGCTCCGAGACTGACCCCACTGATTGTTCCCGCTTGGCTTCGTAGAGCTTCGCGCGGAGAACTTCCATCGCCTTCTCACGGTTTGCGTGTTGCGAGCGCTCCTCGCGCGAACCCACCACCATGCCAGTCGGCTTGTGGGTGATGCGTACCGCGGTCTCCACTTTGTTCACATTCTGCCCGCCGGGACCGCCCGCGCGTGAGAACGTCACCTCCAAGTCGCTCTCCTTTACCTCCACCGCTTTTGCTTCCACCGCAGGCAACACCGCGACCGACGCGGTAGAGGTGTGTATCCTCCCCTGCCGCTCCGTAACCGGTACCCTCTGCACGCGGTGCACGCCCGATTCCTGTTTTAAAGCGTCGTACACTCCCATGCCAGACACCTCGGCAATAAGCGTTTTATATCCTTTCGCGCCTGATTCACTCGCGTCCAAAATAGAAAACGACCAACCGCGCTTCGCCGCGTATTTCTGGTACATCCGCGCGAGGTCGCCCGCGAAAAGCGATGCCTCATCGCCCCCCGCCCCGGCCCTTATCTCAAGGATTACTTTATTAACCTTGCTTACATCCATAGGTTAAAAATTATATGTCAAAGGGATGGGGCGAGGCTCGCCATAGCTTTCGCGGAGGCGGCCCGTCCCCGCGCGGACTTCCAGAATTATTTTATTGATTGAACCCAATTCCATATACACCATTAAAACCTACCGCGCCGCATAAATCAAACCGTGCGGTGAAATTCAACATGTAGTGAAATTCGACTGAATGAAGAATGAAGTTTCGTCCCGCAGAAGAAAACTTAATTCTAAAAATCACTTTTTCTACCGCCTCAATTTATACTCATATGAGTA
>Ga0210057_1007796_pt1 | contig 12848 bp, 12 predicted proteins | sample CryGeyCG2114_010_2_FD_183968 | JGI IMG/M metagenome (GOLD analysis project Ga0210057, IMG submission 183968) | Groundwater microbial communities from aquifer - Crystal Geyser CG10_big_fil_rev_8/21/14_0.10 (SPAdes) (version 2) | ecosystem: Environmental > Aquatic > Deep subsurface > Groundwater ... | reverse complement strand
ATTTTGCATCAGATGCCGCCCGAAGTCCTGCACGTCAGCGCGGTTTCGTTTCCCACGCACAAATTCCTCCCATGCTAAGAGTAAATTATCGATAGAAATGATATCTTCATACGCAAGATTCCATGAGTAACCCCCCCGGCACTCTTGCCAGTCATTGAGCGCGCCAAGACCGCCTACAAGACGTGGCTTATCGTTCATCGAAAAATGGCTCGCTCGGAACGCTTCGGCATCGGCGATCGAATTGATGTACTCTGGCTTAATCTATTAGAATCGCTCCGCAAAGCCGCATACGCGACACAAGCAGAGAAAATAGCGTCACTCGATGAAGCAATACGCCGAGTGGATTCGGTCAGGTTCTTCGTACAGATTGCATGGGAATCGAGGCTCATGGCGCAAAGTCATTTTATCTCGCTGGGGAAAGATATAGAAGAAATAGGCCGCATGGTCGGCGGATGGAAGAAGGGCATACTGGCGAAAAACCCGCCTCCAAGCGGAGACGGGAAAAGGTAAGAGTTGCGGGAGAGGAACCGATTGTCGGCATTCCACTCATTCGGGTTGTCGAGCGAATTGGCTTCGACGTTGAGCCCATCGCTGTTCCAGTTCGCGTTCACAGCCCACAGCACGTTCGTGCGCCACGCCATCCATACCACTGCCAATCGAGTATTCTCAAGGCTGAATCTTATTCGGGACATTAAAGTCCGCCAGCGCAACGCACCGATTCTATTCTTTTTTGAACGGCAGTACCCGCGCTCGCGGAGAGCATGCTCGACGCGATTCCAGAGTGACAGCCGCCCGAGGCTCTGCGCGGAGAGCATGCTCGCCGTGCCCAAGACATCCTCATTCGTAAGTATAACAAAAGGACCCTTATCCACCCCGCAAATTTCTTTGCAAAGTTTCAAAGGGTCCCAGTTTCAGGAAGGGCTAAAATTTTTCAGAATCAGCGGGAGAGGAACCGACGGTCGGCAAACCACCCAAACGGGTCGTCGAGCGAACTGGCCTCGACGAGGAGCCCACCGCCGAACCAGTGCGCGCCCACAGCCCACAGCACGCCTTCGGTGTCCCTGATGTAGGCGACATACCAGAAGTTCTGGTCCGCCGTCTTCAGGAATTCCCAGAATTGGCCGAGATTAATCTCGATCTTTTCTTCACCGCCGAGAGCAGTGATAATCGCGGAGTCGCGAGAGCCCTTGAGCAACTTGTTCACAGCCAACTCTTCGGCCGCAACTTCGTCGCTCTCAACTTTCGGCAGGAGATGTTCTTTGAAAGAAGCGCCGAGCCGACCGACCTTGATGCCGTCGGTCGTCTTGCCGGGGCGGAACTTCTCCGTCGCGACGAATTGCGCCACTGCGGGAAGGGCGACGGCAGACAGACGTTCGAGCAATTTTCTGACTGCCTTCACGTCGGACGGCAGACCCTCATCCAGCAACTTCTCCAGATGATCTCGCCACGCAACACTTGTGACGACACCACTCGCCAGTTTGCTTGCGACTTTTGCGAGCACATCGAGGTTGTCCTGAGGAACTGCAACAGCCGCCCGCACAACTGAACCCAACATGTCTTTTGACATGGCTTTCTCCTTAAGGAGCACGCTGTACAGCAGAACGGACAGATTCCATTCGCCACAGCAGAAAATTGCCTAATTAAAGCCTCTTTCTGCTGTGGTGAATTCGCACGTGTTCAAGGACCTGCGAACTGAGGTGTAGTATACACGACTGCGCGTATTTGTCAATACACACGTGTAGTGGCCTACCTAAGCCGTCTTATTCGTCTTTCGCTTTGTCGCGGTCTTCTTCGGCATCGGCGACGGTCTCATCCGAGGCGGGGAGCGACGCGAGTTCCTCTTCTGCTGGGAGCTCGGTTATCTCCGGCGCTGTATCGGTCACGACCTCAATGCTCTCAGTCGGCATCACGCCGGCCGCCTCGGCGGGGTCTTCGGCGGGTGACACGACAGCGACTGTCTCGCCGTCGGACTCGGCGACTTCGGAGCCGCCGGTAGAAACGATGTCGATGTTCCAGCCCGTGAGCTTCGCGGCGAGCCGGACGTTCTGTCCGCCGCGACCGATGGCGAGCGACTGCTCGTCCTCCGAGACGGTGACCGTCGCGCGGTGGTCGGCCTCATCAAGCACGACCTCAATCGGCGTCGCGGGAGAGAGCGCCTCTTTCACGAATTCTTTCGCGTCGTCGTTCCATTCGATGATGTCGATGCGTTCGCCGCCGAGCTCGCTCATGACGGTGGAGACGCGCACGCCGCGCTGGCCGACGAGCGAGCCGACCGGGTCCACGTGCGGGTCGTTTGAGGCGAGCGCAATCTTGGTGCGACTGCCCGGCTCGCGCGCAAGCGCCTTGACCTCGATGGCGCCGCTCGCCAGCTCAGGCGCCTCCATTTCAAAAAGCTTCACGACGAACTTTGGGTGCGCGCGAGAGAGGCGCAGGTACACGCCGCGGAAGCCCTCGTCCACCGCGTAGAGATAGGCGCGGATGCGCTCGCCCATGCGGTAGCGCTCGCCCGGAATCTGCTCCTCGTAGGGGATGATGCCGGTCGTGCGGCCCAGGTCGACGAATATCGCCCCGCGCTCCATGCGCTGGACGACGCCGCCGACAATCTCGCCCTTTTTCTCGCCGAATTCCTCCATCATGGAGAGTTTCTCGGCCTCGCGCACCTTCTGGATGACCACCTGCTTGGCGGTCTGTGCCGCGATGCGGCCGAAGTCGTCTTGCGGCTCAAGCGGGAAGATAATTTCCTCGCCGAGCGCCGCACCGCGCTTTATGAGTTTCGCGTTCTCAAGGAGGATGTGCTTCTCCGGGTCAAAGCGCGGCAGTTCGCCCTCGGCGAGTTGTTCCTCATCGGCATGTGTGTGGAAGCCGTGCCCATGTTCTTCGGGAATCACTTCGCCCTCCGCAGGGAAGCGCACCGTCGTGTCGTCCACGACGGTTTTCACCTGTTCAAAAGCGATGGTGCCGGTATTGAGGTCGAGCTTGGCGTGGACGACTTGTCCGCGCTTGCCGTATTCGCGCTTGTAGGCGGTCGCCATGGCGCTCTCGATGGCTTCTATCATCGTGGCGCGGCTGATGCCCCTATCCTCGAACTCTCCGAGCACTGCGTTGATGGTTTTCAAATCAATCATATGGAATGTGTATGTCGCACTTTTATAAAGAAAGCCCCGAAGGGGCATTCACGTGGGGGGAAGTATACCCAGCATTCAAGATTTTGCAAGGCTTGAGTGCTGGGTATACCAGACGCTTCCTGCGCGTCAACCGTGTCGGTCTGGACACAGTTAGGGTATATAACTACAGGCACTTATTCATTTAGATACTTATTGCCATGGCTATTGAAGGAGTAAACGAATGGGAAGAACGGAAGAAAAAAGGGCTGATGTCACAAGAAGGCTTTCATCTTGACCCGAGCAAAATAGTGGACTCCACTGAAGAACTTTTCGAGAAGCTGGGACCGAATGGGGCATTCGACGAACTCGCGGGTCAACTCCCGCCAGACACGGACCCGGAGATAGTAAGGCAACTGAAACTCATACTAAACAAAGTAATGAAGCAGAGTCAGCATTAGAGCCCGCAACATATATCAATGTGTGAAAAGCGCGTCCCGCCCCTGGCGGGACGCGCTATACTCTTATCATGCACGTTTCGGAAGGCGAACTGAAAGAATTCATCACCGACTCCGGCCTCGTCGCCAAGAAGGAGATTGACGCGGCGGCGAAAGAAGCAAAAGAGAAGGGACAGTCGCTCGGCGACATCCTCGTCTCGCGCGGCTCTATGACCGAGGACGCGCTTCGGCGCATCCAGGCGTACGTGCTCGGTATCCCGTTCGTCAACTTGAAAGAGCACCGCGTCCCGGTCGACGTACTCGCGCTCATTCCCGAGCCGATTGCGCGCACACACAACATCATCGCGTTTAAGAAGGATGGCGACTCGCTTGAAGTGGCGATGCTTGACGTGGAGGACCTCGCGTCAATCGACTCGATGCGCAAGAAAACCGGTCTCAAGATTCTGCCGCGGCTCACCGATACCGAGAGCATCAAGTATGCGCTCCTGCAGTACCAGAAGTCGCTCAAAGACGAATTCGGCGACATCATTTCCACGGAGGCGGGGAAGATACGCGTCGTCGGGGAGGCGGCCGACCTCTCCGGCGATGAACTCAAAAAGATGGCAGAGGACCTGCCGATTGTGCGCATCGTTGACACCCTGCTCCGGCACGCCATCGTCCAGGGCGCGTCCGACATCCACATCGAGCCGATGGAAAGCGAGGTGCTCGTCCGCTACCGCATCGACGGCATCCTCCACGATGCGATGACGCTTCCGAAAACCGCGGCCGCGGGCATCGTCGCGCGTATCAAGGTGCTCTCGAACCTGAAGCTCGACGAGAAACGCCTGCCGCAGGACGGCCGCTTCAAGATGGAGACCGAGGCCGACCGCGTCTCTTTCCGCGTGTCGATTCTCCCGACCTTTTTCGGCGAGAAGACCGTCATGCGTCTTCTGCGCGAGACGGGCGAGGGCTTCACCCTCGATGCTTTGGGCCTCCATGGCGAGAATATGGAGCGGATTCACCACGCGCTCTCGCAGTCAACCGGCATCATTCTCATCTCAGGACCGACCGGGAGCGGGAAGACGACGACGCTCTACACCATGCTCGACATCCTGAACCAGCCGGACGTGAACATCTCCACCGTGGAAGACCCGATTGAGTACCAGATGAAGCGCGTGAACCAGACGCAGGTGAATCCTGCTATCGGCTTTACCTTTGCAAACGGACTCCGCTCGCTCGTGCGCCAGGACCCAGACATCATTATGGTCGGCGAGATACGCGACAGTGAGACGGCGTCGCTCGCGATTAATGCCGCGCTGACCGGCCACCTCGTGCTCTCCACCATCCACACCAACAGCGCGGCGGGCGCTATCCCGCGCCTCATTGACATGGGCGTCGAGCCGTTCCTCCTCGTCTCTACCATCCGCATCATCGTCGGACAGCGGCTCGTCCGCAAACTCTGCGAGAGCAAGGAGGAGTACGAATTGGATACCGTGACACGCGCGAAAATCGCGAGCGATGCGGACTTCGGCGTCGCCTTCAAAGCGCTCCAGGACGAAAAGCTTCTGAAAGGGGGTACGACGCTCGACAATATCCCGTTCTACCGTCCCGTTCCCTCGACCGAATGCGAGGACGGATATAAGAGCCGTATCGGCATCCACGAGGTCCTCGCTGTCTCGCCCGCCATCCGCGAAATCATGCTCAAGACGAGCACCAGCGGCGCCATCGAAGAGCAGGCAAAGAAGGAGGGCATGCTCACCATGTTCCAAGACGGCCTCTATAAGGCCGCGCGCGGCATCACAAGCGTCGAAGAAGTCCTCCGCGCCGTGACCGAATAATTTCTCGCTATTTTCACGTGCTACGATTATTTAAATGAAATTCCGCGCCACGATACGCAAAGAGGGAGTGCCGGACGCCGAGAGCGTCATTGAGGCGCCGTCGCGCTTCGCGGTCTACGAGCAGGTGCAGAAAGGCGGCGGTGTCGTCGTGGAACTCGTGGAAGCGGGGGAGGGGAAGGTGCTCTCATCACTGCTTTCCTATAAAATTGGCACCGGCGTGAAGCGCATGGAAATAATTCGAATGGCGCGGAATCTCTCCGCGATGCTTAGCGCCGGTCTCTCGCTCTCGCGCGCGCTCTCCGTCATCGAACGGCAGTCGGGCAACAAACATCTGAAACTGGTCGTCGTGGACCTCTCCGATTCGATTAAAAAAGGCTCCTCGTTTAACGAGGCGCTGACAAAATATCCGAAAGTATTTCCGGAACTGTTCATCGCCATGGTGCGGGCGGGCGAAGAATCGGGTTCATTGGCCGACTCGCTTTCGGTTGTGGGGCTCCAGATGGAGCGCTCGGAAGAGCTGGTGCGGAAAATTCGCGGTGCGATGATTTATCCGTCTATCGTTATCACCGCCGTCATCGTTGTCGGCGTTCTGATGCTTATCTACGTCGTGCCGACCTTGACGAGCACCTTCACCTCGCTCGGCGTGAAAGTACCGCTCGCCACCCGCATCATCGTCGCCATTTCTGATTTCATGGTGGCCAACGTCACGCTGGTATTTGCGGCGCTCATCGCGCTCATCGCGGGAGGCATCGCATTCGTCCGTTCGACATTCGGCGGTAGCATCGTGCTCGCCGGAGCGCTCTACCTACCGGTCATCGGCGAGCTGGTCCGTGAGACCTATGCGGCGCGCACGTCCCGGACTCTTTCTTCGCTCCTCTCCTCCGGCGTTCCCGTGCTTGACGCACTTGCCATAACAAAAGACGTCGTCCATGCCCGCGTGTTCTCAAAAGTGGTGGAGGAGGCGGGCGAGCTTGTGAGGAAAGGGGAACCGCTCTCCACCTCGTTCTCCGCGCACACGAACCTGTACCCTATCCTGATGAGCGACATGCTCGCGGTGGGGGAGGAGACCGGGAAGGTTGCCGAGATGCTGAAGCAGATTGCGGAATTTTACGAGGATGATGTCGCGCTGAAGACGAAAGACCTCTCGACCATCATCGAGCCGATACTTATGCTCGTCATCGGCGCATTCGTCGGCGTCTTCGCCGTCGCCATGATTGCGCCGATTTATCAGCTCTCATCGGCAATTTAACCCAGCACCAAAACTACACGATGAGAGCCTCCCTGCAATGCGAAAAAAACTTTCAATCGAAACGGTGTTTTGGTGCTGGGTTAATGTCCCGCTTTTCTCGTGGCCTCACCTCGCCTCGCCGTCTTCGGCGAGGCGGGTTCAGCCTCATCGAGGTCGTCGTCGGCGTCGCACTCGTACTCATACTCTTCCTCGCGCTTTTCGGCGTCCTGAGAGCATCGCTCCTGGTCTCTTCGCTCGCGCGCGCGAAAGCCGGAGCGACGACTGTCGCGCAGGCACATATGGAGTATCTGCGCGGTCTCTCCTACAGCGCGCTCGGAACCGTCGGCGGCATACCCGCCGGAGCAGTCGCGCAAGATATCGTCACGAACGCCAACGGCATCCCGTACGCGCTCCACACGTTCATCAGCTACGTGGACGATGCCGCAGACGGCATCGGCGCGGCGGACGAGAACCTCATCACGACGGATTATAAACGCGCGCGCGTAACCGTCTCATACGTTGCTATAGGGCAGGAGAAAGAGGTCGGCATCGTCTCGAACTTTGCGCCCGCCGGCGTCGAGACGTCGAGCGGCGGCGGAACGCTTGAAATACACGCCGTTGACGCTACCGGCGCGCCGGTCTCCGCCGCAAGCGTTACCATCGTCAATCCCCTGACAGTGCCGGCGGTGAACCTTGCCACCTTTACGAACAGCGCCGGCGCGGTGTACCTGCCGGGCGCAGCGACCTCGACCGGCTACCAAATCTCGGTCGCAAAGAACGGCTATTCGAGCGCACAAACCTACGCACGGGATACTACGAACCAGAACCCGAACCCCGGCTACCTTACCGTTGTGCAGAATCAAACGACCGTCGGCACCTTTGCTATCGACCTCCTCTCGACATTCGACCTTTCGACGCGGACAGAGAGCGGCACCACTACCGTGCCGCTCCCGAACGTTTCGTTTACGCTCACCGGAGAGAAAACCGTCGGCTCCACCGGGAGCGGCGACCCGCTGTACAAGACGACCGTGACCGACTCTACCGGGGCGAGCGCCGCGGCGTCGCTCACGCTTGAGTGGGACACGTACGCGCTCTCGGTTACCGGCTATGACATCACCGACGCGTGCCCGTCGCCGCCGTTTGCGCTTGCGCCGGGCGCCGCCGCCTCCGCATCGCTCACACTCGGTCCGGCGACCGAGCATTCGCTCCGCACGTTCGTGTCCGATAACGCGGGCGCGCCGGTCGCAGGCGCTCTCGTCACGCTCAGTCGCACCGGATTTTCCAAGACGATGACCAGTTCTTCCTGCGGCAGTGCGTATGTCGGCGCGCTGACTGCGGCGGCGGATTACACGCTCACGCTCGAAAAATCCGGATACACGACAACCGTGCTCACCGGCGTCTCCGTCTCCGGTCCGACGGCGCTGGGCGCGAGCTTCCCCTAATCGTATGCGCCTCCTCCTCTCTCGCGGACTCACCCTCATAGAGACGGTCGTTACCGTCGCGCTCACGAGCCTCGTCATGCTCGCGCTTACGAGCATCATCCAGTATTTCTACAGGACGAATATGTACGCGCTTGAGCAGTCGCGCGCGGTGAATAGCGCCCGCACGAGTGTGGAGCACGCGATGGCGGACCTGCGCGAGGCTTCGTACGGCACCGACGGCTCCTACCCGCTTCTTTCCGCCGCGACGTCCAGCGTCGTGTTCCATGCAGATGTCGATACGGACAGCGCCGTCGAAAAAGTGCGCTACTACCTATCCGGCGCGACGCTCTACCGTGGTATCACCAAAGCGGCGGGGTCGCCGCCATCGTACGCGGGACAGCCCGAGACGACGACGCTCGTGGTCGACAACATGCGCAACGGCACGAGTACGCCGCTCTTCTCGTACTATGGCGCAGACGGCTCGCTCCTCGACTATCCCCTCAGTGTCGCGGCAGTTACCTCGGTGCACATGGACGCTGCCACCGACGTGAATCCGAACCGCGCTCCCGAGGTATACCAACTCTCCGGAAACGCAACGCTACGGAACGTGCGGAACGCGAGCACGCAATAATATGACCGCCTCCCGCCATCATCACGGCTTCGTCTCGCTCCTCGCCATCGTGTTCGGCGGGATATTCTTCATGGTGCTCAGTGCGCTCTCCGGCTATGTGCTCGCGCAGAACCGCCTGGAGGACGCAACGCGCATCAAAGCGAAAGCGTTCTCTATCGCCGAAGCGGGTCTCGAGTATTACCGCTGGCGGCTCTCACATTTCCCGACAGACCTCACCAACGGCACGGGAGGGCCCGGTCCCTACCTCATTGATATCCCCGACCCGGAGGGCGGCAGTATGGGCACCGCGTCGCTCGCCATCGCGGCAAATGTCTCGTGCGGACAAACCACATCCGTGGATATCGTCTCGACGGGGCGCGCATCCGAGAATTCACTTCTACCGCAGACAGTCGCCACGCGGTACGCGCGGCGGTCGGTCGCGGCGTACTCTTACATCGTCAACAACAGCGTGTGGGCCGGACCGGACCGCATCATCAACGGGCCCTACCACAGTAACGGCGGCATCCGCATGGACGGCGCATCAAACGCACCGGTCACGAGCTCCCTTTCAAGCTGGACCTGCACCTGGTCCTTCGGCTGTTCGCCCAACACGACCGTGCCGGGCGTATTCGGCGCCGGCAGTATCCAAAACCTCTGGAACTATCCGATGCCGCAGGTGGATTTCGCCGGCATCGCCGCAAACTTCTCTGCACTTAAGTCCACCGCGCAATCGAGCGGCATCTACCTCCCGCGCTACAGCTCGGGCAATAGCGGAAGCAGTGCGTATCACAAGGGCTACCACCTCATCTTCAACGCGAACGGCACGGTTACGGTGAAACGCGTTACCTCCATTGATAGTATCGATGCCTATCCGTTGGTCGCCGCAGACGGCGATACCGACTACTCGCTCATCAATAACGAGACCTCTTATGCGACGTATGCTCTGCCGTCGGATTGCTCTCTCCTGTTCGTGGAGGACAACACGTGGGTGGAAGGAGTGATTCCGGCGAAGGTGACGCTTGTCGTCGCGAATGTAACAGACTCGGGAGTCGCGCCCGACGCTTTCTTGAAAAACGATATCGCCTACACCGCAACGGACGGCTCGGCCGGACTCACCCTCATCGCTGAACGCAACATTCTCATCACACCGGATGCTCCTCAAAACCTGAATTTGCGCGGCGTCTTCGTCGCGCAAGGCGGCGCGTTCGGCAGAAATCTCTTCTGGCGTCTTGATAACCACGGGAACTATCTCGGATGCAACTCGTCGTACGAACCGCGCGGCACGCTTACGCTTGTGGGGACGACGGTTTCAAACAAGCGCACCGGCACGCAATGGAAAGACGGGTGCGATGACGGCGAGAATGCAGGGTACCTGACCCGCATTGATTCGTTCGACCGGACACTCGCAAACGACCCGCCGCCCTTCACGCCGGCCATATCGACCGATTATTCCTTTGTAGACTGGCGCCAGCAGTAACACGGGTCTCCCAGGAATGCCCCGCCACCTGCTACTATTACGCTATGCTCATTATCGCGAATTGGAAGGCATACGTCGAAACGCTCGCGAAGGCGAAGAAGCTTTTTGCCGTAAGCAAGCGGCTCGCGAAAACGACGAAGAGCGACATCGTGCTCGCGCCGCCCGCCCCCTTGCTCGGAACACTCGCGGCACAGAACAAATCCTCGGTCGCTTTCGCCGCACAGGACATCTCCGCAACGACCGGCGGCGCCACCACCGGCGAGGCGACCGCCGGCGCATACGTCGCGGCGGGTACGACGTATGCAATCATCGGACACTCCGAACGGAGAGCCCTGGGTGATACGGATGCCGTCATCATCGAGAAACTCGCGCGCGCATTCGCACAGGGGCTCACGCCCATCCTCTGCATCGGAGAACGCGAGCGCGACGGAGAGGGCCGCTATCTCGCATATCTCCGCGAACAACTCACCGTTGCGCTCGCGCCATTCTCGCTGAAAGAACGCGCACACATTATCATTGCGTATGAGCCGCTCTGGGCCATCGGAAAGACCGCCGCGTTTGCCACCACGTCGCACGACCTGAACGAGATGGTGCTGTATATCCGCAAAGTGCTCGCCGAACTCCTGTCCAGGAAGAATGCGTCTCACGCGCTCGTCCTGTATGGCGGCTCGGTCGAACCTGAGAACGTCCGTGCGCTCGCGGCCGGCTCGAGCATCGACGGATTCCTTGTCGGACACGCGTCGGTTGACCCTGCCGTCTTCTCCAAGCTCGTCACACAGCTCGTATAACCAATGCAGACCGTACGCGACATTCCGCTCTTTGCGAATATCCCGATACTGGTGCGCGCGGCGCTGAACGTACCGGTTGAAAACGGAGAGGTGGTAAGCGATTACCGCTTGCGCCGTGCGGCGCCGACCATCCGCTTCCTTGCCGAGCGCGGCGCGCGCGTGATACTCGTCAGCCACATCGGCGAACAGGGGACGGAGACTCTCGCTCCGGTTGCGAAAGCGCTCGGCGCGCTCGTATCCGGCGTCTCATTTTTCGGCGAGACCATCGGGGAACGGGCGCGTTCTGCGGTACGCGAGCTCGCGCCGGGGAAGGTCCTCGTGCTTGAGAATCTGCGGCGCAACAGGGGAGAGAAGATGAACGACCGGGCGTTCGCGCACGAGCTCGCGGCGCTCGCCGATATTTTCGTCCAGGACTCGTTCGACACGTGTCATCGCCGCCATGCGTCGATTGTCGGCGTCCCCGAACTCCTGCCGAGCTACGCCGGATTGCTTCTTGCAGAAGAGGTGCGCGAACTCTCGCAGGCGCTCGTGCCGAAGCGTCCCTCGCTCGCCGTCATCGGCGGGGCGAAATTCGGCACGAAAGAAGCGGTACTCGCGGCTCTTTTGAAAACATACGAGCATGTTTTTGTCGGGGGAGCGTTGGCGAGTGATTTCCTCAAAGCCGCGGGCCAGGAGGTGGGGAAGTCGCTCGTTTCGGGCACAGGCCTCGATGCTCTCAAGAAACTTCTCGCAAATCCAAAGCTGGTACTGCCGATTGATTCGCTCGTCGTGCCCGCATCCTCCATCGGCGCACCGAATGTGCGCACGAAAGCGCACGTCGCTCCCTTCGGAAGCGTCCAGCCCGACGACCTCATCCTCGACCACGGACCGGGCACCTCCGCCCTCCTTGCGAGTCTTGCTGGGAAAGCGAAGACCATCCTCTGGAACGGCCCCTTGGGAAATTATGAAAACGGGTTTACGGACGCAACGGACGATTTCGCGCGCGCCGTCGCGCGCTCGGGTGCGCATTCGGTCGTCGGCGGTGGCGATACCGTCGCCGCAATTCGCGGCCTCGGCCTTTTGCCGAAGTTCTCCTTCGTCTCGACCGGCGGCGGCGCGATGCTCGAATTCCTCGCCAAAGGCACCCTCCCGGGCATCGAGGCCCTCGAGTCTCACTGAATCGCCTGACGAATTTTCTCGGCGTTGCCAGCGAAATCGTTTTTGTCTCCCGCGGCTTCGTTACTAGGGAAGACCCAGATGTGTGCGTGGGGCACTTCGTCGCCGATTATTTTTGAAAGAATCCATTCCGTGCCGAAGGCCTTCCGCTGTGCCAGAGCTATCTTTCTCACCACTTCAAAATACGCGCCGGCATTCGGCACGTCCCAGACCCACGGGTAGTGCGTCTTCGGAATGACTTGGGTGTGCCCCGGGGTCTGCGGGTGGATATCGAGAAAAGCGAGGAAATGTTCATCTTCATACACCTTCGTCGCCGGAATCTCGCCTTTAACGATTTTGCAAAAAATACAGTCTTCCATAGTTCCTGTTATCCTACTCCCTACAACCTACTCCCTACAACCTCTCCTATGTTCCCGCTCCACGACCCTTTGACCGACATTCTGCGCGAAGAGCTTTCCGCATATGATGACCTCACCGCCGCGCTTCTTGCGCGCCGCGGCGTTCTGACGAAAGAAGAAGCGGAAAAGTTTTTGAACCCGTCGTACGACGAACACTTGCACGACCCGTTTCTGATGAGTGATATGCATACGGCAGCTCGCAGGCTCGCTGGGGCAATTCAATCAGGAGAAAGAATTGCCATATGGAGCGACTACGACTGCGACGGTATCCCGGGCGCGGTTCTCATGCACGATTTCTTAAAAAAAGCGGGTGCGAACTTCGAAAATTATATTCCGCACCGGCACGAGGAAGGATACGGCATGAATGTCGCGGGTGTAGAAAAATTAGCAAAAAA
>Ga0210057_1007795_pt1 | contig 12850 bp, 17 predicted proteins | sample CryGeyCG2114_010_2_FD_183968 | JGI IMG/M metagenome (GOLD analysis project Ga0210057, IMG submission 183968) | Groundwater microbial communities from aquifer - Crystal Geyser CG10_big_fil_rev_8/21/14_0.10 (SPAdes) (version 2) | ecosystem: Environmental > Aquatic > Deep subsurface > Groundwater ... | reverse complement strand
CATCATTTACTTTAAACATGACTTCATTTTTTAGTTCTTCAACTAAACTTAAAATCTCTTTTTTTTCCATTCCATCTAAAGCCAAAAAAATCTTTTTTTCCATAAAATCAAACCCCTAATTTTTTTCTATTTTCTGAACATATTTTTTAATTATTTTTCATTTTTTTAAATTCTTTTTTTATTATTTTTTCAATGTTTTTCAATTTTAATTTTCTTTTTTTTTAACTACTTATTTTTTTATTTTATCTTTTTTTTTATTTTTCAAACCCCATACTTTTTTTTGTATTCCATCATTTTTTTAAATTTCTCGTCATCTAAAACTATTTTTCCGTCAATTTTTTTGTTATGCAAATAACCTGCAATTTCATCAAAATCAACTATTGAAGTCACTTTTACTTTTAAATTTTCTTCTATTTCTTGTATTGCACTTTTTTCGCTTTGCCCTTTTTCTTTTCTGTTAACTGAAATAATTATTCCAATTATTTTTGGATTTCCTTCTGTTTTAAGCAAATTCAGTGTTTCTCTTACTGCTGTTCCTGCAGTAATAACATCATCTATAATCAGCACTTTACTTTCTCCGTCAATTTTTGTTCCAATAATATTTCCTTTTTCTCCATGGTCTTTTGATTCTTTTCTGTTAAAAGCATAGCCTTTGTTTACTCCTAATTTTGATAATTCCATTACAGTTGAAACACATAATGGGATCCCTTTGTATGCAGGGCCAAATAATACATCAAATTCCTTAAAGTTTTCTTTTATTGCTTTAGCATAAAATTCTCCGAGTTTTTTAATTCCTTTTCCGTCTTTAAACATTCCGGTGTTAATAAAATAAGGGCTTAACCTTCCGCTCTTTAAAGTAAATTCCCCGAACTTTAATGCATCATTTTTAACTAAAAATTCAATGAACTCTTTTTTGTATTCCTGCATGATTTTTCACCTTATTAAATTAGCTCTTTTCTTTATTTAATTCTATCCGCTTTTTTCATAAAAAATTAGAAAATATTTAAATGCAAAGCCTACGTTGATTGTCGGAGAGGAAGTTTTTTATTAATTCAATCAAGCTTTAATTGTAATGAATGAAAATAAATTTGATGAATTATTAAGGGAAGACTTTAATTTGGATTTTGATTTTGATGAAACAAAGTTTAATTCTTTTTTGGCTAGAGCTGGTTTGCCTTTGGATTCAGTTAAAGAACAAGTGTTATATGAATTAAGTTTAGGTAAACTCTTCAACAATAAGTTTGTTGTTAATACTGCTGGTGTCTTATTTTTTGCTTTGTTTCCTCAGCAATTTGTTTCTCAGAGTTTTGTTTGTTGTGTGCGTTATCAAGGGAATTCAATGGCTTCAATTATTGACAGAAAAGATTTAGCTGGAGATTTAGTTTTTTTGGTTGATGAAAGCGAAGCATTTGTTAAACGCCATACTCGTTTAGCTTACAAGTTTGATGGTTTTAAGCGAATTGACATTGAAGAATATCCTTATGACGCAGTGAAAGAAGCTGTTATTAATGCTGTTTGTCACAGAGATTATTTTTCGCAAAATAATGTTTTTGTGAATGTTTTTGATGACCGAATTGAAGTGATTTCGCCTGGAAGCATTCCAAACAATTTAACTCTAAAAGAAGTTTATGGAACAAGCAATCCACGAAACTATAAAATAGTTGAACTGTTTAAAAGAATTCATTTTATTGAAAAACTGGGTTCTGGGTTAAAAAGAATGGATGAATTAATGTTGTTGCATGGATTAAAAAAACCTGTTTATGAAATCAATACTGCTTTCTTTAAAGTATTTTTTTATGGTCCAAAAGAAAGAATTTTGGAGTTGGTTAAGCCTTCAAATGAAACAGATTTAAGAGAATTAGGTTTGAATAAACTGCAGGTAAAAGCATTAAGTTTTCTTCAAAAAAAAGGTTTGTCAACAAGAAAAGATTTGCAAGAATTTTTGGGTACTACAAAAAAGACTACCACAAGATATATTAAAGAATTAATAGAGAAAGGATTCATAAAAAGGCAGGGAGAATCAAAAAAAGTTAAATACAAGCTTTTATGATAATGTCCCGCAACAACAAAAAATGTCCCTTAAATGTCCCGCAAAAAATAAAGCAAAAAAGGTTTTATTTCAAAGAAAGGCAAAGGAAGAAACACTCAGTATTTCATGCATTGAGTGTCTGGAAAACCCTTGACTTGTCGGGGAAATGTCGGAAAAAAATTTATGATTTGATTAAGGGAATAGTTTATGTTGTGGCTATTTTAGCTATTACTTTTGCTGAAGCAAGATTTATGTTTTCTGAAACTCAATTTCTTTTCCTCTGAACTTATTATTGAACTTTCCTTTATTAAAAACTATTTTTCCGTCAATAATCGTTGAAGCGATTTTTCCCTGTAATTTTATTCCATTAAAAGGAGTCCAATTGCATTTAGAATGAATCAATGAATTTTTTATAATCCATTTTTTGTTTAAATCAACTAAAACCAAGTCAGCATCAAACCCTTTTTGAATTTTTCCTTTGTTTTTTATTCCATAAATTTCAGCCGGCTTTTCACATAAAACTTCAGTTAATCTCTGCATTTTCATTTTCTTTTTTCCGGCTTGATCAAGCAATAAAGGATAAACTGTTTCTGTTCCGGTTACTCCTGAGGGGGCATCAAAAAACTTTTTTTGTTTTTCTTTTTTTAAATGAGGGGCATGGTCAGTTGAAACAAAATCAATTTTTCCGTTTAACAGATTCTTCCATAAAAAATCATTATCTTTTTTTGTTCTTAAAGGAGGATTCATTTTTCCAAAGTTTTTTAGTTTCTTCAAGTCTTTTTCATTCAAAAATAAATGATGAGGGCAGACCTCGCAACTGATTTTTCCTTTTCCTTTTTTCTTTGCATTAATTATCTCTTGCAGTCCTTTTTTTGTTGAAACATGCAGAAAATGAATTTTGTTTCCTACTTTTTTTCTGATTTTTAAAGCTTTTTTTATTGCTTCAACTTCTGCTTTTGTGCTTCTGATTTTATTGTGGTATTTAATGTTATTCCAGTTTTTTTGTTTTGCGTTTTCTGTGTTTTGTTTGATTATTTTTTCGTCTTCTGCATGCAGTACTGCAATTTTATTCTTTTTTTTTGCAATTTTGAAAACTTTTTCTAATTCTTTTTCTTCTTCTAAAAGCATGTTTCCAGTTGAAGAACCCATAAACACTTTTATTCCGGCAAAATTTTTTGCTTTATTAATTTCATTTAGTTTTCCTTTTTCTGCTCCAAAATGAAAACCAAAATTAACTAAAGAATTTTTTCCAGCTATTTTTCTTTTTTTATCCAAGTTTTTTGCTGTTGTGGTTGAAGGAATATTGTTTGGCATATCAATTACTGTTGTAATTCCTCCTGCAGCTGCTGCTCTGCTTTCGCTTTTCCAGTTTCCTTTGAATTCCATTCCTGGTTCTCTGAAGTGAACATGAGAATCAATTCCTCCCGGCAAAAGCAATTTGTTTTTTGCATCAAGAATTTTATCTGCTTTAATTTTTTCAGTAGAATTAGCTTTTATTATTTTTTTTATTTTTCCATTTGAAATAAAAACAGAGTTAATGGAAGTCTTGTTTTTTGAGTGAATTAATGCGTTTTTTATTATCAGGGACATAATTTTCCCATTTTTTTTGATACAACTTTTTTTGAAAAAGTTGTTTTTGTTAAACCTTTTCCTAAAAGGTTTACTTTTTAATATATTTTTCAATTTCTGTGTCATCCATTGCGGTTTCACAGTAAAAGCATTTTGCCTGAACCGGATTTTTTTTAATGAAAAACATTGTTTTTATTTCTTCGTGGTTTGTAATGCAGTTTGGGTTAATGCATTCCAGCACTCCCTGAACTTTGGTTGGTAAACCAAGTCTTTCTTTTTTTGTTACTTTATAGTTTTTTATTGTGTTGACTGTTGCGTCTCTTGCAAGCAGTTTTATTTTGTTTAATTCTTCTTCTGTTAAAAACCTGTTTTCCATTAAAATTAAGTCTTTTCTTTTTTCTTTTCTTTTTTGTGTTTCAGTGTTTAATGCAATTGCTCCGACTTCTTTTGAATTCATTCCCAGTATTTCAACGATTCTTAAACCCATTCCAGGCCTAATATGGTCTATTGCTGTTCCGTTTCCTATAGGAGTTACTCTTATTTTCAGTTTTTTTATTGCTTCTTCTTTTTCAGTCATTTTTTCACTTTTGAAAGTATATCAAGTAATGCTTCTCTTACAGGAATCCCTGAAGCACTTTGTTCAAAATAAATTGCATGAGGTGTTTTGTCTACATCGGTTGAAATTTCGTTTACTCTTGGAAGGGGATGCATTACTTTCATTGTTTTTTTTGCGTTTTTCAGCATTGCTTTATTTAACACATAAACATCTTTTACTTTTTCATATTCTATTTCATCCGGAAATCTTTCTTTTTGGATTCTAGTCATATAAATTACATCTAATTCAGGAATAAATTTTTCTAATTCTGTTGTTTCAAACACTTTGCATTTTTCTTTTATTTCTTCTGCAATATGTTTCGGCATTTTCAGGTTTTCAGGAGAAATATAATATTGTGTTGCATTAAAATGAGTTAAAGCAACTGCAAGAGAATGAACAGTTCTCCCGTATTTTAAGTCTCCTACAAAACCAACTTTTAATCCATCTAATTTTCCAACATATTTTTTTATTGTATATAAATCTAATAAAGTCTGGGTTGGATGCTGGTTTGGTCCGTCTCCTCCGTTTAACACTGGCTTATTGCTTACTTCTGCTGCAAGTCTTGCTGTACCGCTTAAAGGATGCCTCATTACAAGTAAATCAGCGTAATTGCTCATTACTTTAATTGTGTCAGAAAAAGTTTCTCCTTTTTTTGCTGAAGTAACTCCTGCTTCTGCAAAACCAATTACTTTTCCGCCTAAAGCCTGTATTGCTGTTTCAAAACTTAATCTTGTTCGAGTGCTTGGCTCAAAAAACATTGAAGCAACAATTTTGTTTTCTAATAACTTGCTTTTTTTTTCAGCAGACATTGATTCAATCTGAAAAGCTCTTTCTAATACAAAAATAATGTCTTCTCTTGAAAAATCATAAATTGAAATGACATCAGTTAAACTAAAATCAGGTTTTTTTAATGAATTTTTTGCTTCCATTAAAAGAAGATTCATGTGCGTATGTTTATTTAAATTAATTGTTATTTTTTCAATTATTTGTTTTTTTATTCTTTTGTTTTTTTTTCAGATAATTGTTTTCTGAAATTGAAAAAGAATATTATTGAATTAATTTTTTGTCTCTTTTCAGGAGCGAAATTAAACGTGTTTTTAATTGTTTTTGTCTAGAATATTGGTATTATTTGTTGTATTTCCGGGGGGATGAAGTTGAAAACCGTTGTCGATAAAGCCATAAAAAGTTATATGAATTCAGAAAAGCTTGGGCCAAAAGGAAAAAAAGTGGTTAAAGGCCAGCACGATGATGAACTAATTAAATTGCTTGAAGCAAGTAAAGCAAAAATCCGTGTAATTGGAGTTGGAGGCGGAGGATGCAATACTGTTGACCGAATGAGCGAAGTTGGAATTCATGGAGCAGAAACATACGTTGTTAACACTGATGCCCAGGATTTAATTTCTGTTACTGCAGACGAAAAAATTTTGATTGGAAGAAAATTAACCAGAGGATTAGGTTCTGGAAGTAATCCATCTGTAGGAGAAGCAGCTGCTCAGGAATCCCTGAAAGAATTACAGGATTTATTGAAGGACTCAGATTTAGTGTTTATTACCTGCGGTTTAGGAGGAGGAACAGGAACAGGCGCCGCACCAATTATTGCTGAAATAGCAAAAGAAACAAAAGCATTAACTATTGCAGTTGTAACACTTCCATTTACTGTTGAAGGAAAAAAAAGAATGGAAAACGCTTTAGATGGCTTGGCTAAACTAAAAAAAGCAGCTGACACAATAATTGTAATTCCAAATGACAAAATACTGGAAATCGCTCCGGATTTACCTGTTGCTGCGGCATTTAGGGTAGCAGATGAAGTTTTAACTAATGCAGTTAAAGGAATAACTGAAATGGTAACCAAGCCAGGATTAATTAATTTGGACTTTGCAGACTTAAGAACTATTTTAGACAGAGGCGGAGGAGCAATGATTGGATTAGGTGAAAGCCAACAGGAAAAAACAACTGATTCCAGGGCATTAGAAGCAGTAGAAAATGCTTTGACTTCTCCTTTACTTGATGTTGATATTAGTGAAGCCAATAGAGCATTAATTAATGTCATTGGTGGAACAGATATGACTTTAAGAGAAGCAGAAATGATTGTTGAAGCAGTTTCAAGCAAAATCAATCCAAATGCTCATGTAATCTGGGGGGCAATGATTGAAGAAGACCTTCCAAGAAACCAGATTCAAGCAATGGTTGTAATTGCCGGAGGAAAATTCTCTTATTTAGGAGACGGCAAAGGACTATTCAATGAAAATGGAGTACTGGATTTAGGAATAGAATTCACAGATTGAAACGTTTCGCCGTTTCAGCACGAGGTACGGGATAAACCCGTACTGCAATAGTTTAAAAAAAAGATTGAATATTAATTGTAGTGATTTACTATGTTTAGTTTAGGAAATTTTTTGACTTCAGCCAGAAGAATTTTCACTGTATCCAAAAAACCTGATTTACAGGAATACAGAATAATGGTTCAGGTAACAGGAATTGGAATAATTATAATCGGGGTTGTAGCTTATATACTAAAATTAACTGCATCTTACCTTCCTTTTATCGGATAACAGTTTAATTAATAAACCTTTTTTAATTCAATTAATAACAGCTTTTAGCTTTTATTTTTGATAAAACTTTTTTTAGAAGAGTTGTGTTTTTGATACAACTTTTTTTTAAAAAGTTGTTTTAAAAGCATTTTATTTTGGCTTATAGTTAATTACAGAGGGAAAAAAATGATTTTTACTTTAAGAACAACAGTCGGTCAGGAATCCTTGGTTGTAGATATTTTAAGCAATAAACTTAAATCAGATGAATTAGAATTATATTCTTTATGTGTTATCCCCGGATTAAAAGGTTATGTGTTAATTGAAGCAGACACTGAATTAACTGTTAGAAGAGCTATTGCTAATACCCCTCATATTAAAGGAAAAGGAATTGTTGGTGGAGAAGTAAAAATAGATGAATTATCTAATTTACTTGAAGCAAAGCCTTTAATGAAATCAATTAAAGAAGGACAAAAAATTGAGTTAATTGCAGGCCCCTTTAAAGGAGAAAAAGCAAGAGTAACAAGAGTAAATGATACAAAAGAAGAAGTAACAGTTGAATTACTTGAAGCAGCAGTAAAAATTCCTGTTACAATCAAAGCAGAACATATTAGGATTATAAAGGAGTGATTTTAAATGCCAGAAGTTTCAGTCATGGTTGAAGGAGGAAAAGCTTCTCCTGCCGCTCCATTAGGACCGGCTTTAGGACCATTAGGAGTAAATATTTCAAAAGTAGTTCAGGAAATAAACGAGAAAACAAAAAATTATTCTGGAATGAAAGTTCCTGTTAAAATCAAAATTGACTCCAAAAAAAATTTTGAGATTTCAGTTGGTTCCCCTCCAGTGAGTTCACTGATTTTAAGCGAAGCAAAAATAAAAAAAGGAACAGGCAACCAAAGAGAAACCAAAGTAGCAGACCTAAAATTTGAACAAGTAATTAAACTTGCAAAAATGAAAGCAACAGATTTAAATTCATCTAAATTAAAATCGCAAGTATGTGAAGTATTAGGTTCATGCAATTCTTTAGGAATAACAGTTGAAGGAAAAACGGCAAAACAAATGATTGCAGAAATCAAACAAGGAAGCTTTGATTCCCAGTTAAATTAAACAAAAACAAAATTATTCCTGAAACAATCAAAAAAATTCCCATTAACACAAAAGCATTAACCCATTTCTCTTTTTTATCAGAATAAACTTCTTTCAGAATTACTGCAACAAGCAATAACAAAACTATTTCAACAGCAAAATCCAGTTCAAAAATTCTTTTTAATCCAAAACCCGAAATTATTGCAATCAAAGAAAAATAAAATCCTTTTTTCATCACAGATTTCTTTTCACTCAGATTTATTCCTAAAACTTTTATTCTAATCAAAGCAGTTAAACCTAGAAAAAGCATTAAAATTTCTGGAACCAAAAACAAACCCTTAGTTATGTATAAAACTATTATTGTTGCTGCTGTCAGCAATGCCAGGCTTTTTGCTTTGCTTATTTCCAAGAATTTTTTTGGCTTCATTTTTTTTTGTATCCAAATTTTTTGTTGTAATCAGGATGGTCAACTATGTCCAGAACAAATGCGAGGATTTCTATTTTTGTTTCTCCGTCAACCAAAGAATAAAGCATTCTCCAGTAATGGGATAATTTAACTCTGAACAAATTTGTTATTCCATATTTTTCTTTGTATTCTTTTGGGATAAGTTTTTTTGGAATTGGATTGCCGTAATGAATGTTTTCTTTTATTAATTCTGTTTTTTTGTTTATGCTGTTAAGTATTGCTTTTTCTGCTTTTGAATTTTTTGCTTTTTTGTTTAGCTCTTTGTATGCTTCTTCTGCTTCAGGAGACAAAACAACTTTCACTGTTTTCATAATTCAAGTCCTTCTGAAACAGCTTTTCTCAATTTTTGGTTAGTGTTGTGAATCCAGGTAATCCCTTTAAGGCTGAAAGCAATTTTATTGCTTTTTTCCAGGTAATCAAGAATAATCATTAATGTATTATGGTTAACTTGTTTTGGAAGCTTTCTTTTTAATTCTGCAATGCTTATAATACTTTTATTCATTTTTTTGAGAACATTTTCAACCATAAGGACAGTGTTTAACGTAGGAGAATGTTTTATTTTCTGGATCTGCTTTAACATAAAAATCACTAAAATTTATCAACTAATAACTATTAGATATCAAAAAGTATTTAAATGGGTTGTTTTTTCAAACTTTTTGCTTTGCTTAACTCCAAAAATTTTTTTGGTTTCATTTAAAGAATTTTTTTGTAATCTTGTTTTAAATCTCTCTTTAAATATTTCTGTCTTTAATCTCTTTTTTTTCTGAATAATTTCCTTATTTTATGTGTTTTTATTTTTTCTCTTTTTTTTCTTGTTATTATTGTTGCATCTATTTTTCCGTTTGAGTCATAGAATTCCCGAATCTTTTTTCCTTTTGTTATTATTATTCTTTTTTCAGGGATTCCTTCCTTGTCCCATTTTTCAATCACTGTTTTTTTTCCTGTTTTTTGAGTTCTTTTTATTCCTTTTGGGGTTTTGTCAGGCAAAAAGCGTTTTCTGTATTGTTCAGGGTTTTCCCTGATTTTGTTTTTAATTAGTTTCCTCATTTTTATTATTGGCATTTTGTTCCCTGAAAATTATTGTTTTTGCTGTTTATTAAACCCTTTCTTTTTTGCTTTTATTTTTTTTTGCTTTGTTTAAGTTTAATGCATTCTTTTTTAAACCTTTTTTTGAATAAAATACTAAGTATTAACTTAATTTTACGCTGTTTGACTACAACTGCCTTTTAAAAAAAGGCAAGTTGCCAAAATTTTTTGGTCAAACTTTTTTTTAAAAAGTTTGGTAGGAGGCAATTTTTAAATGAAAAAACAAGAAGTTATTGAAGCATTATCTAAGATGCGTGATTCAGCTAAGAAAAGAAAATTCCAGCAGTCAGTAGATTTATCTATTAATTTTAAGGGAGTTGACTTTAAGAAAGCTGAAAACAGGTTAGAGTTAGAAGTTAAAATGCCTCATGGAATTGCAAAAAAACTTAAATCAATTGCTTTTATTAAAGACAAAGATTTTGCAAAACAATTAGATGGATTAGTTAACAGAATTGTAATGGAAGAAGATATTTCCAAATTATCTAAAAAAGATGTTCAGGAAATAGCTGAAACTTTTGATGTTTTAATGGCTGAAGGCCCTGTAATTTTAACTGTTGGAAAATTTATGGGTCAGACTTTGGCTCCAAGAGGCAAAATGCCTAAACCTGTTACTCATGATTTAAAATCAGTTCAAAGCTTAATTCAGACTTCAGCTGGGGTAACCAAAATCACAAACAAGAAAGGAAAATTTATGCCTTTAATTCATGTTGCTGTTGGAAGAGAAATAATGCAGGATGAAGACTTGGCTGAAAACATTTTAAGTGTTTATGAAGCAGTTGAATCAAAACTTCCTGCCAGAGGCCAGAATGTTAAGTCTACTATAATTAAACTTACAATGGGTCCGGCAATTAAAATCGGAGAAAACTTTAATTCAAAAAACCAGAATGAAAAAAAACAAAAAAAATTAAAAGCATCTACAACTGATGGAGGGAAAAAATGACTTCCCATACAATTGCCTGGAAACAAAAAGAAGTTCAGGAACTAAAACAGTTGTTTGATAAGTATCCTGTAGTAGGAATTGCTTCATTAAAAACTTTTCCTGCACACTTGTTTGCTAAAGTTAGAAAGCTTTTATCAGATAAAGCGGTTGTTAAAGTTTCTAAAACAAGAATTTTGCAGAGAGCTTTAGCTGATTCAAAATTAAAGGATTCAGGTTTAAAAGATTTTTCTCAGGATTCAATTGCAGTTATTTTCACTGAATTAAATCCATTTGAATTATATTCTTTATTGAAAAAAAATAAAGGAGATGCTTCGGCTAAAGCCGGAATGATTGCTTTAAACGACATTCTTGTTCCTGCAGGAGACACTGGATTGCCTCCTGGACCGGCTTTAAGTGATTTAAAAGCTGCAGGATTAAAAGTTAAGTTAGCCGGCGCTTCAATTGAAATAACTGAAGACAAGATTGTCTGCAGGCAAGGAGAACATGTTTCTGAATTAGTTGCAGGTGTTCTTTCAAAACTAAATATTAAGCCAATTAAAATAGGATTAAAATTAAATGTTGTTTATGAAAATAAAGAGTTATTTAAAGCAGAAGTATTAGATATAGATGAAGAAGAATTATTCAATTCTTTTGTTTCAGCTCACAGAAACTCTTTCAATTTAGCTTTAAACATTGCTTACACAACAAAAGAAACAATTCCTTTATTGTTAACCAAAGCAATCTATGATTCAATGAATTTGGCTTTAGAAGCAAAAATCATGAATTCAAATACTATTGAATCATTTATTTCTAAAGCAAATTTGCAGGCAACAATTCTGAAAAGCAAAGTAAAAGACGATGCTCCTGCAGAAGAAAAGAAAGAAGAAGCTAAAGAAGAAAAAACAGAAGAAAAAGCAGACGACAAAAAAGAGGAAATTAAAGAAAAATCAAAAGAACAAAAACCTGCTGAAGAAGCAAAAGCTGAAGATAAAAAAAAAGAAACATCAGATGAAAAAACGGAAGAAAAAGTAGAAGAGAAAAAAGAGGAAGCTGAAAAGAAAGAAGAAGTAAAAACAGAAAAACCAGCAGAAGAAACTAAATCTGAAGAAAAAAAAGGAGAAGAAAAATAATTTATGTTTAATTGAATTAATTTTTCAATTTTTGTTAAACCTTTTTTTGAAAAAGGTTTTGCTGAAACAGTTTTTTTTGTTCAACCTTTTTTTTAAAAAGGTTGTTTTGGTAAAGCTTTTATAAAAAGGTTTTTTAGGAGGAATTTAATATGGATGAAGAAGAAAATAACGAAGAAACAGAGGAAACAAGCTAAGAAACTGAAGAAACAACTGATGATGATTCAACTGAAGACACAGAAGAAGAAACTTCAAATGAAGAAACAACTGAAGAAGAGGAAGAAAATTAATTTTTAATTTAATTAATTTTTTAATTATTTTAATTTGGAGGAATAAATTATGGAATACGTATATTCTGCAATGCTTTTGCATGCTGCAAAAAAGAAAATTGACGAAAAATCAGTTACCGATGTTCTTAAAGCAGCAGGAATTGACGTTGACTCAGGAAGAGTCAAAGCATTAGTTGCTTCATTAAAAGATATTGATATTGAAGAAGCAATTAAGTCAGCTTCAGTTATGCCTGCAGCTCAAGTTCAAGCAGCTCCGGCACAAGCAGCAAAAGCAGAGAAAAAAGAAGAAGAAGGAAAAACAGAAGAAGAAGCTGCAGCAGGATTAGGCGCCTTATTTGGCTAAACCTTTTCCTCTATTCTTTTTTTTTGTTTTAGTTAATTAAAGCTATTTTTTATTTATTTTTTGTTTTTGTTGCTGCAAAAATGATTATTCCTATTATTAGTATTCCTGCTAATGCTAGTGTTGTTGGGCTTGTTGGTGGTTCTGTTGTTGTGCAGGTTTCTGGTGCATTGCATGCCCCCCATTTTTCGTTTGTGCATGTTTGTGTTCCACTGCATTCTTTTGTTTCACATGATTTTGTTTGTCCTGAATTGCATTCTTTGGTTGAAGTATAGCTTAGTGTTTTTGTCTGGTAGCCTGTTTTTTCTGCTTTTATTTCTTTTATTCCGGGAATTTCCTGGAATTCAGTTATTCCGTTTGAGTTAGTTAACTTGTTTTCTTCTCCGTAAGTTATTTTAACATCTTTTATAGGGTTTCCTGCTGAATCAGTTATTTTAATTATTAAACTGTTTTCATTTATTGTTGTTGTTATTGTAAGCTTTTCTGGTTCTGTTTTGCAGTCTGCTGGGCAGTTTGATGTGTTTTCAAATTCTTGTTCGCATTCTTCATTTCCGCATTTGTCTGTTCTGAAAACCAAAATAATGGTTTGTTTTTTGTATCCGTTTGCTGATATTGTTATTTCTGTAAATTCTTTTTGTGCTTTTAGTTTAACTTGTCCTGTGTTGTTTGTGGTGTATGTTTTTGTTGTGTATCTTATTTTTGCTCCTTGTAGTGCATTATTGTTTTCATTTAAAATTGTTATTGTGAATGTTTCTGTGTCTTTCACTTCAGTTGGTTCAATTTTTATTATAAAGTTTTTCAATGAAATTGGTTCT
>Ga0210057_1007794_pt1 | contig 12851 bp, 6 predicted proteins | sample CryGeyCG2114_010_2_FD_183968 | JGI IMG/M metagenome (GOLD analysis project Ga0210057, IMG submission 183968) | Groundwater microbial communities from aquifer - Crystal Geyser CG10_big_fil_rev_8/21/14_0.10 (SPAdes) (version 2) | ecosystem: Environmental > Aquatic > Deep subsurface > Groundwater ... | reverse complement strand
TTTCATCCGGGTTCCATTTCTGTTCCAACTTTTCGATTATGTATTTTTTCAGTTCTTTGTTTTCCTCGATCTTCATCCATTGCAATCTCCGCATCCTTTTGCGGAGCCGGGACTTGGCATGGGCTTTATGAGTCCTTCCGTGCCATACTTCGCCGCAATCTTCTTCCAATCACGAAGTGTTCCTTTGAAGTACTCCTTTTTCCACCAATCGACATCGAAGCCCGATCGCTTCCATATTTCTCTCGCGCTCACTCCTTCTTTGTGTAGTGCCAGGGCTCTTTTCTTGAATTCGTGGGTATAGTTGACTGAATTTTGCGTACAGTTAAAGACACACGGATTCCGCTTTAGTGCGGCGATTTCCTCGCTTAAAAATGTTGTTCTCATATTCTTTTGTTAATTGCTAATGATAACAAAAGAAAACCGGACAGCGTGTCCACTTTTTGGGGTACAGATCAATCAGCGGGGGGGGGGTTGAACATGCTCTAAGCCGCTTCTAAATAACAACTTTTTCGGAGGCTAAATTCATCAAGAGGCTTGCTACCGCGGCGATGGCAAAAGTCGCCGTAATGCCAAAAAATCCTATGACCGGAATGGCTAAAAGCAAAATAAATCCCTTGCCCAAGAGAAGGGATGATTCTTTTAAGACCGTAAATTCATCCACGAAATGTCCATTGTCCGCCGCCTGGCCATAGACAGCCGTATCAAACGAGCTGGCTTGCCACCCTGCCGAAATTATGATAAGTGTGTGAGAAAAAAATGCCCGCGCTTGTCTCAACGAACATTTTTACGAGCCAGCCGGTTGTGTAAAAGACGGAGCTTAGCTTCAGAACTTTCTTCTCTCCCACTCTGTCAACGGCGCTTCCCACCACAAAACGCAGAACCATCAAAGCGATAATGGTCAATGTCGTAATCATTCCGACGGAAAAATAATTTCCTTTCAGAAGAATAAAGATAAATATCGGCCAGACAATACTCCCCACCCCGTCTTGAACGCCGTTGGCAAAATTTGAGACGACGGCGGGTCTCAAATTTTTTCTGAAAAACTCCCCGATGAGTTTTCTAAAACTCCAGGCGTATTTTTCTTTCGTCTCTTTGATGTAGAAAAGAGGAATAATGGAAACGAAGACGAGCAATGTCGCTATCAAAAAAAGAATATCGTAGCCGCGCAAAACAAGCAAAAGACCGCTTAAAATGGGCAGGAACGCCGAAATGCCCCCCGAAACATTTGAAAGAACGGCAATTTGTTTGCCTCTGTTCTTTTGGTTTGTAAATTCGGCGAATTCCACATGATAAGGCACCCAATAAAACATCTTAAAAATGACGAAAGCCAAAGAAAAAACCAGAAGATATAAAAAAGGATTTTGCTCCCACATAAACATTGAAAAAACCGTCAAAGCCAGGAAAAAAGTCCCAAGTATCATCAGCTTCTTCATGCCGACTATGTGCAGAAGTTTCGCTCCGAAATGCGTCGCCGGAAAAAAAATGATATAGAGTAGGCCGTAGAGCAGGAGAACATCCGTTATGGAATTTCCGAATTTTTCAAAAAAGAAAATAACCCCGAAAATTCCATAAACTCCCAACCCTATCTGAATCAAAAGCCGGTTCAAGTAAAGATAAACGATATTGGACGAAAAATTTATCTTATTATAATCCAGAAATTGAAAATTCATGGGCTAGATTATATCATTTAGCTCTCTTGATTTCTCTCCTGCTCTCTATTAGGCTTTAGATTATGGAAACGGATGAAAAGAAGGTGGAAGAAATTCTCTCCCGCGGCGTTGTTGATGTTATTTTGAAGGACAATTTAAGAGAAAGAATGCTTCGGGGCGATAAACTGCGAGTTAAACTTGGTATTGACCCGACGGGCCCGAATATCCATATCGGCCGGGGTTCAACCGTCAAAAAACTGAAAGAATTTCAGGACTTGGGACATCAGATCGTTCTCATCATCGGCGATGGCACGGCCAGAATCGGGGATTCCTCCGACAAAGATGACAGCCGAGAGAAACTGACGGTTGCCCAAATTAAAAGAAATGAGGAAAAATATTTAGAGCAGATCGGCCGAATTATTGACATCAAAAAAACAGAAGTCAGGCACAACAGCGAATGGATAGATAAGCTCACCGCCACAGACTGGGTGGAGCTCGCTTCTCTCTTCACTCTTCAACAAATGGCGGAGCGCGAGAATTTTGCCTTGAGGATGAAAGAAGGCAAGCCGGTGGGGTTTCAGGAAACCCTCTATCCCCTTTTGCAGGGCTACGATTCGGTGGCCATCAAGGCCGATGTGGAGATTGGCGGCACGGACCAGCTTTTTAATCTTTTAGCCGGTAGAAAAGTTATGAAGCATTTTGGATTGGAAGCACAGGATATCTTAACCCTTCAGCTTCTCGCCGGCACGGACGGAAGAAAGATGTCAACCAGCTGGGGTAATGCCATTTTGATTATTGACCGGCCGGAAGAAAAATATGGCAAGATGATGCGTCTCCCCGACCAGCTTATTCCGGTTTATATGGAAAGCGCCACGGAGCTTCCGATGGAGCGCGTGGAAGAAGTCAAAAAGTCCATAGAGCTTGGCGACTCAAACCCTATGATTTTCAAAAAAGAGTTGGCTTTTGCCATTGTTCGGCTCTATGACGGCCTTGAAGCGGCCAAGACGGCCGAGGAGTATTTCAAAAAAACCGTTCAGGAAAAAGAAATTCCGGAGACGATTCCTTCAACCGAAGTGGAAGAAGGCCGGATGGATATCAAAAACTTTTTCAAACTTCTGATTAAAGCCAATCTCATTAAAAGCAAAGCCGAGGGCCTAAGGCTCTTGAAAGAAGGCGTCATTTCTATCGGCGGCGAAAGACTGCCCGAAGATGTTAAAGAAGTAAAATTTTCAAATGGTGTTGTCGTCAAAGTCGGCAAGAGAAGATTTTTAGAGATTAAAATTAAATAAAAAAACCATAAACAACACCAGCCCGCGCTTTCGGCGCGGGCTGGTGTTGGCCTAACTTCTCGCGAAGCCTCTCTTTAGTGACCCTATCGGGATTTGGTCACGAGTTTCTAAGTATTTTACTCCAGGCATTCGTAAAATACTAAGAACTCTCGACCCCGACTCGGCGACAAGCACTCGCTCCGCTCGTCTTGTATACCGCCTCCGTCTTTCAAATCCCGTAGGTTGTCTGTAAAACATAAGGACCCGACTCCATTCGGAGCCAGGTCCAATGTTTTGTGATGAAATCATATCCTTTGCTCGAACCTATTTCCAGTCGCGAAGCGACTGGAAATAGGTTCGAGCGGCGCGGTATACTCTCACCACAATCGGAACAAGGTCGTTTTTGCACTGGTTTTTTTTGGTGGGGGGCAAAGAAAGCCAGTGCGAAAATCTGTCCACTCTTTTGGAAGTTCCGATGGTGGTGTCTCTATTGTACTCGGTTAGAACTTATTTCGTCAAAAACACTGATTGATTCGCACGCTCCGCGTGCGTGGTGGCTTGGGACTTTTTCGTACGCTCCGATTCTGTGGTGATGCGAACCAAACAAACGCCGCCACGCGCGGAGTACCGCGCGTCCGCCCTCGCCCCGTTTCCGCTCTCCATGCTTTTTCTTTTTCGCGGGGGGATTCTTTTTGAAAGTGAATGGGCGGAAACGGGGCTCGGTCGGGCTTTGCCTTTGAGGGCAAGGCGTGCGGCTCTAAATGCGGAATGCAAATACAGTATGGTGCCTCGTGTCTATTTTCTCGCTAGTGGTTCGTCAGGGCACGGGGTGTCACCCTCGGCATCCGCCTCGGGCATTTCCGCTAGGGCTACTCGCGCCTAGATGCCTAGGTATCCTGCGTTTCCTCGCCAGTATCGCCTGCGGGCTCTCTGGCTCGGGCAGGCATCTATTTGGGGGGAGAAAGGAATCCTCCCCCCAGCTTCGGTCTCCTCCTCGCAGTGGTCGTTCAAAGTTTACGGTGCCGTATTGCTCTTAGTGGCTCGTCGAGCGTGTATCGTTCGCTTGAACGTGCCTTCGGAGTCCGCCCTCGCACAACCCCCCTCCACGTTTTCAAAATAGCTTTCGTGGTGTCGCTTCCGCTACCAAACTTCTGCATTGCAATAGAACGGCGGCGCTCATCCGTAGCCCTGACGCCCTAGCGGAAATGCCCGAGGCGCAAAATGCCTGTGCACTTGACCCACCCTCCCGTTCGCGTGCACACAAACCCCCGCCCGCGAAGGACAAGAGGGATCGCGGGCGGGGCTCCCTGCGAAATACAGAAACACAAAAGCCCCCGCCGAATGGCGGGGGCTTTTGGTGATCTCCACTGACCTGCGAGCCAGAATGCCAGAAATTATACGGGCCGAGGAACGGTGTTTAGAGGAGAGAGATTTATGCTCCCTTCCTGTTTGCACGGGTCGGGGGCGATCACTCGCACTGTTACCCGATCCGATTCCGTTATACTGACTCGACAGGTCGCTGGAGACCACTGCTTCATTGTAATACTCTTTCGCTCTTTTGAGCTCATCAGTCGGAGTACACACTCCGAAAGAGTGAGAGGTTTTTGGTGAGAACCTCTCGGAAACTCGATGTAACCCTTACTCGTCGCTAACCCTAGCGAGCGAGTTGTTGTGAGTTGAGGCCGTGGTGCCTCCACTCGGTTGAACTACGCGTGACCACGCACGCTTTTTACATACTATCGGCGACGAACGTTCGCCGTCCCGCCGAAGAGCTTGGACAGGTCGACCTTCGAGAGGTCGACCGAATCCGCACTGTCCGGTGGAACGACTCCACCCTTAGCAGATGCTTTGGATTCCTTCGGTACACGAATCTTGCGAATCGCGCTCACCTCGGGAATGACCTCCGCACCTTCGGCGTTGTGATGAATGATAGGGAAGAAGAACTGCCCCTCGTCATCCGTACCGACGCCGTACACACCTGTCGCAAGCAGACCGCTCGGAACGAAGAGTGTCACCTCCGATTGGAGATTGCCCCTGCTCGAGTAGTCGCGGGCTTGCGAGCGAACACCGAACTTGAACGGAACCCACCGCCGGTACTTTGAGTCACCGAAACAGTAGGGACCGTCGTAGGTCGTGTCGCCAGCGTCCGGAGTGACTTCGAAGCCGCCCATCTTGGAGGTTTTACCTGCCAGGATGTATGCAACTTCTCCGCTCTCCGGCACCCAGATGTGCGCCTCGCCGTAGCCCATGTTACTGAGCGCGGCGTTGACCTCCTCGCGTCGGACTTCTGCTTCGCGCTGTTTGCGCTCCGCTTCAGCCTTCTGCTCGGTGATCGTTGTCACGGCCACTTCGACTTCGGCGATGAACGCCTCCATCTCGGCAACCGTGGTTGCTCCGCCCGAGTACCCGTAGTACGTGTTGTACAAGCGGGTACGCATCTCTTCCGGCATCTCACGGTTGTAGCTGTGAGCGCTGTAGAGTTCACCGACGCGCTTTTTGAGCGCATCGCGGACGGTCTTCTCCTTCACTTCGAGGAACTTGGCGCACGCTTGCGCGTGGACTTGCTCCGTCTCGGCTCGGGAACGCGACCAGTACGACTTCCACGATCCGTACCACGAATCGTAGTTGACCGTACCGTAGGCGAGAAGCGAAACTTCGGTCACCGCGCACCGGCCGTACTCCGTCTCCACGATGGGAGGGATGGAATCCGTCGGCGTAGGCAACTCCGGCTTCTGCCACTTGTCCCACAGCCCTTGGTTCAGGCACTCGCGTGCTTTCACCTTGAACTGCGAGGAGTTGGCTTCGATGTAGTAGCCGTATCCTTCCACGGCCGAGTACATCGCCACCTCCCGTCCGCCCGGCAACTGAATGCCGGTGTCCGGAAGCTGGAGCCAGTTACGGGACTCGTCGCCGCGGAAGTCGAGCCGCACGCGCGGGTTGTAGCCCGAGCGGTACTCGACCGTGATCTGTCGCCCGAGAACAATAATCGTATCGGGATTCTCGCTGAGAACCCTCTCGATCATCCGATCGTCGAGCGAGGGCAGATGGAGAGCAGAGATGTTGTGAATCTCCGCGATCCTTCGCGCTCCTCCGAGTGCCACCATGAAGAGCTTCGTCAGCTCATCACGGTTCGGCACGGGGAAGACGCTCTGCCCGGCACGGGTGTTCAGGTCTCGCGCTCTCGCAAGGAGTGCGCGGTTCGCAGTCATAACTTCCTGAAAGTTTTCCATTTCATCTCCTCGAGCAAGGGTAGCACTTTCGTGCCAAGACCCACCCCTGCTCGGCCACTTTTTAAGTGACTTCCCGTCGGCTTATGTGTTCGGCCTAGGGCTTGCGGGCAGGGCTGCCCGGAGGTTAGAAACTACGCGACTTGCGAAGCCACCCACGAGGCGAAGACGTTGGCTGCTTCCGGATTTTCTCCGTCAGCAACCGTCTCCTCCCGCACCATCGCTCCATTGAAGTACGTCTGCGTCGTTGAGACGACGACGTCCTTCGCCGAGTCGTAGCGCGGATTGAGAGCGTTCTTGCGCTCCGTGAGTTGCGGTGCGATTTCGACCAACCACATCGGGTCGACCTTCGAGGCCAGTTCGATCAGCTTCAGGGTCATCATACCCCTCCGCGTCTTGACCTGGAGATCAAAAGCCTTGCCGACGAGCCAGTCCGCTCCGCGAACCAGTGAACCGGAACCGAGCTCGCGCTCGATCCCTTCGCCGTTGGTGTAGCGCCCGTACGATCCTTTGTACAGGTGATCCACCATTCCGGCGCAGACCGCCTTGAGGATGTCCTCGCGGCGACCTGTCGAACCGAAGCGGAAGAACTGCTTGACCGCCTGCGCGAGGTGCTGACGAATCTCTTTGGCCCGGAAGAAACTCCGGAGAGAGACGCCCTTCTCACGCATTTCGTCTTTCGTCATGTTGTCGGCCATCTGCCAAACGAGCAGCTGACCCATGACGTCGGACTCGGTCTCGCCCGGCACCATGCGGCGCCAGTCCGGTCTGTCCGGCTGATTGCGGGAAGGCGTCGGGACGGTGATTCCGCCCTGCTCGAGAATTGCGGCGACAGTAAGAATGTCCTCCACGACCCCGAGGCGATCTGCCTCCACCAGCATCCGTCCGTACTGAACCGAAACCGGCAACCAGTTGACCAGTCGTCCGATCTTGGTAACCTGCCCGTCTGCAGTCATGCAGCCGAGAGACACCAGGGCGCGCTTGGCATCGTGGATTTCGGACTTGGCAGGCTGGTGAAAAAACTCCAGCTCTTCCATGTCGAATCCGGCGATGGCCAGACGCAGGACGGTTTGGTCGAGTCGCTTGCGGAGAATTTCCGCTACCGGGAAGTCCGGTCGAGAAGAACTGGAGCAGTGATCGATGTAGATCCCTGCCTTCGTCCGACCCGCGCGACCCTTACGCTGCGTCGCATCTGCCAGTGAAATGGGTTTCAGGTACAAACCTTCCACCCCGTCCACCAATTCGATACGCCGCTCGAGTCCCGAATCCACAACTGCATCGATGTCGTCAATGGTCACCGACGTCTGTGCGACGTTAGTGCTGACGACCACCTTCGGACGGCCGTAGTGCTTGAAGCACTTGGCTTGATCCTGAGGCGTGAGCTCGCCGTGAAGCGGCAGGATTTCAGCCGACACTTGCATCTGCTCGAGAGCAGACGTGGTGTCGGTGATTTCCTGCTTGCCCGGCTGGAAGACCAGCACGTTGCGACCCTCACGAACGAGTGCCGCCACGTCGTCAACCAACCGTGATGCGGGATTGCGCGACTCTACCGGGAACAACCGACCGGGAACCGAGATCACCGGCGCCCCCTTGTAGAAGGCAGCCAGCTTATCGGCTTCCAGAGTGGCACTCATGAGCACCACCTTGAAGTCGGCACCGGTCTCGATCTGGCGCTTCGCCCATGCGACGAGAACTTCCATGTTCTCATTCCACTCGTGGACTTCGTCCAGAACGAGGACTCCCTTGTTCGCACCAATCAGCTCCCGCACAAGTGCGAGGCCGTCAGTGCAAAACAGGCATCGGGTAGCGGGCGAGTCCTGTCGATCCACCGCAGTGCGGTAACCGACAGTTCCCCCGAGCTCCTCGCCGATTTCCTCGGCCACGCGCTGTGCCACCGTTCGGGCGGCCAGTCTGCGCGGCTGGGTCACGACGAGATCGTACCCTTCGTCCAGCAGGTACTGGGGCACTTGCGTGCTTTTCCCTGCACCGGTTTCGGCCGTGATGACCGTTACCGGATTGGTGCGGATTGCCTCCACGATCTGATCGCGGAAGCCGTGAATCGGAAGCTTTGAACCGTTCATTTCATCTCCTCGAGCATGGGTAGCGCGTAAGCGCCATGACCCACCCTGCTCGGCTGGCTTTTCGAGGCCAACTTCCCTTCGGCTTATGTATTCGCCTAGGGCATACGGGCAGGGCTGCCCGGGTGTGATGGAGAAGTGATTTTGGCGTCACTTCATTTCGCCACTCTCTCCTCGTAGAGAGCGCGGAAGATATTAAAAAAATAATATTCTCCACGCTCTCTACCAAAAATAAAGTAGCGATTTAATTAACCGATAGTATGCAATTTTCAAAGAACAATCTGTTTCGTCCTTTCGGACTCATCAGCAGAGATACACATCTCTGAACAGTGAGAGGTTTTTGTGTGAGAACCTCTCGGAAACTCGATGTAACCCTCACTCGTCGCTAACCCTAGCGAGCGAGTTGTTGTGAGTTGAGGCCGTGTCCTCAACTCGGTTGAACTGCGCCTGACACGGCAGGCAATACGAGACGACTACGCGGTGAGCGCGGAGCGGACGGCGGCCAGGGCGGCCTCCTCGTCCTCGGGCTTGACGTTCGCCTTGGCGGCAAACCCGGAGCACTCCACCCTCGCGGCCTTGATGGTCGCGACGGCGTCGAGCTTGAGTCCGGGCTTACAACCGAAGGCGATCTGGCGCGTCTTCTTGCCAGCCACCTTGTCGAACATCTCGCCCTCGGTGAGCACGACCTGGTAACCCAGATCGTAGACCGTCTTCATGAGCGTCGTCATGTCGACGATCTTGCCGACCGCGCTGATGCGGACGATCCCGTTGCCGAGGTCCTGCCTCGCCTCCACAATCTCCTCGTGGGTGGCGAGAATGGCCTCGTACTCCGCGATCCAGCCACGGATCGTCTCGTCGGCATCGTGGTTCTTGGCGAAGTGCTTGGCCAAATACACGCGGCGCGAATCGTCCGCGATGCGGGACTTTACCGCCTGGTTCACGACGCCACCGAAGTGGGTCGAGAAGTCCATGCGGTCTCCCGCGTCGGCCGCCTGGCAGAGCTCGCGCGTCTGCTCGTCCGCCTCGTCGCCGAGGAGGGAGAGCAGGAGAGCGCCGGAGGACTTGATGTCCCCTTCGTCTTGCGAGACCGGCCGGATGGCCAGCTCGTCAAACGAGAACTCGGCGGAGGCGAAGGCCTTGCGCCAGTCCTCGGCGTTGTGCTCGTCGAGCACGCCGACGACCTGGTGACCGGCCGCCTTGACGCGGCGCAGGAAGTCCTGCGTCATGGCCTCGTCGCGGTTGTTCACCGCGAGATCCACGAAGAGAACCTTGCGCCGATCGCCCCACGTCGCCGGATCCACCTTGTCGACCGTGAAGGCCTGACAGAAGGCGATGTCGGCGGCGGGGTCGGCGTTCCGCAGGACGGCGGCGCTGGTGCACACACCATCGACGGAACCGACGGACAGGACGAGGTTCACGGACTGCAGTGACTTTTTCATTTCGATCTCCTTTACTGTGCCCGTGCCTTTTGGCTTGGGCGTGGATTTGGATCGTCTTCCGCCAGCACCATGCTGGTTTCAGACCGCCACTCTCATGAGTAGCACTCTAACTGCAATGACTTACAATCAGAATGCTACTCATGAACTTCGCAATCGTTTCTCGTATTTTGTTGTAAAGAACTACTTGTCTTCTTTCGAAGACATTTCTGAAAGCGAAACGGGTTAGATTTCACTTCCAGCCGATGTCTTCAAAAAACAACGGGTGATACACTTGCCTTCTCAGCCTAACTCCGGAATCGCTAGTGGCCAGTTGCGGGGCGCTATGCGACAGAGTGATGTATCTGCAATCTAGATGGACTCACGACTGTATCTCTCCTCACTCTCTCCTCTCTCTACACTTACCGGCTGTAGGCACCGCTCGCTACCTTTCGGCAACAAGTCAGAGGTGGGGTACACTCTTGAATCAATCTCCTGTAAAGAACTAGTGGATCGGGACTTCCCGATACTCTCTCCTCATTGAGAGAAGCGGGAGAACGACATTACTATTACATTGATTCGTTCCCGCGCTTCCTTCAACGAAAACAGGCGACTGACTCCTTGAGAAGAGTCAATCGCCTGTTTCGAACCCTTACGGGTTGTCAGTGATTGTTTAACTTGAACCAACGCTCGCGAGTTGGTGATCAAGACTCTCTCCTCTAAGAAATTGTCTTTATTATTTGAATGTAAGGTGCTTGTCTCTTCGCTTCCATATCGTACATCTCTAGTATAGCATACCCTGTCTTTCCTGTCAAGTGCTTTTCTGGGATGTCTTTCGGTTGCTGGTCGGCTACTTCCTAACTCATCCTATCTGCTACTAGTATAGCATAGTCCGTTTTGTTTGTCAAGCACTTTTTTAGTATTGGCCAAAAGCCCTTATTTTATAAGGTATTTTGGCCTGTCTGGAAACCATTTACTTGGAAGCCCGACCGAGCCCCGTTTCCGCCCATTCAATTTCAAAAAGAATCCCCCCGCGAAAAAGAAAAAGCATGGAGAGGCGGAACGGGGCGAGGGCGGACGCGCGGTACTCCGCGCGTGGCGGCGTTTGTTTGGTTCGCATCACCACAGAATCGGAGCGTACGAAAAAGTCCCAAGCCACCACGCACGCGGAGCGTGCGAATCAATCAGTGTTTTTGACGAAATAAGTTCTAACCGAGTACAATAGAGACACCACTATCAAACTCAATTCCTTTTTGCCGATTTCAGAACGCGCGGCGCGGAGCGCCGCGTATGGAGCGAGGGGGTTTCCGCGCGCTTCGCGCGCGTGGAGTGATAGGTTCAGAAAATACAAATCCGAAATTTTTGGAGGGAAGATTTTAAGGAGGTCTGCAAATCTTTATATGCGTTTGCCCCGCCCGCCCGTGCGCACGCACCAACCATCGCCGTTTTTGCGAGAACATTATAAAACGGCGATGGTTGCTCCCTTGAAAAATATGCTATACTAAAAGTGCAGACAACTTGGGGGAAGGCCTTTTCTAATGGCCGTCTCGGAAACATCAAGGTCTTTCCTTGTTGTCTGCACCGGGGCGGCCATTTGAGTTTATGAAATATTTTTTATACGCAAGAAAATCAACTGATGTTGAAGACAAGCAAGTTTTGTCTATTGAAGCGCAACTCGCCGAACTTCGCGTGATTGCGCGACGCGACGAACTGGAAATCGTCGAGGAGTTTGTAGAAAAGCGAAGTGCAAAATCTCCAGGCCGTCCAATTTTCAATGAAATGATGTCGCGCATTCAAAAAGGCGAAGCGAACGGCATCATTTGTTGGAAGATAGATCGCCTCGCACGAAATCCGGTGGACGGCGGACAGGTGCAGTGGTTCTTGCAGCAGAGTGTCATTCGCCATATTCAGACGCACGACCGCTCGCACTATCCGAATGACAACGTTTTGATGATGTCTGTTGAACTCGGAATGGCGAACGAGTACATTCGTCAGTTGAGCGCAAACACCGCTCGCGGCCTGCGCCAGAAAGCGCGGCAAGGGATTTATCCCGGCCTCGCTCCTTTTGGATACCTGAACGACCCGCGCACAAAAACCATCCGCGTTCACAAGAAGAACGCAAAACTTGCACGCGAGATGTTCGAGAAGTATGCGGGCGGGAGCACAACGCTTAATGATTTGGCGACGCTTTTGGAGAAAGCGAAAGTGTTATCAAAAGAGAACAATCGCGTGCACATCTCACGTATTTCATTCATTTTACAAAACCCATTTTACTACGGACACTTTCGCTATGCCGGAGAGCTGTACGAGGGGAAGCATGAGGCGCTTATTTCAAAAGCCATGTTTGATAAAGTGAACAAAGTTTTGCAAAGCCGCGGACGCACTCCGGCGATCAAAAACGAACCCGCACCGTATTGTGGACTATTGCGTTGTGGCTTCTGCGGCATGGCGATCACGGCCGAAGTGAAAGAGAAGCATCAGAAAAACGGCAATATTCATCACTATACCTACTACCGATGCACTCGCAAGAACAAGGCCGTGAGGTGCAAGGAAGCACCGATGCGAAGCGAGCTTTTGGATTCGCAACTTTCGGCGCTCCTTGCCGACTACACCATGCCGCAGGAGTGGATTTCTCCATTTTCCGTGTTGCTGGAAAAAGAAGCCGCCAACGCTTCCAAAACGGCTACGGAGGCCGTTCAAGAACTGCGGGACAAAGTTTTTGATATTTCTCGAAAACTAGAGCGCCTGACGGACTTATACGTTGCCGAAGATATTGAGAGAGAAGATTACTTGTCCCGTCGGCGCGCTCTTATGGGAGAGCGACGGACGATTGAAGAAAATATCGTCCGTCTTGAACGAACCCCCGCCGCATGGGTTGAACCTGTCCGCGATTGGATACAAACCGCTTCATCATTGGATAAAATCGCGGAAAAGGAAGACCTCCTTTTGAAAAAATCCTCCCTCCAAAAAATTTTCGGATTGAACCTCTCACTCCACGCGCGCGAAGCGCGCGGAAACCCCCTCGCTCCATACGCGGCGCTCCGCGCCGCGCGTTCTGAAATCGGCAAAAAGGAATTGAGTTTGATAGTGGTGACCCTACCGGGATTTGAACCCGGGTTTCCAGGATGAGAACCTGGCGTCCTAGACCAGGCTAGACGATAGGGCCCTTCGATTTTGCTCCCCCCGACTTTGCTCGGGGCAAGCTGATACAGTT
>Ga0210057_1007793_pt1 | contig 12851 bp, 19 predicted proteins | sample CryGeyCG2114_010_2_FD_183968 | JGI IMG/M metagenome (GOLD analysis project Ga0210057, IMG submission 183968) | Groundwater microbial communities from aquifer - Crystal Geyser CG10_big_fil_rev_8/21/14_0.10 (SPAdes) (version 2) | ecosystem: Environmental > Aquatic > Deep subsurface > Groundwater ... | reverse complement strand
TTGGTTGATAAAATTTCATCACCTGACGGCTCGAAATTTAAGACCAAGCCCTTTAACAAGTCAGATGAAATAGCCCCACAACCTTACTGCCTCCTTTCAAAGAATTAAAACTTTTAACCGCCTCCGCCGTTGGCTCAATTATCAATTTGATTTTTTTGGAAATTATTTCCTCTTGGGCCTCTTCGGTTAATTTCGCCACTCCCATTTCTCCGGTGCCGATCACAATCACTTCGGGTTCCTGAGCCAAAACCTCCTCAATATCTTGTTTCCATATCTCATGGCTTTTACTGCGCCACCAAAGCTTAACTTTGTTATCCAGACCAATCTGAATATCGTGGTTATAAACCTGCCCGGCAATCTTCATAAGGCCAAAATGATATTCTTCTATCATATCTGAATTATAAGCTTATTTACTTGAAAATAAAGAAATCCCTGAATTTGACAAATTTTATTTTTTAAGCATAATTATTCAATCTAATAAGAACTTTTAAAATTTAAAAAAGAAAAATAACTGATAAGGAGGAAAAATGAAAAATTCCGAGCTTGAAAGGATTGCGGATGAGAGAAGAGAGAAAGCGCTTAGCCTTAAGATTGATGACAAGGCCGAAGAGATAGTAGACATCCTGGGGAAAGAAAGAAACAGGCAGGAAAGAAATTCCCTTCATGACATTATTGACGAAATTCTGCCCACTTTCTCTTTTGGTGCAGGGTTAAGAATAAAGGAAGACGGCACTTATATCGAACAAAGCTTATGGCATAGTGAAGGAAGATTTAAAATATTCATAGAAAAATACTGGCATAAGACGAAAGATGATAAAGAGGAAAGGAATAGAAGGTATGTTGAAATACATTTTGGAATGTGGAAAAGGCTCTTTAAGGTCGTTCCTATTAGGGTGAAAAGCCTTGTCTACTCTCACGAGGCCACAATTACAACAGTATTGAAAGAGACAGGTGAAAAGGAAGGGCATAGCTTCCACAGATTAGGTTATTTTAGAGATGAGAATAAATGGCTTGAAGCATTTGAAGAATTATACAAGAAAGCAATGTCTAAGGATGTAGAAAAGTCACTTAACCAGATTGAGAAAGAGTATATTGAAAGAAATAAAAAATTAAGGGAAAGGTTTGGAGTAAGTTAGTGATTCTCTATCCCTAAACAAAATAAAAAGGACTGGAATTAATTCCAGTCCTTTTATTTTTCAAATCAAATTAAAATTTTCTTTTCTGATAACAGATTTCGCACCTCCTTTTCAATCAAAATGTGAAGAAATTCGGTTATCTTCGCTTCAACCGTCATTTTTTGTTTTACTCGGCCGTACGTCACAATGATTTCGTGCTTTCTGAATTCTCCAAATTCCTTAATCAGGCGGTTGATGTCGGCTTCGCATTGGATTTCAAACCTTCCTTGCTGCATTGTTACCTCCTTTTTTGTTTTTCAAAGACCTTTTGACAAATTTTGATTCTTTAGTTGAAATAAAATTTCAAAATTTGTTCTTTAATAATTAAAGCTAAAAAACTACATTCAACCAGCAAGTGCAACGCTGGCAGTAAATACCTCGGAAGGAGTTTTGTAGCTTAAACACTTCCGGGGTCGGTTGTTTAACAAGTTTTCGATCTTTCTTAAGCGGTACGAACTGATTGTAGCAAAATCCGTCTTCTTAGGCAAGTAGCGCCGTATAAGCCCGATGCCATTTTCAACGGAGCCTTTCTCCCAGCTATGAAATGGCGTGCAGAAGTAAGACTTTGTTCCCAGTAGCTCATTGGTTCTTTGATGCTCAACATTCTCTGAGCCGTTATCATAGGTAATAGTACGGCGCAGAGACTCCGAATAACGGTTAAGCTGGCGCTTTAAGGCATTTACCAGCCTGCTCGATTCTTTTGCGCTAAGCTTGCTGATACGCAAGAGACGACTGGAACGCTCAAGGCTGACCGCAAGGGCTTTTTTGCTTTGCCGTGATATCATAGTGTCCGATTCCCAATGGCCCGGTTGCTTGCGTTTTTCAATGTACTTCGGCCGCTTGCTTATGGGAGTCCGACGGGGAATACGGCATCCGCTATGGTGATGTCCTTGACCAAAGAACTTGCGTTTCTTATGTGCTCGGGGCAGATAGATAGCTAAGTTAACCCGTTTGCGCGTTGTCTTGTCATAGATGAATTGATAAATCGCTTCATGGCTGACAGACAAAGAAGGATATGTTTGTGGTAATCTTCCTGCGATTTGTTCAGGAGCCCAGCCTTCTTTGAGTTTTGTGATAACGAAGCGTTTGATCATCGAGTTTTTCAGCCTTGGCCGCTTGCCGGCCTTGTGTTTCCGTTCTTTTGCACGGGCGTCTGCCTTATGAGGCAGGTATATATCGTAAACAGGGGCGCTGTTTCGTTGCAATTCCCGGCAAACTGTGCTTTTGTCTCTGCCGATTGCCCCTGCTATGGCCTTAAATGACGCCCCTTGCGCGCGAAGAACTGCTATCTTGTCTCTCTCTTCGCTGGAGAGTTGTTTGTATATGTTTTTCATGACGCTTAGGATACCATATTACCCTAAGCGTTGCACTTCCTTATTGAACTGGGGAAAGGAGGAAAAATGAAAGACCCGAGAATTCAAGAATTGGCGGACATTTTAATTGGTTATTCTTTAAACGTTAAAAAAGGAGAGTATATTCTTATCAAAACTGACGAGCCCGAAGCCCTGCCTTTGATGGAAGAACTTTATAAAAAAATTCTGGAAAAAGGCGGGTATCCCCTGATTCGGATTCAGCCAGAAATTTTTGAGTATCTGATGGCAAAAAACGCCAGTAAAGAACAGATTGAAAATTTCCTGGATACGGAAATTTATGAGATGAGAAAAATCCAGGGAAGAATCAGGATCTACGCTCCGAAAAACTCCAAAATAATGGCAGATATTGATCCGAAAAAATTGCTCTTCTGCGTAAAAAATTAGGGCTGTATCGGAATTACCTCGGAAAAATAAAATGGATGAATTTGCATTATCCCACCGAAGGGCTGGCCCGGCAGATGAACGTATCATTAAAAGAAGCCAAAGATTTTGTTTTCAGGTCCTACCTGAAAAATTAGAAAAAAGAGGCGGAATGAATGCGAAAGATTAAAGAAGTATTCGACCGGGGAGAAATTGTCAGGATTAAACAACACGAAACCGACGTGACCTTCAGTATCAAAGGCAGAAAAGGAGAACTAAGCAGCGGCAAACACAATATGCCCGGCGGAGAAGTTTATTACGCGCCGATAGAAAACTCCATCAACGGCCGAATTTTATTCAACGGATTAAGGATTTATGAAGGAAAAGAAATGAAAAATATCTTTCTGGAATTTAAAAACGGAAGGATAACAAAAGCCAAAGCTGATACCGGCAGCGAATCCCTAATTCTGTTAACCAAGCTTGATAAGGATTCGGGAAAAATCGGCGAGTTTGGCATCGGAAGCAATTACGATCTTGACCGGATAACCAACGTAATGCTTTTTGATGAAAAGATTGGCGGCACCATCCATCTGGCTTTAGGAAATTCTGTTTGTCCCGACGGGAAAAACAAGTCAAATATCCATTTTGACATCCTAAAAGACCTCAGAGATCAGGGCGAAATTCATTTGGACGGAAAATTAGTTCAGAAAAACGGGAAATTTATTTTTCTTTAAACAAAATGGGCTGGAATTTATCCGGCCCATTTTTAATTTCCAAGCGTATTGACATTATTGATGCTTTCTATTATATTCTTTTTATCAAACATATCAAATAATAAATTCTGTTCTTTAAAACAAAAAATATTAAAGGGAGGTGGCTAATGGCAAAAAAAGAGAAATTAGTAAAAATCGTCTCCACGATTCCGGGAATAATGCTGATGGTCAAAACTGGCTCTGAACAGATTAAAGTTCTATCTTCAAAAATCCAAAAGCTTTACATTCTAATACAGAAATACCGCAAGATTGAGCAGAAAGAACAATGCCTAAAAGCCAAAAAAGGAGTTCTTAAAGAAACCATCGTTAAACTTGTTGCTGCCAATCCTGGCCTGGCTGGATTGGAAACCCAAAAAGATAATATCCGCACCTCGGTTTACGAATCGCATTCAAGGGAAACTATCTATAACCGAGAACTTATGAAAAAATCCCTGGGCCCGGCCTATGAAGGTGCGGTCCTGGAAGATTTAAAGCTTACCATTACCCTCACCCCCGAATACCAGAAGGAAGAACTCACGCGATTTCTCAAAAATTTCTTTGCCAGCGACAGCGCCTATAAAAAACTGGTCAAAGAAAAAATCATCCTCAGAGTTGACGAGCCGAAGCTTAATCAGCTCATCAAACAGAAACAAATTCAGCTCTTGGATGGGGCGAAAACCATTGAGGAATCCTCCTGCTGGAATATCAAAACTACGGTTGTTAAAGAATAACAAAAACCCCGAGTAATTATTACTCGGGGTTTATTTTTTTAATTTTTTGATAAAGCTGACTGATTAATTTTTGCCGTTCATTAATGTCTAAAATACTCCGCTTGAGTCGGGCTTTTTCCCGGCGAATATACTTACGAATGTTTTTGGGCGGTTTTTTTATCCGGATTTCCATTTTTTAGGGTTTCCTTAACCCAGCGAAAATATTTTTTGCTTACTTTCCTGATGGGAATCCCGATAATGCAGGGAATCTTATAACTGTGGTTTTTTGAGATGAATTTTTCAACTTTCTTGAAATTGATTTTCCGGGTTTTGATAATTGCGGCCGCTTCCCCGGATTTCTCGATTTTCCCCTCTTCAAAATAAACCGAATCAATCGGAAAAATATTAACGCATACCGCTAATTTCTGGCTGATAAGCCCTTCGGCCATTTTTTCCGCTTCTTCCTTATTGGGAAACGTTGAGTAAACAAAAATCATAATATAAATAAGTATATCAAAAACGAAGGGTTATGGGATTTTCGGCCGTTAAATCAATAATTTTTGACGGCTTATTTTCTGGCAGATCACCGGCATCCACGATTAAATCCGGTTTTGATTTTTCACCCTCAAATTGTCCTAAAATTTCTTTAATTTTGGTGGTCGCCTCTTTGCCTGAGATATTCGCCGAAGTTTGGGCCATAGGAAAATCTATTTTTTTAAAAAGCAAATTTATTAACTCATAATCGGGAATTCTTATGCCGATAGTTTCGTTTTTAGTCTCAACGCCTTCCGCCAGTTCGTTTTTTGATTTTAAGATAACCGTTATTTTTCCTGGCCAATTTTTCTCCAGAAATTTTCTCTGCTTTTCGTTAATGAAAACGTATTTTTCCGCCATTTCCATATCCTTAACAAAAATAGCCAGCGGTTTTGTTTTGGGCCGTTCTTTGATTTTGAAAATCTTTTCAACCGCTTTTTTGTTTCTGGCATCTACCAAAATTCCGTAAACCGTATCAGTCGGAAAAATTACCAATCCGCCTTTTTTGATGATTTCTGCAATCTTTTGAACAATCTCTTCCCCCAGATTTTTTGGATCAGCCGCAATAATCATTTCTTTAATTTTCTCCCAATTTAGCCTTAATGCATTTTTTCTCCGAAAAACCGATTTTCGTTTTTTCCACTAGCCGCTTCATTGTTTCTATGGTCTGATCGTAAGTCCGGCGGTCAACCGGATAAGGCGTAGCGTCTTTGCCGCCGTGGGTAAAACTGTAGCGCGCCGGATCTTCATAAGACGGTTTGGCTCCGTAAACCACCTCCCCCACCAAAGCCAGGGCCCGCATGGTTTTTGGACCGACGCCGGCTGTCGCCAGAACTTTTTCGTAATTTTCCGGCTTTTCATCACAGAGCTTCCAGATGATTTTTTCCAAATAGCGGCTTTTGCCGAAATCTTCTATTTCAACAAAATGATGTTTAAACTCCACATTTTCCAATTTAAGAAGGGTCAAATTCCTGTTATTGACTTTCAGCTCCATCATTTTATGAAGCGATGAAGAACGCCTCCGCAAAAGCTGGACATCTTTCATTAAAGAATGATAGCCGCCGCCGATTAATTCCGTGCTTAAGATTCTGGTTTTGGCGCTTTCTTCGGCCACCAGATTCAGGCTCGGCTTTTTTATATCAGAAATTATTCCGGAATGCGGCTCGCAAACCAAATCTATTTTACCCTGAGCTTGTCGAAGGGTTTCGGAAAACCAATGATAGCGCCGGGCAGTCTGATTAACGGTGTTCATTCCCTGCTGGACTACCGCCCAGGCGCCGGACCGCGAAAAGAAAAAACTGTGATGATAAATTTGAAAACCATCTTGAACCAAAGCGCTGTCAACCTTAGCCGCCATTTTGGAACTGTAAACCAAATTATTGACTCTGGCTTCGGGCAAACTCAAAACCTCGCCCCAATTCAGAATTTCATCCGGCGTTTTCCTGGAAGTTTTCCCCTTGCCACCGCAGATAAAAATCCCCAGATCCCTAGCTTCGCCCCGAATGGCTTCTTTAAGAGCCGCCGTTAAAATCGTAGTTAGGCCCGAAGCGTTCCAATCAAAAGCCAGAACCGTCCCCAATGACTGAAACCAGACCGGATCAGCAATCCTTTTTATAAATTCATCCGGGCCGTATTCCGCAATAATCACTCGCGTCATTTCCCGACCCAACTTCACCATTCTTTCAAAAAGCCAAGGCGGGCATTTCCCGTAATCTAAAGTAAAAGTCGCAATCCCCCGATACATATTTTTACCTTCTTATTTTCTCACAAAACTCAACCACTTCAAATATTTCTTCTCCTGACCGTGGACTGTTTTCAAATATAAATCTCTGATAGTTTTGGTTATAGGACCTATTTTCCCGCCATTTATCAGAATTTTATCAATCTTTCCGATCGGGCAAATTTCCGCCGCCGTTCCCGTAAAAAACGCCTCGTCAATATTTTTTAACTCTTTGGGTTTGATTTTTTTCTCTCTGACGGAAATTTTCAGGTCTTTGGCGATTTTAATCACCGAATCGCGGGTAATGCCAGGCAAAATAGAGAATTTCTCGGGAGTCAGAAGCTTTTTGTCTTTAACCAAAAAAATATTTTCGCCGGGTCCTTCGGCCAAATTGCCCCGGTAATCCAAAAGCAGAGCCTCATCGGCTTTCCTGTCGTGAGCTTCCAGAGATGCAAAAATGGAATTAATGTAATAACCGCAGATTTTGGCGTCAGCCACCACCGATTCGGGATGAAGCCGGATATTTTTAGAAATTATCACTTTAACCGGCTTACCTCCCAAATAATTTCCCCAGGGCCAGAGAGCAATCGCTAAATTGACTTCCACGCCCTTGGGGCTTAAACCCATTTTCTGGCCGAAAAACGCAATCGGCCTTATATAACATTCGTCAACCTTGTTTATTCTTATCAAATCCAGAATCGCTTTCTTGGTTTCGGCTAAGGTAAAAGGAATCTTCATTTTCATGCAGGAAGCCGAATAAAAAAATCTTTTTAAATGATCGTCTAACCGGAAAACCGCCGGCCCTTTTTCCGTTTTATAAGCCCGGATTCCTTCAAAAACGCCGGCTCCGTAATGGAGCGTATGGGTCAAAATATGAACCTGAGCTTTCTCCCAGTCTACAATTTTTCCGTTAAACCAGATTTTTTTGGTGGTTTCCATATTATTTTATTTTAGCCTGCCTCTGTAGATGGGCTTTTCTCACGTTCAAAACCTGCCGAAACCGGAAAGAAGACGGGGTTCGATAAGCCGGCTTTCCTCTGCGATTGCCTATTTTGGCATAATTTTTCATATTTTAGGCAATATCTTTATGGGTAAAAATTCCTTCAATTTTGCGCTTTGGCTGATTATTTTTATTTTTTCCATAAGTAAAATGATGAATGACGGGATAGCCTTTTTTGCTGGAATTGCTGATAGCTTTATTATTCCCGATATAAAACCCCAGATGCTTTCGGCCGTTTTTATTTCTTTCCCAAAATAAAACATAGCCCGGTTTTAATTTTTTGGTCCGGCGCCAGCCGTTTTCCAGCATATCCCTGACCGTGCTATCGCAAGTGGCATGCGGCCAATCAATTAAAGAAAATATCTTTAAAATACCGGAAATAAAAAACGCGCAGGCCACGTCGCCGTTTCTCAAGGCATCCATCTTCCTGCCTTTTTCGTCAACCACGAAAAGATTGCGGAACATTTTGGTTCCGACGCTGTTTTTAATCATCCGCAGATACGATTCTTTAATCAATCTTTTAAATTTAGGTTTTGCCATATTTATCTGAATAATAAATCAAACAATTGCGGGAATCAATTAAAATTTTCCTTTTTTGATTTTTTCCCTGATTTTGGCTATTTCGCTGTTGAAAAAATAAAGATTATGGAAAGTCAGAAGTTTAAGCGCCGTAATTTCATTAGCCCGGAAAAGATGATTAATATAATTCCTCTGATAAGTCCGGCAGACAAAACAGGAACAATTTCTGTCCAGTGGCTGCTTGTCTTTAAGATATTTTGTCTTGGACATATCCAGCTTTCCTTCGGAAATAAAAGCAATGCCGTGCCTGGCAAACCGAGTCGGCACAATGCAGTCAAAAGTATCAACCCCGGCCTTGATAATTTTGGCAATGTCTTCCAAACGGCCGATTCCTAGAAGATGCCTTGGTTTTTCTTTGGGCAGTTCTTTTATCACCCAATCAATCATTTCCACCATAATTTTTTTGTTATCGCCGAATTCGCCGCCGATTCCAAACCCATCAAACGGCAGCGATCCGATGAATTTGGCGCTTTCTTTTCTTAAATCCCGGAATTTCCCGCCCTGAACAATGCCAAGAAGCGATTGCTGGGATTTTTTATATTTTAAGCAGATCTTTGCCCAGTTATGAGTTTTTATAAGAGATTTCTTTGTATATTCATAATTGGCCATCGGCGAAGTACACTCGTCAAAAGCAAAAATAATGTCGGCCCCCAGAGATTCCTGGATTTTAATGGACTCTCTCGGCCCCAAAAATATTTTTTGGCCGTCAATGGGCGAAATAAAATAAACGCCGTCGGAATTTATTTTCAAAAGTTTCGGCTGCTGGCCTTTTTTGATAAGAGAATCGGATTTTTCCTTCAAAATTTTCCCGGTGCCGAAATCTCTGCCGAATCCCAGGCTAAAAACCTGAAAACCGCCGGAATCAGTCATTAACGGCCTAGGCCAGTTCATAAACCTATGAAGTCCGCCGCCGGCTTTAACAATCTCCTCGCCGGGCTTCAAATGCAGGTGAAAAGTATTAGCGATTAAAATCTGGCTTCGGGTCTGCTCGGCCTCCTCGCTGGTTAAGGTTTTCACGGCCGCTTGGGTCGCCACCGGCACCAGACACGGCGTTTCCACGATTCCATGGCTGGTTTCAAGCAAGCCCAATCTGGCTTTACTGACTTTTGATTTTTTAAGAATTTTGAATTCCAGCATTATATTTTAAAAATTAGTCAAAAAGATTAACGATGTATTTTTTAAATTTCAACTGATCTTTAATGCTATTATTTATCTCAAAAGCAATTACTTTGCCATATATATATTTAGGCAGAGTTTTTAAATAATCAAAATCTTTTACACCGGCTGCATCATGAAGATCGCAATTTTCTTTCTCGGAATAACCGCTTAAATGATTGCATAAAATTTTTGTTTTGTTTTTTCTCAAAAAAATATAATAAGCTTCTGCGCTTCCCCGGGCAACGGCTGATTTAAAATGCGCCAAATCAACGCAAAAACCGCCTATTTTTTCCACTTTAACGTTTCTGTTTATGGCATCATCATAATTCATTTCCAGATAAAGCTTTTCCCAATAATTCTTCCATTTGTCCAAAATATCAAAATGGTCTTCGTGAATATTAAAATATTCGGTTTTAAAATTTTTTATAAAAAAATCAATTTCGCTTTTATCGACGTCATCTCGGATATGAACTAAAGGAACGTTTTTGATTGAAGATTTCAGAAGGAATCTGTAAAAATTTTCCCTTTCTTTGGGCTCAAATTGAGTCAGAAATACGGCTGCTTCCTCAATCCCCAACTGATTAATTTCTTTCAATTTACTCTGCCAAGCGATATTTCCTTTTCCGGTTATGCTTAAATAGAATTTCTCCAAAAAATCTTGTTTTGTCATAAATATATGCCTTGATAATAACAAAAAATCCCTCCTTTGACGATTTTCGTTAATTCTGTATAATACTTTCTTATATAGCATATGGACAAAATTCAGCAAACTTTGGTGATCATCAAGCCCGACGGCTTGGTTAAAAGTCTGACCGGCAATATCTTGACTGCGCTTTCGGAAGCCAAGTTAAAAATTGTCGGCACCAAAATTTTGAAGGTCCCCAAGAAATTGGCCGAGCTTCATTACGGAGATTTAAAATACAAAAAACCCGAAGTTTTTCCTTCGGCCGTCAAATATCTGATGGGCGGATTTCACACCGACCGGGTCCTGGCCCTGGTTTATGAAGGACCGATTGCCGTTGAAAAAATCCGGAAAATCTGCGGCGCCACCAACCCCGAAGAAGCCGACCCCACTACTATCCGCGGCAGATACGGCCGCATCAACAGCAAAACCGGCGTTTTTGAAAATATCATTCACACTTCAGAATCGTCAAAACAGGCTGAAAAAGAAATAAAGCTCTGGTTCCAACCCGAAGAATTAACCGAAACTGTTTTTAAAACCAAAAAAATTACCAAAACCGGCCCGCAAACTATCTGGACCTAAAAAATAAATTAAGCACTTTTAAAAAAAGGAGGCATATATGGGTGCAGCAAAAGTCTTGATGACGGTCAGGGGTAAATTTCTGGAAAGGGCTCCCATCGTTTCTGGAATAGAACTGGTTCTTTTCAGAAATGACGAAGAAAATTTTGATATTTTTGAGGTTAAATTAATAACGCCTCAAAATCGCATCTTTGTTCTTAGCTAGCATTACTGCGACAAAAAAACAGCCCACGAAGAATACCAAAAAATACTTAAGGAATTAAAAGAAACCTTAAGAAGGAGCTGAAAAAGCTCTAAAAGATCAACGATTTTGTTTAAAGCCGATTCGCCAGCTGGCGAATCGGCTTTTATATTTCAATAAATTAAGGCTGCAGAATATCTTCGGTGCGGCCGTTAATTGAAATAGTCACTTTTTTCACAGTCGGAAACTGCTTTAGGGTTTGGGTAATTTGAGTCCGGATAGCCGCCACCCGGCAGGAGCCGCCGACCGCCGATTCCAATTGCTCGTCAAAATCAGCTTTAGCCACCCCATTTTCAATGCTTAAACTCTGTATTTTTACTCCGGAATTAATGCTTGTAAAAAAACCATTGTCTTTTTCCGTAGCGGTCGGCCCTTTCAGTAATTCTTCCAAAGCCGCCCGGCCGACTGCCGAAGTATTTGGAATATCTCTTTCCGCCGCAAAAACCTTATTGCAGGAGGCTTCCGGATCTAATTTGCTGTTATTAAAATAAATTTTTATTTTGGCAGTCTGCCCTGAATTGAAATTAACCGGCACCGAGGCTTGTTTTTCTTTTTCGGGCATTCCCGAAGGATTGTCGTTTTTTAAAATAAGTGTGCCTATACTGGCTGAGCCGGGATTAAAAAAAATACTTGCCTCAAAAGGCACTAATTGCTCCGTCATCCAGTCGCCGGTTGCCCTGGCTTGGCCAACCGCCAATTCATTTCCCTTGTCATCCAGTAGTCTAATCGGGAAAACCGCTTCAAAATACCAATTACCTCTGGCCCTGCCCTTAACCGCAAGAGGGCTTTGTATGGTCTGGCCGCGCAGCGGCGAATATATCACAATATCCGGCTGAATTGCATTTAGGGCTTCACCGCAGCCTTGAGTTGGCTGAAACGCTGAAGGACTTCCGTGCTTCACCCATTGCCCGCCCTGACAGATCCAGTCATCTTCGTTGCTTAAGCCCTTAACCAAAATTACCGCAGCCGAAACAACCAAAAGAAACAAAACAAAATAAATAAAAATTTTCTTCGGCATAAAATTATTTTCCCCAATAATCTTCGGCTTCTTTTTCCATTTTATCCAATCTTGTATAGTAATCTGAAAACTCGTTTAAGTGAGCCAAAGCAATTTTGCCGGTCTTTATCTCATCGTCATCAGTGACGTTGGTCGCCGAGCTGATCAGGCCGTGCTCCAATTCCACCTCCAGGCCCATTCTGAACTGCTCCACGTCAAATCTGCCCCAAGTTATTCCCAAAGCTTCGCCGATTCTTTTGGCTTCCTCGGTTGTAAAATTTTTTCTGGACATTTTTCCTATTTAAAAAAATTCCACTTTTTCTTGGAAAAGCCGAAGATATAAATAATTTCCAAAACCGCCAAAGTGTTAAGAACCAAAATAGCGACAAACCACCACTTCTGATTATCCTGGGCCGATTTCCATAAAGCCAATCCTTTCCACGGCAGGGTCCAAGCGACAACCAACCAAATTGCTAATTGATGTGTATTATAAAAATCTACCATAAATTTATTTTTATTATTCGACTTTTTTATTTATATACTTTAAAAACACAAAACTGACCGCACATTGAACAATATTCTTTTTTCTTTTTTGATTCCCGTTTTCTCAGTTCAGCAAACTTTTGGGGATCTATTGCGTATTTTAACATTTTTTCCCAGTTTACACCTCTCCGTGCTTTAGCCATCTGATAATTTCTTGCGATCGTCTCTTTGTTCCCCCGGGCTAAATCGGCAATCTGGGCGGCAATTTTGGTGACCATCACCCCTTCCCTGACATCGCCGATATCAGGCAAACCGATATGCTCTTTCGGAGTAACGTAACAGAGAAAATCCGCTCCTTTCCAACCCGCCAAAGCTCCGCCAATAGCGCAGCTTATATGGTCATACCCCGCGGTAATGTCTGTGGGCAGCGGGCCAAGCACATAAAACGGCGCCTTTTGGCAATACTTTTTTTCCAATTCCACGTTTTTTTCTATTTCATTAAGAGGAA
>Ga0210057_1007791_pt1 | contig 12852 bp, 8 predicted proteins | sample CryGeyCG2114_010_2_FD_183968 | JGI IMG/M metagenome (GOLD analysis project Ga0210057, IMG submission 183968) | Groundwater microbial communities from aquifer - Crystal Geyser CG10_big_fil_rev_8/21/14_0.10 (SPAdes) (version 2) | ecosystem: Environmental > Aquatic > Deep subsurface > Groundwater ... | reverse complement strand
ATTTTAGCAAAAAACCACCAATTTGTGTTGGTGGTTTTTTTGCTTTGGATACCGCACTCAGCGGGTATGCTTTTTTCGGAATAGATGCCTATGCGTGTCAGTCACCTGACTTAGCATATGGTGGCTGACTGACTCGGTCTAGAACCCCACACCTTGAGACCTTGTAAGGGTTCTTTGGGTACTTTCAGTGTAGCAAATTGAGGCATCTCAGTCTGGTCTCAATAGACACGATAGACACTATAAAAAGAGCTGGGAAAGTGTCTTGTGAGACCTTCTAAGAGTATTTACAGTACTGACAACCTAGGACTCTAGTACCTCTTTCAGACCCCAAAACGCACTACTACCTTTCTCAATGAGGGTATTAATCAAATCCTCAACATCATTTTTGAGAGAGGTATTTTTATAGACAACAATTAGCGCCTCCTTGATCTCGTGTTCAAGACTAAACAAGGGAGATCGTCTGTGTGAGTTAAGCTCGCCGTCTTTCAGAAGATAATTTTTAATTACCTCAAGGGTATTTACTGGGTCCGCTTCTGCAAAAATCTTTAGTCTACGAGTAAGTCCATAATCCCAATCTATTTCACCTTCAGATTTCTTGAGAGTTAGGGCAAGATTTTTTATTACTGTTTTATCGTCAACAATTTCTTTGTTCGGATTAATCCAGAAACCAAAACCGGCGAAGGCTTTCGGTTCAATGGAAATATCTGTAGTCAGCATCCAGTTCCAAAACTCGACAAGTTTTTCTTTGCTTACCTTGTGTTCTAATAGCCAGTCATCACCTGCTTGATCTCTGGTTAAGCAACTCCGGCCAATGAACGATGCGAACTCATGATGCCTCATCGCATTTGGAGTCTTCCAGAATAGGTCAAACAACGGGTCGCTAATCTTGAAATCAAGGTGGATGTAAGCAAGTGCAAGATGCGTTGCGAGTAATTCATCCAGACTTTTGGTGTATTTTCTTTCTGTGTATGTGGCAGGATCGAGTCTGATAGCATGTTCATAATACTCTTTAAACTCACCGAACAACTTATCGTACAGAGTGTTTGATAAATATCCTTCCCATGATGCCAAGTACATGTCCTTTCGTGTTAGATCATCCTTCGGGAAAATGTCGGGTAACATTTCTTTCACGAAATCTTTATCACGGAAATAGAACACGCCTAGATATCGTCCAATGACAAAGTGAACTGCTATCGACTCGTCTTGCAGTGTTCTTTTGTATAAGGTCTTCACGTCGTCAGCGAGGGTCTTTCCGTCATTCTCAACAAACACGACCAGTGCTTCAAATGCCCGACCGCGCACAGAATTAATAGCTATGTGGTATGGCTCCCCATACTCTGGCTTTTCGTGTTCCCTTGAAGGACTGCTCTCAATGGTTAGCAGATACGAAATGATGTCACGAATTTTGTCTCGATGAGCCAAATGCAGGGACTCTCTTAAGCTTTTGTTTTCTGTAAGATAAAGTAATGCATCCGCCACGACCTTATGGACTTCAATCCAGTCTGCCAGCCAATTTTTCTCTTCTCCTCTCTTGAAGGGCGTTTTCAGTCCTTCGTTTTTGATGACTTCAAAAAACTCGATGAGTTTCCCTGCCTGCTCTAAAGAAAATACATCTTTGTTCCTCAACATCTCCTCGATTCCTCGCGCTATAGAGTAGACATATTGCGGAGCAATGTGCTCTCTGTCAAAAAAATTATTTAGTTTTGGTAAATACTCATCTATTCGTTTCTTTATGTCCTCTTTCAATGCATCGCCCAGTCCTTCTGTCCCGCGAGGACTTAAGAAGTCATCCGCGCCATACTGTTCTTTTAATACAGCTGGTGACCAATCTGTTTTAAGGTGTTCTACAATCTGATCAATTGAAAAATCAGCAACATTTACAGGTGACCTATGAGATACGAAACCCGCCTCTCCTATCGTCGCTCCTGGATGGGGCTCAATGGTTTTCCCTTCGGGTAATTTACCAAACAATTCTTCTGATCGTTTTACTTCTTCTGGGGTTAAAGAATCTTTAATGTACGTAGTTATCTCCAAGCCAGCTTCTTTGCGCCACTTTTTCATATCTTCATCTTCTAAGTTTTCGGCAAAGTACTTAAAGACTTTTGACACATACTCTCGCTGGACAGAGTCCTCCAAATGCTTAAAACCAGCAATAAGTGCGCGGTGATATTCTGCACCACTCTCTATATCTGTATAACGTTCTCCGACTTCGAAAAGCCTAAAAAGAAGATTCTTTAGTTCTTTCTTGAAAACGGGAGGACATCGTGTCGCAACATAAAGGCGTAATCGGTACAAAGTTCTGCTATCAGGCAGGTTCAATATATAAGTCTCATAGAGTCGGCGCGCCTCAGCTTGGTCACTACAAGCTGATGAAAAAAGCTCCTCGACAAGCTTTCGAGTAACCGCTATCAAATTTTCGATGTCGTCTCTTGTGTATGATTTTCTTTCGTTATTCACCTCAATGGTAAAGACATCGGAATAGAGAAGATAAAAGGGCTCTGATTCCTGAAAAATATTGAATTTTTTCTCTTCCTTACCGTATGTTGCAACCTTACCCAGAACATCTAGCAATAGTTTAAGGGTTTTTTCTCGTTGAGAGTTTTGTGTGTCCAGAAGTAAATCAAATAGTCCAGTTTCAGTTATATCGTTTAGATAAAACAGTTTATCAGAAGATACATACCCCTCAATCGCATGAACCTCTTCTTTGGAGCGCGGGGTAAGCATCACTCTTGCCAGTTCGAGCAAGACCTCTGGATCGCCCGATTCCTTTATTTTTTCAATAATCTTTATGTATTCATATCCGGATCTATGAAATGGGGACATGAGTTGCACCCAGTTCTCCTCATAAACTTTTTGAAGAAGTGTTTTTATTTGCTCCAGCGGTAGAAGACCGATAATCCACATAAATCTGTCGAGAACCTCTGGATTAAAAGTCTCTTTTGAGACAGGTACCGAGGCTATTATCTTTGCGACAATATCAGGCTTCTTTTCTGCCATTCGCACCAGATACTGGAGCTCGGGAAGTCTGTATGAGTATTTAGATGGATCGATTGCCGGTTTTTTTATTTGGTCTAAAAGTCCCTTTCTCCATATCCATTCAAGCCATGACTCATCCGCATTAGAAAAGAAATATAATCTTGTATCGAGATTCTGACTAGAAAAACAAACGGCCTTGATAAGCTTTTCGTCATACTCTCTATCTTTAAGTATCTGATCAATTCTTTTGTGTGATATCAATCCTCTTGGCCGAATATCGAGAATTAGGTTTTCGAATATATCGACCAGCTTTTCATAGCTATCCGGTTCAACTCCGGCCTGGCTAGTCTGAGTAATATTAAGAGTCGCCAGGATTTTTAGAGTATCCTTCAAACTATCTTTCTCTTTAAAGTGATGAGCAATCTTTGTGAAGGCTAAATGAACTTTATTTATCGTATTAGAAATATCTTGCCTTTTCGCTTCGTCGGCAACGTACGACTTGAGGGAATCAAATATCTTATCTTTTCGATTTTTAGGAACGTTCTTTGCTTTGTATTTAAAGAACCTGATCGCCGAGCGCACAAACATTCTTTTTATCTGGAAGAAGATGTTTTTGTTGTCCGCAAGGCCATAGTGTATTTCTCTGAAAGAATGTGCGGACTGTGCCATCCAGTCAGGATTTATGAACCTGCTCTCTCTTTGTAGAGCATGCCACCCGCCTTTTAGTAAGGTGGATGGTTTTACCACAGAAAAGTTTTCCAGATCGTTAAAAGAATCCAAGAAGGCACAGACCTCATCCCTTCTTGGATTACCTACGCCGAGATTAGCAGAGTAACCCTCGCCGTTTATTGGTGCGGGGTTAGTCATATGTTTAACTCAAATCCAAAACTTCCCATCCTTTCATCGACGATTCGAAAGTATATTTGGTGTTGTCGTTTATCTTCCATCCATTTGGTCCATCTTGGACAGCGATACCGCCAGCAAAACCTTTTTTGCCCTTTAGCCACGCTTGAAGGGCTTCGGCTTTGTATTTTGTATCGTTGCTTTCAGCAGTAATTCCGCCCTTGGTGTCGAGAATGTGCAGTGTATCTTTTGTCTGCACAATCCAATCAGGATAAAAGAGTTTCTCTTTGTTCTCATCTTGGTTATAGTAAGAAATAGAGAAGTACTCGCTTCCCGAATCTCCATTTTTATACCACCACACAACACCTTTCGAGGATTCTAGAAATTTTACAAACGCCTCCTCGTTAGTTCGTCCTGCATAATCTTTTTCTATCCAAAACGGCTCCATCGCTGATTTCTTTGCGGGGAGCGTTTCGTATTGATCCGTAAAGAATAATGCTTCGCGTGGAATTTCAATATTCTCAACGCGCTTCGCGCGTGCAGATTTTTTGTTTACTTCTTGTTCTCGAACAGGTCGATATTCAAGAAGTGCATCACCAATAACAGGGGCGATTGTGCCAGACGGACTCAAGAGGTCATTGACGATAATTTTATACGCATCAATACGCTCCGCCTTTAACTTGTTCATTAGCCAGATATTCAAAGCTGTTTTTAGCTTTCCCCATGAACGCTCAGGAGCAAATTTTCTGTTCTCATCGGTCTGTTTAGCAATAATCTTGAAACAAAGAAGGTTATAGAGTCGCTCTAGGTCGTGTCGCGACATTTCTTGATCGTGACTGCCGCCTTCGGCAAAAAGTTCTTTTGTGAAATTGTCATAGTCATCAATTTCTACGCCGACAATCAAGCCATTTGTTACTTTTGGCTTCAAATCCATTTTCTTCACATCAAGTTTTTTGTCTGCAACTTTCTTGAAAGTTTCTTGAAATGTATCTCCGAGGTCATTGTAGTCGGCACGAGTCATAAATACCGACTCGAGTTTGACCGGCTTTATTGACTTCTTGCGATAACTTCCATTTATTGCTGGTCGGTTTTCTGTTTTTGATTTTGCGTATTCAGCAAGAACTTCGTTTCGTTTGTAGTTTGTATAGAGATAGCCAAGATTGAGTTCAGGATGCGCGAAATGTACACCAAACGACATACGCAAAATACGTCCGACAGTTTGGATTGCAAAAGTAGGATTCCTAATTTCTCGAAACATAACAAGCACACCCGCACGCGGACAATCCCAGCCCGTCGCGGCGGCCTGCTTGAATAGTAAGAACGAAACTGGAGAATTGCTCTTTTCCAAGTCCTCAAGATTTTCTTTTTCTTTAGATAGCCACACTGCGATCTCACTTTCTTTTACGCCTTTGCGTTTGAGATACTCCAAAACAATCTGCTGTTTGGTTGTCCCGTTTGTTTCCTTTGTTGCCTGGTCATCGTTTGGTAACTGAATCAATACGAGAGGATTTACTTCCACCCCGATTTCTTTGTATAAGGCAACAAGTTCCTCACGCTTGGTATACGCAAGTTCCAAAAGCATCTCATCTTGATCAAGTTTCTTGATTGCTTTTTGACCCAAATCTTCTTCAGTTTGGAAAACAATCTTTTCTTTAATGAGACCTGCTTCCACAACTTCGCCCCGCTTCACTTCGACATATCCAGCAACATCAGCGCGGGTAGGAATATACTTTGGCGTAGCCGATACGCGAATGGTAATTTTCGGTTTAACAACACCATTTACAACTTCGTCTGCAAGCTCTGTGTCAGAGCCAATATGTTCCTCGTCAATAATCACAACGATTTTTCTGCCGTCCTCATGGGTTTCGGCAATAAAATTATCAAAGGTAAGCCCTTGCTCGTTGTCCCGTCTTAGTTTTCGGCTATCTTTTGTTTTACCTTTGATTTTCTGCCAGTTTATAAAGAAAACATTGTTTTTCTTTAACTTTCCACGAGAAAGGTCATTGAGATCAATCAAATCAAGCTCGGAAGCACCTCCGTAGTATTCAAAAAGTTTCTTCTTACTCTGTTCGTATGATTCCTCACTGAATGAAAACCACACAAACGCTACATCATTTCCCTCAAAACGTGGGTCGCTCACAATATCGCGCAAAAATTGCGCGAGCATAATCGTCTTACCCGAGCCGGTAGGCGAATTGAAAACAATCGGAATATTTTGGTTTGGTAATTTCCACAGTGAAAGAAACTCATTCTTGAGATTCGATACTGCGGTTTCTTGAAATGGTTTTAGTGCAAACATAGTTTTATAGACGGTTTATTTCCTTGTATACCTCAAGGATCGGCTCGGGAATATCCTCGACTTGGATATGTGCAGACGAATACTCACCTTTGTATTCGTTCTTGCCCCAACTGAAGATATATAGCGCGACAGGCAATTTTTTCTTTTCAAGTTTCTCAATCAATTCTACGAGCTTTGACTTATCCTCTTTGAAGTAGATTGCCGTCATTCGCCCGTCACCTTCAAAAATCTGCCACCACTCATTTTTTTCAACCTCGTTAAGGGTATCTTCGCGGACAGCAATCATTTCTCCGGCTTGGTAGGTAACGCGGATTTTCGCTTCATCAGGAATTTTATGTAGATGCTCAATGTTCACAAGATCGGTTTTGTAGTAATACAAATTACTTTCAATGCCCTTAACTTTCTCGTTTCTTTTATTCTTGTATCCCTTAATAATTGCTTTGATTCTTGGGTAACAAACACTTTCTGCAATTCCACCATTACCCTCGTTGTTGTTTTCATTATTTGTACAGAGAATGAATTTTCTATTTCCTCCATCTTTCTTGTTCATCTCAAGAACAGCATGGCCTGTCGTCCCAGAACCAGCAAAGAAATCTAGAATTGTAGCGTTAGGACGATGCCCAACTACCGAAAATACACAGTCATATACTGTGTAAAGAGATTTTGGAAAATCAAAATCACAATTTGGCAGAATTTCTCGCAGTAACTTTGTGCCGAAAATGTTAGCGTTATATTTTCCATCCGTCCAAACAGTTTTATAGTTAAACATCGTTTTTGTTCTAACGATATCCAGAATTTTTCTATTTCTGTTCTCAACAACGGCTAGTTCATTTTGAATACTTTCAACAGTTTGACGTGCGAAGACCCATTTTCTCTCGTTACCACTTGGGTCAATGGGGTAAATTTCGATGACTCCGTCTTTTCTAATTACATTTGCAGATTTTGGATGAAATGAATCATCACAGACATCACCAAAGCCAATTATTTTTCCATCCTTAACAAAAATAGGATAAAAGCAATTTTTAGCGTCTTCTCGTAAATGATTACCAGTAGAGACATCTCTTAGGGGTCGAACATCTGGATTATCTGTTCTGTCTTGTAGTCCTATGAGCGTCTTATTTTTAGGTACCAAGAAAATTGCATATTCATGGCTGGAGTGAAAATTGTTTCCTTGGGTTCCTCCTGGATTATGAATTATCACGATTGTGTACTGATCATAGGCAGGAAACATCTGCTCAAAGAGCACACTCAAATGTGCTTGCTCATTCTCATCAATCGCGCAGATTAGCACGCCGTCATCTTTGAGGAGATTTTTTGCAAGATTAACGCGGTGGCGCATAAATGAGAGCCATTTACTGTGGCGGTACTCATCCTCTTTGTCTACATAGTCGTTATTGTATTTCCAATTCTTCGCACCGGTGTTATAGGGAGGATCGATGTAAATCAAATCAATATTCTTCTTGTGTGTGTAGTTTAAAACGCTGAGCGCGTGGTAATTGTCGCCCTCTATGAGCAGATTATTCGATTGATCTTTTGCGGTGATACGTCGCGTCTTAACTTCCTTCAATACAGGGATATTTTTCTCGCATTGTACAACAACATCTTCTGTTTTGTCCTCAAAAACAAGACCAAGGTTATTTTTTTGAAGCTTCCTAATTTGAGCCTGTAAATCCGCTATTTCTTTTTGTAAATCTTTTTCAGTCATAAGTTATTTACGCTTCGCTATCTCCTCTCCGAGCGGTCCTTCGATGAGTTTGATTGTTTCCTTGATGAACTGCTCCCACGTATAAGCGCCCTTGTACCACAAAAGTACAGCATCAGTACGATGTTTGAGCAGGCGAAGAAACTTTTGCCACGTAAAGCCCGCGGGTTTTAAATCATCCTTCCATTCAGACCAAAGGTATTTAGGAAGCTCAAGTCCATACCAAACATTTAAATTTTCCCACTTAACGTTGGGATCCTTGGAGCTCATTTGCTCTATTGAACGAATCCAATCCTTCACGTGCTGTGGCTCTTTTGGAGTATGTAACTTCATATACCTAGTATATGGGATATGATTGGCTCATGTCAACTTTAGTGACCTGCATCCCATTCTAAAAAGGCGAAGTTGTCGGACGTTAATCCCGTCTCAAAGGATTTTTCCAACCACAATCTCTGGGAATCCTGTATTCGATCTTTCTTCGACCTTTTGAGCTCGATAAACAAGACATACTCACCCTTCCACACAAACACATCCCAGCAACCACCGTGTCTGCCCGTCTTTGCACGGATGGATTCAATGAGTTGTTTCTGCTTTTCTGGAAGTTCTACTGGCTCCGTAACATCAGGTAAACCGACGCGATACTTTCTGCGGTAACTATCAACCCACACTCCCTCCCATCCATGCGACTGGAATAAACGCAAAACGGCGAGTTCTGCAAAGAGAGGCTCGCCGTTCCAGTCGATGACTGCTTTTCCGTTGTAGGTGTTTTGTATCGGTACACCTTCCCACGGAATAAACGTAAGAAAATATTTCTGTATTAAAACTGATGCACCAGAAGAAAGCGAAAAAGATTCGCCATCAACTTTGTATGGTTGTAGGAAGCCAAGGTTACCCGCTTGGTCGGGTTGGACGGATTTCATATTCTTTGGACGGTTTTCTTTCCCCAGTAGGTAGCAAAAAGCTCCTAACCAGGCCGATGCACCCCGTGAGGTACACCCATACCCCTTTCGAGATATGACCGTCCAAAGTAGCTCTGATTAGGAGTTCTTTACTTTGGACGGATTTGCGACCATATCCTTTGGAGCTTCCAAAGGGGTTAGGTCGACGACTTATTCAGTTGTAAAGGTATTTTAACAGATTTTAATCTGTCCTTCCATTCTTTGATTAGTTACGAGAAAAAGTAAAGCGATTGTGGATAACTCAATTTACTGGTCTTCCCCAGAATTCGTCGCATAATATTGCGATTTTTCCATCAACATTTTTTCTATTTACACCACTGACACTATTGACCGAAAAATCAGAAAAAATGATTGTGAAATATAATATTTTTGTACTACACTTTAGATACTTCATACGAAGATACTAACGGCGAACTAACTGGTGCGGTGAGTGCGATGTAAATCTAAGGTCGATTATATGGATTTTCATTCTGCACTTGCGGTGCCTTTTTTAATTGAGAACTAACGGATTTATGAACTTAACTACACAAACATATGGAAACTATGAAAGTTACGTATGTACCCGTTGGTTCTCTAAACCCGAGTACATACAACCCACGCAAGTGGAATGAAGCGCAGACTAATGCGCTGAAAGAATCGATTACTAAATTCGGATTGGTTGACCCAATACTTTGCAACTCCGCGAAGGATCGGATGAACACCGTAATTGGTGGACACTTCCGATTGAAGGTTGCCAAAGACCTTGGCTTCACGGAGATGCCCGTGGTCTATGTAAGCATTCCTGACATTGAGAAAGAGAAAGAACTGAACGTACGACTCAACAAAAATCTTGGTGAGTTTGACTTCGAGCTTCTGAAAGATTTTGGTGAACAGTTTTTAGGTGAAGTCGGATTCAGTACAGAAGAGCTCGACAACATCTTCGCAATAGACCCAACACCAGAAGTTTTCGACCTCAAGAAGGAGCTGGGGAAACTGAACATTCACGATATCAAAGTGAAGAAAGGAGACGTGTATGAGATAGACGGCTCACGGCTCATGTGTGGCGACAGCACTATTGAAGCAGACATGCTGAAGCTCATGGAAGGAGCGCAAGTAGATATGGTGATGACTGACCCTCCGTATATTCTCGATTATCTCAAAGGCAAGACGAAGCAAAAGGACGGAGTGACAGAAGGATTCGGATTGAAGAAGAACCGTAAGTACCTAGAGACCGACGTACTGCCAGACAATTTCACGGAACTCTGGATGGCGAACGTGGCAAAGGTGCAGAAGCCAGACTTCTCGATAATGATATTCGAGCACCCAAAGAATCTTCGCACTATCTGGAACGAACTTGAGAAGCATTGGAAGTATCGCAATACCATCACATGGCACGTACCCAATCGTGTACAGGGTTTTGCGGCGAAGTACAAACTGTTCAACAAGGTGGATATAGCACTCGTTGGTACTAACGGAGACATTGCACTTAACCTTGAACCTGAGACTGACGAGCTGTTCCAGAACGAATACGAGAATGCCATCTTCGCAACCAGTGGTAAACCGCACTTCGAGTCATACGAGAAAGGAAAAAAGATTTGTCCGACTGATTTCATTGATCACATCGCGGCTGATGAAAAATCATCAGGACAAGGTGTTATCTTCGGAACGAAGCCCCTTGAGCTTTTGATTCCATACATCAAGGTGCTGACGAAGCGTGGTGACTTGGTGCTAGAGCCATTTGGCGGAAGTGGTTCAACACTCATCGCGTCACTGAAGCTTGGTCGTAACTGCCGAATCATGGAGAAGTCTCCTGTGTATACAGAAGTGATAAAGGGTCGATGGGAAAGGCACACTGGCAAGAAGGCAAAGAAGATTAACTAACTTCTATGTCTTCTCCAAAGAAAAACAAAACGGAGAAGCGATTGGAGACTCTGGCGATTAAAACCAAACAACAGAAACAAGCATTCCTCGAACAGCTCCCAAAGTATCCGATAGTACAAGTCGCCTGTGAGAAATCAGGGGTCGGTCGTTCGACGTACTATGCGTGGCGGAAGGATGATAAAGAGTTTGCAAAGCTGGCAGATGAAGCAGTGAAGTCAGGGGCGTACTTCATCAATGACATGGCGGAGTCGAAGCTCATCCAGAATATACAGAGCGGTAACAATACTGCGATTATTTTCTGGTTAAAGAATCACCATGGGTCGTACAACGAACGTATCGTACATGAACACGAGCATACTCTAGAACTTGAGGATGAGGATAAGAAAGCGATTGCAAAAGCACTCATCAATATTGGACTTGGTAACATTCTTAAGAACTACAACATCGACCCTGTTGAGTGGAAGAATCGGCAAGAACGAGAAGAGACAGAGCACAGGAAGCGCACCCAGAGTTACACGCTTGAGGACGAGGAGAAAGAGGAGGAAAAAATTAAAGACGAGGATTTACCACCTCGACCTCCAATGATTGCAGTGCCACAGAAGCGACCCCTAAAGAATGGAGTAAACATCAACGATATTCTGAGGAATCGTAAGCGACCTGACGCTCTTTAGTTGTCTACTTCTTACCTACTTATGCGTCCTGGACTCCCTAGGGCGGTTGCGTCATTCCTTAGGGTATGGAAAAGATACAACCAAAAGAAGAGGCTTTACGGTACTGCCTCTATGCACGTAAGAGTACCGAAGCTGAGGATAAACAGGCTCTTTCAATAGAGTCACAGGTGAAGGAAATGCAGGTGCTGGCTGAACGAGAGCACCTGCATATAGTTGAGATAAAGCGAGAATCGCACTCTTCAAAGGAAGTTGGGCAACGCCCTGTCTACAATAAAATGCTCGAGGAGTTACGCTCGCAGAAATTCAATGCAATTCTCACATGGGCACCGGATAGGTTAAGTAGAAATGCTGGAGATTTGGGGTCGGTGGTAGATCTCATGGATCAAAAGCTTCTGCATGAGATACGTACATACAGTCAAAAATTTACTAACAACCCAAACGAGAAATTCCTGCTGATGATTCTCGGGAGTCAGGCAAAACTTGAGAATGATAATAAGGCAGTGAATGTGAAGCGAGGGCTACGCACGAGGTGTGAGATGGGATGGAGACCAGGAGTCGCGCCAACTGGATACTTAAATGAGAAACATGTCGATAAGAAGTGCCAGTGTCGAATCGATCCTAAGCGTGGACCAATCATCAAACAGATGTTTGAGAAGGTTGCGTACGAACAATGGAGTGGAAGAAAAGTGTATCGATGGCTACGAGAAATAGACTTCAAGACACATCGAGGTAAACCGCTTGTACTCGCGAACATCTACATCATCTTGCGGAATCCGTTCTACTACGGAGACTTCGAGTATCCAGTTGGAGGTGGACAATGGTACACAGGAAAACACACACCGATTATCGACAAGGAACTGTATACAAAAGTACAGCTAACTTTGAATGCAAACTACATACCGAAGACTGAAAGTAAGGAATTCGCCTTCACAAAGTTAATACGATGCGGACACTGTGGATCAGGAATATCGGCAGATGAGAAGTTCAAGAAACTGAAGGACGGTGGAGTAAATCGGCATGTGTACTACTTCTGCACGAAGGCCCGGAACATCGATTGTACGAATCAGGCCATCAATGAACCGAGCCTGATTGAAGAACTGATTGGGCTCATGGACACAGTGAACCTAGACGAGCTTGGAGTACGAGCGAGAATTGAAGATGAGATAAAGAGGTTCAACAAATTTAGATCGGGGGTGCTGGGACATAAGCAGGATAAAGTAGCTATCGACGTGGACGTAAGAAACTATACGAAGTATTTACTGAAAGAAGGGACGCTGATTGAGAAGCGAGAACTGCTTGGATGCCTACAAAGCAAACTATTTCTGAAGGATAAGAAGGTAACGATAGAGTAACAAAAAAGTCGCCCATTTCGGGGCGACTTTTTTGTCTTGAATACTGCTCTCAGCAGGTATGCATTTTTCGGAATAGATGCCTATGCGTGTCAGTCACCTGACTTAGCATATGGTGGCTGGGGGACTTGGATTCGAACCAAGATAACATCCTTCAAAGGGATGTGTCCTACCATTAGACGATCCCCCAGCG
>Ga0210057_1007790_pt1 | contig 12856 bp, 11 predicted proteins | sample CryGeyCG2114_010_2_FD_183968 | JGI IMG/M metagenome (GOLD analysis project Ga0210057, IMG submission 183968) | Groundwater microbial communities from aquifer - Crystal Geyser CG10_big_fil_rev_8/21/14_0.10 (SPAdes) (version 2) | ecosystem: Environmental > Aquatic > Deep subsurface > Groundwater ... | reverse complement strand
CTATATGCAGATAGCCCTTGGTAAAATCGTTGACGGCCAAACGCCCCTGACCCCGCTTGCCTACGCTCGAAAAAAACGAACCAAACTTGCTGCTTAGACAAGGACCTGCCCTATGCCACAGTTACAAACCTTCCGGGACTGAATTATAGATATGGCCCCAATTTCTATCTCTCAAAGGAATTTCTTCTTATGACAACTCTCTCTTCAAATACCACTCCCCAAGCCCTTCCTTCTCATGTTAAAAAAATAGCCCTAAGGAACTCTCACGAGAGCTCCAAGCTCTTTGACAATCTGGTTCAGGACAAATGGCTGTCTACAAACGAAGCTGCTGAGTTTCTTGGCGTCACTGCGAATGCTCTTCGCATTATGGTGTGTCGAAAGAAAGTAGCAGCTTATCGATTGCAAAATCGACTCCGATTTCGACTGAAAGATCTAAGACTCCCCATCAAAAAGGAGGTGCCTTATGGCAATTAAATCTTATGTTCGAGATGGAAAGAAGCGCTACGACGTCCAAGTCAAAATGCGAGACCCAAAAGGTAGGCAGTTGACGATGCGAAAGCGAAACGTATCCTCACTTGCTGATGCTCGAAAGGTTCAGTTTGAGCTTCAAAAAAAGCTCGAATTGAAAATCGCCGGTGGTCTTAAAATTTGGACTTGGAAAGACTGGCATACCGAATGCCTTCGACGCATGAGCTATGCGCTGAAGCAAAAGACAGTCGTGAATTATGCCTCTTTGAATCGATGGCTCCCTAAAGAATGGCTCGAAAAACGAGTCGATCTTCTTACCAAAGCCGATGTGCACTATGCGATTTTTGAGCATCTGAAGGATGAAATCACAGAAAATGCTCGAAAGAATATTCATCGTCGTGTGCTTCGGATTTTGGAGATGGCTGTCGAAGAAGGAATCCTTGGAAAAAATGTCGCCAAAGGCATTCAAGTGAAAGTCCCTGAAGTAAAACAGCTTGTTTTGAATGCAACAGAAGCCAATCTATTGTTGTCGCAAGCAAAAGAAAGGAATCATCCCTTTTATCCGATTTGGACGCTTGCGCTCCTCACCGGCATGCGTTCAGGCGAACTTTTTGCGCTTCAATGGAAAGATATTGATTTTGAATCCGATCTTATTTCGGTGACGAAACAATGGACTTCAAAAGATGGACTTCACTCCACGAAAAGCGGAAGAAACCGAGTGGTTCCCATCAGCGAAGGTCTTAAAAGCTTACTTTTAGAGCTTCGGTCTTTAGGGAGTTTTTCAGAAAAGCTTCGATTTGGAAAAACGAAGAAAATCATCACACTCTCAGACCTTGTTCTACCCCGGCTCAATGCCTGGAAGAAAGGAAACCAAGCCAAAGTGATTGAAAGGTTTTGTCGAAAGCATGGAATCACAAGCATTAAATTTCATGATCTTCGAGCCACTTTTATCACGAATCTTTTGGCCCAAGGGGTTTCTTTGGTCACGGTGATGTCGATTGTGGGCCATAGCGATATGGCAACAACCGATAGATACCTTCGCTTAGCGGGGGTGAATGTAAAGGGAGCGACCTCGAAGCTCTCGTATGCTCTGCCCAAAGCACAAAGTGCTAAAGTCATCCCGATTTTTCGTCAGAAATCCTCTCAATCTCATATCTCTTGGTAACAGGGGTTCAAATCTCCGTCGCCATTAAATTTTTGCGAGTATTTTTTCGCTCAGCGAGGCGTCGCGACCGAGTGACGAAGGCACGTGTTTCAACGACACGTAACAGAGGAATCGAGGGAAGCGCAACAAAGCTGAGCGGAAAAAGACGAAGTAAAAATGGCGACCCCTAGGGGAATTCACGATAAGAAGAAATGCAAATTTCTTAAAACAACAAACAACTTAAACACTTAAAAAATAAACTTTGAGCGAGTCTTAGACTTTCAGTGTTTCGGAGTATTTCTGCATATTTCAAACTTTGGTGGCCATTTGGTAGCCAGTCGGCCAACGAATTACCTCACCTGGCGTCGGATCAATTTTGGATTTCTGCCATTCGTCACGAAAAGCTCTCAAGTAACTCTCCTGCCTGCTTTGGGGAATCTCGATGATCACGACAGCTAGAGAAGGAAACTTTTTCAATGCTCGACCCGCTGACTCACCAAAAAGTTTGTCCCGAGTCAGTATAGCAATGAAGCCCGCTTCAACCGCAATTCCAGCTAGGTCCCCATTATCGAGATCTCGCCACCCTCGCTCTACCGTTGTCTCACTTCGGATACCAAACTCAGTAAGGAGCTCTACGAGACCGTTTGGAAGATTAACATCAAGCAGCCACATTGGGATGATCAGTCACTTCAGAGGCAAACTTTAAAATCTCAGGAATGCTTTCTTTTGGAAAATCAGAATACTGTTGTACGATTTCTTCATATGTCATTCCCTCTGAGAGGCATCCGAGAATGAAAGACACAGAAAATCGAGTTCCTTTAATGGTCGGTTTACCACCGAAGCGCTCAGGGTTTTTCACGATCCATTCATAACCAGGCAACGTATTGTCATTACTAGACATTTTTTTAATATAGCATGTATTGGATGGTTTGAGGAGTGCATGCCAATCAAATATTCCCGGCCAAAACCCTCAAATCTGGTATACGAGCCTTCATGAGCATCAAACTCAACAAACCGAAACCTTCAGAAATCTGTCCTCCAGGCTACCATGTAGTCCGCGGTCATCAGAGAGTCTGTCAATCAGGTACAAAGACTTGGGTCGACACTCATATTCGGAAAAATCCTAAAAAAAAGATTAAGATGCTCCTTCAAGAGAATCTTCTCTATCTCCTCTACTGGAATTCGAAGAAAAAATACCCGAAATTACCAGCCATCAAAGGCTTCAAGCCTTATGATGAATTAACCCAATCATTCAGTTTTGGCTCGCCTATTGGAAAAATGAGGGGCTTTCCTTTCCGAAAATTGATCCTTTGCTCGTTAAAACAATCATCGCTGTCGAATCCAGCTTCCGACCAAAAGCCGATCCAAAGTCTAAGCACAGCTCAGCTTATGGTTTGATGCAGATTACGAATCAATCGAGACGAGTTCTTCGAGGAGATCCTGATAAAAATGGATATCGAGAACTTCGATCTCAATATCTTCGCGTGTCCCGAGAAGATCTCGAAGATCCGGTTGTAAATATTGGAGCTGGAATTCGTGTTTTGGCCCACAAACATCGATTGAGAAAATCCGAAAAAGGTGATCCTCTTTATAATATGGTGAAGGCTTATTACAGCTGGAACAAAGATGGGGATGACTATGCCAAGAAAGTTTTTGAACTTTATAAAGCTTCCAAAAAATCTAACTAAATCGCTTATCACAATTTTTATCGCTTGTTCAGCTCCCTTTAATTCGGACTCTTCTCAAACAAGCTCTGCCTGGGATTTACTGACCGAAGAAGACTGGACCTTGCTTGAAGAAACCGAATATCCAGCTTCTTTAGTTTGGAACTCAGCGACTGAAGAATGGAACACGTATGACGAGGAATGGATATGTATTGAGATGGATGCCTATGAAATATTTTGCGATCCCATCAACTTTGATGGCGAGCCCATTCAAAAAGAAATCCCTACAATAGAGGTGACATATGGAAGCGAGCTTCTCTTACTGACTTTTTCTGATTTTGAACATCGCTCCTATTCACCCATAGTTCAAGGTAACGAAACCCATGGACCTTCATCCTGCATCGAAATCGTGGAAAGTTTTGAACAAGTCTTTGAAAGCATCGATCGTGCTTGCTTTCTTGCAACCCATTTCCCGAAAGGAATCGATGGAGATCGTAGATACCCTGAACGTTGGGAAATATCCTTGATCAAAACGGACAATTACCTATGGGATGGAGTGTTGTTGGATCAGAAACAACTTGATTCTGATGAAGGCGACAGCGCTAGGCTCTAAATTCAGAAAACAGATCTTGCTGAAAAACAAGTCTATCCACTTTCTGCCCAGCAGAGGATTCAACCTCGTACCCCATGTTTCTGTAGGCACTTATACGTTTTTTAAACATAGAAATTGTCAATCCCATTTCCGGATCGAGATAATCATAAACTCGCACACTCTTTTTTCCGTCGTAAGGCCTGTGGAGTCGTCCCACATATTGCTTCAATCGGCCTTTGAACGAAATAGGGGTAGCCAGTATGAGCCGATCAAGCATGGGCAGATCTACTCCTTCGCCAATCAGAGATCCTGTTGAAAGGACATAGAAAGGCTTGCTGTCCGACGTAAAAGCTTCGATTTTCTCAAAAATTGTCTGGCGCTCCTTTTTCCCCATATCGCCAACCAAAAGTAAGGGCTCAGCACGAGTCTTAAGTCTTTTCGAAATTGCATCCACAAGTTTTACAAGATGCTCTTTTCGATCTGAGATAATGAGTGGGAACGCCCCTTCGTTAATACAAGCCTCAACATCACTGGCTATCAACTCTGTCCTCTCAGAACACTCAACCAGCTGATTCCAAATCTCATGAATGGGCAGTTGTTCACTTATGCCCTGATCTAGTCTGAAGTTTGTTTCCCTAACCAAAACTCTCTTTTGCAAATTTTTTGCTCCATAGTCCTCCATCTCATAACGAATCGGACCACACTGCATATAAAGAATGGCCTGAAGTCCGTCTTTTCGGATGGGCGTAGCTGTCAATCCAAGAAAATATTTGGCGGGTATCTTTTTTAATACCTCTTCAAATGAAACAGCTGGAATATGGTGACATTCATCAATAATCACCTGGCCATATTGAGATAGAAAATCAGAAGAATCTTCTAATTTAGAAAGGGTCTGAAGCATGGCAACATCAATTTTGCCTTTTGGTTTCTTACGGACACCTCCGAAACTACCGATTTCCTTCGGATCGATGTCCAAAAAATCACCGATTCGATCAATCCATTGGTCCATCAAGGGTTTTCGGTGAACCAACACGAGTGTAGAAAGCTTTCGCTTTGCAATCATATAACAACCAATGACTGTCTTCCCGACTCCTGGAGGAGCTACTAAAACACCAAAATCATGTTTCACCATTTCCTTTACAGCCTTCTTCTGATCGGTTCGCAACTCTCCTTTGAACTTGATTCTCTTTCTTCTAAACTTTGGTCGGGTGTCGTGAATGATTACCTCTCCGCCAAGCTCTTCTCCCAGATCTTTACAAAAGTCCAAGTTACCACGCGGAAGAACGATTTGATTACCATTTGTACTTCCACAAAAAATATAACGTGGTGTCTTCCAGGTAGAAAATCTCATCTGTTGAAGCTTAAAAAATTCAGGATTTGCAAAAGTTGCAGAACGCTTGAGTGAAGCTACAATATTTGGAGGTAAGTTCTGAGTGTTAACATATAACTGATCATTTAGCTCAATTTCAATGACTCCTTCAAAGTCGTCTTCTTTTGTTTTTGTCAGAACCACGTCCATTATGGAATCCGCACTCGAAAGTTCAAAGTCATCTGAATCTCGTTCCAATAAGTTGGACAAAGGAAGATGACGGGCCAAGATGACATCGATATCCTCAGGACTTAGGCGCCGCCAAAAAAAAACCAATTAGAATTAAGCACTTGGTTTCAGCACCATGCAAAGTTTGCAGTTGGGCCAAACACTAGTCATCGAAGTGATGGCAGTTCATTAAAGTTAGGACTAAGTTCGCAACTTCGGTAGTGCCTTCGTTTTGTACGGGATCTGCCAACTTTCATGAGATCCAGTTAGTCGGATCACTAGGGAATCCACTTCGGCGTATAAACTGAATAATTGTAATTATTTGTTCGGCTGCCCTCAAAAACCTCCGGCCCATAAATAAGAGTCAGGGTATCAGTGGCAATGATATAAACAAAAATAGCGATTCCCTGAACTTCATCCGACTCAGCATCTCTAACCAAAGCATCAAATACAATTTTACTCCCATCTCTCGACCAATCTGCTGAAAGAGCAAAAGTTCCTTGCCCTCCTTGGCCCTCGACCACGGAAGTCGGAACCTCTTCATACCCAAGGGCTTCCAATTGATTCAAGATCGTGGAGTTGGATTTTAAATCATTGATCATACCGATAGCACCAGTCTCGATAGAATAGCTTGTTAAGTTTTGGGGATTTAAAAATTCTGTTCCCTCAGAATTAAAACTCTTATGAGAAAGTGTATCCCCTCCAGGAGAAGGGATTTCTTGTTCGTTGGTCCCGGAAGTCGAAATCGTATGTGCTGTAGAGGTGCCGTCCGTTGAAAAGAACAAGACTAAATCCTCTGTCGGACTAAAATACGGCCACTCTGCATTATTGGAGGTGTTCACATTGGTCAGCTGTTCCGCCACTTCAGAACCATCGACGGCGATTTTATATACATTAATTCCCATTTCTTCCCCTTGTGGAGGCTCTCCTTGATATACGATAGTGTCTGCACTTAAACTGAAATCGACTCGTGTGCCTCCACTCACTAAATCAGTGATTGCTTCTGTCGAGGAATCGTAAATTTTAATGTCATTATTGACGTCATAGCCGATGCGCCACACGCCTGAACTGACTTCTTCAATATCAGGCGTTTCCCCTGTAATATTTAAAGCGGTTTGATTCGAGCCGTCGCTATCAATTGTAAACAGTTCTAAGGCGCCTTCTGGGTCATTCGAATTATGCGCGGAAAAAATAATTTTTCCACTTTGGAGAGCGGAATTACTACTACTTCCCCCCCCTGTACCACATGCAACAACAACAAAAATTAATAATAGGGAAGATATGTCTATAAAATCGGACCTTTTCATCACATAAACTCTTACAGATCTTAATGGTTTCACCAAGAGTAGAATTTGTGCCCGCTGCTTTATCTAGCCTGGGTTGCCGGCCGATTCTATTAATCTAAGGTCACCCAAATGCGCAATATTCGCAAATCGCCTACAATCATGAAAAATATCAATTTGTTAGGGTTGATGGGCTATCGATTGCGGGTGGTTATAGCGGACCGGGTACTTCGAAGCCCTTAGTAACCCCCCTGCAAGGCTCGCGTAAACACTTCTCCCGTCTGAGGATAATGATACCAGCTTCCAATTCGGCCGATGCTCTGAGATTCGAGCAACTCATTTTTAATCTTCTGTGAATTTCGAGCGTGACGAGTGTATTGCGTGATTACCCAAAGACTCAGCAAAAGTAGGCCTAAAAGATTTAAGCCAATCAGAATTTGAAAAGGCGTCAATTCCATTTTAGCAGTCGGTCTAAAACCTTCAGATTGACTACTCCGGACAACCTAAGAGATCAAGGATACAGAACAGCCCTACTAACTTCTACTAAATTGAGGTTTAAAGGTCTCAGTTTCGAGCCAAAGTGAACTGATTGTCGGCGAGGGTACACCCGAGCAAATCGCAAAGTTGAGAACGCCTACTGGCTTGGCGATGAAACAGATTTTGTCTTAGTTCGATGTCGAAGTGACGACTAGATTATGTCTCTTACTACTTCCGATACGAAAGTAGATCGCGGTTCGTAGTTCGGCTCTAAGCTTATTCGATTAACAGAATGTTGTCGATGGAAGTCGAAGCTTCAGCTCGAGAGGATACGTCAAGCAGTTCAATTGGGCCTCGATAGCTTGGGTCGTCGAGTTTAGCGGTAACGGATTTCTTTAGATCATAGAGATGCTGCAATACTTTATTAAACTGGGCAATCTCCTCATTTGTCATATAGCGCGAGTGCCGAGTAAGCCGGCGATTCATTTGATAGGTTAGGTTCCTGATTTCTTTATCGAAACTTTTTAGCTCTAACATCATATGATCAATTCTCTCTTGCGTTGTTTGTGGATCTGTGGAGGTTCTTATTTGCGCTCGATCAACGGCAAGCTCTTCTCTCAAGCGTTGGAAGCGTGCCTGAGCTCGATAGATGCTGTAGTCAAGAAACAGCCTTATGTCTTGAGAGCTAAAAAGATTCGGCTGTGTGAGCTTGAGTTCAGAACTCCAAATTGCGGAAGACTTCGAACCCATCGAATCAGAAATTTGATTGGCCTTTCTATAGGGGCTCACGAGCTGATTATCTAAACCTCTGGCTTCTGACGCGCTTTGGATGCTTTGAAAAATTAAATGGTGAGCAAACTCATGAGGAAGGCTTGATAAATGTTCTTCTCGTACGACAATAAGCGGTTTATCTTGGAAGGCTCGTTCGTTTTTACTATCGGATGATGCCGGTATATAAGCTCCCTTCAAATTATCTCTCGCAAATAAGAGATGGTAATACCAAAACTCCTTGGGATCGGTGTATTCATTTCGCAATACAATAATTCTCACGCCATGCTGTTCTTCAATGTACCTTTTTGCTTTTTCGAATTTCATTCGAGTAATTTTTTCGAGTTCGGCCAAATCTATGCTTCCGGTTGCTTCCCCTATAAAGATTGATCCATCTACCTGTGCCGAACTGACGAGTTGACGAGCCTGAACCCGAACCAGATCCGTCTGATGATTGTTGTTAGCGGCCTTCGCCTTTTGAAGTTCGTTAGAGAAATTTGAAAAATCAAATAAAGCTTTGAAGTTTTCGGCTCCAGAAAGCCTTACATTATTTGACCGGAGATATTTATAGCCGAAGATAGAAACCAGCTTTTCACGGGCCCGACTGGGAATTGAACTGATCAGAAAGGAATGGAGGTCCCCATAGTGAGGAAATTTTAGAATCAGTGATTGAACTCTGGCGACGATCTCGGCGTCATCAACGGAAAAATTTTGAATGGATAGATTGATTAAAGCTCTCAATAGGCGGTCATGTCCCGGCGTGTTGTAATTCTTAGCGCCATTGAGCAGAGCTTTTTGACCTTTCAGTTCAATGAGTTTTTCCAGCGCTTGAAAAGCCGCTTCCTCTTCAGAGATTTGTAGATTTTCCGCAAGTGCGCTAACTGCCGTGCGCGCATAGTAATCGGGAGTATCCCCCATCAGCCGAGATCCTAATCCTTCGGGCCCTGATCTAACCCTATTATAGAAGTTGGTAATCAATTCATCGGGCGTCGAAGGAGTAAATGTATCAAGTCTTTTGTCGATTTGACGGTGCCATTCCTCAACAACATTCTCACTAACCACTTCCAAATAATAGAGTGCATCGATGAAATCGATAATTTTTCCGACTCTTGCAAGCGGAGCTTTGGAAATAATACCGTTCATAGATTGGTGTATGACTTGGCTGCGCAATTGTTGAAAGTAAATGGGATCTGGATGACTCGCTTCATTCCCGAAATCTAAATTTATAAGGAGTTGGTCAATATCAGGCTCTCGCATAATGGGGTCATAGAGCGATCGAAGTGTGAGCAAGAGGTAAATTTTCGTACTAGCTTTTTCAGAGGTCGTATCTACAGCTCGAGCCGATCGAGCCTTGGATTTGGCATCAACCGAAGTTTTTCTGCCTTCGCCGCTCACCAGCCGATCATAAGCTTGGTCAATCAGCCGAAAGGCTTGGTCGAAGACTTCCTTCACGGCAGAGGAAGCGTCTGCGCCAGCTCGGTCGGGATGGTACTGAAGTGCAAGTTTTCGATAGGCGATCTTAATTTCTTCAGGAGTCGCGTTGAAGTCGACTCCGAGCCTCTCAAAATCGTTCCGAAGTTTAAGTTCTTCGACAAGGGCTTCGAGTTCATCGGTTTCGGCTTCACTCGACAAGTCGCGCGCATTGTCCATCAGCGCAGTTCCAGTTATTCGATTCTCGATAATCCAATTTGCCTCTTCTTTAGAAAATCCAGCAGCCATGAGTTGGCGCCGCTCTTCGACTAAGATGCGCGCGGGATATTCGCCGCTGGCACCAAACGCTTCTTTAGGTAAATCTTTGATTTGCTCCAGACCCCATTCATGAACAGAAAGCACTGCTGCAAGACGCTTCCTTAGTTCCTCAGAAGATAAAGCTTGTTGTTCGGCTCGCAAGGTCACTGCAAGCATGCGATTCATTGATTCGACATAGAGTTCGCCGGGCTGAACACCTCTCTCTCCAAGAATCTCCGCCATCGTCTTAAAATTGGTAGTCAATTGATCGCGAGAAATTTTTGTTTCGTCACTTAATCGAATTAATACTTCGTCAAGACTTTGAACGGCCGCATCGACTTCGTTTGGATAGGCTCCTCTATACAATCCGAAACTGGCGATTCTTAATGCTTGTTGACGAAGACTAGGATTTTCAGAGATACCTAGACGATTCAGTGCTCCTGAAAGAACGATGTCTCCGCCCATATCAAGTGTATTGACTAAACCTAAAAGGAGAGCGCCACCAAATCCCTGACTAAAAACACCATCTTCACTCCAAAACTTTGTAAGCTGATCGAAGGTATCTCCAAGACCGTCGCTTCCCTCCAAAACGTCAACACCTTGAGCGAACCGTCGAGCTTGCACGCCTTGACGGGCAAGCATCTGTTGACGTGAGAGGATTTGTGCTGGTGTGAGATTTCCAGTTCCTGCTTTGGGAACTCCTCGATTGGCGATGGCATTTCCCATTTTTGCCAATGCGCCCATGAACAACATACTCCCCGCAGTTCCTTCGAGAGTGTTTGTTAAAATATTTTTTGACCGGTCTAAAATCCCTAGCTCTTGATTGCTTTCAGCAGATGCAATCATTTCATTTCCGATCGCTCCAGCTAGGCTAAACCCTCCAGCCACGGCTGTTGTTCTCAATAATTGCGGGGCAAGTGCGCGAACGCTTTGAGCCAAGGTCATTTGCCGAAGAGCTTCGACGTTTCCAGTGGCCGCCACTAGAGCCGCTCCAAAAAGATATTCCGAAACTTTAAAAGCCCCTCGACCGACCTTTAAAGCCAGGTCTTCATGACGAAAGTGTTCATATTCCTGCCGAGTTAATCCTGAGGCCCAAGCTGCATATTGGGCATAGCCTTCATCTAAGCCCTGAAGGCCCGCGCCAATTCCAGCTCCTACTCGGGCCAAGGGTGTTGAACGCCAAAAAAGTCCGGCAAGCGAAGAAGAAGAAAATTCTTCATCGGATCCGAGATAGGAAGAGCCAAGCCCATGCCATTGACCGTTTCGATCATAGTAGCCAACAAGACCGACTTCATTAAAATTCTGTCGTTGTTGATTGATCCATTCTCCCGTTTTTTCATAATCAAAGCCGCTGGTGATCAGATGGTAATTCCCGACAGTGGCATAGTAGAGCGATTCGCTCAGTTGAGGTACCCAAGTCCAAAGGCTGTTCCAATCAAAACCTTGTGGATTTTCTTTTTGAAGTCGTTTTTTATCTTCAAAGCCCTTCTCGCGCGCAGCACGTTGTTGTTCAAGGATGCGTTCGTAAGAAATTGTATCTGGAAAACGCTCGATAATATTTTTCAAGGATCTCTGGTGGGCCTTGATTGCTAAATTCAAATCTTCTCGTTTCTGATTAAACGCGTTCTCTCCCTGCAAAGTTCCCCATTGATAAGACTTCGATAAGATCGTTTGGATATGATGTTCGGCCTGAAGGTAAGCGTAGCGAGTTCGCATTTCTTCTTCCAATTCCTCGGGAACCAGACCAGTTCTCTTCACCGCCTCCCAATCTTCAAACCGGTTATCGTATGCCCATCGGGCGAATTTCTTGATGTCTTCAAAAAGTTTTTTCTCAGTTTCCGTATTGATCCCAAATTCTGAGAAGTCCTCAGAAAGAAGATTCAGCCGATGCATCGCGACTTTGATTCTGCCTTCCAAGTAAGGAAGTTCTTTCTTCTTGGCTTCTTGTTCGTCTTCGGTACCACGAGAACCCATGGCTTCAAATACTCCCAGTTGCCAAGCATCTTGATGAAGCTGCCGGAGTAAGTTTGTTAACTGATGACTGGCGACAAGATATTTGAGACGTCTTTCGTCTAGCACTCCCTCAGGAATCAAACCGTTTGCTTTAATTTCCTCCCATCTGGCTTCAGGATGACCGGCAAGGTAGATCGCTAATTGCTTCGCTGTATCGTAAGCGGAATGAAGGTCACTACTGGCAATGCCTTGACCGTCTGATAGGTCCAATTCATTTCTGAGCTCTTGGAGACGAGCCTGAGCCTGACTCAACTGATGTTGAGCTCGACCCTCAAGTTCTGAGGGGATTTCACCACGCGCTTTATCCAAGAATCCTGCCTGCCACCCGGCACCGATGGCTTGAACTAAAAGAGCATCTGACTTCTTTGTTAGATAATAAGTCTTAACATGTTCTTCTGAAATATACTCGGTCAATCCCGCCTTTTTAATTTGATCCCATGTCGCTTGTGGATTTTGTTCAAACCAACTATCGGCTGCAAATTGGAGAAGTCTAGCCTGAAGGCTCATCCATATCTGAATCTGTTCCTCAAGAGGAACGCCAAGCTCTTGCCCTCTTTCAAAGGCTGCAGCCAGTTGAGCGGAAACATCATTCATTCGAAGTTTCCCGTCTTCTGGAATTACCAGCTCTCCGTTTTCATTAAATGCAAATAAATCCGCCGCTACTTCCGATAAATTTTGTGCCAGTTGAAGCTGTCTTTCGACACTTAAGATTTCTGATTGAATATTCTCGTTAGGTCCTTGAGCCGGATTTGATTCAGAGTCAGTCGCTTCATTCTGCTGTAGTTGAGGAAACTCTTGAAAAATTTGAAAAAGAGAATCTTCGAGAGTTGAACCACCATAACATTGGTGGGGAAGAGTCGTTTGCGATTCACCATGCGCGGTACCCATTGCCAAAATCAAGGCAACAGCTAAGGCAATAAATTCGGAAGGCGAGCGCTGCCAAAGGTACATATTTCTTAGTCTTTGCTAGCCGCATGCCATGAGACCATTGGATAAGTAATTGAAACTGTTTGCGATTCCTGTGCAGCTTGCCGTGCTAAGAAAAGATTTCGATCGGTATAAGGGTGATTTGCGAGGTTTCTGCTCCAGCGGAGAGCCGATCCTTTTCGCTAGGATCACAATTCGCGACTGGCTTCATGCCATTCTGATTCAGCCTGCTGCGATTAAATTCCTAAATAAGAT
>Ga0210057_1007788_pt1 | contig 12857 bp, 3 predicted proteins | sample CryGeyCG2114_010_2_FD_183968 | JGI IMG/M metagenome (GOLD analysis project Ga0210057, IMG submission 183968) | Groundwater microbial communities from aquifer - Crystal Geyser CG10_big_fil_rev_8/21/14_0.10 (SPAdes) (version 2) | ecosystem: Environmental > Aquatic > Deep subsurface > Groundwater ... | reverse complement strand
TCGGCAAAGTCCGCTCCGGGTCCTAATATATCTCCATAAATAACCACATCTCCATTATTTCTAACCTCAAAGCGGGTGTTACCAGATGCTGAGGCGTTTATTAAATTGCCACTGCCATCATTTGTAACTACGAGCGAAGGAGAAGTAGTGTGGGCAGAAATACTTGCTGCAGGATCAGTTTGAGAAGCAGAGTTGTAAATCCTGACGAATGGGTTTAGGTCTAAATTTGCCGGAGCACCCGAAGTTCCTATTTGTAACCTTCCCGTATTTTCTATAGTAAAGCGGGTAGTGCTAGATGAGGAGGCAGTGAAAATGTCAAAGTTAACATTTTGTTGATCAAGTGTGAAAAGCGCTTTCCCTGGGTTAGAACCTGCAATCTGGAATTGATCCCTGTGCTGGATAGTGTTCCCTGTGCCTAAGTCTCTAACTTCAGAGATAAACCCGGCGCCGGAGATCTCGTTACCTATGAGATAGTTGTCGTTGGTATTCGAACTGGAAAGGTCTATTCCATAGGCTGAACCGCTTGTATCTATAATTCTGTTATTGGAAACGATATTGTTTGTAGAAAAAGAATTTAATCGGATTCCGCTATCTGATGTACCTACTTCGTTTATTATGTTGGAGCTTACAATATTATTATCCGATGATTGAATGAAGATACCGTCGACGCTACTTGACTGCAGATTATTGCCGACTATGGTGTTGTTGTTATTTGAGGACTGAAGCCTGATGCCGTAGAGGCTACTTGACTGCAAACTATTACTGCTTATGGTGTTATTGCTTGAGGAAGTATCTAGATTGATACTACCATTGTTATTTGACTGCAGATTATTGCCGACTATGGTGTTGTAGTTTGAGGAATTATTTAGATTGATACCGCCACCAAAATTTGACTGCAAATTATTACCGCTTATGGTGTTGTTGTTTGAAGCATCAAGATAAATTCCGGTGCTGTCGTTGCTTCTGGAGTCATTTCCGGTAATTAGTTTATTATTACTTGAGCTATCAAGGCGGATCCCTCTGCCGTCGTTGTCGTGGACATAGGTGTTTCTGATAGTAGAGTAAGTAACGTTGTTGTCAAAGAGGATGCCGATGTTGCTGACGCCCGTATAGGTTGCCTTGACTCCGTTTATGGCAAGGTCTGCGATGGTGACTCCACTTACCGCCGTTGAGCCATTGTCGCCTACTGTTATAATCCCGTCGTCGGTTCCCGTGTCACAGCCTCTTTGTAGAATCGTTGACCTGCCGGCACCGATTAAGGAAACGTTTGATTTTGTAATGTCTATGCCGTTTTCTCCGTCACAGCCGGAAGTTACTGTTGTACCTATGGAGTAGGTGCCATCCAGAAGAACAACTACACCGCCGCCACTAGGCAGTGCGGCAATGGCGTCTTCAATCTGTTCATCGTCTCCGGTGCCGTCCCCTACATAGTCGGCTTTTTCTTTGTTCTGGCTGTCGTTGGCTGCGACTATTTTTGTAGCTGTAGTTCTATCCGCCTGCCATTTACCGTTGGCGTAAACTTTAAGCTGGTCATCATCAGTGTCGTAGTAGATGGTGCCCTCGGTTGTGGATGTTAGAGATGATACTCCCGCAAGACGAAGCTCTCCGCTTGAAACCTGAACAAATCCAGAGCCGTTTCCTGGAGTTAAGATAATATTACCCGTAGTATCTCCTCCCAGTGTTAAGGTGTTGTTGCGAAGGGATTGTATTGTTCCGTTTCCTGCGATTACAATTCCGTTTCCTGCGTTTGCCCCGGTTGTTGCCGAGACTGAGGCTGTAGGATTTGTTCCTGCGTTAATTCCTGTAACTGCAAACTTAGCAGATGTACTTGCCTGTGCGCCTATCAGAAAGTCTAGAGTAGAGTTATTAGGAACTATCGCGCCGTCTAGCTCTTGAAATACGCCCCCCCCTCCGCTACCGCAAGTCCCCCATGTGGGAGTGCCTCCTCCTATAGACTGGAGACACTGGCCACTATCTCCTGCAGTAGTTTGGGCAAGATTACCCGAGCCATTTGCGTAGAAGACTCCACCGTCTGTTGTAAACGCAGGTAGAGTAATCCCCTCACCAGAACGGCCAATAGATATTGTAGTGGCTGTTGAAGCTCCAATATTAAGAGTAGTACCTGTAAGAGTATCTATGTCGCTTGTTTGACCGCCTCTAATAACGACTGACCCGTCATTTGCTATTCTAAAGCGTGTCGTACCCGACGCTGAAGCGGCTATCAAGTCTCCAGAATTAATATTGTTTACTATAAAGGAAGCGTTACTGCCTATTCCTCCAGAAACAGATAACGGTGCGGGGGTATTAGATGATGTTCCTATGTTAATACCAGTGTTGAAGTCGCTTGTCAATGTTACATCTGCTCCCGTGCTTGTTAATGTAAGCGAACCGTCAGATGCAAGCTCAAAATCCGTTGTATTCGTTGCAGAACCGTCAGAATCATTGTAGGTAAGACGCAGGTTATCACCTGTTGCGTGATTAATCTCAAGGCGGGCATCAGGGCCTGTTGTCCCAATCCCTAGGTTGCCACCCAATGCATTAATATAGCTCCCTCCTCCATCATCATTAAATAAAGTATTTGAGCCCGAGGCACCGTCTTGTATTTCAAAATGTCCATTGTCCAATCTTATCCCTGCGTCACTTGCAGCTCCAAGGATAGTTAGTCTGGAAGCTGTGCTTGTTGTTCCGATGCCGACGTTGCCTGTGCCGTTGGGATTTATGAGAACATTTCCGGTTGTATTGAAAGTGGAGGAGTTGCCGATGGTTAAACTTTGCCTATTTGTTGTAGCTAGTGTCCCGTCCCCCGTAATGTAGGTTGCGATATTTCCGGAGTTAGCGGATATCGAAGCAACCGGTGTACCGCTATTGATATTTAGAACCCCGAACTTAGCTGAACTTGTTGCCTGTCCGCCTATCAGAAAATCCAGAGTTGTGTTATTAGGTACTATTGCGCCAGCAAGCTCCTGGAAAGGAGAAGCTGTTGTTCCAGTTCCGCATGAGCCAAACGTAGGAGTTGTTCCACCCAAAAGACATTGCGAGCCAGATCCTACTCCTGTCTGACCGATAAGTCCAGATGTAGATGTGTAAAGAAGCCCCCCCGCATTTGTGTATGCTGCAGAAGTAAGAGCTCCTGTGTTTGATATGGTAAATTTAGTAACACCCGTAGCTGAGGCAGTGAAGATGTCCTGATCCTCAATCTGGTCAAAGATAGCGAGCGCTTTTCCTGTTACGCCAAATGTAAGGGGGCGGGTTACATGAAGTTCAGAGGTTGGAGAGACCGTCCCTATTCCGACATTGCCACCAGAGCTAACTGTTAATCGTGTTGCTGCAGCAGTTCCTATTTCCATCGCCTGGGTATTGTTATTGCTTCTTATAAAACCAAAAAGCGTGCCAGTTGTCCTGCCGAAATTCAAAGCGGCGTAAGCTCCTGCATCTGGATTATTGTTAAGTATATAGTTATTAAAACTACCCCCAGAAACAAAGCCATCAAGTTGCAAACCCACTGTTTGACCACTTGCTACAGTAGCGAACTTTCCGCCCGTTGCTGTTATATCAGTGCTGGCTGTTATAGCACCAGTAACATCAAGTTTTACACCTGGATTTGTCGTTCCGATGCCGACATTTCCAGTTCCATTAGGGTTTATCAATACATTGCCCGTGGTGTTGTAGGTTGAGGAATTGCCGATGGTAAGACTTTGCCTATTTGTAGTAGCTAAGGTCCCATCACCTTTTATGTAAGTGGCAATATTGCCTGAGTTTGCAGAGATACTTGCAGTAGGTGTACCGCCAGCTATATTAAGAAAGCCTATTTTTGCAGAGGTTGTACTAGTCGCCCCCAGTAAGAGATCGTCTGTTATATTAGTTGGCGCAAGCGCACCGGAATTTCTCTGCCAGAAGCCTGAAGTCCCAGTTGATGACCCTGTAATATTTCCGCTACATGTCAGGTCTCCTGTAGAATTGGTTATTGTACAACCCGTACTGCTGCTTCCTCCACCTATCAAGATATTTCCTGTGGCGTTATTATTAAGATTAAGAGCATCAGCTCCTTTGGAATCAATTGAAAATGCGACATCTGTATCTCCGCCGGTTGCTGCCAGGGTTACTATTCCTCCTGTTGCCGCATTTGCAAGCGTTAATTCGTTAACAGCAGACCCTGCATTTGTAAATTTGAAAAATTCATTTCCATCACTTGCGCGAATTTGGCCATTGTAAAGTATAAGACCGTTACTGTCAAAAACACCTCTATCGCTCCCGTTTTCAGCAAAAATAACAGAGCCATTGCCATTTGTATACATTCCCGTATTTGTGAAATTTGTAAATCCATATGTTGGGACAGTTGAGCTACCATTTGATCCCCGGAAGGCAGTATCTGCGGTTATAGTAGAGGTTCCATTAAGCCTTCCAGAAATAGTTGCATCTCCTCCGGAGGGGGTGATGGTAAGATCACCAATTTGGTCTGTTTTAAAGTCCGTATAAACTGAGCCGTCTGTTGAAGTAAGTCTAAGTTGTGTTCCGCCGGCACCTGCAAGTACATCTAGCTTCTGATCAGGGCCCGTCGTTCCGATGCCGACGTTGCCTGCAAAAGAAGAGGAAGCCGTGGCATTTATAATCAATCCTCCGGCAAGTGAAGGGGAATTTGTAATCCCGGTTGATGTTGTTCTCACATAAACTCCAGGAGTAGTTCTGTTTTCCAACTGAGCTCCCCACAAGTAGAAGGCATTATTAAGCGTGCTAGTTGTGAGTTGAAATCCTCGAAGGCCATTTCCATCAGCAGAAAGTGAAGCTTTTGAGAATACATATCTCTTCCATGTCTTGGTAAGGGTGACGGTTGTGTTTCCGTTAGAATCGCTTATCTTCAACACTACAACCTCCCCACCCACAGCCCCTCGCATCCATACACTTACACTATATGGGTCTCCTACAGTTAAGGTCGGTGAAGCTGTCTGTATAAGTCCTGCGATGGTACCACTACACCCTAAAGTATCAGCCGTAAATTTATCTGATGTATAAGTTCCATCGGGAGCTAATACTTCTGTGGTGTTGGCGCTTACAGTTCCGGCACCGCAGTATTTTGAATAAGTTGCATTATCAAACTGCTCTGAGTAGGTAAGCTTATTTTCGTAGGCGCCGATTCCTCCATAAGGGGTATTAAGACTTGCGAGTAGCTCAGCCGAACCATTAGCACGAATTTGCGCAATAGACGTATCATTTCCATCGAGCGCTCGGAATAGATCAGCTGTTGTTCCGATTGCCCCATCAGCAGTAGCAGTGCCTTGTAGGTCAAGAAGTGCTCCCGGGCTTGTTGTCCCGATACCAACATTTCCTCCCGCGCCGTTAGTTGGCATAACAATAAGATTTCCTGAAACGCTGGCGGTTGCGGGACCAGTGCCATTTACATTAAGTACCGCAAAGTCAGCAGAAGAGGTAGCAGTACCGCCTATGGCAAAGTCTACTGTAGAGTTGTTAGGATAGAGTAATCCACTATTCTGACTCCATAGGACATCATTACTTAACCCTGATGAACATGACCCCCATGCCGGAGCAGAGGCTCCTGAGATAAGACAGAGGTTTGAAGTTGAAGTTGCGGTTACTCCCGTTACAACACCTGCCGCGGCATACAAAGCCCTGTTGTTTCCCGTAATATCCGTTAGAGTCAGTGTCTTTCCGGTTGCCACAGTCGTATTCCCGTTTAGGGATATTGCCCCTGTTCCTGTTCCAAAAGTGCCTGTGCCTGATATCGCGAAATTCCCGGAGCCTTGCGTGTATCCGGTAACTGCAGCGATTGCTCCTGATGAGTTGACTTGGAAAAGATCCCCGCTTCCAACTGTAAAAAGCGACAGAGGACTTGTATCGCCTATGCCGACATTACCGGTGTTAGTTATTCTAATTGCTCCACTTGTGCCATTCGCGCCAAAATCAAGAGCATCACCAGCTCCTGCATAAATCTCTGCAACCTGACTTCCTGCAGCAGTTTCAATACTTAAGTCTGCACCATCCGTATTATTTCTAAACCATGCTAATTTTTGTCCAGTTGTACTTGACTCTACATCAAGAAGATAACTTGGATTGGTTGTCCCGATTCCAACTCTGCTATTTACAGTGTCAAAAGTTGTGAAGGCGGAACCTGCTTTGTTGTTAACGTTAATAAGTCCGGTTGTTGTACCTCCGAGAGTTAAGGTATTACCTCTTGTTGTTTGAATAGTTCCGTCTCCTGAGAGTGAGAGTGCCTGGCCTGAGGCATTTTGTGCTGAAACTGATGCTACAGGAGTAGCAGAGCCATTAATGCTTAGTACTGCAAATTTAGCACTTGTTGTTGCGTTACTACCTACAAGCAAATCAAGAGTGTCATTTAGGGGTGAAATTGCACCAAGATTTATTCTCCATAGACTTCCCGAACCGCAGGTTCCCCATGTGGGAGTTCCGCCGCCGGCAGATTGTAGACATTGACCACCAGATCCTGCTGTCGTTTGAGCTATTAATCCCCCTGTGCCGTTTGCGTAAAAAATTCCTCCTGCCGTGCTATATACCGGTATGGTAAGTGCTCCGTCATTTGCTATTGTGAATCTCGGCGTGCCCGAGGACGAAGCCGTGAAAATATCCCCGCCTGAAGTATTATTGTTTACGATGAACGCGGCAACCGCTGACTCTGTTGCGAGTACTGCGAATTTATCATTCACTTCAACTCCGCCGGGGCTGATGTTTCCGGTATTTGTGTTATTAATAAGCGGCTTTTGAAGATCGATTTTGCCTAAATCGTCAGGCGAGAGAATTATATTTGTGTCTGTACCGGTTTCGGTTGTCAGCAAAAGCACTCGCCCGGAAAGAGCAAACTGGCCGCCGGTCGCACTAAACGTGGGCGTTGCTGAACCTCCTATGGTTAAATCCCCTGACGAGTCGAGCGCGAGAACTACGTTCGCAGTTCCGGCTGAGACGTCTGTGATAGGGAGCATTCCCTGAAGGCTTTCAGAATTTGCCGCATATGGAACAGATGCAATCCGCCGTCTGGGTGCAAGTTCGGAAGTTTGCTCAATTGTTACTCCCAGATAGATAGTGTTGTTTTCAAAAAAGACAGAGTCGGGAATAGCGGTGTTTGTTCCCAGCAAAACTGAAAAAATTCCGTCTTGATCAGGAATCGTATTATAGTGAACCTCCTGCCAGAGAAGGGCAGCGCCTGAGGCTGAAAGGTCATCATATATGGCAAATCTTATATCAGTTGCAGTAGTTATGGGATTATCTAAATTGTCCGTTAATCTTCCCTGAAAAGAAAGAATTCTGGGAGGGGAGGCGGGGGCGGCAAAAAGCGGGCTGGTCGTGTCGGCGACTAAATTTCTATATAAGGCGACTCCTACGCCGGCGGCAAAAATAATAAGTATCGCGAAGTGTATGTAGTGAACAACTGGTATATTGTGATATCTTCTGTACCATTCTGGTCTAGTATGTCTGGCGTGGTGCCAGAGTTTTCTGTGAAGCGGGAAAGAGTCTATATTAATTTCTCTTGGTGCGAAAAACTCCTTTTCATATCCTTTGACATTTAATAATTCTGATATTTTTTGAGGGATTTTGACTCCTCTTAGGTAAGGGCTCAATTTTTTTGAAGCGGAGGCTAAAGGGCTGCCGTAAAAAGTTCTGACAAATTTCGAGGCTGCTGCATTTTCTACTACAGCATAAGGAAAAACAATGAGCCTCTGAAAAAGCCTTACGGGAGGTATTCTTGAATATCTTATCTCTATTTTTTCCTGCTCAATTGAGCTCAAGGATAGGCCTTTGCCAATTATTTCCCCTCCTGTTTTGTTTTCGTCCTCAGTTTTTTCCCTTTTTACCCCGCACCCAATGCCCCGTTCGTCAGCCCGCCCCGCTTCGCGGAGCGAGGCCGGGGAACGTGGGTCAACTCCTTGCTCGCGAAGTGAAAAACCAGAATGCCCCGACCGTAAGGTCGTGGGTGCGGGGTTTACCTCCAAATTAGTGTTATCTAGATAGTTTGAGTAAAAGGCGAATTCCATAAATTTTCTTATGGAGGAAAGTTTCCTGTTTACGGTTCTGGGAGCACTTTTTTTATGCTCGATAAGTCTTTGTTTGTAGTCGTTTACTATATAGCTATTAATTATCGGAAATAAGCCTTCTCCTGCTATCGGTTGAACCGCGCTTTCGTACCATCGTCGAAACGAATGCACGTCAGTGACGTAGTTTTTTATAGTTAGATCTGATGCTTTTTTGTATTTCAGGTAGTCCTTAAATTCCTGAATATGCCATGGATCGTGGACGGTGGATTGTGATTCGTTACTTAAGGAGGCCATGAGTTCAAATGGGTTTTTGCGGATATACTCATTTTCAAGTGCAAATTTTGCAAACTGCCTTAGTGATGAGAGGTGGCGCTTCAAAGAGGCATGTGATAATTTCTCGTCCAGATTTACTTTTCCTCCGCCTATAGACGCACCGGATACGCCTTCATAAAGCTTTATAAGTTTTTCATTCAGCTCCTGAGGCGTGAAGATGATTCCAAATGACTTTTCATACCACTTTGCAAAATGGCGGATATCAGATAAATAATTTTTAAGAGTAAGATGATTATCTATCTTCCTGCTCTTAAGATATGCTTCAAATTCTTTAATAAGTTCCATAAAAGGCTAAATACTTAAATATAGAGAAATTAGCGTTTTTTCTGAAAAAAGCAAGAGATTACCGCAGGAATGATATTTGAACTCAAGATTATACGAATTATATAGATTATACATAAGCCTGATTTCAGAGTATTACGCGCGCGCGATGCGTGTCAAGGACGGCTCAGACACAAACCAATATTAAGATATAAATTGATATAGTTGATGGTTTGATCAACTCGATATGAAAACTCCGTAAAACGCAAAAGTGTAAAATTTCACATCCGTTGCACGATGATTAGGCAAATTACCGCCTGAACTATCTATAGTATCAAAATATATCAATAGATAACATTTATCCATTAAATGGGGCTATTTGATGCGGTATAAGCTCAAAACTTAGCAAGAAAATCGGGAAAATCTTTACCTTTTTTGGATGATTTTCACGATATTTTGCTGATTACAAAATTCTATAAACTATAGGAAGTATATTTTCGCATTACCCATATCATATAGCATATCTGACTTTTCATAATATAAGATTTTAATTATCAGATAATGTAGGTAAGTGATAGATTATTGAATAGTAAACTTGCGTTGTTCTAATAGCATTTTGTTTAATTTAACTAGCGCAATGTCTGCTTTTTAGAGTGATGTAACCGTTAATATTTGGATGTTGGCAATAAACTGCGTTAAAGCGAATCAGGTACGGGTATTAAATAATTCTAGGATAGTTTATCTATTTCTTGATTTTAGTTTTCTGCTCACTTTAAATGCGATACCGAGTACGGCAAATATAACGGCAGATATAACCAGCAGAATTTGAAGTGGAAAAGCAAAAAAGTGCGTTGTCTTTGTAACAACGGAGCCGTTATCTTCAAGTGTAACGCGTGCTGTCGCGGTATATGAACCTAACAAGAACTTTTCCTTCCACACGGAAACGGGATTTTCATCCTCAATTCCTTCCATCACGGCCGTAGTTTCGGCCGAAGGAGAAGCCTGAACGCTATCTATAAGGTACCTTGATGAGTCTGCGAGAACGTATTGCGGGAGAAGCTCAAGTTTTCCCACTTCTTTGCCAAACATATTCTTTATAGTTATAAATCCTCTTGGCTGGATTAAGTGTTTGCCTGTGTTTTTAAGTAAAAGTGAAAAGGGGACAGGACCGCTTGATAAATATTTTGAGGTGGAAAACTCCTGAATTTCTCCGGTTGCAGCTACTTTTGGCCCTATTGAGGTAAGAATATTAATCGCGATTCCTCCGGGAACAGACGAGGTGGTAGTTTCGTCAAGTATTTTCCCTCCTGAGAGAAAAACCAGGCTAAAATAATAATCGCCGACCGGATCGCCTTTTTTAACCTCCAGAAAAAGCCTAAGCTCCTTTGTTTCTCCCGCCCTGAGTTCAATTTCATTCAAAACCTTATCCTCGCCAATTACTTTTAAGCGACTCTTTATAACAGAGCTTAAATTCTCCTCTTCATTAAATAGCAGACTTACCTTCCCGCCAGAGCTTCTTTCAGCCTCAATCGGTATCAATCTATAGGATAACTTTATGCTGCTTGCGGAGAGATTTCTTATTCTGAAAGGCGCTTCGACGTTTGCCGGCGGAGTCGCGTCAATCTGAAGCAGAGTAGGTTCAATGCTAAGATGAACTTCCTGCGCGTAGGCACTGTTATAAGGAATAACAAATAATAGTATTAGAAATAAAAATTTTCTCATCAAACTTATTATCTTACAAAAGGCAAAGGAATTCAAAGGATTAGTATTAAATAAGAATTATTGAGGTGGGATGTGCGAAGCTCTTGAGTTTGAATTCTTGAAGTATTGAGCTCTTGAGAAGAAAAATCATCAAAAGCATTATCTTTGTTACTTTTTAGAAAAGTAACACACCTGCCCGCAATCGCTGCGCTCAAGCGCTAGCAGGCGGGAAATCGTTATCCTGTGAAGTTCATTCCATTCGAAATTGTCTTCGTTCACTAAAAGAGCCGGACTAGCCGAGTCAGACTCGGCGTCGCCTTTCCTCTTTCCAGGCGTTCACTACGACAATTTCTCATGGGTTCACTTCAGGGATAACACTGGAGAAATAAAAAAGTATTTTCATTACAGAATAAGCTCAAGTTTCGTATATTTTTCAGCTAAATCCGAATACTACGGTATTAAAATAGGGTTTTCATGGGCACTTTTTTCACAGATATGAAATATATCACAATATATCATCTAGAAGTTTGAAAATTAAGAATCTTAAGCTCCGATATTTGGCAGATGAATAGAGTGGGTGATAATTTTTGGACAATTCACTTTGGACTGATAGTGAGGGGAAAACGCTGCTTGCTTTAGAAACTGATAGAAATTACTTTTTTACTTTATTTTTTTAAGATAAGCAACGCAGAAACATTTATTTTCGTTCTTTTGTGCCGACAAAAGAACCAAAAGCTCTTCGCCGCGCGTCCTCGTGTATTCAAAACTTCGGTCGCGAGCTAAAAGAGCCGGACTCATCTATTGACATAGTTTTGCCTTTCCTCTTTTTTAACGCTTACTCCCTCGTTTTTCATACGCTGCGGTTCAATGGCGAAAATAAGAGGTATTTCAGGGACAGCAGGAAAGAAAATATACCCCGGCCTCGACAAGCGAAGCGAGGCGGGCAATTTTCAAACAATGACTGAATTGTTTAATTCATTAATTAATTTGCGCATTTGCATAATTGTCTGGTTAATTGGAATTTGGTTATTGGTCATTAATTTCCTCAGGGTTTGGATTAACGGATAATAGGGAGAAAATTACAAAATACAATCCGCCGGCCGGCGGACTATATACTTGGCACTGCCACGTAGATTATCTGGTTCTGGTAGAGTCCGGCAGGCTGGGTAGAGGATATATTTACCTTGTAAGTAACCTCCGACTCAAAATCGCGTCCCACGTCACTTCCCGACATAACAGGCTGGGCGAGCTCGGCTGACTCACTGCTTGCAAACTGCTTGTAAAAAGTTGAAGTGGCAAAGTCGCTGCTGCACTCAGTTCCTGTAATATCGTCACAGCGATATCCGAAGCCGTAGGTTGTGCCTAAAGTCCACGCCGCGGCAGTCGTTTCCGAGCACGTCCCGGAGTCGCACGTGGTATCCGGTATGTCCAGCCCCGTAGGATTATTTCTCAAAGGATGGTTTTCAAACACAAGCACCTCATATCCAAATGCCGAGCCGTTTGACAATGTAAGGCGGTTTGTGCGTGTTACGGGTGTTCCGGGGACGAGGGGTCCGAAGTCGACAAACTGACTGGAGACAGCAAACTCGAAAGGGATTATAGAGTAGTAGTACTGAAAGCCCGAACGTACTATATAGTTTGCGCCTGAAAATAACCCCTGCGCGAGCTCTCCTCCGGTAAAACCCAATCCATAGCTTGCATTTGAGGCCTTTCCCGACGTGAAGTTGAAATTTGCCTGATGGAGGATATATTTATCGTTATAGAGCCTTCCGCCGCCGACCTGCGCAAGAGATTTCGCGCCAATCGAGTTTAAAAATAAACCAAAGCTTATAAGCGAGAGCGTGAAAAATAGTCTTGACAAGCTTTTCATGATTCCTCTAATTCTTGTGCAGATTCAATTATTTCATCAAGCTTTTCACGATCATTTATATCATTCTCGTTTGTCTCTAATTCTTCTGCCTCTTCCTCTATTTTTTGCGCTTTTTGTTTTAGAATAGCTTTTTCTATCTGTCTTTTCTCAAGCTCTTTTGAAAGAAAGTAGGAGATGGGGAGTAGAAGCAGTATTGAGCCTATCTTGATAAATATATCAGCTCCCTCGCCTCGTATAAGCTCAGGTACGTAAAAACCTATCATAGAAAGGGTAAATATCAGAGACATTAAAGGAGTGCTTATAAGAGGTAAACCGAAGAGAAGAAAGTAGCTTAGAAAATATAGCTGAGAGGCAACTCCGCCCGTAAGCTCAATCATAAATAGAACAATTGCGCTCACAAAAAATATCTCGGGAGCTCTTCCGGAGAAGAGCAGATTAAATGACTTATTCCTTCTTTGTATTACTATATATATTATCGCAAATATTATAAGCGCGGCGAGTATAAATGCTATGTTTGTCTCGAGCGGACTGCTTTTGATAAAAGCGACGAAAATAAAGGCGGTAACTAGAGCAAGATATTTGTAAAGGTTTGTCATAAGATAATAGTAACACAATAGGCATGAATCATGAAGCACCTGCCCGCAATCGCTACGCTCAAGGCGTTAGCAGGCGGGAGAATTATGAATTAAGAA
>Ga0210057_1007785_pt1 | contig 12862 bp, 14 predicted proteins | sample CryGeyCG2114_010_2_FD_183968 | JGI IMG/M metagenome (GOLD analysis project Ga0210057, IMG submission 183968) | Groundwater microbial communities from aquifer - Crystal Geyser CG10_big_fil_rev_8/21/14_0.10 (SPAdes) (version 2) | ecosystem: Environmental > Aquatic > Deep subsurface > Groundwater ... | reverse complement strand
GACCGGTTATCAGCGGATCAAAATTAAATCTTAAAAGTGGTACCAGCAACCACATAAATAAAGGCGTTTTCCCGTCGGTCAACGGCACAAATAAATGGTGCCAGTCATAGGCCATCAACTGGGCCCAACGGATATAAATCGCTTCGTCGGCAAAAATCGGAATTAAATCCAAATTAAAAAACCTAGTAAACCCAAATACCAATAACACTAACCATATCATTCCTCTATTTTAACAAACTACCAGCTATTGGTACCAACCAACTTAACCCATAGGGGATTAATAACCAATTTCTTCTGATCTGCCAATCTTTGTAAACTATTCCTTTAATTTTAAATTTCCCCGGTGCTTCATTTCTTAACAACAGACATTTATATAATTCAATCCATAATCTATCCCACCCCCACACCATTAATAGTAAAACCATATTATTTGGCATCAATGGAGCCATAATTACACCTCCAAGTATATCCACCCACCAGCTGCGCCAGAATTTTTTGATAAAAAAACCTTCGAAGGGCGCGTCTTTGAAACTACCACCGCCACTAGCCGCAATCCCACCGATTAAACCTACCAATAATCCTCGATATAAATTAGTTAAACTGTTTAAGTAAATATTTTTCTCAAAACACCAAAGCAATAATAAGATTAGGCCGGAAAATATTATTCCTATAAATACCCTTTGTGAGCGCTTTTCGATTATTTTCCCAAACCAAGTAAAATAAGTCGGTATCACATATTTCTCTTGGTTGTCGAGCCGAAAAAACCACTTATAACTCTCAACAATCATAACTGCAGATCCAAGACAGAATAAACTTAAACTAAGTAAATTAAATTGAACGTTAATCTTAATATTAAGCCAATAAGCAACCCCTCCTCCGATTATTCCAAATAAAATACTGCGCCAGAATTTTAGCCATTCAAACGGTTCCCACAAACTATCTTTGTATCCTCTAATCGAAGCGTGATGTAGACCGGCAAGGCTGCCGACGACAAAATATTCCCACCAAGTCATAGTTTAGGCAGAAAATTCTTTTTGGAGACGAGCGAGCGACGCAGTTTCTTTTCCAACTGTTTCCGAGCGCCGCCGGCAATGTTACCGCCAGCCTTGGCATCTTGTTTAAGTTTTGGCACTCCCCGGGAATCTTCCACCCGGTGAATTTCGGTCGTCGACCGTTCTCCTAGCATGGTAAAAATCAATTCCAAGTCATCCATGTGATCGCGTAAGTTTTGCCGCTTTAACTTTTTAATTTTTTTATACTGGCTTGGCGTTACCCCGAAAGTCGCTTTGGAGATTTCCGCGGTTAAAATTTCATAATCCTTGTCCAGTCTCGCACCGCGTTTTTGCCACTCATCGGTTAACTCTTCCCGGATAAATATTCCCCGCATCCGTTTTTCGATCCAGCTGTCCGGGTACCCTTTTAACTTGTATAACATTCTCGTCCGTTTGGTCGCCAGCTCCGGATCCTCGATTTCTTTAACCCGCTCGTAACCGACTCTGGCTAACCAACGTTTGAATGGTTCAGCCTTAGGAGAAGTGATTGATTGGATAATCCGGAAAATTCCCTCGGTATTTGCACAATTCATTTTTTGCTTACCACCGCCAGTTTCTACCAAAAGGGTATGTACAATTTGTACCCACCCTTTAGCCAATTCCAGATCACGAAGTTTCATTCGCTGAACATATTGCTTTGGATCATTGGAGTCAATCAACGCCAGAACAACGTCTTCAACTACAAACCACCACTCATTTTGATAGATTACCCGCCTGACTTGCCTGCCTTTAAAAATTGCAATTTTCGTTGATTCGGCCATTAACTTATTTTAATTCCGGTGATAGACTTAATCAATGGATGTCCAGCCAATTCCACCCGTTCTTCCTAAAAAATCATTTACCTGGATTTGGGTGATACTTTTTCTGATTTCTACCGGAATTGCCGGATGGCTTTATTATCAAAAACAACAACTTAAACAGCAAATTGCCTTAATCGCGGAAACGCCAAGCCCTCAAGTCTCCCCGTCCACTACAATCTTAAACTCAAGCCCATCACCCACCCCAAGTAATAGCTCTTTTCCACAACCTCCCGTTGTAGTTTTCGAACCACCGCTATCTAGCGATCAATATACTGCTCAACGAGCAGAAATTAAACAAAAAGTCGTTGATCCATTCATTGACTACTATCAATATGTTGCTGGCGGAGAATACCCGCCAGTTAGCCTATTAATCCAGCAACAAAGCAACGAAAGTATAAAAGCTCAATATCCATACACTATACTCGGCATAATGAGTAACGGCGGCACTCATGGAGAAGCTCTCATACAAACAAATGGCATACTAAGTTGGTGGACACCAACATGCATGGGGCCCTGTGATTACTCTGAAGAATTTAAACAAAAATACCCCCAGATTGTCTCGATAACAAACCCTTAGACTATTTTAAGCTTTAAAAAACTTTAATAATAAAGGCGTCAGTACCAAACTCGAGACCCAGATCAAGTTACGCAGGAAATATACCGGCGGGTCCCAGTGACCGAAATAAATATACGGGGCATAGCGCAACAGCGCCCCGAAAGTCAAGGCGGTAAAAAGGCTGACCAACCATTTAGGCTTGGCTAAAACCGCAAAGGAAAACGCCCAAATCAAATACCAGGAATGCAACTGGTCCGGCCGGGTAAACATGACGGCCAAAAGTGCCAAACTGGACCAGGCAGGAATATCTAACTTTCCACCTCTAAGGTGGAAAGTTGGTAACAAAACCACGGTAGCGTATTTAATTGAGGCGGAAAGCAATAAAAAGATGAAAGCCTTAAGTTTGGCATAATTAAGCCAAAACATATAGGCCAACAGCGCCAGAAACATCATCACCACATCGTTATGGCCGTTGATTAAAGTTTCGACTAAAACTAACGGGTTTAAGGCAAACAGCCAAAACCGCCACGGCTCGACCGGAAATAATTTTGTCACCAATTTTTTTAAGATCCACAACTGCCCCAGCCAGAAACCGGCGATAAAAACTTTCATCGCCCAAAAGGCCAAGGTAAATTTGCCGCTAAACCAAACCAAACCGGGCAGGAGCGAAGCCATAGTCCAACCGTAAGCGTAAGGCGCCGGCGTGTGGACGTTTTGCATAAACCTTAAGCTAGGGTCCGGGCTAAATTCAATTGCCGTCTGCAAATACGGGTTAGCGTGATAGATCAAAATCATTTTGGCGTTGAATAAATAATTAAACAAATCATAGGAAAACATCGGGTAGGCAAAAATTCCCATAAAGGCAATCAGGAATAAAACATTCCACCCCGGGGTGGAATGTTTACGCAAACAATAAAGATAACAGGAAAAAAACAATAGGCTCAGAAAAATAAATATAAGTGTTACCAGCGGACGCTGATACCAACCAAGAGTTTGCAGTGGGGTTGTCAACTGGTTATACCAAGTTAAGTTCAAATCCTGACGGGTAAAAGAATAAAGAACTAAAAGCAACCAAAGCAAAATAAAGATAATCATCGGTACTGGCCGCTTAAATCGGCCCAGCGGATTTTTAAAACATCGAGAAACATCCGGACCGAATCCCGCAATGGATTAACCCGGGTGGTCGGCGCGTGATACCAATGGACCGGGACCTCGGCAATCCGCAAACCCTGCTTGTAGGCTAAATAAAGCAGTTCAACGTCAAAGGCGCCGGTAAAGGCGTGTTTTTCCGGATGGGGCCGGTAAACTACCAACCGGGAAAATAAGTCCCGGGCGACTAAAGTTTCAAAAATTTTAAAGCCGCATTGGGTGTCGTGAATTCCCCGGATGGCCACAATTTGCACTAACGCATTAAAAACTTTACCCATCAGGTGCCGGTACCACGGCTCCTGCTGGCGCAGGGAACCTTTAACTTCACGCGAGCCGATGACAATTTGATAACCTTTATCAATAAACGGCAGGAGTTTTTCCACTTCACCGATCGGCGTGGCTTGATCGAAATCGGTTAATAAAACTTGTTTACCTAGAGCCGCTTCAACCCCGGCTTTTACCGTCATCGCCTTCCCCTGATGCTGATTGGACAACAACCGCCAATTGGATTTACCCTCAATAAATGCTTTGATTTTTTCGGTCGAACCGTCGGTCGAACCGTCATCGACAATAATCACTTCCCAGTCCAAATTTTTTGATTGCAGATATTCGGCCACTTGATCCAGCTTGCCGCCCGAAAAATTGCTAAATTCATTATAAGCCGGAATTACGACCGTTAAATCACTCATAACCGTTTAATTTTATAGATATTTTCCCGATCCGGCCACTCCCAAGTCTCTACCACCCCGGCCGGCAGAAGCGCCTGAATTTCCCACATCGGCTGGTCTAAAATATCAGTTTGCGGGTAAGGGGAAACGAGATAAAGTACCTGGGTTTGCGGATATTGATCGATGGGCAAAATTTCCGCGCCCTTTAAAATTAAAAAATAGCGGAAGTTCATCGCCGGATAATCCCGGGTGCCGTCAATCAAAGCCAAGTTAACCTGCCGGTAATTGTTTTGTTTGATGTCTTCGCTAATAAATTCGGCTGTCTTTTGCACATTAGCTAAATTACCATTCTGATGCAACAAAGTATAAATTGGCGGCAGGTTGTAAACCAAAAATAAAACCGCAAAGGCGGGGGAAATCAGTTTAGGCAGACGGCTGAATATCGCTCCCGCCAAAATAAACACCACCGGGAATAAAAAACCCAAATAGTGAGGGTAAATATTATCCTGATAAATCGCCAGCATCAAAATCGCCGTCAGCAAATAAATAGCTAAAAATTTTACCCGCTTAAAAAAGATTATTAACAACAGTAAAAATCCCCGGGTAATCCAGGTCCGCAAAAGATTAAAATCCCGGCCGAAACCTAAAACCATCCCAATTACCTGTTCGCTCCGACCGATTGTATTTTTAATTACCAATAGCCAATCCAAATTACCGTATTGGTGTTTTCCTAAAAATTCAATTAATCCTCTGGTATTTAGCCAATTGTTTTTGATTTCAAATAAAATTAAGGGCGCCAGCAGCAGCAATCCCGTCGCGGCAAACAGCAATATATTTTTCCACTGGCGCCGATTAAGATATAACTGCCATAAAATCCACGGCCCCAAAAACACTATCATGTAATGAAACTGGAGCGCTGCCCCGAGAGAAAGTGCCACCAACCACAGTTTCCGGGTATAAAAACCATAAATTATGCCTAAGGCCGCCAAGGGCATCGGATTAGGGTTCCAGGCCGATCGGGTTTCACTGATGGGAATATAGGCCAGCGCGTATAAACCGGCCGCCCACAAACCCACCCGGTGAGAATAAAGTTTTTTAGCGACCAGATACAAAAGCGGCACGGTGACAACCCCTAAGACAGCGGTCGCCACCGCCGGGCCAACCGGGTTAAACCGCGCCAGCCACAACCACGGGGCCATTAAATAATAGTAGAGCGGTCCCAGATAAAAACCGCCGACCGAAGTGATCGGACCGATAAACGGGAAATCGCCCTGGGTTAATAAACGAAACATGACTAAAGCATCACGGCCCTGATCACCCAAAAATTGCAATGTCGGACCGATCCGGTACAACCGCAAAAACCCGGCCAGCAAAGTCAAAACAACAATCATTTTGTTTTCCAAACCACCCGGGTATACATCAAATAATTCCAAATTGCCCCTAAAATAATCCCCACTGTCACCAAAATATTTTCGATGATAATTGATTGCCCCAAAAGTGCGACGCCGCCGAACAAAACAATATTTTGGATGATTAATGATCCGAACGAAGATAAATTAAACTTAATAAACCTGGCCAAACTCCAGCCTTTTTCTTTAAAGGTCCAAATATTATTTAAGATAAAATTAGAAATAATCGCCGTTTCGATTGATAAATTCTGCGACCAGGTTAAATTCATTCTCAACCGAAACAAATTATAGAAAATCAGCTGAACCACGCTTCCTAAACCGCCAACCAACAATACCTTAAACAGTTTTTCATTTTGCCGCCAGCGCAAAGTAAAGACCACCCGCAAAGAATCAATAATATTATTGCGGGGAAACTTGCTTTTCCCTTTGGAGCGGTCGATAAAATCGATCGGAAACTCGACAATTTTCGCTCCCAACCGGTGCAGGGCATAATAAAGGTGGATTTTGTAAGCAAACTGCCGGGACAATAAATTATCCAAATCTATCTGCTTAAGCCACTCGGTTTTAGTCACCCGGAATCCGGAAGTCATATCTTTATACTGCCAAGCCCACAGTACCGACCGGGCGATAAAATTGCCGAAATAAGAAATCAGTTTGCGGTTTATTCCCCAATTGTCCGGCATGCTGCCGCCGGGAACATAACGGGAACCAACAACGACATCGGCGCCTTTATCCAATTCATTAATCATACCCGGCAGGTATTGCGGCTGATGAGACCCATCGGCATCGTACTCAAACACGGCGTCGGCGCCCAATTTCGCCATGGCATACTTGAAAGCTTTAACGTAGGCCGCTCCCAAACCCTGTTTCTCCTGATTGGGCAGCAATTTAACGTTACCGAATTCTTGGCCTTTGGCTTTCACCAGCTCGGCCGTACCGTCAGGGGAATTATCATCGATCACCAAAATTTCCAACTGGTGTTTGGGCCCGATTTTAGACACGATCGCTTCAATCCCGTCAATAGTGGCGCCGATATTTTGCCGTTCGTTATAAGTGGGAATGACCACCACGATTTTCATTTATGGCTCCTTTTTTAAATCCGCTTCCACCATGATCTTCACCATCGCTTCGAACGAAGTCTTCGGCTCCCAATTTAATAGCCGCTTGGCTTTAGCCGGATCGGCCCGGAGTAAGTCCACTTCGGCCGGCCGGATTAGGCTCTGATCAATTTCGACATAGTCCCGCCAGTTCAAACCGATGACCGAAAAAGCGATCCGGGCAAAATCCTCGACCGACCAGGTGTGCCCGGTGCCAATGACAAAATCTTCCGGTTTTTCCTGCTGCAGCATCAACCACATCGCTTCCACATAATCCGGGGCAAAGCCCCAATCGCGCTTGGCCGCCATATTCCCGAGTTTAAGTTTTTTTTGCCGGCCTAATTTAATCCGGGCCACCGCATGGGTAATTTTCCGGGTGACAAACTCCAACCCCCGGCGCGGCGATTCATGGTTGAATAAAATCCCGGAAACGGCAAATAACTGATATGATTCGCGGTAATTAACCGTAATCCAGTGGCCGTAGACCTTGGCCACTCCATAAGGACTCCGGGGATAAAACTGGGTGGTTTCTTTCTGCGGGGTTTCCTGGACTCTGCCGAACATTTCCGAACTAGATGCCTGGTAAAACCGGGCATCGGGTTTGGCCAGTCTAATCGCTTCCAGCATCCGGGTTACCCCTAAAGCGGTAAACTCACCCGTCAATACCGGCTGGCTCCAGGAGACCGGCACAAATGATTGAGACGCTAAATTATAGACTTCACCCGGTTGGGATTCCTTAATCGCGTTGGTTAACGAATGTTCGTCTAATAAATCTCCGGAAATCAAGGTGATTTCGTCGATAATCTCTTTAATCCGGTCGTAATTACTGGTACTGGTCCGACGGGTCAGCCCAAAAACCTGATAGTTTTTTTTGAGTAAAAATTCTGCCAGATACGACCCGTCCTGGCCGGTAATCCCGGTGATTAAAGCACGTTTTTTCATACAACTACACCTCCGAGGTGGGAGCTTCCCTGCCTGCGCAGACAGGTTTCACCTCGGAGGTGGAATTGCTCCCTGACAGTAATTGTAAATCATTTTCCGTCATTTTAATAATCATGTCTTTAAAACTGGTTTTGGGCCGCCAGCCCAAAAACCTTTGGGCCTTACCGGCATCACCCAATAATTCTCTGGCCTCGGTCTTTCTGATTAAATTTTTATCCGTTACTACGTAATCCCGATAGGACAAACCCGAATAGGAAAAAGCAATCGTACAGACTTCCCGGACCGAATGCGACCGGCCCGAGGCAATAATATAATCAGCCGGACTTTCCTGCTGGAGCATCAGCCACATCGCTTGGACATAGTCCGGGGCGTAACCCCAATCCTGCCGGTCATCCAGGTTGCCCAAAACCAATTGCTTGGCTAAGCCCAGTTTAATTTTGGCCGCGGCCAGGGTGATTTTCCGGGTAACGAATTCTTCACCCCGGCGTTCGGATTCATGGTTGTAAAGGATTCCGGAAACGGCAAACAGACCCAAATGATCCCGGTAGTTTTGGACTAAATAATGGGCGGCGGCTTTAGAAATACTGTAGGGATCAAGCGGCTTTAGCGGCGTGGTTTCGGTTTGGGGAGACTGGCCGGGCAGACCGAATATCTTGGCAGAGGTAGCCTGATAAAATTTAGCCTTGGGGGTAAATTTTAGCATTAATTCCAATAACCGGGACACTCCTAAAGCGTTGACGTCAAAAGTTAAAGTTGGGATTTCCCATGACTTGGGCACAAACGTCATTCCGGCCAGGTTATAAACTTCATCCGGGGAATATTGCTTAAAAATTGCTTCCAAACTGGCTTGGTCCAGTAAATCTCCGGGCATTAAAATTAACTGATCCTTAATCGCCTGAATATTTTGGTCGCCAATGTCGTGTTTTTGGCTGACTAATCCCACCACTTTATAATTTTTCTCCAGCAGAAATTCTGCCAAATATGAGCCGTCCTGGCCGGTAATCCCGGTGATCAATGCGGTAGTCATTGGCGGCCGATCCCCCAATATTTAAAGCCTATTTTTTTCAATTTCTCTTTGTCCAGAAAATTCCGGCCGTCAAAAATATTCGGCCGGCGCATCACCTGTTTTACTTTCGCCCAATCCAAATCCAGAAACATCTGCCATTCAGTTACCAGCACCAAACCATCGCTGTTAACCAAAGCCTGGTAAGGATCGGTAAATTCGCCTTTAACGACCGGGTCGTAAGCGTGAATAATCGCCCCCATTTTTTTCAGTTTGGCAGTTAAGACAGTTGACCGGGCTTCCCGCACATCATCGGTATTAGGCTTGAAAGCCAAACCTAAAATCGTCAGAATTTTCCCTTTAACATTACCCATCTTAGCGATGAAATAATCGATCTGGTCATTATTTACCTGATCAACTTGCTTCAAAAACTTAAAGTCGTAGCCCAGGCTTTCGGCAAAAGCGATCAGCGCCCAGGTATCTTTGGGAAAACACGAACCGCCGTAACCTAAACCGGGATTTAAGAAAGCGGCACCGATGCGCGGGTCCATTCCCAACCCTTTAGCCACATCGGCGATATCCGCCCCGACTTTATCCGCCAAAATCGCCATACTGTTGATGAAAGAAATTTTTGTCGCCAAAAAACTATTACTGGCATACTTAACCAGCTGGGCCGAAGCCGGAGACATGATTAAAATCGGGCAGTTAAATTTCCTGTGCAATTTCGTCAAAACCTGCTCTGCTTGAGGCGAATCGGCCCCAATAACAATCCGGTTAGGATGTAGGGCATCGTTAACCGCCTGACCCTCGCGTAAAAATTCCGGGACCGAGGCCACACTAAATTTAACTTTAGCTGTTTGAGCAATAATCGCTTTAACTGTTTCCGCCGTTGACGGCGGCACCGTGCTTTTGATCACAATCACCGCTTCGTTTTTAAGATTTTTAGCAATCGATTCGGCCGCAGAGTAAACAAATTTAGAGTCATAACTGCCGTCGGCTTTAGGCGGCGTCCCGACGCAGATAAATACCACTTCCGCCCCTTTAAGCGCTTCCGGGTAAAAATCGGTAAAACTTAACCGGCCGCTGTCCAAATTATGGCTCACTAATTCTGCCAATCCCGGTTCATAAATCGGAATTTTCCCCGCTTTTAAACTCTTAACTTTGGCCTCGTCAATATCCAAGCCGACCACTTCATGGCCTAACTCGGAAAACACCGCGGCGCTGACCAGACCGACGTAACCGGTACCCAAAACGCAGATTTTCATGAGATAACTATATCAGATGGCTTGATTTTTTTCAGGATCAGCTGAAACCAGGGGGCAAAAGTTTTGATCTGCCGCTTGGCCTGACTCAAAGAAATATATTTCCAATCGGCAATTTCCCTAGCGCTTGGCCGCGGTCTAGTGCTGACCCGGCCGAAAAACGCCTGATCAATTTCCCACTCGCTGTTTTTACCCCACCGGGCTGTGTAAAAAAATTTGAACCCCGGTTTTAAATTAGCTTTCAGGCCAAACTCTTCCTGTAAACGCCGATTAGCGGCTGCCAAATAGTTTTCGTAAGGCCTAACGTCCGTACAAACCGTATTGGCCCACTCACCGGCAAATAACGGTTTAGTTTTAGCCCGCTGTTGAATCAATAATTCACCTTTCTGATTAAATAACTGCACCGAAATTGCCCGGTGCAATTTTGCCCGCCCTTGATGGGCTTTTGATTTTTCCTCAATCCCCAAAATCTTATCGCCCCGATTAACTAAAATTACCTGCTGATCTAAACTTTGCAAATCTTTTTGTAATAGCGCCTTTAATTTTTTCAGTCCTGTTACCCGTTGCGGCGGGCGCAAAAATTGCAGCAATTTTATTGTTAGTTTTTGCCCATAAATATTTTGTTTAAAATTAAAGATATAAACCTCAAAACTGTCCTGTTTTTCTTTGAATATATAGCGGGGGCCGAAATACGCCAGGCCTAAATAGTTTTGCCCATTTAAAGTAACCAAGGCGGCATAAACTCCGGGTTTTATTTTGGGCGTCTTGGCCAACTGTAAATTAGCCGTGGGAAACCCGATCGTCCTGCCGACCGCCTCGCCTTTCACCACTTTTCCCTGTAAAATATGATTTAGCATGAAGATTGATATTATAACGCTTTTTCCCAAGTTATTTGAATCGGTGTTTTCCGAAAGTTTAATCTCCCGGGCGCAAAAGCAAAAGATAACCACAATTAAAATTCACAACCTGCGCGATTGGTCCACCGATAAATATAAAACCGTTGACGACAAACCGTTCGGCGGCGGGCCGGGGATGGTGCTGAAAGTCGACGTTGTCGACCGGGCGCTGCAATCATTACCGGCCGGTTATAAAATTTTGCTGACACCGCAAGGCCAGGTTTTTAACCAGAAAATTGCCCAAAAACTATCTAGTTATAAAAATCTAATTCTTATTTGCGGCCATTACGAAGGCTATGACGAACGCATTCGCGAATTAATCGATGAGGAAATATCGATCGGCGACTATGTTTTAACCGGCGGCGAAATCCCGGCGATGGTCATTGTCGACACCGTCGTCCGCCTCCTGCCCGGAGTCGTCGGCAAAGCCGCGTCTTTGCAAGAAGAATCATTTGCCGCCGGCCAGCTGGAATACCCCCAATACACCCGTCCGGAAGATTATCAGGGTAAAACCGTGCCGCCGGTGTTGCTCTCCGGCAATCACGCCGAAATTAAAAAGTGGCGCGAACAGCAAAGCAAAATCAGAACCAAAACTCGTCGTCCCGACTTAGTAAGATAATTTAAATCATCTTACTATTTTCTGGTATTCTTTTTCGGTAATGATGTCCCTCGTGGTTTCCACCCGATCTATAAAAACAGTGCCTTCCAAATGATCGTATTCGTGCTGGAAGATCCGGGCCACAAAATCATTGAACCGGCGTTTAACTGTTTTACCCTGTCTGGTGATAAATTACACCTCTATTGATTGCCAACGCGGTACTAAAGCCCGAATACCGGGAATACTCAAACAACCTTCCCAGTCTTTTTTCGTCTTTGTAGAGTGAAAAATAATTTTAGGATTAATCACGGCCAACGGCGTCATTTTCGGGGCGTGAGGGTAGCGCGGGTTAGGATGCGAGGCTAAAATAAAAATTTTCCTGCTTTCATACACATGCGGCGCAGCAATACCGACTCCGTCGACGTCTTTAACCGTCAAAATTAAATCGTCGATTAAAGATTGAATTTCTCTGCTGGCCGCGTTTTCCACTACCGCCGCTTTTTGACGTAAAATTTTGTGGCCCAATTGGGCAATCTGTAATAATCTAGGCATACTACCAATCCTGGCCTTGGATATCTAAAATTTCTTTATCGTCTAATACTTGTCGAAAAATTTCCGGTGAATTTACCGGAGCAATCATACCGCCGGAATCCAGGTAAATCTTGCCGGATAAACCAGTAGCCCGATAGTCCCGGCCCAAGGGAACAAAACCTACCGGGCCATATAATTGGGACAGCTTTTTTATGTCAGTACACAAAAGGGCAATATAGCAACCCTGCTGTTTTAGCTCGGCTAGGCCTTTTTCCAATAATTTCGAGGCAATACCTTGCCGGCGCCAATCAGCATGAGTGCAAACCCCGCCGATACCGCCCAACCATATTGTTTTATTTTTGAAGTTTATTTTTCGCTTCAATAAATTGATCACGCCGACGATTTCTTTCCCTTCGTAAGCAATTACATAAGCCAACGGCAGGCTGCCATAGCGATCGTCCTGATCTTTCATGTCTTCATTGGTCCAATCCATAAACCGCGATTGAAAATAGAGCACGCTTTGGGTAATTTTTCGATCGGGCTGGATAATGACTTTGATTTCCATAACTAAAGCATTTGTTGTTTCATTATCCCCAAGGCTTCATCAATGGTTTTCATTTCCAGGCCAAAATCGTGATTAAGTTTGGAGTTAGATATTTTTAAAAATTGCTGGCGGGGGCGGAGGTCTTTGGCCAGATATTCTTTAAAACTAATTGGCTTGATATCCGCCTTGATCGCCAACACCGCGGCAATCTTTTGGGCCAATTCCAGCGGCGACAAAAAGGTGCTGCCAACGCAGTGGTAAATGCCGCTAGGCCGTTTGATAATAAAAGTTTTAAAAACCTCACCAAGATCGTCGATAAAAGTCGGGGTAATAATCTGGTTGGAAAACATCGGGT
>Ga0210057_1007783_pt1 | contig 12864 bp, 12 predicted proteins | sample CryGeyCG2114_010_2_FD_183968 | JGI IMG/M metagenome (GOLD analysis project Ga0210057, IMG submission 183968) | Groundwater microbial communities from aquifer - Crystal Geyser CG10_big_fil_rev_8/21/14_0.10 (SPAdes) (version 2) | ecosystem: Environmental > Aquatic > Deep subsurface > Groundwater ... | reverse complement strand
TATTTTTGGTTGAGAATCCGAAGTTTTCCGCTGATAAAAAATAAATTTTATTTATTTTATGCGAATTATTATTTTTGGAGCAACTGGGGGAACAGGTATAGAACTAATAAAGCAATCATTGGAACAAAACCTTGAAGTTACTGCTTTTGTTCGTAATCCCACAAAATTAAATATTTCTCATCCAAATCTGTCGGTAGTCAAAGGAGATGTACGTAATTTAGAAGATGTAGTAGAAGCAACAAGGGAACAAAAAATAGTAATTTCGGCTCTTGGAACAAAACCTTGGCAAACTCCTATCTGTACCACCGGAATAAAAAATATCATTACTGCCATGAAGAAAAATGCTATACAGCGCATTGTGGTAGAATCATCTTACGGAACCGGAATTACAAGAAAAAGTATTCATGGCTATGGTTTGTGGCTCGTTATTCGATCTCTTATGCATGACAAAGAAAAGATGGAAACCCTACTCTTCAAAAGTAATCTTGATTGGACTATAATCAGACCTGTTGCTTTGATTGGAAGAAAGAAAGTCGGAAGATATAGAACTGGTATAGATTTCGCACTAAAGAAAATTTACCCGACAATTTCCCGAGCTGACGTTGCTGAATTTATGCTAAATATAGCCACAAACGCTCTGTATATTCGCCAGTTACCAATAATCTCTTATTAAATAACTATAAATTGTGTTAAAATAAGAATTAAGGGGAATGGAAATTTTATTCTCGGCTTTACAGAATCTAGACTTGCTATCAGTTGGTATAGCAGTAGCTGGTATGACAGTTATTGGTTTTGTCGTACTTTTTAATAATCCAAAAAGTATTTCAAATCGTACATTATTCTATTTAGCCATATCAGCAAGTTTGTGGGGGATTGTAAATTATTCTTTTTACCAGCCTCATTCTATCGAGTTTTCTTTTTGGTTGTTGAAATTCGTCATGTTTTTTGCGATTTGGTCTACCTTTTTTACTTTTTATTTTATTTATGTTTTTCCGTCTCAACCAGCTGAATTATCTAGATACTTCAAATGGTTAATTGCTCCTTTGACTATTCTCACAGCATTTTTGACTTTGACTCCTTTAGTATTTTCTGAAGTCGCCGAAGTCACCGCAGATGGTCGTATATCTAAAGTTGTCAACGGACCAGGCATCTTCCTTTTCAGCTTTACAATCGCGCTCCTTAATCTGGGTGGAATTATTATTCTAATCAAAAAAATTTTTACTGTAGAAAAAATATATAAAAGATCTCTTCAGGTTGTTTTGTCCGGAATTACCATAATGCTAGTTTTGATAATCACTTTTAATTTTGTACTCCCTGCCTTTTTTGAAAATACTAAATTTATTCCCTTAGGGGCATTGTTTTTATTTCCTTTTGTACTATTCACTTCTTACGCGATTCTTAAATACGGGTTATTTAACATCAAAGTAGCAGCTACAGGTTTGCTTGTTTTTGCACTTTCTGTCGTTACTTTTTTGGAAATCATTTATACAGAACTTAATACAGAGAACGTGCCTATTCTGATATTGCGTGTCAGTGTGTTCGCGCTTATTTTGATTTTCGGCATCCTCTTAATAAAAGCTGTACTGCGTGAAGTTTCTTTGAGGGAGCAGTTGCAAGAAGCTAACAAAGCGCAAGAGAATTTGCTTCATTTTATTACTCACCAGATCAAAGGCTTCCTTACCAAATCGCGCAATATCTTCGCGGAATTAATTGAAGGATCTTTCGGCCCGATAACCGAAGAAGTAAAAAGTATCTCAGTCCAAGGTTTAAAAATAAATACTGACGCCGTTACTACCGTCCAAACTATTTTGAATGCCGCCAATATTAAAACCGGTAAAGTAACTTACGATATGAAGCCGATTAATTTAAAAGAGTTGGTTCAGAAAGTTTTTGAAAAACATCGTGAGAACACCAAGAATAAAGGGCTTGCTTATAATCTGGAAATTCAAGATAGCGCGGATTATAAAATCAAAGGGGATATTTCCCAACTGACCGAAGCCTTTTCTAATTTGATAGACAACTCCATTCGTTACACCCCCAAAGGCAGTATCGAGGTTAAACTTTTTTGCAAACAATCCCCTACTACACTCAACAAAACCACACAAAAAACATCCTTACAAACTGGAGTTTGTAAGGATGTCGTGTTCTCGGTCAAAGATACCGGTATCGGCGTCGCCAAAGAAGATATGGGCAAAATCTTTGAAGAAGGCGGCCGCGGCAAAGATGCTCTTAAAGTTAACGTGGATTCCACTGGTTTTGGTTTGTATATAGTTAAAAACATCATAGAAGCCCATGGAGGCCGAGTCTACGTTAATAGCGAAGGCGACGGTAAAGGCAGTGAGTTTATCGTCGAGTTGCCTGTGAAATAAAGAAAAAACCAACCTACACTGAGTAGATTGGCTATTTATTTGGTTGCCTCTGAATAAAGTTTGGATTCTTTGACAAGTCGTGAACCCTCATTTCATCAAGAAGCAAGAACTCTCCTTGATGGTAAGCGAGTCTCTTCAACTCGCAATGGTGTGGATGGGCCAGTGACTCGAAGTATTCTTCTGTCCACCCCAACAGTGACTTGAGCAACAGACGGACCTCAAAACCATGTGTAATGATTAGAGTTTGCCCTGGTAAATTGGTCGCCACCCTCTGCTTCAGTTTCCTGGCGAACAAGTCAAAGCGAAACAACATCTCTGCCCCACTCTCTCCACCGGGAAACTGATATCGCAACACACCCACTCGATACCGCTCCTTTTCAATCTCGGTTCGGTTGTGTATTGTTACGTTACCCCAGTTCTGCTTCACGATGAGATGTTCGGTGGCCAATGACCACCTTATGTCTGACGGTAGCTTGGACACGACGATCTCAGCAGTTTCGAGCACTCGTTTACTTGGTGACAGGATCAGTCGGAGACACTTGTTTGTTCCGAGTTCCTGAACAAACCTTAAACCGAAGATCGCGGCTTGTTCTTTGCCATATTCACTAAGCGGCATGTCTTCATCGGCGATGCGTTCGTATGCAGTATTGTCGATGTCCTCGAGTGACTCAGCGTGTCTCATAACAAAGAGCTTTTTGATCTCTGTGATCATTTCCAACCTCCTTTCTGTTGAATTTGTGAGAAATCAAATCTTATTGTATAATACTTATCTATATGAAAAAGTCAACTAATTCAGTAAAGACATTAGCTATATTGAGACAAAAAGATATTTTTCCTCTACAAGAGGAGCAGAAAAATATTGTCTACAAAAATCGTCTTACCGGTAAAGCTATTGTTTTTGACTATGAAAATAATATTGCCCTTATTGGTAATCGAATGAATCCTTTTTACCTACTTCCTGGTGGCGGAATCGCTGAAAATGAATCTGTCGAAAACGGCATAATTCGGGAATGTCTTGAAGAGACAGGATGTAACGTAGAGCTCGTGGATAGAGTCGGAATAATAGAAGATTACCGAGCTAGAGATAGAAAGCACTGTATTAATTATTGTTATACAGCCAAAATTGTTGGGGAAAAGGGTAAACCAAAACGTATAGATAATGAAATAGAAATTGGTATGCACACAAAATGGATTGATCCGAAAGAGGCCTTAGAACTATTTAAAAAACAAAAAACTCTTTTGGATGAAGGTAAAATTATTTTCTACAACACCGGTTTTAATATATTAAGAGATCTGATTTTCTTGGAGGAAGTTATCGCAAGTACCAAAATACATGAATAAAACTATAATCTTACTAATAGATTACAGAGACCAGTTTTATTTTTCGACTAAGTATCGTGGTGCCTGCGTTGATATTAAAAAACTTAAAAAATATTTCCGAGCTGAAAGCTATCACTTGATTGTAAAACATTTTTTTGAAATAGGTCTCCGAAAAGAAAACTATAAAAACAAGTGGGTTCTGTATCAATCTTCCGAAGATCCTAATTTATTATACAAGGATTATATAGAAGATATATTGCTTGGATTGCATATCCAAGGTGCAAAATTAATACCCGATTTCAAATATTTTAGAGCGCATCACAACAAAGTTTTTATGGAAATTCTAAGGGACATATTAAATATCGCCGAAATCAAAAATATCAAATCTCGAGGATTTGGAACATATGAAGAATACAGAAGAAGTAACTTATACAATTCCAATATTGCCTACGTTATCAAACCAGGTTCCGGGACAAGAAGTCGCGATGTAAAACTTATTAACAATGTAAAAAATAAAAAGTTGCTACCATTCAAAATCTCTAGATCTTTTACTCTGGATAATTTTAAGTTTTTAATTTCAAAAATAAAGACCGGTAAACCTTTTACTCCAATATCAAATAACAGAAAAAAATTTATAATACAAAATTATATACCAAATCTAAACGGAGATTATAGAATATTAGCATATGGAAATAAATACTATGTCGTTTTTAGAGGAAACAGAGACAATAATTTTACAGCTAGCGGAAGTGGAAAAATAAACTTTGAAACACAAATACCAGAAGGGCTTTTAGATTTCTCAAAATCAATATATGAAAAGTTTAACGCTCCATATGTGTCTTTAGATATAGGATATTCAAGTGGAGAATTTTTCTTGTTTGAATTTCAGTGTCTGTGTCTTGGTCAATACACATTAGAAAAATCAAAGTTTTATTATTGCTTCGCAAACGGAATGTGGAACAAAGTATTTGAGGATCCTGATTTAGAACGTGAAATTGTAACGTCCGTGACTAGTTTTATAAAAAAATACTAAAAATATGTGTGGAATAGCGGGGTTTATTGATAAGACAGGAGGGTTAAATCAGAAAAGGAGGAATCTTATTGTTCGTAATATGTTGCGACTCATAAAGCATCGCGGTGGGGATGCAGTGGGTATTAAAGATTGCAGTAACATATCAATTGGTCATACTAGATTATCAATAGTTGATTCTAAATCACGCGCGAATCAGCCATTTTCCGACACAGATTCAGCACTTTCTTTCAATGGTGAAATCTACAACCACATAGAACTTAGAAACAAATATCTTAAACGAAAGATGATTTCTTATTCTGATACCGCAACTCTTTTTGGATTATTACATGTGCTACCAATTAAGAAAGTGTTGAGTATTATTCACGGTATGTATGCCTTCAGCTTTTTAGATAAAAAGAAAGGTTTATTAAGTCTCACGTTGGATAAGTTTGGCATAAAACCTCTTTATTATGTAGATACGCCCGATTACTTTGCATGGGCATCAGAGATAAAAGCGTTTAAAGCACTTCCCCGATTCACTTTTGAGTTTAATGAAAAACATTTAAAAGAATATCTAATTTTTAGATATATTGCCGGTGAAGAGACTCTGTTTAGAAATATCCATAAATTGCAGGCGGGAGAATATCTTGCATACTCATTAAAAAATGGTTTGTTAAATAAACAAAAATACTATGACTTGAATGAGGCGACAAAAAATATAAGAGAATTCTCAGAAAAAATACTGGAAGAAAGTATCCGATCGCACCTCATGAGCGATATTCCGGTTGGAGTTCAATTAAGTGGCGGGATAGACTCAAGTTTAGTAGCTTTGTTTGCCCAGCGGCATTCAAAAAATAAACTACACACATTCTCTATCGGTTTAAAAGACAAGAAGTGGAACGAATTTAAATATTCAGATTTTGTATCAAAATTATTAAAGACAAATCATCATAAAATTATTTTTTCAAAGCGTGATTACATTCGTTTATTTTCTAAAATTACGTATCACTTGGATGAACCTATTATTCATCCAAATACTGTACCGATGTATATATTGGCAAAGAAAGCAAGAGAGTACACAAAAGTTTTATTAACTGGTGAAGGTGCTGATGAAATATTCTATGGATATAATAGATATTTTGAATCAAGGTTAGCGTCTGATAAAGATATTTATATATCGAACTCTTTTAATAATCCGAGGTTGGTTTCTAAAATAATAAAAAATCAAAAATTAACATTTAGCGAAAGAGAAAAAATATTAAAAACTTCTCATCAAATTAAAAAAAGAGATGGTAGAGTAAGTTATTACGATGTCTATACATATCTTCCCCATGTACTTTTGAGACAGGATAAGGCTGGAATGGCCGGCAATATAGAGAATAGGGTCCCATTTCTTTATGAACCTGTGGTAGAGCAAGCTTTTAATTTAAAAACACGAACAGTAGTTTTTGGTGGCAAAACACCGCTCAAAAAAATTGCTATGAAATATTTTCCGACTGATTTTGTTCTGAGAAGAAAATGTGGTTTCGGATTACCTGTGTCTAGTTGGTTAAAAGACAAAGAAGCATTTCTTCCGTATTTATTTGTTGCAAAGAGACATATCTTGATAAAGAAATATTTTATTAAAAATGAGATAAATAAGTTAATCCAAGAACACCTTTCAGGAGAAAGAGACCACTCTGGTATTTTATTTTCAATTATTTCACTTGTTGTTTGGTATAATATTTTCATAAAAAATCAAGGGGATCTCTCACCACATCCCTAATACTCAAAAAAGTGAAGGCGACGGCAAAGGCTCAGAGTTCATCGCAGAATTGCCAGTCAAATAAAAAACCTCACAACAATGTTGCGAGGTTGGAAGGGGTAGGATGGGATTTGAACCCACGACATCCAGGACCACAGCCTGGCGCTCTAACCAACTGAGCTACCTACCCGTTCCCGAAAGAACTTCTAAATCCTATCATCTGTCGGCTTGAAAGTCAAGAGACCAAAATTTCTTTGATTTTCTTGTTTACTTCAAGCAGAGGAACATCGAATTGCCTGCGAGTGGCCAGACATTTTATTCCGACCACATTATTTTCCCTTTCGTTGCCACCAAAAATTATAACGATAGGGATATCCTCACGAACAGCATAAGCAAGTTGGCCTTTGATGCCTTTCTCCTTCCCCATGTAAATCTCCGTTCGGAAACCTGCCTGGCGGATAGAAGATGCTAGCCTGTGACAATCTTCCCTGCAAGAAGAATCGAAATCCAGGATCAAAATCTGTGTGACAGTACGCCTTGTACCTGTCAGGCCAAGTTTCTGCATTGCGGCAAAAAGCCGGTCGACTCCGACAGAGGCTCCTGTAGCAGGAATGTTTACAGGTGCAAATCGAGAAACTAGATCATCAAACCTGCCGCCAGAGAAAACACTGCCGATCGAAGGAAGGTCGGTCAAAACTGTTTCAAAGACCGGACCGGTGTAATAACCGAGCCCCCGAGCCACAGAGAGATCAATTGTCCACTTATCTGAAGGAACTCCCAATGCCTGAACATAGGAGACGATTTCTTCGAGCTCACGTGCGCCTTCCATTGCAGTCGGAGAGTTAGCCATGAGCTTTTTGACACCGTTCACCGTGTCAATCTGGTCGCCGCCTCGGAAGTCCAAGAAGGCTTTGAGCAGAGCAAGTTGTTCGGTAGTGAAACCGAGCTTGTCCGCCAACTCGCCGGAAATGTTCTCCCAGCCGAGCTTTTCCATCTTGTCGATGAATCTCAAGACCTCGGTAGTCTTGTCCGGATCAAAGCCAATGTATTCCGGAAGACCGTTCAGAATCTTCCGATTGTTGACCTTGGTCAGGAAGTTTTGGAAGCCGAGCGCGGTCATCGTCTCGTAGATCAGAGCGACAATTTCGGCATCAGCAGTCATTTCTGCACAGCCAACGGTATCAGCGTCAAACTGCACGAACTCGCGGAAGCGGCCAGCCTGTGGTCTCTCGCCTCTCCAGACCTTTCCAACTTGATAACGTTTGAAAGGTTTGCTGATGTCGTTCGGGTATTGCGCCACAACGCGGGCCAATGCAACTGTGAGATCAAACCTCAAGGCCAGACCCTCATCCCCATCACGAAGACGGGCACGAAAGATCATTTTGTTAAAGTCCGGGTCGCCACCGGTGAGGATCTCCTCTACTTCCAAGCCTGGAGTGTCCAGAGGAGAGAAACCGAATCTCTCAAAAACATTCCTGATTGTGTCAAACATCTGCTGGCGAACGATCATCTCGCTTGGGAGATAATCCTTCAACCCAGCTCCCAAACGAGGCTGAATCGTCATTTCCTGTTCCTTTCTTTTTGTGAAGAATCTATTGTTTCAATGAACAAAACCTTTCGTAATTTAAACTAAAAGGTAATTTTTGTCAAGTATGTTTTATTATGAAAACGAACGTCGAAAGATGAAGAAAAACCTCGCTAGAAAAGCGAGGTTGGGAACAATTTATTCAAAAAGAACTGTTATCCAAACGTTCAAGAATTTCAAGGACCCCTTCTGTGTATGTCGCTTGAGCGACATACGAGCAGTGCTTCTTGTACGCATCCATGGCGTTATTGACCGCAGTTTGATTGACCTGTTGATCCCCGATCAGATCTCTCCACGAGTCCCCAATATAAGTGACCTGAGAGATCCTGAATTGATCAATGAGAGCACGGACCCCGTTTGCTTTGACATTCCGCTCTGCGTGAAGAATCAGAATTCCGTATTCCGGATTCTCATCAATATCAAGTGGTTCCGCAGTCATCGTTCTCGCCTGCTCCTCAACTTCCTGACGAAGTGTGCTGAGCATCTCGGAATCTATAGAAAGTTCTCCTCGCTTTCCGACACGTCTCAAGTGCGCTGCAAAACTGTGACGCCTTTGACTGTTTACAAGAAGAAGAACCTCGTGGCGACCGTGAATACGCACTTTTTGACGAATCAACTCTGTACTGTCGCCGAGGTAAGTGCTCCACGAATGGATTCTTTTGATTCCATCCATTACCACCCTTTCGCGAAGAGCGGGAAACCACCCGGTAGCTTCGGGAAGTGTTGCGAACTCTGTTCCGTCGGTCGGATCAAAGACAAGAGCACCTTGCTCTGACACGATTGGACCATGAGCTCCGATTCTCTCCTGCCACACTTGAAGCATAGGAAGAGGAGAATCGGAGCAAAGACCGAAGAGAACCCCCTTTCTCTCAAGCGCTTGAATCGCTTTTCTGACCTTTCTCACCGGAATCGTGAGTTGGTAACGCTCATCAATGAGCGTTTTATCGAGATCAACCAAAACCAAATGTTCCATCTGTTTTCTCCTTGTAAGAAGTTGGTGTTTGTACTGAAAAAGAGCCGAGCTTGTTTAAAAATACTAGAAAATATTCTATCTGTCAAAATATTGACAACTACTGTAGTAATTTGTTAAATTGTAATTAGTAGTTCTTTCACAGAGCTGAAATTAGTGTTCTGCTCAATGACCCTGAAAACACATCCTCACACAGTGAGAGGTAAGGAGAAAAAGATGAACTGGGAAGAGATTGCGCGACGGAAATCAGGGTTTTCTCTGGCCCGATTTCAGAGATGTGACCTCACTGGAAAGTCTGCAACCGTTAAGGTGTTTGGTATACTAAAGCTTTCGCCTGACCGCTCGGAGTTTGAACTTCTGCAAGAATTCAAACGTCTTCTCGGCTCACAGTATCCCTCAATCTTCCCGCGTTTCCACGAACTCGGAGAAATTGAAGGACAATACGTGATGGAGCTCGAGTATGTTGGAGACATCAACCTTGAAGAGGTGCTGCTTGCAGAAAGAACTTCTCCGACTAGTGCGAAAGCGGTTGTTGAACAAATCAGTACGTTCATCAATCAACTTGCTGATGTTCAACCGAATTCTGCCGGAACTGTCACGGGCAACTACAAACAATCGTTTCTCAATGAGATCGTAAGCGGACTCACACGAAATGTAGAAGCGAGTGGACTTACTATCGAACTCGCTTCTCACGACAGATTTCTTCAACGCGCGGTATTTAACCCCACCCTCTGTCATCGCGATCTGTCTGCGACCAACATCATGTGTGAGGCTGGTGGAACCTCGCGGCTCATTGACCCACGATGGGTTGTGCCTGGAGCCGTATGTCAGCCTTTAATATACGGCTCCGTAGCTATCGACTGCGCCTCGTTTCAGGTCAGTTTGGAGAGAAAAGAGGTAGAGAGAAAACGTCTAGAACGCCCAGATCTTGGCTTGGCCGATCTCTTCAAGGCCAAAACCACGGTAGCGCTTCTCCAACAAGGGATTTTCAATGAGTTCATGTATGATCTCTGCTTGGCCTATAGTTACTCTATTTACACGGCTTGCCGTTGTGAGTACTGCTTGGCACCTGAACGAAGATGGTTGTACGAACTCATGAGAAAACAGCTCCAAAACAGCCTCCGCCGTATCACTTGATACGGCGGTTTTTAATACTTATTTACAATAACTTTTTAATTTTTGTTAACAAACTTTGTATAGACTTAATACTCAAATCAGCCTCTCTAGATTGAAGCTTGGAGTGAATAAAGACCGTCTTCATACAAAGTTTCTTTGCTGGAATAACATCCGTATCCTCTTGGTCCCCAATCACAATACAATCTAAAGGACTAATTTTTAAAGTTTTAGAAATATAATAAAAAATATTATCAAATTCTTTTCTACGATCGCCTTCTCCAGAAAAAACCATACCTTGAAAAATATCTTCTATACCTAGCTCTTTGAGTACATTTTTTATCCAAACTAACGGAGCATCAGATACGATAACAAGTCTGCATTCTTTTTTTAAAGATAATAACAAACCTCTTAAATTTTTTGTTCTTCTTACTATACCTTTTGCTGGTATATCCCAAACAGTATTGAAATAATCATAGCGATTAATGCCAAATTCTTTTTCCAACCCAATACTTATTTGTTCTCCGTATTTTTTCTGGATCAAATTAATTATATTTTTAGCTTCAGTCTTATTTTTAGATAATTTCAAAGCAACAAAATTTTGTGCGTTAACTAAAACCTTTTTCTTTAAAGGAGACTTGTTATAAGAACCACCACGGAGCTTGTATAAAGTTCCGTCCAGATCAAATACAATTAGTTTTTTCTGCATATTTTCTACTCTTTAGTAGTTTCTTCAATTCTTTTCTGAGCCAAGTCAGTGGCAATAGAAACAGCTTCCTCGGGTGTTTTTGCTGGAATAACTTTAAACCTTTTTCTTTCATCAAGATAAGTGTCTGCCAGTTTATCTGCCCATCCACCTGTTCCCACCATAGCGACAATTGGAATATTGAGTTGGTAAGCAATCGCTGACTCCGTTAGGGTTCCCGAGCCCCCAGAAACAATTATTATTGCATCACAAGAGTTTACCAAGACAAATTCTCTACCGCCGCCTCGTTCAAGCCCAGAACAAATAATTACATCGGTATTGTTTTCTTTATCCCAAATATCTTTTCCTTTTCCATAAGTAACACCGACCGTAATTCCGCCAACACTTTTTGCCCCTCGAGCAGCAGCGGTCGACAAAGAGTCGTAATCTTTTTCTGCTCCATAAACTGAAATGTTTCCATTCGCAGCAATAAGTTTTCCTATTTCAAAAGCAATATTTTCAATCTCTTTTGAATAATTGAGATCGGCTGCCGATCCCATAACCCCTATTTGTAATTTTCGTTTGTTATTCATAAAAATATAATATCACAGTGATAAAAAAACTCCGCTGTTCTTGTCTTGTGATTAACAAAAAACAGCGGAGCGAGTTGTCAGAAAGCTTCAAGAAGTCTTGTAAGATGCTCGACGAAACGAGAATCGTCATAAGGAATACCCCACGGTCTTCTATCGAGTTGACTGCAATGAACCCACCTCCCGGAGAGTCGCTCGACTTCTCGCCAGAGATTGGTGCTTTGCTCGATACAGAAAATAGACCACCCTTGAACCTGTGCTGGCATTTCCTCTGAGTTCAGGGCCGCCCAATCTTTCAAGAAACACTTGCCATTGCCATTTTTTGTGAATGGAAGAAAATACGGAGCACATGTTCTCGGTGATACAGATATTCCGTTGTTTCCAAACAAACGACCGGATTGAGGAACCCCGGCGAGAAAATCTCTCTCACAGATTTCATCGTGAACCTTAGTGAATTCTCTAACTGCGGCAATCTCTACGCCGGCACAGTGTTCGCTAGCTTCGAGATTGGCTCTGCCGTCACCAATAAGAATTCCGGTCACGATCCGGCGAACAGTAATCTCCCGTTCTCTCAACATCGGAATGATTTTTGTGGAGAGGTCGGTGCCTGAAAAGACCACATCGTCCACAAGTTGAACTTCTGATTGTCCTAAAACATTCGCAATGCGATCAACTTGGGATGAGATCGATTCTTCTGTTCGAGAACCAAGCTTTTTTCCTTCAAACGTCACGGGGTCGCACAGGCGACTGACTTCAAGTGAAACGTGCTCACCTGTGACATAATTTTGGTCAAGTGCGACAATTGGAAGATTACTCGTAGAAAGCTCTCTGGAAACCCCGAGCGTGAGTTCTTCTTCGTCCACATGGACACAGAAAAAAGAGAACAATCTGCGAAGAATTTCCATTCTTCTGTCTGCCATTTCTTGGAAAAATTGGGGTGGCGGAATAGAAAAACCTAGCTGACCAGCCCATTTTTTCAACAAACCATGACTGTCCCCGGAAATCACATACGGACCTACATTTTGAGTGCAAGGCATTTGCTGCCCCTTTCCCTGAAAGTAAGACAAGCGATGTTTAAGAACTTCTGAAGAATCAGAATAAATTGAGGAGATACATTTGTCAATCCGTTGACAAATCTATGATAATTCTTCTTAATAAAACAAGAGATTTTTGATTTTTGAAACTCCGGCAAAAAAATATGATAAAAAAACCACTCCCCTTCACGGAGTGGTTAAATGAGAAAATCATGCTGACAGTTTCCGTACAGGCCGAGAAAGGAACATCACTTCCTCTGCAATGGTATCAGGTTTCAACTTGATGTTGCAGAAGATGGTATGGCAGTCAAACGGAGCGCGCAAAACAGGAACAGCATCCCCTGTAGCAAAGATTGTGCCTTTGGACACAAACTCGAAATTCTCGAAGATTCTGGACTGTTCGTATGAATTGTTAGAAAAGACTACAGAACCGTCAATAAAG